>Ga0209431_10000057_pt1 | contig 78744 bp, 111 predicted proteins | sample RifCSP13_3_FD_184021 | JGI IMG/M metagenome (GOLD analysis project Ga0209431, IMG submission 184021) | Soil microbial communities from Rifle, Colorado - Rifle CSP2_sed 13_3 (SPAdes) (version 2) | ecosystem: Environmental > Terrestrial > Deep subsurface > Rock core/Sediment | place: Rifle... | reverse complement strand
CTTTGTATGCTGCCACCTCAGCCTCCACTCTGTCTCGTTGATTGCGAACCTCCTCGATGTAGGCATTCGCACCGTTCAAGTCTCGCTGAACAACCGACAACTCGGATTCCTTCGCTGCGACCTCAAGACGGGCGGCAGCGAGGGAGCGGGCGAAAGAAGTTGTATCTTCATCCTCATCTGGGCACATGAAGTCAGGGTGTGCGTTTCCGTGAACTTTACATTTCGTGTTTAGCCCCATTATCACATCTCCTTTCACTACCTCAGTTGGTCGTGGAACCACTGAGGAAAAGCCTTTTTATTCCGGTCATACAGGTTTGCAAAACTCCCGTCCAAAATGTAGGTTTCGCAGTAATCATCGGCACTTCGCATTCCTCTTCCAATAGTTTGACTAGTGTAGGCGGCAGTGGAATTGAAATAAAACTTTTGTCCCATTCCCCCATCGTTTGCACGAAGATTGACGAGTGGGTCAGCCAAGTCTGGATATCTAATCTTGGCAATAAGTTGGATTCGACATTGCTCGTCGTCGAAGGACTCTCCTTCTCCGATTGATGGGTGTATAATCCATCCTGCCTTGCTTGCTCGAAACCTGTCAAGAGTCTCAACACGTTTCCCTCCACGACGTAGAAGTACCAGCCTAGACCGGCAGTCCTGACACCGTAAGATTGTCCTTGCCAGCCTATCCACCTGAGATACAGAGGCGACGTGGATGATTCCTTTATCCCCACTTCTGCTGTGTATGTATTCATGACATGCTAACCCCATCCTTTCCCAGTCCTTGACGGACGAATCCTTGTTCATCGAAGCCACGGGTCTATAATACACCGGCCAGCGCCATTTGTCAAATGGGGACGGTGCAGATATATACTTGTAGTCATCCTTGTACCCTAACAATTCTGCAAAAAAGTCTCCTCCCCATAATGTGGCTGACATAACTAATACATGATTGGCAGACTGGAGCAAAGATTCGGCGCTCTTACGGGGCCAGAGTGGAGTAGCCTCAAACAAGTCATCGGCACGGGTTACTATAAGCCCCGCCGGACTTGTGGCTAGTCCCTGTAGCTGGTACATAAGAGATAACCAAGCCTTTGCCCATTTACTGCCAGATAACGTCAGACCGAAGGCACGTTTACGAACCTTGTCTACATTGAGCTTTGCCCAAGTTTGCATAGGTTCTATCTCGTTGGACGCTGGAACCTTTAGGTTAAGCTTCTCGCACAATCTCCGGTCAACAGTGATTGTCTCTGCTTGAGTGAGGAAATCTAACAGTCGGTGCCCCTCATCACAGACTAACAGGTGTGGACGGCGCTCATGCCATCGCTTACCCTTCAGTAGCTCAGACATATACAATGCATAGTTTGTTACCACTACTGCCGAGCGTCTGTACTCCTCCTCCTGTGCATAAAAGTCAGAGTTACAAGATATAGACGAGTCAGCTACACACGGAGCGTTCGCTGCCGTAGTCTTGTATCTCAGGGTGCACTCGAAGTTATCCCTGCCTACCAGTTTGCAGACACGAGGGAAGTCCGCATCGTATTGGTTCTGCAAAGATATGGTGGCCGTATTGATGACAGTGAACGGTGAACCTATCAATTCTGCCAATGATATAGCAATTGCAGACTTCCCGATTCCAGTGGGCAGCTCTAGCATAGTAAGCCTGCCTAATTTAGTTGAAGATATTGTCCCCAATTCACGGGCTATTTTAATTAAGATATTTCTTTGCATCTCTCGTGCCTCAGCGTAGCGTGGCCCTAGTCCGGCGAAAATTTCCTCTATCATGGTAGACCAGACTCCAACGGGAGGAAATCTCGCGGGTCTGGGTTTATTTGTGTACCACACCACGGGCAGTAGCTTATAGGAACCTCAAAATTGTCGTCACAACCCCAGATAAGGTTATTCCATAGGTGGGGGGTACATCCCTCAGCTTTTCTAAACCTCCACATCTCGTGGCAACACATCTTCTTATTCACTTCTCAAAACCTTTTCGACTCTCCCCTTTACCGCCCGAAACGGACTAGACCTAAGTGGCGTCCTCACCCTTAGCTCCTGTCAAGGTCTCTGCAAACAACTCCCACGAACTACTATAGAGCGCTATATTACGCACAGTACCATCTACATCAATTACTCTAGTTTGTAGGCTGTGTATTACCTCTTCTAATTTCTTATTTATTTTCACTATTGCTTTGAGCGATTCCGTACCTCCCCACAATATTAGAGTCTCTTGGGGGTGGGCGCACTGTGCAAATATGTGAAGTAGGAAATTAATAATCTGTTCCTTACCTACGTTATGCCTTTGAAATTCAGCCAATAGTTTTTTCAGTAGCGCATCACGGTCTGACAAAACCAGTAGAGACGGGCGGCTCTTACGTTCTTTCATGCCTTAAACTCCTCCCATAGAATCGCTGGCCGCACATGATGTGTCTTTTCTGTACAGGATGTGCAGTAAATGTCGTCCGTCGTGTCGTTCCTTCCGTGTGGTCGTTCAATCATAGACTGTAGCATGGTACAACAACTCTTGCACTGCCAGTAGAACCCATTAGTCTCAAAATCTGCAAGCCTAGTGACTCCTCGACCCTGTGCCTCCTTCACCTTCTCCCTAAATGCTATTCGTCTTGCCTTACGCTGCTTCTTACCTTCCTTCTTCTCAGCCCGCGTCTTGTATTTCGTGCCTTGATTCTTATTAGTTGATGCACTAAGACTGACAGGAGCGGGCGGGGTAGGTTCACCAGCAAACCCGTAGATGAACGCTCGTTGTGCGTAGGTTTCGATGGCTTCTTGACAGTGGTTCTTTCGCACCAGGTTGATAGCATCTAGCGCCGTCATCTCTAACAACTCTACCGCCAACAGTGCCATGAACGTGCCCGTCCTGCCATGTCCCCCCATGCACCCAATGTCTACCTTCTTGCCCTCTTTTATTAGCTCTGTCGCAGCCTTGACAATGTGTAGTATGTATGGACTACGCGGTGCGCTCATGTCTGTCCAGTCGTAGAACAGGCACGGGAAAGCCACATCTATCTTTACCAATTCTCTTGGGAAGTCCGGCGTCACCGTCAGTTTATGCGACCACGAGATAGTAGAGAAGTAGAAGCCATAGTCCGGTCGTATGTCCGTGTCCTTCGCACTATTCTTATCGGAGGATGCAGAGGCATAGACAGTGTATTCTCCTAGTTTCACAGGGTCACGCCAGTGGTCGCAGTTGTGAAATCCTCCGCCGTACCACTGTGAGTTCTCGTATCTCCCATAATTGTATACGTTGCTCCGGTGGTACGTGCTTGCCAGACTAGGTGTTACGCCCTGCCCTGTCCCAACCTCAGTGAACGAACCATCAGACATTTTGCGAAATCTATGGAATCGTGTCTGCCCACAAACTAGGCACTCTAACTTAGGAGATGTATTGTTCGTCGTCCCCATGACCACACGATAGAGAAACTTGTGCTGTTGGTTTGTGCCACATCTGGCACAGAAGATGTAATCCTCATCCTCTTCTTCTGTATCAGCGGGGTCGTTCTCATCGGTAGTGTCAGGTATGTTGAGCACGTTCTTCTCCCACCACACAAGGAACTCAAAATTTACACCATCTGAATACAGTTTCTCAATGCTAATGTCAGCTACGCTCACGTCCTTGCCGAAAGTGGTCTTACACTTCACACAGATAGCATCGGCGTTGGTTGCTAGTCCGTCTTCTGATTCTAGTGCGTGGTATTCCACACTTCCACAAGTGAAACAGTATAGATTACCTCCCGCCCATACCTCTTGCTCTATACAAGTGCAGCACAAATCACACCGGCCACAATCATGACATAGGCACAAGTCACAGACAGGGAATGTGTCACAGTTTGTTTCCTTGCAATAGTAAAGTAGCCCGTCGACTTTCATCTCTGTCTTACATAGCCTACAGTGTACCGCCTCAGTTGGTTTTGTTATTGTCATTCGCTCTCCTATCTAAACGTGTGGGAACCAAACTGTTTCCACGCATGATAACGCTTAGTGTGTGGTTCTTCTTCCGGCAGATGCTTCTCAACGTACTCTATTCTACCCTCCAAGTTGGCATCGAGTATATCTTTGAGCCCATACGTCGTCCACAGTTTGTTGAATATGCAGCCGTTGTTATGCTCCAGTCCGAAAGCGGTATCAACAAATGTGACCACACTAATCTCACCCTCCTCGAACTGCCTGAGTGTGGCCGCCACTTGTGCCCAAGCATGACCACCTACTGACCTTCCCCACTTGCCTTCTTCTAGAGCGTACTCCGCCTCTCTAAGAATGTCAGTGCCATACTCATCGCGCAGGGTTTTCCACTCTGCCCACGCCTTGCCTCGATTGATGTTACCATACTTACGATACCTTTTGTGTATTCTAGGCATCAGTCTCTTAGCCTCACCATCACCAATCGTCTCCGACCCATACCTAATCTCCCCACCAACAGCCATGTCTAGATAAGGAGCAAAGACTTCGGCCAGTTCCTTCGCGTAGTTCTCAAACTCTTGCTTGTAGCTTGGGTCACGCTCGGCCATAGTTGCTAGAGTATAGAATGTGGCCGCCGCTTGGTGTAGCTTAAACACAATGGGCAACCCCCAATCTCCTACAGCCACATCAGATTCGGAATCGTGCCCGCAGTCACATTCACCGCTGCTAGTACACTCACCACAACGTCTGCATGAGTGGCAGCAATCAGTACAGGTGCCACAATCGCCACACCAAGAGGCGCTGCTAGTACACTCACCACAACGTCTGCATGAGTGGCAGCAATCAGTACAGGTGCCACAATCGCCACACCAAGAGGCGCAGCTAGAACAACTCCGAACTCCACAGTCCCCGCAAACCGAAAACCCCCTCACGAACTCATTGCAGTCTGAACACCAATGGTCGCACCCCTCACACTCACACTCCGCACAATTTGGACACCTATTAGTATCTTCCTTGCATTCCTCACACTCTAATTGCAGTTTCCACAGGAATCTTTGCACAGCCGATAATAGGTCAAAAGTCTCCCCAGTAGATTGTGCTACCTTTTCGGCAGTTTGGTAATGCTTCGCACACCAATACAAGCCCTCGATACTTCTCGTTCCCTCAAATAGACAGATTACACAAGACAGAGAATGGGCAGAGACAAGGGCATCATGCATTTGTACCATATACATAAATGGTGCATCCGCATATCCTAATGTTCCTGCTAATCTGATTATTTCGTTGTAGCAGTCCTTACAGAGATAAACATCCTCCTTGTATTGTTTTATGTTACGCGGTTCTGAAAGAGTCCAAGTAACAACAGCAACACCATGTCCAAAGATGCATTGAGGTGCGTTCATGCTTTACTCCTGTTGGTCTATCTCTTTCACGGCGGCGATAGCGGCGCGGTTGTCTATGCATTGGCCCCAAGAATCTGTAAAGCATACGTCACATATCATCATGTTAACTCCTCGAATTCCGATAAGGGATATACTCCCTACCATGAATAACAATCGCCGTGCTCAGGGGATTAGGATACTCTACCTTCTTTGCCCTCCTTGCTCGTGTACGTGCGGCCTTCTGTCCTGCGAGCTTACGCATTAGTGCTTTGTGTTCGAGAAGTTCTAGCTCTGTTGCCATTGCTGTCTCTCCTTTTCTCTCCTTGCCGCCCCATTCGGAGCGGCCACGACTATTATCGCACACTCCGAGAATCGTGTCAACCCCAGATAGGCTCAGAGATAGGTGCTCACCTCCTTGCTAGTGCCTTAGATAAGTCTGAGATAAGTCTTACAACATCATCATCTGACATCCCAATATAGTAATACTTAGTCTTGTCTATGTAAGGTACAAACTCCAAGACTATAGCCCCATCTTGAAATCGGATATTGTAATCAACAATCTTGCCAGCTTGGTCTCTCATTTCTTCTCCTCTCTCTAGTGACCGCTCTCCAGTCGGCCACCATCATTTTACCACAACCGCACCCGATGTCAACCCCAGACTATCGCTTGCCTATAGATACTTCGCCCCTGCCTTTCTCAATAACCCCTTACGCACCCACAGTCTACCCTTATGCCTTACGCCTGTGCTTGGGGCTTGACAAACTTGCTTAAATATGTTATGCTAGAAGCAGTGATTCGCGGGAGTCTTATTAAGGCACGGCCTATCACTTAGTCGGAGAGAGAATTGCCCAGCTTTGCACAGTTTCTCGCCGACTGTCTACCAAAATAACGCATACCGACAGGCGAGTTTACCCTTAGCCCTTACCCTAGCCTTGAGCCGTGAGATTTGCGCGTTTCGGCTGTCAGAGGGTCGCCAGCACGCGCATGTGCGGTCAACAGATATGGGGCCGCTGTTGGGGTATGGGCAACAAAAAACGCGCCGTCTGTTGGCGCGTACAATGTGTCCCATGTCATATTGTCTCTAGGGTGTCAACATTGTGGATACAACGAGCATGCCTACGCTTTGGACTTAGACCACATTGACCCATCCACTAAGTTTGCTCCGGTCAGTGCGATGGTGGGTAGCTACACCCTCAACAGACTAAAAAAAGAGGTGGCAAAATGCACTGTCCTATGTGCAATCTGCCACCGTATTAAAACCTGGGAACCCGAACGGCTGTCCCTAGCGGTCTAGGATGCTATCTACGCGCTATCTACTCACTATGCGTTCGTTACTTCGCCTGGAGTAGCTTAGTAGCCACCGTTAGGGCATTGGCGCTTACTGTCGCAGGCGAGCTAGCCGGGGCCTTGTCCGGTAGGTAGAACCGAACGCCGCCTTTTGCGGGTAGACGGACTATCTCGCCCGTGTCAGTCATGGCATCGGTCACGGCCCGAACAGCTTGGGTATCGATGCCAAACTCCGCACTAACCAGCTTGTTGAATGACAGATTGCCAGCCCACACAAGCGGGAAATTGCAGTGTACGCCGTTGAATCCCGTTTGCTTTGCGTTGACCGCAATCAGCTTGAGGATAAACAGACGTATCGCCAGCCCCGTTGTCTTACCCTTGCCTCGTGTTGTCATTGGAGTCTACTTCCCTTCCTTGTCACCGTAACACGGGCGACATACAAACTGCCCATCATCTGTGAGCACTACATCTCGGACAGACTGCGAACAGTCTGCGCAGTAAATGTCATGCCCATGCCTCAGCCAATCGCTCAAATAAGAGACTAGATATTCCCGCTCATCTGGCGATAGCTCAGGGTCTGCTGTACCGATGCAATAGCTCGGTACTGTCATGGGAGTATCCTTCCCGACAACGCGCAGAAGCATTCTAAACCGCTAGTGAAAGCGGTTTGGATTGTGAATCAATGCCCTAGCTTGACTGTCGGGCGAATTGTCAGTCAGGAAATCTCTTGCGGATTGCTTAGGTCACTAAGACGCCAGCCGAATGACCGCCACCTCCCAGGAGTCACCTGATAGGATGCATTGGCTTTGTTGCCGTGAAAGACGCGAACGAGCCCTATCCGTCGTTCGCCTTTGCGCGTTAGCTCCACGCAATCCTCGCTTGTACAGGGAAAGCATGCGTCATACCTAAGCATGTCAAAGGGGAAGTATCCGCTTCCCGATACGTTGAATGTCAGGCGGTATAGCTTGGCCATCGGGAGCTCACTCTCTGCCCGACAGTCAGGTTAGGGCATTGATTCGTATTGCGGCGGCTCTGGAAGTCACGGTGGGGGACTTTTGCTGCCAGCTTGTCCGCCGTGCGCCTGATATGTGGGCGCTATGTGAATGTACTATGATGAGGGTACTCCGTTCATTCGGCGTTTGTCAACTTGCGTCGCGTTCCTATCACAGCCCAAATGCACCCAAATACTCCCACGTCAGATAGGGGCATCTCAGAATAGCTCATCCTCAGATACGACTTCATATACCCCCTGGGGGTATGCCCATCGTACGCCGCACGTGCACAGGCAGGCGCGAGGGATAGGATGTCCATCGGACAAGGCACGGCCCGCGAAACCAGACCCTTAACTTTCTATGGTATCAAGAATTAATAGGGGGGTAGGTACTTAAATCGAGAGCGGGATTTTCTGCAAAGGGTGGTCAAAAGGGGGTGTTATAAATAGGCAGAAATATAAAATAGTGTGGGGGCTTGACAAAGGTGCGCGGATATGTTATAATGTAGGCAAAGATGAGTAATGTTATGGAGGAGGGAAAGATGCAGTCAATGAGCGGGAGCAATTCGTCCTTTGTCTTGTGTACTTATTGTAATAGGTATCCGTGCTCTTGTTACATTAATTATAGACCTTTTGCCTGTGAGCACTGTTACTGCAGTGAATACTCCAATGACCATCTACAGTGTTGTAAGTGTTATACAACTATGCACAAGAAGTTCGTTGAGAAGATGTAATTGATAACTTTCCCTCACATCTTGACAAACTCTTTCAAATGGTGTATAATAGCAAGGAACGAGCGCAGGGGGTCTTTATAATAACAAATGGCCGTAACCAAGCTTGACCCCCGAAAAGAGAAAGCAGCCCTCCTCATCGCTGAGGGATGGAAACAGGTAGACGTAGCCCGTGAGATGGGAGTTTACCCACAGACTGTCAGTCGGTGGATGAAGGAGGAGGACTTTACAGCAAGGATTGACGAACTTCGAGTAGACCTGACAAGTCAGGCCGTCACCTTGCTACGCGAAAGCGTAGTTGAGAATACCGAGATAGTCTTGAAGATTGCGAAACAAGGCGGCGAACCAGGAGTGGTTAGCTCACAATTAAAGGCCGCACTATGGGCAATCGACAAGGTGCTCGGCAAATCAGCAGAGGAAACCGCTACGCGTTCAACTAGAGCGGTTAAATCTGTTGAATCTACTCTTCTAAAGCAACCAGAGGAAGAGTTGCAGGAGTTGCTTGATAGAGGGAAGTAGTAAAACAGAAAAGTTAATAAAGCGAGGGGAACGTGCTAGGCAGAATTTTGCCGAGTTTTGCCGCTTTGTACTTGGATTCAACCCCGCAGCGCACCAAAAACAGTGGATTGAAGAACTACAAAAGATAGGAGATGACCCAAATGGGCGGAAACTTATCATCATCGCTCCCCCTGGTAGTGGAAAGACCCAGCTTGTCGGTGTGGGATTTACTGCATGGATGCTTGGTAGGCTACCGGACAGACATTACGGACTTCTCTCCTACGCGGACTCCGTTGGCTGGAGTCGTAGTTACGCCATTAGGAATCTCATCGAGTCTAGTCTCCCCTATCGCATTACCTTCCCAGAAGTCCGACCTGACAAGCGAAGATGGGGCACCAGTGAGTTCCAAGTCTCTAGAACAGACCTCGCTGACCCACACCCAACTCTTAGGGCTGGTGGCACTACTTCGGCAGTCGTGGCATATAGACTCAATGGATTGGTCATTGACGACCCCCACGACCAAAAGAACTCAGGAACCAAGGCAAACCTAGACAAAGTTTGGGAAAACTACGACAACGCAATCTCCACGCGCCTCACCTCAGACGCTTGGGAAGTAGTAATTGGCACTAGGTGGAGTGATGCCGACTTTATCGGTCGGAAATTGAGCCAAAAGGGAGTAAAAGTCTTGCACACTGCCGCACTTTTGCGCGGTGACAAGTCATATTGGGAGGAGGCTTATCCCGCTGAGTTCCTGATTAACAAGCGTTACCAATCTCCGGCCATGTTTGCCATGCAATATATGGGTGATACCAAGGGTGGAGAGGCCCAAATCATCCGTAAACTGCACACTTGGGACAGCTACAGTCGTCCTCCGAAGTATATAAGGGATGAGCTTGACCTACTTGTGGCCTCTTCGTGGGATACAGCGTTCAAAGAGAAGGAACAAAACGATTTCACAGTTGGGTATATTGGGGGGATGGACAAGCACGGACGTATTTACATCCTTGACCGCATCAAAGGACGCTGGGGACTTCCTGGTTTGCTCGACCAAATCGCTGAATCTGCCCAAAAATGGAACGAATTTGCCATTTGGGTCGAAGATGCGGCCTCTGGAACTCCCGCTGTACAGACTTTGATGGCCCACTCGATGCTTCCAGTCCAAGCAATGCCCTACAAAGGTGGGAAAATGACCCGCGCCCACGCAATTGCACCGTTTTTGCACGGTGGACACGTACTTTTCCCTTCTGGAGAGGAGTGGTTCCCTGATTGTGAGTACCAATTGACTCATTACCCGAACACAGGGCACGATGACGACTTGGACGCACTTTTTTTACTCATTGACAACCTTACCAAAATGAGGCATCCTTCAACAATCCTCAATCGACCAAGGATAATTATGGAGATGCGGTGAGCTATGTCTATAAAACCTAAGAACTGTATGTCTAGTCGTGTTCTATCTATGACAGAGGTCGAAAGAGCCTGGATAGGAGCCTTGATAGAGGGAGAGGGACATGCTAGTTACAGAACCAATGGCCAAACTCCTGTTCTCTACCCCTACGTTGGTGTTTCTAACACCGACCCAGAAGTGATATCAGTTCTTCTACGGAAAGTAGGTGCTGGTTCCATATCAGCGATATGGCCCAAAGGGTTAGGGAATAAGCTTATATTTCATTGGAATTTGCGGCGTAGAGCAGAAGTTCTAGATATCGTAGAGCAGTGTAAAGATTACAGTATGAAGCTACAGAAACTTGCTTCATGGTTAGGAGGGCAGTAGTCATAGCTTTCTATACGTACAAGTGTGACCGCGACGGCACGGAATGGGATGAAATTAGACTAATGCAGCACCGCGATGTCCCTGTTGGGTGCCCCACTTGCAGCAAAGAGGACAAAGTGCACCGTGTACTGACCACTCCGGCGCTGATAAAGGTCAACTAATGACTATGAACCTACCAAAGCCCACGGCTGAGACCGTGCAAGAGCTTCACGACAAACTTATCACAGATTGGTCGCCCACTATCGCGGAAAATGAGGTTATTCGTGACCTTGTACACCGCCGAAACAAGATTGAAGTCTTGGAGGATGACCCTGACCGCAATATCCAGCCCTTCGAGGTACATTCAGGACGCGCTGGGGGTATCATAGAGCATGCCGCCGGTCTTGTCATGGCAATGCCATCGTGGTCTATGGAACCACTGACTCCAAAGACAGACGACAAGGCATTGGCTGAAGCAACCGAGCTTGTTGCTGCCAAGGTGTTTGAGCAGCAGCTTCTACGTACTGATTTTTGGCCGAGTATAGCCAAAGATGTACTAATCTATGGTCGTGCCTTCCTCAAGGCACTTCCACTCCCCTCAGTCTGGACAGCCCAAGCTGGCTATCCAGTCAGAAAGGCTCGGCAATCCCCAGAGGATTACCTAGAGGTTATTAAGAAGTGGAAGTCGTCTGAGGCCAAGTTCCCCTTCGTCATGCAACACATACCAACCATGAGTATTCTGCCTCTTCTCGATGCAGAGGACAACACAATCGCCACTATTGAAGAGAAGAGGGTTGTCGCGGGTATCCTTGCCGACAAGAATGGAATGAACTCTTCTGATATTAAGGGTCTCATGGCCTCTGGTGCTCTTAAATGGTTTGATGAAGTAAGTGTTGTTGAGTACACGGACTACAATTATGTACAGTATTACCTAGTCAATACCTCTCCTGAGCAGGCACACGTTCAACTCCCCATCACCGCAACCCCAAAGGGTGACTACAAACTACTCAAATCGTGGCAGCATGGTCTAGGTAAATGTCCCGTTGTCATGTTCCCAGGGATTAAAACGGAGATGCGGGATTACACAGATAGGTACAAAAGCTTTTTGGCCGACGCTCACGAGGCTTTAGAGGTTTACGACCTACTCATCTCTCGTCTGGCAACTATGGTAGGAGCCTATTACCTACCCTCATATGAACTGAAGCTGCCTGAGTCTGGAGTAGCGCAGGGTGGAAAGACTCGCCCCAAGTTCCAAGTCAGGCTTGGGGGCGTTACAGCAACCTACTCAGACGAACTATTGCAAATGCTTCCATACCCACAGGGTCTCTTCGATGCTGAAAAGCTTATCACAGAGGTAGATGACCTTATTCAGCGCCATACCCTTGAGGATGTACTGTTCGGGCGTGTTCAGGGTTCGGCACCCGCGTTCCAAGTCAACCTACGAATCAACGTCGCACGTTCCAAATTGACTCCCATCTCCCAGCACATGGCCCAAGGCATCACAAATGTTATGGACTTGTTCTTCCGTGGAGTTGAACAGCTTGGTGAGAGTATTGTTGTAGACGGACATGAATGTACTGTGGCAATGGCTAAGGCTGCCCGTGGGCGCATGAACGCAAGTATTGAACCCAAGGGGCCGGTTGACCGTGCTCAGGACATTGGCACGGCCAATATGTTCCTCCAGTTCGGGATGCCGTGGGATTGGATTGTTGAGAATATCCTTGACGTGGAGAACCCAGCCATGCTGCGGATGGAGAAGCTAGTTGGTGAACTAGAGAAGCTGCCCCCTGTACAGGCCAAGATGATGCAAGAGGTGTTAGACGAATTCGACCTTCTTGAGAATGTTAATGAGTTTACAGACATGAGCGCTCTACAAAGTGCTCTACCACCTGAACTCCAAGACATGCTTGGCGGAATGATGGGCTTGGGCAATGGGCCATTCCCCACAGGCGGCGCTCCTCAATCAATACAGGGCGGGAGAGGGCTAACGACACAGAAGGAGCAACCAATGCCAGGGACTCCCCAAATAGGAACAGGACTGGTGCAGTAATGGACAAAGTAACAATGCTAGAAGAAGCCCCCAAGTTGGCTGCTGAACGTATCTACAAGCAGAAACAGGAGTTGCGGAAGGCAATGGGGGTCAAACCCTTTGGTGGTGAGGATATGACCGAGGATGAGGCATTCAATGAATACCTGGCCCTTCGTATAAACCCAGCAGCCTTTCAGAAGATGCTCCAAGATAACATGAAGATGGGCAGGGATGGTCGTTCGCTCATCAGGAAAGAAGTAGTTGAGGCTATCATAAAGATGGAGACAAAGATAAAGGAAGGACAGAGATAATGGTATTAACTCCTGACCTATTTCTGGCCCAACAGGGTCTTGATATATGGGGAAAGCCTAAGACTGGAACAACAACACCTACTGGTGGTATTCCGCCAGAGTTGATGGCGTTATTTCAGTCATTCCTACAGGGGCAAGCGAGTGGTGGAGGCGGTGGAGGCGCTGCCCCAACTCCTTACACTCAAACTCAAGCAGGAGCACAATTTGCTGCAGGAGAACAGCTAAAGCAAATCCAGCTACAGGGAGCCGAACAGCTAAAGCAAATCCAGCTTCAGCAGAAACTCCAGTTCGACGCCGATTATGCCCTCGCTCAACTACAAGGTGCAAATGCTAAAGAACTTGAGCAGATGAGACAGGCATTTGCGGAGAAGCAGAAGTTGCAGGAGTTGGAATTTGGGCGACAACAGATGTTTGCTCAAATGCTAGGTACTGACCCTGTGCGTGCAGTCCTTCTTGCAACGGGCATGGGAGGACAAGCTCTAGGTGGAGTTGGTGGTGAGTTCAAGGCCCTACCAGCTATGCAGGGTGCTCAACAGTTTGAGCAGAGTACAGAGCAGGCATTGAGGGGGATAACAGGCGGAAATATTGACATTACGGGACAGGGTGTCCTAGGACTGCCCAGTGTTTACCAGACTGCTCGACAAGCCCAGCAGGGCGGAGATGCAGTGACCACACTCCTTCGTTCAGCTTTCGGGGTAGGCAACGAGGCACTAGGTGGTGGAGTTAGTGCTGAAGAGTTTGGCAAGAGAATACAGTCCGTCACTCCGACAGGTGTGTTTGGTGGTCGTTAGACAATTTCGGGGGCCGTCGAGCTTTCTCTCCGGCTCCGGCCCCCACTTCCCATAATGTTACCTGGTTTCGCATCCAAGAAGAAACGAGCAAAGCAGCTTCAGACTGAGGCTGCCATGCGTACATTTAGGCAGGTTGAGCAACAGACTCAGCCCCGCCGTCTTGTTCCCTTTTCCACCCGCACTGCTGCTGGAACTCCCTTTGACCTTTCATTTCAGCGAGAAGACCCTGACTATGCCCGTGAGGGGATAGAGAGACTCAAGAAACTGCGGGAACACGCTACACTATCAGTACAAGGAAAAGTACCACCAGACCTAGAGACTCCTGAACAACGCACTCAGCACTTTATCCTCAACTATGCGGGCATCCGTGCCCGACAGGGATTGGACTTTGATAGTGCTATTGATGAGGCAGTACAAAACGCTGTAGCCCACGGTATACCTGAAAAGTATGCTAGGGATGAAGCTGAAAGGAATAGAGGATTCTGGAGTAAGCTTGGCGGTGCTCTTCTCAAAGAGGGAGACTTCATTGCCGATGTAGCAATTAGGGACACTGTGCACGATATTGAGAGTGCTTTCAATAGGACTCGTCGCTTCAAGGGTGTCCTACCACTCCTAAAAGGTGAGGAGCCCTTTATGACAGAGAGGGAGGCTGAGGAGCACTTTGGCCCTTCTCTGGATATAAGCAGAGAATTGCAGGCTCGCCTTGATGCTGCTGATGAGGCTAAAGTTCTTTCTCGCCCAGTGGTTCTAGGAGCACAAGAGGCGTTAGCCCGAACTCTGGAGGGACGAGGGGGTAGGGAGAATGTCTTATCACGCGCAGTACGAAGCCGTGCAGTCACAGAAGTTGGGGCTGAGTTACTTAATCCGATTTATCTTGTATCCGCTTTGCCTTTCCTAAGTCTACGACCAGGAGTTTCCGGTGCTAGAGCAACAGCGGATGTAATATCACAACTTGTTGCTACTGGATTAGAGCCTGGTGCAGCCGTTGGCTTCTACAAAGGTTTCCGCGCTATTGGCAAAGGCACTCTTCGGGCAACGCTTCGTGGTCTTGCTAAGGGCACTGTTCAAACCCTTGAGAAAGAACGAGGCACGCGACTAGCTGCGGGAATCTTAGGGGAAGCTGACCCGAAAGCACAGGGATTGGCCTTCTCTCGATGGGTTATGAACGAGGATGACCCGTATGAGGCTGGAGTCAAGTGGGCCAGAGCCACCAACTCAGGCGTGGAAACTGCCGTTACCAATGTCGAAGACCTTGCTGCGCGTCAACGCACTCTGACAGACCTTATTCAAGAGAAGGAAATCAACCCCCTCACTGGCCGTCCTACTCAGGAACCTCCTACTATTAAGTCTCCCATGAGAGTACAGATTGAGGACGAGATAAAGGCAGGTAAAACTGCCGAGGAGCTTCTGGACGAAACGACAGCACGTATTGCTGAGAGTCCTAGGCTTGCTGGTGAAGAGGTCGGAGATGTCTCTGATTCACTTTCTAAAGCTGGAATTCCTGAAGATGTAGCTAGGCTTCTCACTGACCCTGAGAATCTTTATCCCAAGGGAACACAAGTCTCAATCACTAAAGGCCCACTTAGTGGACAAACTGGTAAAATCACTAGCTACACCAAGGTCACAAACTCTTACAAGATTCGAGTAGGTAAGAAGACAACTGACCTTCAGGCTAAGTTCTTCGATGCTATTGAGGATATAGAACAACAAGCTGGTAAGATTACCTCTGAGGTGGACGATATTGGTGTTCACACTAACATCAGTTCTATCCTTGATGAATCTGACAATGCTGCCCGTGCCCAACGCTCTGCCGACCTAGGTGCCGACGAAGTTACAGGAGAGCCTGTCCGCCCATCGTCTGACCCCGCGATTCCTCATCCTGACAAGATTCCCGATAAGGTGATGACTAAAGAGGCGCGGGAAGCGATGTACCGTGTCATTGATAAGATACGCCGCACTCAATCGTGGACAGCCGTTGTCCAGAGCGCGATGGAACACGAGATGCGGGCGCTAGATGTAGATTTGGAAACAGGACTAATCCGAACTGCCACCCCAAAGGATGGAGTATCTAGCACACACTGGGCCGAAGTCTTGTCTGACCCCGACAAGTATGATTTTGTTGGGGCTGAGGCTTCGGACATTGAAAAAGCTATACGGAGCTACAACCTATTCACCTTTCAATCCGTCGAGGACGGAGTAAGGGCTGGTATATTTGATGATGCCTTCTTAAATTTCATCAAACCTGATGGCAAGCGATACGTCCACCGCGTGGCTATCTCTATCGAACAGGATGGGGAAGTCATCGAGCTTCGCCGTTCCTCTCGTCATGGCCCTCTTGGGCAGAAACAGTCTCACCAAATGCCTCGCACAAGGGAGACTATCGACGAGGCAGGGAGACCGGAAGTTGTCTATCTAAATAATCCATCTGCGGCCCTAGCAGAATTCATTGAAGAGGTAAACTATCGAATAGCTGTCAAGGAACTAGCCAACGACCTAGAGAAGTACGCGGTCACTCCCCACGCACAGCAAGCAACCCGTGTGGCTTATGATGAGGCACGAGAGAAGGCACAGAGTCTCTCCACACAGTTAGAGGACTTGACCCGAACTCGTCTGGTTATGCTTGATGAGGAACGTTTAGCTGAGGCAGCGGGTGAGGTAAAGAATGCTGAACGTCTGCGAAGCAATCTTACAGCTATTGAACTAGACCTTGACCAAACCAACAAGGAGCTAAAGACTGCCCGCTCTCAGGCCAAGCGACTGCAAAAGACAGTTGCTTACGAGAAAAAGACTTTCCGTTCTATCAACATAGAGCTACAAGGAATCCGTGAGCCGTTTGCTGGAGGCAAGCTCTACCCTAAGTCTGTAGCAGATACAGTTGAACGAACTCTCCGCCTAAACCACCGTGGTATTGTCTATGGCACAGCTGTCAAGGGCCTTGAGCTTCTGCGGGAAGTCAACAAAGTATTCAAGCCTGTCTGGGCTAGCGCGGACATGTCATTCATCGGGCTACAGACCTTGCCCTCTCTTGCTGTCAATCCTGTTGCTTTCGCAGATATGATGAAAGTCACATTCTCCAGTGCAGTCGATGGAGACGTGTACAATGCTTGGGTTCACTCGCACTTACCTCTTCTACAGGATATGATTGACGATGGTGTTCCCATGTTGGGCACCGAACTCAGCGCAACAGACCTACTAAACCGTATCGAGAAGACTGCCGGAAAATGGAGCACTAAGTACACCCCACTGTGGTTTATGAAGGGTGGAAACCATATGTGGAATAGGGCGGTGAACATGATTGGTGCTTCTCTATATGAGCAGAATCGTGCTCTTATGGAAGAGGTTGGTCACAGCAACTATCTACATCTTGCCCAGAAAGCATTTGGCCCCAATATCGTTGGCAAGGACATAACCTCTGCCAGACGTGCTTTGGCCGATGTTGTGTCGCACGGTACTGGACGACTCTCGGCCAATGACCTCATGCACCGTGGCCCAGGAATGAGGCTTCTATCTGACTCTATTCTATTCGCCGGACAATACTTTGAGTCGTACTTACGGCTCATTATGGACGCACGGCGATTAGGAATTCGTGGCAATCTTGGGCGTCGTCTCCTAGCAGGATGGGCAACTACAGCTATTGGTGGTTATGTTGCTCTATCTTATATACTAGGACAGGAACCAAAACTAGACCCCACGAAGTATGGCTCCCAGATTCTTACTGTGCGTTTGGGAAATCAGAACGTGGGATTTGGTGGTGTATTGCAGCAGCTTATGCTCTATGGGGGCAGACTGTCAGAAGCAAAAAGTCCTCAAGATGTTTTTGATATTACTGAGAGGTTCGTCCGCAGCAAGCAATCTCCGGCCCTATCCTTTGCCTCAGACCTATTCATCAATCGTGCGGATTACATAGGGCGCAAGCTTGACACTCGTAATTCCATCCTTGCATATTTAGCCAGTCGTTTTGTCCCCTTTGTGGGCCAAGATATGCTTCGGGAAACGCTAGCAAGGGGACTATCTGGAGATTGGAGACTCCCAGAGGAATTGAATCCTACCAATGTAATAGGGACACTTCTCGGAGGTCGGTCGTTCCCTGTCTCCAAGAAGACCCTCCGTAATGAAATCGGAGTGGAAGAGTATCGTCTAAATAATCCACAATCCAAGGAGACTGACGAGTATATTGTAGACAACTACATAAATCCCCAAGTCTTCATGAGTGACCCTGAGAACTATCCGCGTACTATGAAGGCACAAGAAGAGGTAGATGCGTGGCAGCGAGAGACTGGTTCAAAGTGGCAGGAATATTCTGATAAGCGACAGAGTTATAATGATAATCAATTCCAGAAGGATATTGAAGATGGGGCTAAGGAAATTCAATGGGGTCGCGCTGGCGGAGGGGTAACATTTCGAGAGGATGTACTGCCAGAAGCCTATGCTGGAAAGAACTCATATAACGACCAGACACTTCTAGACCTTGGGCTCAATCCAGATGACTTGCCCGAAGTACAGGGGAACGACATCAAACTTCTGCGAGACTATCATGCACTGAATTATGATAGTTATAAGGCAGCGGATGGAATTACTCCCGACCCAGAGGGGTACAAAGCTGCTCAACAGAGTATCCTGAACCAGATGTCCCCTGCTATGAGAGGCTTCATTGAGTCTGGCAAGGATGGTAGGATTACGTCAAGGAAGGGTAAAGACGCAAATACTCGCCTAATTTCTACTCGTACTGACCTTCGACGGTGGTTTGATGCTCCGAAATATAAGGGACTCACTGGAGACGAAAGTAAACAGGTTGACCAACTCCTTGAGTGGGCCTCTACTCTACACGACATGGCAACTCTATCCGGTGTATCCATCGACCGCCGAAAGATTATAGCAATGATGGGGTCTATTCCTCAATATTCTAAGCTTGCTGCTGTCGCCTTCTTCGCTACCTTCGAGGGTCTGAAGAGTATGGTTCTCAGCGATGAGCAGGAAAAGATAACGATGTCCAACGGGGATTTGGCAGTTTTCTACCCATTCACCTACGAAGATTTATCTGACGAACTCAAGGTAGACTGGGCAAAACTGTATGGAATGAGATAATTCTGTGCAGGACTTGACAAACTTGCCTAAGTGTGTTATAATGAAGATTAGGTAAGAATGATTAGTTTCAAGACAGGAGGTTTCCATGCTGGACGAGGATACGACTTCCACCGAGGAGTCTACCGACCAGACGAAAGAGACAACCGACGAGACTACATCCGATGCGACGGATAAGACCGTAACATTGACCGATGAGCAGATTGCTTCTTTGGTTAAGGATGAACGGCTCGCAAAAATAATTCAGTCCGAGGCCGACAAGAGGGCTGCGACTATCGAGAAGCGTATGCGAGTGGAGCAGAGCCAAAGGCTTGCTGCTTCCAAAGCACAGCGCGAACAGGATGAGTTGCTGTCCTTAGTTGACGATGAGGACTATGAGGGTTTAGGTAAGCGCACTGCCCAGACTCTCCAAAGTACAAGGAGTATGCAGGATGCAGCAGTGCAGTTCTCAGGTGCGCTAGAGGGTATTCTAAAGGAACACCCTGAATTCCGTGGGTTAGGACAAGACAGGATTGATGAGGTTTACCAAGATGTCATTGATAAGCAAGGCAACGTGGTAGATTTCATGATTGGTCTATCTAAGGCACGGGAATCACAGGCGATAGAGGTGTCCATCGCCACGGCTCAAAAAGCTTTTGCTGCAGAATTGGATGCCAAACTAACAGAATATGGACTCTCTCGCAGAGACAAAGAGGGCGGGCCTGACGAAAATGTGTCAGGAGCCACAGGTAATGTGGCAACGGCTGACGAGGATGCACTCCTCGAAAACCCGAACACACCAACCAAAGTCCTCAAGGAAATTCTTGCCAAGCGGGGGATACAAACTTAATAAAGGAAAATAGAAATGGCATCAGGAGAAACCAATACTGGTTCTCTAGGCGATAGTCTACCTACGATGGTTGCCTCGGCCCGTATCGTGCGAGAGTACGAGGGCACGGTGCAGCGGCTCGTAGAGAACCAGACTCTCGGAGAAGGGACTGGGTTGTCCTGGCGTGAGGTTAGTTTCGCTGCTCTGGCAAGTCAGAATATCACTGAAACGACACAGTTGGATAACCCTCAGCAGCTTTCGGACGCTCTCATCTCCGTCACCCCGTCCGTTATCGGAATTCACACAGTCGTTACCGACCGAGTGAAGGCTCGCATCGCCAAGAACGCTCTTGCGAAGATTGGTGGGCTGGCTCAGAACGCGGTTGAGAGGAAGAAGGCACAGGACGGGCACACAATGCTCGACGGTGCTACGACCTCTCTCCCTGGTACTGGTAACACTCTCACTTCTGGCCACATTGCGGCTGCGGCCTCCCGTGCCCGCCTTGGCGGAACAGCAGAACCCTCCAACCCCCCACACTACGCTGTCCTTCACCCCTATCAGATTAAAGACCTGTTCGATGTGGTGACGGCTGGTGTTGGTACATACAACATCCCCGAAGGTGAAACCGCCCGTGTCTTCAAGGAAGGCTTTAGAGGTTCCATCTCCGGTGTTCAGATTTTCGAGGACAACCTTCTGGCAGCGGACGCAACTCCAGATGTCAAGGGTGGTGTCTTCGCCAAGGAAGCGATTATTCTCGTGCAGGGTCGCTCTCCTCGGATGGTTAACCTGCGTAACGAAAAGCTCGGCGGTGGTGCCGACGAAGTCATCCTCTACGATGAGTACGCCTATGGCGAACGTTCAGTTGGCAACTGGCTGTACGAAATCATGAGTGATGCTACCGCACCCACGTCGTAACCCAATCACCTCAGGACGAGGTAGAAAGGACAACTAAATAATGGCCATTCAGGACGAATTTGGCCGAATAGGATTTTTCGAGGACTTTGGTGGTTATAATGCCACCGCCTCAATTGCAGACGCAACAGCGGGCACACGGTATAACCAAATCTCTTTGGTTGCCGTGAGCGGTGCTGTTGACTTCATCAACACAGTAGACGAGTCCGGTGGTGTTGCTTCCTTCAGTGGCGCTGCCGGAGCCGGTGACGGTATTGCTATGTTCGGTGCGCCGATGCAGCCCTCCACCAACGGTACTATTAGTATGGGTGCGCGGTTCAAGGGTGCCTCAGCGACAGACCTGCGTGTATTCGTGGGTTGGGCCGAGACGGTTGCCTTGGCCGAGCCCATTAACCCGTTCACTCTGAGTGGCTCGACTCTGACTTCAAACGATGCTGGTAACGCGGTTGGTTTCTACGCTGACACGGGTGCCACCACGGATGACTTCAGATTCCACTACTCACTGGACGGGGCAGAGGCCACGACCGCTGCCCTCGATTTTGCTCGTGAGGGCTCGACCACGCTTGGTGCCTTGGGTATCCGCGCTGGTTGCACTATCACTGCAGATTCGTGGTACGTCGCTAAGGTCGAGATTGCTCCTAGCGGTAAGTGCTCTGGCTACTTCGGTGGGCCTGGGATGGGGAACCAGCTTGGGTTGACCCCTGTTGCCGAACTTAGGGCAGGTACTTTCGACCAGACGGCGCTAGTTTACCCCGTGCTGTATCTCCTGGCGGAATCTACAGGTGACCCTCTTCTGGAGTGTGACTACTTCTGGGCACGGGGCTTCCGTGAGTGGACTACGTAACAATTGAATAGCAAGGCTTACGAGGGGTGAGCCTAGTGAAATCACCCCTCACCTATCAAGTGCAGCCTTAGCTGCTAGGAAAGGAAAACGAAATGGCAACAAGTCCTGTTCATAAGGGATGGTTGCGTGATATTCATAATGGTCGCCTCGCGGCTGTTTACAACGGCACTGAGGTTTTTGACTTTGATGCAAACGATTTGGACGTAGCAGTTGCCGCTATCTTTTCGGCTGATGTTAAATTTGAACTAACCATTACTGCTGGTGCAGATGGTGTTGGTGCAGATGGGGAGCAGCTTACCTCTGGTGGTGCTGCTGCCGAGTGTGATTGGGCCGCTGCCGCCTGCCTCCGTGAATATAAGAATGTTCAGGGGGAACGAACCGATGCACAGGAAGTGCTCTCTCAGATAATTGCAACTCCTGTGTATGACTTCCAGTACAAGAGTAAGGCTGAGAGTGATGAGCATGTTATCTCTACGGGCGACCTAACCACTACATACACGGGAATCATGGCTGACGAAGCTCCGTGGGCAACACATTACAAGGGGCGGATTCTTAACCCCATCAACACGTTTGGGTACACCGTTTTGGCTATCAAGGCTCTGAACGAGAAGATTGCCAAGCTTGAGACGATGGTTAGTTAATATCATGAACGTACCTATAGAGTTTCTATTTCAACTATATGGTGAGGCTATGGTCAAAATCCGTCTATTGGAAAATGAAATTCTTAGGTTGTCCGAGCCAGAGAAAGAAAAGGAAGAATAGTGTTCTTCGAGGTAGCGACAGAGGAGGATGAGGCTCGCCTAGCCGAGATTCTCAAACGTGAAGAGAAACTACTCAAAACTAGGCAAAACTTAGATGAAAGGATAAGGGAGAAAAACGGTGGAAGGGCTTACGTTTCCAGCGACCGTAGTGTACGCCGACGAATTGGCATACGGTCTATCCGAAGTTAACCTCCTCTCTCCTCTGTCGGATGCCATCACGGGAGTGGGGCAGACAATGCGCCGCTACCAAATCATCATAGTAAATCGTAACGACCAATTGGCTGAATACCGAGAGGACTTGGGTTTGGCCTCAGACTTCGACGCTATTCAGTTCCGTATTCCCAGCTTTTGGGTACATACAGTGGGAGAGCTAAAGGAAATGGCTGAAACCCTGCGACTGAACGAGCCAAGTTACTTGCACGAGGCGATACCAGTGCCAGATTCCGAGAAGTTCTGGCGAAGGTACAACGACTTGAACGAGGGAATTAGGGCATACAGAAAGGGGAAAAAGCACTATGCCTAAGGACAATCAGAACATGGCACCTGACTCCGACGACAACGAGGAAATCATTGCCTTCCTTCAGGGAGACATGGACAGGGCACAGGAACCAGGGGATATGCCGCCTGGAACTATTGTAGACACAGGAAAGAGTGAGGAAACTCCCTTCCCAAGTGTGGTGGCGTCTGTTGAGAGTGCGGGGTATGTAACTCTGTACAATCGTCAGACGGGTGACCCCAGTATTATCAACATTAACAACTTGTCACCCAAACTGAAGCAGCGGTATAACGATGGGCCGTTCACAGGGGAGCTAGTATTCACTCTTCGTGACCCTGGTTTCCGACCTCCGAAGGGTACGGAACTCTGTTGGCTACACGCTGACCATCCCCGTCGGGCTGAGTTTGACAAGTATGGCTTTGCGGTGTGTCCTGCAGGTAGTCTACAGTCGGAATACCAGCGAGACCGACACGCTGAGAAGAGGCACAACACGGAGTTTGCAATCATTAAGGATATGCTGAGGCGCGAGAAGGACTCACAGCGAGATGACATCGAGGCGCAAGACCGTGAAGAGCGTCGCAAACTGCTAGAGATTCTAGCGAATAGAGGGTAAATTATGGCTCGATTTTCAATGACACCAGGAGATTACCACGCGTATGAAACTGTGACTGTTGCTGGAACAGCAGTGGAGTTAACGGACGCTACTAAACTTAATGCCACTTTTGCTACAATTACTGTTGAGACCGCACAGATAAGGTTCACATTAGACGGAACTACACCCACTGCTACTGTGGGGCACTTGCTAGAGCCTGGGGACGTTCTCACTCTCGACAGTGCTGAACAGATTACACAAGCACAATTCATCCGTGTGGGTGCGACTAGTGGCACAATTCAAGTGAGTTACGGGAACTAGCGATGAAGATAGAACGTTCAGCACCAGGAGCCCCAACTTACGTAGCCCGTGGAAACTGGAACTTTACAGATGACACTGGTGCTACTGGAGCATATACTATTTTCACCGTCACTGGAGATGTATTAATCCAGACCTTTGGTATCTGTAATGTCAGCCTAACTGGGGCAACAGCTACAATTCAACTTGGTGTCTCTGGTGACACAGCGGCATTTGTAGCCCTAACTACTGGAACAGACTTGCTTGCTGATGAGGTGTGGATAGACGCTACTCCCACTCTGACGAAGGAGATACTAGACCCAGCTGCAATACCCAGAACATGGATTGTGGCTAATGGCCAAGATGTAATACTCACCATTGCTACAGCTGCTCTAACGGCTGGTGATATAGACTTCTACGCTCGCTGGAGTCCTCTTTCTGCAGATGGTATGGTGGTTGGTGGATAATGGCGTGGGTAGTTGATGAAGACACAAGCTTTGTTGTAGGTGATAGTCCTCACGTTATAACAATCAACGCGGACTCCACTCTGCACAAGTACCCCCCTGTCAAGGGCTACATTGCCTGCGATGGGACAGGCAACATACTCATAGAAATGGCCAGATTTGGCACTGGTTATGAAGACCAATTCACCTTAAAGACTGCTGAGGTAGTGGAGTTTGAGGGAGAAATTGGACTAGTACGAATCACCTACTCAGGAACAGACTCAGCTTATCGCTGTGTGGTTCAAACACTAATCAATTAGGGACTTGACAAACTAGTGAAAATGTGTTATAATAAAGCTGTATACGGCGGGGGTCTTTATAGATGAGACTCAAGAAACTTCCATCTTACTTCGCCACGTCAGGACATACCCACTCTATCTATGTCTTGACTGCTGACCACGGGGGCACTACTCCGTCTGGGCACCACTCCAACACCAACGATGTTACCGCTGCTGCTGTCCTCGCCGACACCGCGCTGGTTCGCGGCTCAGGTGGGGCTAGGGGTGTTCAGGATTCCCTTGTCCTTTGCGATGCCGGAGGTAACGTTACGGGGGTCGGTCAGCTTACAGCAGTCAGTTTCGCCACCACACCTACGTCACCGACTAAGTTCATAGGTACTTATTCTGGGTCAGATACACCCAGCTTGGCCCCATTTTTCGTTCTCCGTAGGGCCAGAGACGGCACCCCAACTTACATTGTAACAGCGGGCGACTACCTGGGAGGGTTTCAGTGGGCTGGAGGCGCTACTGAAGTCCCTGCCTACGGGACGGGGGCGGCGCTGTACGCCATAGCGACTGAAGCGTTTGGTGTTCTTAATTACGGCACCAAACTTGAGTTCTGGGTCTGTCCTAACGGCTCGCCGACAGCGGCGGTGAAGATGCGGCTAGACCAGGACGGCAAACTGTACGCGCTCGGCGGCCTGGATGTGACGGGGAACATTGTTGTCTCCGGTAACGTAGATGGGGTGGACGTAGGAGCGCACGACGTTGCGACAACTGGAGTCCATGGTGCGGGGGCGAATACGCTCTTGCACTCGGCCTCGGCTGCGGGGGGAGACGCTACGGGAACACTAGGGGCGTTGGTTATCGCTGATGATAGTCACGGGCACACAAGTACCACCGTAACGACACACAGTACGGCCCACGCTAATGACCACACCCGCTCCCACGACCTCGAAGGCGCGTCCGACCACACCACATCTTCAGGCGTGGACGGCCACTTCATGCGGCAGACTGGGGTGACAACCTATGCCTTTGAGGCAGACTACTACACCATCAACTTCATCATCAATGGCGGCGGCGCGGCTATCACAACTGGAGTCAAGGGCTGGGCTGAGGTTCCTGGGCCTGGGGTACTGGAAGAGTGGCGCATCCTGCTATCGGCTGCCGAGAACATCACCGTGGACATTGACTATGACACCTACGCGAACTTCCCCACGGTGGGGAACAATTTAGTAGCGCCGTCCACAACGGGTGTGCAGAAAAACGAAGCCACGGGGCTTTCCGCCGCGATACCCGACAAGAGCATCCTCGAATTTGATGTGACGGGCGCTCCTGCCACAGCACAGATGTGTACCGTAGCACTTAGAATAAGGAAGACATGAGAGTAGTTCTCACTAACCAAGACTTGACCGGCCAGGTACTTGACGCCTCCACACGACCGGACGGTCATGCCCGCGAGTCTCTGGTTCGGGGTTGCACGTTCGACCTCGGCACTCGTTTTGTGGGGGACATTCGCGGTACGGACTTCATAGGCAACACCGGCCCTGCTGATTGGCGAGCCGCCCAGACCTATAGTTGTTACTGGCGGGGCAATCAGAACCTCTCCGGCTCTCTGTGGCCCGCCGACATCGGGTCTCTACACCACGAGCCCGTGGGCACCATCATCAGAGACAGGGTGGCCCTAGTCGCTGCTACTGCCAGGCCCAAGGTCATAGCCGTTGCTAGCTACGTGTTGGGGGGCGATTATGCCAGAGCCTCCTGGGACACCTCCAAGACCTACTGGTGGGACGGGCTTACGGTCACGCAGAGGGAGAAACTGGCAGCAGCCTTCCGTCTGGTGTTCCAACCTTACCCTGGGTTGGCCGAGCGGTTTGAGGAGTTGGTCAAGGCACTCAAGGAGGGGACACCGCTATTCCAGGGCGCGCCCCTGGCGACGGACGTGTCGTGGCCGGACGGAGCTAGCATTCATCTGGACGCTATGAACCTACCCGCTCTACCTGAGCCCAGCCGCTATGCGCTGGCCCGCTGGCTGGAGGCCCAAGCTGACTTGCAACAGCCCGCCCCCCATCACTGTTTTGTCTACTCTGCTCTACCTCCAATCGTGCGGCCCCTACCCCAACCTGATGACTGGCTGAACCCAGGCTGGCATTGGCGGGGGTACTAGGATGAGCCGTAGCTGGCTACACGTAGGGGGCGGCTGGGAGCATGGCCCCATCCGCTATCTCTATTCCGCCAATGACACGCAGACAAAGACGTTCATCACAGGCCCCAACTGGAACGTAGGGGGGTCTGGCCCTCCCGCTCCTGAGAAGTCCACTAAGCGCAGTGGCTACTTCGCTCATCGGATGCTCGGCGGCGGTTTCTCGTCTGGCATTGACGCCCGCTGTGGCCATGTGTTCGCCCGCACCAAGGACTGGTTATTCTGGGTTGTCCCCGTGGCCATCATCGGCTTTGACACACCCCCAACTGTCGGCAATGATTACCTTGCTGCCCGTTGTACTGAGCATTGGGCACCGGCCACTGGGGACAAATACCTGGGTGTAGGTGTCGCTATCGTCTCGGCTGGCCCGCCCGCCACCTTCCAATTCACCATCCAGCGTTTCACCAACACTGGTGCCTTCGATGTTAAACTGGGCGGCAACAGTGCTACCTTCACAGCCGGGACGACGGTACGCTATATCGTCCTGGCCCTGAACACAGCGGGCGGGACAGACAACTGCAAGCTATGGGTGGACGGGACGGCGGGAGCGGCTGTTACCTCCGGCACTGTTCGCACCTCTGGCCATCTCCTGCCTGACTCCCGAAAGGTTGCGGGCGCTAAGGGTGCTGATACTGGTATGCAAGTGGTGGCCGATGACTGGTGCAGCGCCGAGGGAGACGCTGAGGCCGACCGCCCAGGGCTGAATCTACGGACGATATGTTACCAGGCCCGCAAGAACGTCACGGGCGAGAACGCCTGGACGGGCTCGCACCTGGACGTGGATGACGAGAAGGACGCAGGCGTGGGGGATGCCAACACCGACACCAACGTTTGCACCCCTGGGGCCGCCGACCAGCTTGAGATATTCGGCTTTCCCGACCTGGTGGACGAGGCTGGACAGACAGCCACGGTGGAGGCCGTGCTGCTGTGCTGGGAGCAGGTCATATCGACCTTTAGGGGTGAAGGTTTTGCTCCTGCCTATGAGGGCCACTACCCCCACGCCCGCACTACCAGCAGCAGCCTGACCGACCTCAGCGGCGATTACGGTAGCGGCTATAATGCCAATGGCACGCCTTCGCGGCTTTGGTTCTCCCGTCTGATGCGTACCACGCCGGAGGGCTCCGCCTGGACGCCGACCCTGTTCAACGCCCTCCAGGCTGGTCTGAAGTCGCGGAACACCGAGGAGATGGGGGAGTTCTATGCCATCCCCATTGGGGACTATATCGATGCTCCTGCCGATACGCCAACCCCACCTGGAGACCCTCTTTGGGAAGACCCACCGGCTGCGGCTGCGGTCAGTCTAGCCATCCCGCGTCGGATTAATACACTACTGAGAATGTAAAGGAGGAAATTATGGGACGGATGTACGTATGTGAGTTCGCGGACGTATCAGTTACGGCGGCGGATGGGAACGTGGACTTCTGGGAGTTGAAGCCCGCGACCAACAAACCCATCCGCATTCATGCGGGCTATGTAGGGCAGACGACACTCGACCAGGACGCCAATGAGCAGATGTTAACGATACAGATTCTCCGGCTTCCTGCCACAGTAACCGACGCCACTGGTGGGACAACGGCAGTGATAAGCCCACTCGACACCAACGATACCGCCGCCGGTGTATCAGGGGTTACGGTGGCCGATGTGGTAGCGACATCAAGTGGAACTATCATTGACATCCACTCTGAGACATTCAACAACCGCTCAGGCTGGGTTTATCTACCGACGCCAGAGATGCGAGTCCGTGCCCTTGCGGGTGAGGCGATTTGCGTCAGGCTCACCACCGCTGTCGCTGCCACGACCACGTTCTCAGGCACGGTCTACATAGAGGAGTTGTAATGCACGTCTATCGCCGCCCCCACTTCTACCGAGCGCGGAGATTATGGATTGGCACCGTCACCGCTGCCCCGCCTGCGGGCTTTCCGTACTCGCAGGTAATCATATGCTAGGGAGAGGATTGTGGACATTAACATACTACAAAATTTAGAGAATATTACTCAGGCTCAGGCGGAACTGATAGAGCGATTGACCTCTAAGAGTATCTTTGGTTTCTTCCAGCGTAGACGAGTTCGGAAGATGTTACAAGGCAAACAACTGGTACGTAGATTACGGGAGGATGAATTACGCGCCCATGTCCTCCGTCTCAAAAAGGAGTTGGCAGAGATGAGAGTAGAGAGAGCATGAATGTAGAGATAATCACCGCATTGGGTGCAATCCCTGTAGGTATCGTAGGGATGTACTTGATGTACAGGATTGTTGGAAATCATCTCGACCATAATACTGAGGTTCTCGATAAGCTTACTAAGTCTATTGACCGAAGCACTGAAGTCAGTAACGTATTCTTTGCATGGTTGAAGGGTAGACTGGACGTGGGGCGTGCCAGAGAAGATAACTAAAGTCAAGGGAGGATACAGAGTCAGCACCCCGCATGGAGTGAAGGCTAAGAAGACTAGCAAGAAAAAGGCCAAGTCTCAAGCACGTTTGCTCCGAGCAGTTGAGCACGGATGGAAGCCCACGGGAAAGAAAGCCAAGAAGTAATGATAGAAGCAGTGCGAAGATTCTACAGATTCTTTTGGATTCACACATCTGGTCGCCCCTGGACATACGAAATTCGTGACTGGACAGAGAGACATCGAATATGGGGCGCTCTAATAACAGGTGGTGTTACGACTGCCTTCTTTACTGGACAGATGCTACTAACTATATACTTCGGGTATTGGTCTATACCATTCATGGTGTGGGCTGACTTCATGGCGTTTGTTGCGGGTCATTTATTTTGGGACAGCGAAGGTACGTACATTCAACTTAAGGAGAAATTTCGTAATGGCTAAGTCTAGAACACCACTGACAGTTCCTCAGATGACTCCAGTTGAATGCGCTTGGTTAGGGGCCTTTCTAGAGGCTGATGGGAATGCTAATGTTTATCATAATAGGGGAGGCTCAAAGAACACAACAAGCTTGGTTCTTAGGATAAGCCAATCTATCGTGAACCCAGAGCCTATTTCAGCGGCTTTACGATGTACTAACGCTGGTTCGGTATCTGTTTCTAACATTCAGTATAACTCCGAGATACGTCCAGTTCTCCAATGGCAGGTTGATAGTAGATTGAATGCAGTCTGTTTGGCAAAACAACTAGCTCCCTACTCACCTAAAGTTAAAGATGCCTTAGATAAATGGTTAGCTTGGGACACCGACGGCGCCTACATTCACATGAAAGGGACATAGTAATGCCAAAGAAAAAGAAGAAAGCTAACAAGAATGGCACGCACAAGATGCCAAACGGTATGATGATGTCAGATGCAGAGATGAAGAAGCACCGAAAGAAGATGATGAAGTAGTGACCAATCCCTGGAGGCCCAATGCGGTACAACTTTTGCGGGAAATGTCACAAGATGAAAGTCAAGGGGACAGACTGCACTTACTGCAAGGTAGTCAAGAAGTCCTGGTGGAGTAAAGTATGGCAAACTATTCTGCGACAGAGCTAGATAGATACAATGAGTAATTACCCAACCGTAACAAGAAAAGCACTAAGACAGAACATCATCAAGAAGTTCTATAAGCCTAGGCACCCCATTGTCTCCGCTACCACAACCACAGCCAGTGATACCACGACTCTGATTGACAGTGTGTTGGCTCCAGCAGGACAGACTGAGGACTACAGGGGTGCATGGGTATTGATTACGGAAGTTGGAGCATCTGGCCCAGCGGTGGGAACCGTTGCTCGTGTGACCAATACATCTTTCTCTGGAAGTAACAGCACTCTTACCATTGCCCCAGCGTTTAGTGCAGCCTTGCTTACGGCGATGGACTATGAATTGCACTACAAGTATCACCCAAATTACATAGAATTCCTCATAGATGAAATCTTAGGAAACCTAGAGAATCCTTACTATTTCCCGCTAACTCTAATCACCGATGGTGACATGGAGAATGCCCCAGCTACCAGCTTTACAGCCTCTAATGCAACCCTTGCCAACGAGACAACTACCGTCCTGCATGGTCGAAAGGCACTCAAGATAACCGCAACTGCTGCCAACGGTCATGCGCGGTCAGCTACCGTGAACCTACCTAATTCTACTCAAGTCTTATGTGCTGCCGATGTATTTATTACAAGTGGAGACTCAGCAAAGTTGACACTGTATGATGTAACCAACAGCGCCGTGCTTGAGACCGCCGAATCAGCCTCCACCGGATGGGTGAGATTGCAGTTCACGGCTACAATGCCATCAACCTGTGAGCAGGTGCGGTTGAATCTTGAGTCACAGGCTAACACAGACATTACATACTGGGACAATGCAATTTTACTGCCTTGTTATCAAACACAGTACACGCCGCCGGATGAGATAGAATATGCGGAGGATATTACGGGGCTTTACTTCTGGCCCAAGGGTGCAGACATTGCAGGAAGTGCCGAGGATTTCTCGTTCAGACTTCATGAGGGCGGGCTACAGACATTCAGTCAATGGCACAGTGAAAGGGACGAAACTGCTGTGGTTCCGTGGAGACTGAGTATTGACCAGCCTCCTATCACAGAACCAATATTCATTCAGACTTTGGTGGACTACGCGGCTCTTGCCTCGGATACTGCAACTACTACCGCTCCTGCCCTCTTGGTTGAGGAGCTAGTCTTGGCCGAGCTATACGATGATATGGCCGACGAGGAGGAAGAGAATGGTAATCTCCAGTCTGCCAACTCTTTCCGCACCCGTGCTGCACGCACACGGCAAGGAGTGAGCCCTATCTATCGGAAGTTCCGCCCACAACAGACTTTTGTAAAGGGGGCACGTCTTGGCAGCGGGTAAGACGCAACGGCTGAAGATTTGGCGAGACTGGAGTGATGGGGTAGGATTCCTCGATGACAGTCCTGATGCAAATGGATTGTATTATGCGTCAGGGATTCTCGGTATGCTTGGGGAATTGCGTCCTGCTCCGTTGAAGAATACTGTTGCTGTTGGTATCGATTCTTCTAGGCATTTTCAATACTTCTTTGAGGAGCCTGTAGCAACAGCGAACCCTGTTTTTGACGCAAGTTCGTCTGGGTCTACCAATAACGTTAATACCCTAACAGTCTCTCACACCATTGCTAATCAGCCAAATCAAGTCCTTTTTGTCTGGGTGTTTGTCAATAGCACACTTGCTTGGTTTGAGTCTGACCTTACAATTACTTTTAATGGCGACACCTTGATTAATGCTGTAGATGAGGCGTATAGTTCGAGCTTCGCAGGTATATTGTATTACCTACCTAATCCTGACATTGGAGCACATGATATAGTTGCCACCGTCAGTAATGGGGGAACCGCAGATATTATACTCATCGCTGCTAGTTATTACAAAACAAGCCAAACCGCTCCTATCCGAGCAACCTTTTCAGCCGATGGCCTTGGCACCAGTATTGCCAAGACGGGGATAGTTAGTTCCACTAGCGAAATTATGGTAATGGGAAGCGCAACCCCAAATAATCTTACTGATACTCAGGACGGAGCGGAAACTCTAATCGCAACGATTCTTAATGCAGGTAATGATATGAGAAGTACCGCTAGTTCTAAGGTGGGAGCAGCCAGCGGCTCAATGACTCACACGTTGAGTGGTGCCGGAGGAGCATGGATAAGTCTGGGAGGCTCTATTGTTGGCGCTGCGCCTGGCCCAAGCCATCTCTACGCGATGAGCGGAGGGCGAGTGGGTAATACCTCTTGTTTCCTCGATAAGTTTGACCTTTTCAATAGTGCCTTCGCTACACAGGAGTCTGGCTTTTACGCGCTAACCAATCTACTAAAAACTGGACAACCCACACGCTATCAAGGCTTCTGGTGGATACCAGATGGGGATGAGTTCGACCCTCGGAAGTTGACTCCCGCCACCGGAGGGTGCTCTGGTGAACTTGCGGCTTCAAGTGCATGGACAGGCGGTGGAGCCGACCATCTTGGTAATATGAACGGGCAGATGATAGCTGGGTTGAAGGACAATGGATACGCTATTCTGTCCGTCAATGGTACTCCAACCACTACAGCAGATTGGGGTTCTTATTTCACAGTTGGTGATAAGAATGAACGGCCCGCCGCAATCTCAGGGCTTAGTGGGCTGTCGTTCGTCCTAACAGTAGAGGGTCTCCTATCCTTCAATACTCAAGGCCGTTCAGGTCTTATCTTCGAGGATTTCCGTTCGTGGCGCAATGTGTTTGACAATATTCCAATGCCATCATGGAGAGGAGGTCTTCTGATACCCCACCCCACAGGACTCCTCTACTATACCCCTGGGGAAATACCAGTCAATATAGGTATTGAGGCGAAGTCTGGTGTAGGTTCCATCCCACCGTCGGGAGCAACCGAACTACACGGCGGGCGATACATGGGAGTACACGCCACTGGTGACTATGTATGGGCAGTGTATCAACCACTACTTAGTTCTACGGCTGCCTTAATTCTATGTGGATACTCTAAGACCAGAGACCCACGGAATCTAACCTGGCAAGTAGTGTCAACCACAACCCTGCAAGATGCTCAACATCTCTTGGGTATCTTCGTCTCTGCTCAGAGTCAGCCAAATTCATCCACGTACAATACTCCTTGTGTCTGGTATGGGGACACGGGCAACCTATCTTACAACATCCTTGACCCACGAGCAGGCCCATTCCGTTCTCGGACAGACACTCACAAGGTAATCACAAGTGGCAATGCCTTTCTCAGTGAGATTACTCTACCTGAGCCAATGGATTTGGACAGAGTAACCTTAGTGGTTCAAGACATGGCAGCGGGAGATGAGTGGCAAATATCTGCCATAATCAATAACGATGGGAATGACATAAATCTAGGAGCGCCGATTGTAGGGGATGGATGGCACAGTCGCCCGTTCGGAGTGCGGGGACAGAACGTCTATCGCATTATGTTCCACCTTACATGGATAGCCACATCATCTAGTGCAAGAGTACCGCCGACTATCCGCTTGATGGAACTATGGGGGAGTCCGCCCATTGCCTAGCTACGAAGAACAAATTGCAGCCCTAGCCCGAAAGATGGACAGGCTGGAACAAATGCTACAATCACAGCCTAACTCTCGTTATGACCGACGCATCCCTGAATTGGCTACCAACTATGACGTGGAAGACTCTATTTTCCGCCCCACACTAACAGGAAAGGCCACAGCAAATCTTACACTAACCACTGGCGCTCAAGCTGTTGTAGGCACCACCATCACATTATCTCCTGGTGGTATTTGGCTAATAACGGCTAGCTCATTAATGCGAGACAGTAGCGGTGCCACTGAAGCTAGAGAGGTTTACGTGGAGCTAAACATCTCTGGCGCGGGTCAGACACCCATAATGACCGGAATCCTCGCTGAAGGGTGGATGGGCTTTACTACTGGAATGGCGTGGATTGTAACAGTAACCAATAATGAGGCTGCCCAATTGCGCTCGTGGAAGAGTGGTGGCACGCAATCCACAAGCATTATTGCCGCATCCACCCTAATTTCAGCAGTGTGGATAGCGCCTTAGAACCGTGGTATAACTTATGAATGCTGATTACCCAGGAGCCATTGTCGTCGAGGCCGCTAACTACGGATACAGCGGCGCTTTCAATCGTCCTCGTGCTTGGGCCCTGCATACACCAGAAGAACTTGCTGATTCAGACCCTCAGACCCCATACTATTTCCATAATACAACTAGAGAGGCGTCCACAACATACTTCGTATCCTACTTGGGCTTTGTGTTCCAGTGTGTGCCTGAGTCCGAAGGCGCTTACGCTAATGCTGTGGAGGGTAAACCTTACCCCAGTTGGGCAGACTCAACCATCAACCTGAACCTCCAAACACTATCTGTAGAAATAGAAGGATTTGCCACTGATATTCACCTTACAATGCCACGGGGCTCTCCTCAGTGGAAGGCTCTAGTTGACCTTATGGCTCACCGATGCAAAGCCTTGGGAATACCACCAGATAGAACATTTGGGCATTATGAGGTCAGTATATATCGGGGAGACCCAGGACAATTGGACATACCACAGTTAGTAGCGGACGTAGTAGCAAAGATGGAGGAAGATATGCCAAAACTAATTCATTGCATAGATGGTGGTAAAGTCTATGTCGTGGGAGAAGTTGGTAAGCGCCATATCGACGACCAAGCAGAACTGGGTATTTATATCAGACTGTTTGGTGCGTGGATGGATGTCTACCAAGCAGAGGCCGACATGATACCGGATGTCCCCAGTGTCACAGGAAATGCTGTAGATGTTGCATCTATAGCTAGCGCGGTTGCCAACGAACTAGCACGACGTATGGTGACGTAGATAAAAAGAGCGGGAGGCTTATAAAAGACCCCCGCGAATCACTAATTCGATTATACCACATTCAGAGGCGTTTGTCAAGCCCCCTGGCGATAAATCTTTGACAAGGCATAGATTAGGAACAACGGTGCTACTGCCAGCGGTGCCCACCACTGCCCGTTCATACCCGCCACTGCTGCAACGGACAGTACATAGAATCTAAGCACGGTAGATTACCTTAAAATACCCCCCGCCCGTGCTCTCCAAAGCTTCTTCTCTCTCCTTCTTTTCCAAATAGTGCTCGCAGAACTTAATGTGCCGTTTGTTTCGTCTCTGACAAGGCAAGATATGGCCGTTGTAGTTTGTCCCTTTATGTCTTTTCCACTGCATTAAGAACAACCTCCTCCACAATCAGGACACATAAAGCATGTACCGTCAGGCACCGACTCACTATGGTTACAAGCGGAGATAGACTCATCTACCTTGGCCCGAAGAACCTGCTTCTCCCTACACCCATCACGGAACACTGTGACACCCTTGCAGCCTCTTGCCCATGCACGCTTATACGAGTTTAGTACATCATCTACTGTCGCAGCGTTGGGCATATTGATAGTCTTCGATACGGACTGGTCAACATGCTTTTGAAAGATAGCTTGGTGTTCTAGGTGCCACTTCCAATCTATCTCATGCGCTGTCTTAGGTCGAAACTCCGAGAATTTCAGTGTTGGGTTAATCTGCTCGTGCAACTGTGTACCGTCACCCATAGTCCGAACCCAAGAGTCAGAGAAATGTGGCTCAATCCCTGCGGAGCAACCAGCAAGCAGCGAGATGCTGCCAGTTGGTGCAATAGCTGTCCTACACGCATTACGATAAAGAGTCCTCGTCTCCCCTTTGTAAGCAGGGGCAGGGCCCCGAACTCTGGCAAGACTAGCACTCGTTGAATCAGCCACCTTCTGTACTGTTGACATAACCTTACCCGCCAAGTCCAAAGCAGTCTGACTATCATACGGTATTCTCAACTGCGCCAACATATCGGCCCAACCCATCACACCAAGGCCGAGCTTCCTAGTCAGACGCACAGCCTCGGTTATATCTTCGTGAGGGAACTGGTTATGCTCAAGTATGTCATCGAGGAACTGAATAGCCGTGGCAACCGTGGCCTGTAGTTCAGTAAACTTGACACGACCATCATCAGCAAACTTGGACAAGTTTATACTGCCCAAGTTACACGCCTCATTGTCCAGAAGGGGAATCTCACCGCACGGGTTAGTGCCTGTAAGTTTGCCCAACCACGGCGTAGGATTATCTCTTTCCGCAGCATCAATGAAATAACACCCTGGGTCTCCAGTTGCCCACGCTACCTCGGCCATAAGACCAAGTAACTTCTCGGCCTGTGTGCCCCCCACCATCACCTCTTCCATGAACTTGTCTGTTAGTGCAACAGAAACATTGAAAGTCCGAAGACCATCGGGATTCACGGCCTTCATAGTGATAAACTCTTCAACATCAGGATGGTCACAGGATATGATAGCCATCTGTGCGGCCTCTCGCTTGCCCGACTGGGTGACAACTTCGCCCAACGAGTTGAACATCCTGATAAATCCCACAGGGCCACCAGCGGTATTACCCGTGCCCAACACTGGGGCACCCTTGCCTCGCACTTCGGACAACACATACCCCACACCCCCTCCCCATTTCTGCACCAGCGCAGCTTTCTTTGCCACGTCCATGATACCAATCATGTCATCAGGAACGTCGAACTTGAAACAAGCGGACAGTGTACCTCTGCCTGTACCAGCATTGAAAAGGGTTGGACTGTTAGGGAGAAATTCTAAGTCTCGCATCATGCGATAGTAACTTGGATTGCCGAAGCTGACTCGTTGCAGCATCTCATCGGGTGTCTCTCTCTCCATGAGATACCGTTTTTGGAGCACTAGCAAAGCATTGCCGTTGAAGTTGGACACGGGTACAGTTATCCTTTCGATAAACTATTAGGCTATTGGCTCTCCGAGCGGGGGAGGACTCTATTATACACCATCCCTCGTTGTTTGTCAAGGGGTGGGGCCTACCACTCTCCTACCACCCACCCTTCGCCTCTGCTTCTCCTCAGTCACCATTAGACTGCCTCAAGGCGTCACCAATACACAGAAGCGGTTTGATAGGCCCCGATATTTATCTGGAGTAGGGGATGGGACTCGAACCCACAACTTGCTGAGTCACAGTCAGCCGGTCTACCATTTGACCGCTACCCCTACTTTTTGGTGGAGCCGGTGGGTGTCGAACCCACGTCCTGAGTACGTCCTTTTCAGGCTTTACTACTCAGTCGAACCCTCGCGGCCCCATTAATAACTAGCGTAGTTACTCCACTTCGTAATATACTCGTTAGGAACTCGTTTCCTCACTCCTGGTCTTTTGCCGTAAGCAGGCTTTTTCCAGTAGCAGTCCCCGCACACCGACACCCACCTCCACGCTGTCAGATTTTGCTTATCCGCTTCTGCAGAATCGACGGTGATGGCTGCCTGCCACTGCACCATGGGGCCGACGAACTCCTTGCCGCAGCAATAGCATTGTTCAGGGGGGGTGGTTCGTTGGTGCTTACCTCCACGGTTCATGTCTTTTATCCATTCCTTTTCCTCCTCTTGGGACATAGTGGGATGAGTATGTAGTTCTTTAGTACATTGTCCACGAGTAAGAGTACACTTTCCAATTACTATTCTATAAAACATTGGCAAGTAGGGCAGTGACGAACTTTATTATGAGTTTGTGTTTCCATCGTTGCCCACCTAATGTTACTTGGTTCATAATTACCCTGCCCATCTATGCGGTCTAGTCCTCCATCCGCCCAATCTGGTCTCCACCCTACATCAGAAAGGAAATTCGCAAAGCCGTTTTTTCCAAGCCAGCTATCGCAGACTATGATTCCTCGCCCACCATAATGATGATAGGCAGGGTCGTTTGTCCTGTAGCATCTCGACCTCATACTTATCCAAGTATGATATTCTGTTGAAGTAGTTAATCCATGTTTGACAGCGAGGTTAATAGTAGGGTTTCCATGTCTGCGTATTCTCATGTGATGCTTGCTGCAATAACCATCGCAGAACGCTTTCTCTAGACATTTTTCAATCTTGCAAAGAGGGCGACACTCGCGGGTACAAAATCTTTGATTATGTATATTTGGGGTAAAGTCTATTCCACATGACTCACAGCTTTTATTAGCATATTCTTTCCCCATGTCTAGTATACCCTCAACGGCGTCGCGCCAAGATTCCTGAACTTCACCAGATACTCGAATATCCGCTCAAGCTCCTCCACATCCTTCTGGCAGTGGTCAACAATATATTTCATGGCCGTGCTATTGCCCTTCATTGCAGCGTTCCACACAGAGCCGATAAGACGCGTCTTGTTTGATTCACCCAGGAGTGTTTCTCCGACGGCCTGTTGACGGTTGCTATGCATAGCCAGTTGGCTCCGTGCCGTATAGTACAAGTCCACATGTCGAATGTGAGATAATGGCGCGTGACCTGATACGAGCAGTCTTGTTTGCAGAAAGGGCAAATCAAAGCCAGTTCCATACCATGTGATGATGTAGTCATATTTCATCAACTCCTCACGGATTCTGTCCGCCACTGTTCCGTCCCCTTGTCGTCCCGCAACGAATGTCTTTGTGTTTCCACCGACATTCTTAACACATCCGCAAAGAATTTCTCCGATACTCGCGTTGAGGTTGGAAGTCTCAAGGTCAAAAGTAGCGAAAGATTTGTTCTCCAATATCCACGCGTTTTTCGCCTTGTTCTCCTCTGCACGGAGCAGCTTCTTTGTCTCCTGTGCCTGCCATGTCTGCTCATCATATAGTGGTTCCTCTGTCACTGCCTGTCGGCGTACATTCTCCATGTGCCGCTTGCATTTCTGCGAACAGTAGGTTTGGTTGTGTACTTGAGGCTCAAACGCAACCGAGCACTCATTACTTTGACAAATCATGCAGTTCCTCCGCGACCTTCAACGCCCGCTCCAAATTAAACACTCGATGTAGACCTGGCTGCTTAGGGAGATGGACGTTGTATTGGTACGTTGGCATCACAACCTGGATACCGCTGTCCAATAACTCCTGTGCGTACTTCGGGCTGTCATCTATCATCACGTTAATCTTCAGCAGCTTGCAGTGTTCGGATTTCTCTTCACCCTTCTTCACCCGTATGATGAAAGCATTGGGCATCCCATAGTTCTCCAACCACTGATGAGTCTGCTTGGCAGAATTGCCGCCGTCTCTCCTCGTGATGAACACGATAGGGTGCTTGTTGTATATCTCTCGTAGATAATCCATGTTGTACAGGGGCTCAACACCTAGCCAAAAATTGCCATTGTCCAGTGTGAGTATGGACTTCCACGTTGCCTCTATTATCCCACTATGTGCGTACCACTCATCCCACTTCCACGATTCCACATCCATGTAATCGACAATCGGTGCCTCATCGGGGAATAATCTATTTGCGCGGGTGGAGAACGCCTTGACAAAGTTACAAACTACTCCGTCCATGTCGCAGCCTATGATACTCAAGGCTTCCACCTTCTTTGTGCTTCCTTAAATTTCAAGTAATAATTTTCTTGCGTACTTAACATCTCCTCAGTTCTTCCTCTGCCACCTGGATTAGAGGGACAGTCTTGTCTATATTGTAAGGCTAACTCAAATAAATGCTTCTTGATGAAAAGAGAAGGAGAGATATGACTAAAAAATCTATCCAAATCGTTAGAGATTACTCTCCAAACACCACACCCATCCTTACGTATACCAACGGTACCCCCATAAAGTAACTTAGTGCTCTCCAGAAGAGGAATACATCTGTTAGTTATTTGTCCCACAAGACTATACGTTGGCTTTCCGCTAGTGCTTCCGGTCATGGATTTATATAAGGATAGACTACCTTCTCCATCGAAAATCCCAGCAAGATAAGCTACTCCAAAAAACTGTGGTTTGTTTTCATGCTCCATTTATACAGTGCATCCAATCTGTGTGCTAACATTCCCTGTAGACAGTGTGCCACGCGGACTGTACCTTGACAGGAGACGAGGAGATTGTCGAAATCGATGTCACCCCAAGGCTCGTAGCCTGGGCGCTTGTATTCTTTTCTGTGGTCGATGAGAAGGATTGGGAACGCTCCTCCTTCCACTGCTTTGCGAAGTCGCCCAAGTTGCGAAGATAAGCGCGAAAGGTCTCTCGCATCTGCGGGTGTTTTCCGTTCGACAATAACGAGTCCGAGTTTAGAATTCCATCTATAATCTCCAAGTGGGATTCTCTCGGTGACTGTTGCATACCCCATCCCGTTGAGGAGAAGTTGTGTAAGCCGGTCAAGGTCTTCTCTGTCGTCGATGGTGATGATACGCTCGCGCCTTTGGCGTAGTAGCTTGCCCCCATAGTTGAAAGCCTCTCCTGCAATCTCTTTCTTTTGTTTTCCATTCACGTCACTCTCCTTGGTCTGAACGTGTAAGCAAGAGCCGAGCCAGGTATCTCGTACTTTCCTTCTTCTGCGTTAATAATTATTGTATATTGTGTTCTCTGAAACCTGAATAAGTCGGCTACTATCACCTTACCTGTGGTCAGGTGTACTTCTATTTGTTCGGCTGGTTTTCGTTCTTCTTCTTCGTCTCTCATTACTCTCCTATCGGGGGCAGTAGCACACGCACTGTGAGGAATATAAGCCAGATAAACATTGCTCCAACTATGAAATCCATTACTTCTCCAACTCTTCAGCGGCGGTAGCCCACGCATCTAGGGGACTTTGCCCACTCTCTATCCGCTTTTCGGCTATGAATTCAATAGAAGCGAATTCTTTGCCAAGTTCGTTTGCCCTAATTATAACGAAGGCTCTTATCTCCGCTGCGTCCTCTGGCAAATCATCGTCTGCCCCAAGGTACAAATCCAACGCAACCCCCCACCGAGCACATGCTCTACGCAGTGCCTTAGATGTGGCCGACTGCAACGCATCTCCATAAGAGGCGTTCGGATTACTCTGTTGGTACTTGTGTGACCCATATGCCTGCTGCGAACCTTCTGGTGTAGCTACTTCAACCATCACCAGAACCTCTCCACCTTGTATCTTAGGGTCAGCGATATATCTTAAACTCCAATTGGAACCAAAGGCTTCATTCATCCTCCGCGCTACCCATGCCCAAGGGACATACGAAAGACTCATACCTCCAGGGCCAGGACGTTTGTAGATGGCAGTCTTTGGTGTTTTCTTGCCTAGCACTTTGCTAGGTTCGTATGGTATTATTGCTTTATCCATATGTCTCCTTACATGTCGGTTGGTAAATACAATAACCACACGGAAAGGATTTCGTTACCCCGTCCTTCTTGAAGGGCACCCCATCATACTCCCGTGGTGGTGCAGCGTCTGACTGCGCATCTTCGTGAATCATATCCCCCCTTGCCAAACCTACTAAGATGTCCTGTTCCCTTTTTTGCACAATCTCAAGATACACGAGGGGAAGGTCGTAGCTCTTACCATACTTCTTCCACTGTCGCATGAGAGATTGGAGTAGGGCTGGGTCTGCAGGGGAAGCAAGATAGAGTGCCCAATCCCGCCCACTGGCATGTAGATATAGCTGGCACTGCATGTATTCGTTCGGCTCTTCATAGGCAATTCCGTTTCCTTCTATCAGTTTCTTGTATCCCCATCCGGTCTTGTCTTTTAGTTCTAGCAGTGCGTTGTCTCCGATATAGCCATCGGGATGCGCTCGCATATGTAGTCCACAAGACCACGGCTTGTCTGGCAGAGTAACCGGAAGCCCTGCCGATGACAAAATTGCCATCCAATACGGCTCTATGACTACCCCTGCCGCTGCTCTCTTTAGCCATGCGGCAGGAATAACCACGTCCGGCTCGTACTCTCGTACCTTGAACCACTGCTGCAAACGGCAATCCATGACCGAGGATGGGGAGGGAACAGTATGTATCATGGCAAGATGCTTGGCCAAATACTGTGGCATCTGAGTACCAAGTTCTCCGAGTAATCGGAGTGATTCTTCACTCCCCATCTCTTCAATGGCAGCGTAGATTTTCTGTCGAAGGTCGTCTAGGTTGGGTGGGTCAAGGCGCATCATTCTCCTCACCATATTCCGACTCTGCCTGCAACGCACCCTCCGGTGAGTTAGGAGCGCCACCAATCAGTGCATCAAATGCTTTCTTCTTCATATCCTCACGCTTCTTCTCGCACTGTTTAGAGGTCTTTGAAGGGTCAACGACGAAGTCAAATACCTGCTCTTCAAGGAACTGATAGATAGTCTTCGGGCTGACAGACCACATCATGTGAGTAATAGCATCTGCTGAAAAGCCAGCAAAGGCCACCGCAATACGGGCCGTCACACCTATGACTTCCCCTGTTTCTTGACTAAGCACGGCACCACCAGAGTTTCCGTAAATACCAGGGGCAGTGGTAAGGGTATATGGGTAATTGTCAATAGTGAAATCGAAACCTCCAATATGTCCTTCTGTCACCAGCGGAGGGGCACCCAAACCACAGCCAACAGTATAAACTGGGGTGAAGATAAAGAGCTTCTTCTCTACATCACTGGGCTTAATGATTGGTGCTACGAACTCAACCTTCTGAGTTGCACGTAGTCTAAGCAAAGCTAAGTCCTTCTGGTCATCCCATGCCATAAGGTCAGCGCGTTTGGTCATAGCGTCTGTGATACGAGATAGATTCTCATACCCGAAGAACTCAACCATGCCCTCTGACCTCTTCTCTACCTTGATGTCCCGCCCCACTGTCGGATGCCACTTCTCCTGAACATCGATGAGAGGAGATATAACATGATGATTCGTGAGAATATAGGTCTCAAACTCCTTTGCCTTCGGGGTGACAGGGGCAGAGTACACAACGATACCACTGCCCCCATTGCCCCCACCGCTGCTACTGGGAGCCACTACCCGTACAATGGGGTAGAGAAACTTCTCATGCTTGGCTCTGATTTGGGCGTCCATACTATATAATCCCTGCTTCCTTCAATGCTGGAACCAACTTACCGCCAGCGGCGAGTCCAAGGATGGACGCACCGTTGAGTGTCTTGCCTGTGCCTATGGACTGAATTGCACGAAGAACGGCACCACGGTCGTCTAGGTCAACGTTCCTGAGAATTTCCCCAACCTTCGCAGCCACATCCTCATTACCATTGTCAGTAATTTCAATGGTAGTAATAGCAGTAGCTACACCAACGCTAACTGGATTACCCTGTTCCCGCTCTTCACGAGACGGCACTGTGCGAACGTCTCCATCATACACGAAGTCCTTACCAAGTCGCTCAACTGGCATCGGTGCAGGACGACCAGTGGGGAATTCGATAGGCTCAATGATGAATGTCTCACCAATCTCTTCACCTGTGTAATCTGGCGAATCAGGATAGGCTACAATGCCTAGCCCTGCGAATGCCTGAGCACACACAAAGGGGCGCTGAGTCTTGTCCATCAATTGGTCGCTATCGCCTCTATCGTATGTCCCGTCCTGTTGCTTGCCCAAGGACTGCCATACTCGACTACCGAATTCAATCCTCAGTGGATTACCATCAGAAAACTGGGCGTCCAACGTCTCATAAACGATGTGCCAGAAATCTACATAAGTACCGGCAGAGATGCCAGACTTCTCCTTGAGTTTCAGCGGCATGTCTACAATCTCGTTGGTCACGAGTCTTGCAAAGTTACGCCGAGGGAACGAGCGTCGGTCGGGAGCAGCCAATGGGTCTGCTGTCTTTGTCATTAAAATGGGTATCCTTTCTCTCCTGAATGAATTATCCTTACCTGTTTATTCGGTTGTAGATTCTTGCTGTTTCACCTCCTCCTTTCTTGTTACAATTGGCTGGTAGGATAGACCCTGCCCATTGCGGGATTGCTACTGCCCACCACTTCCGCCACCGCATCCATTTCGAGCACCACACACATTGTACCATGCGGCGGCGGATTTGTCAAGTCCTTACTATTTGCCTTTAAGCGTATGCAATTGTACCCCTAGAGTTTCCCGTAACTCGAAATCTCCTTCCTTCAATTTCTTTCTGGTGCCACCTTTTTTATATGTTGGAAATCTCAACGCTAATTCAGCCTGTTCCTGTTTAATTACCAAATATGGTCGCATCTTTTTTAGAGCGGACTGTGCTTCTACACCGCACAAACTATAAACCCATATAGGTTTCCTGTTATAGCTATCTTTATTCCTAGGTTCATAAGGCCCGTTCAGTCTTCCTCCGAACAAGTTTAGCAGAACAAGCAGAGAGCGGTTGTCTGTAGAATCTATAGTTACTCTAACTATATGCCCGTAAGATGTATTCTTTGTTATATTGATACACCCCTCACCGTCTACATATCCAGCCGCCCAAGCTGTTTCTGTTTCTTTCATTCCCAATATCTCGCCCTTTTCACGCTTATGTCAATGCCAGCGTTCGGCAAATAATGATGTCCTACTTCTAACATTATATCACAAACGCGCTTTGCTGTCAAGTCCCCCTCCTTTCCTTTAGGAATTACGTAGTGAAGTGAGTCATGGATTGTATTGACGAACTCAAGTCGTCCAGGTTCGTACCCAATCGCACCTATCGCTGCCTTCGTGATGTACGAGGCATGACTTTGTGCGGGATGATTGAGTGCCTGCCTCTTGGCACTCGCAGGGTCAAAAGTGTGAATGCGCTTCCTGTGAAGAAAGGGCGCTGGCGACTCACTATACCCTGTTGCTTGTACCATTGCCCAATGCGATTCCCCCCATTCGCGTTGGCCAGGATATGTACGGTCTTGAACTTGCATGAGTTCGGCACAGGTAGCCACGGGTAATCCGGTGATGTGTGCGAGCTTATCTGCTTCTGCACCGTACCATCTGGCAAAGTTCCAAGTCTTACCCACGCTTCGCTCAAGTCCGAGAAGTTTAGCTGTCTCTGCGTGGAAATCACGGCCCTCCTTTAGCTCCTGAATCATTCGTTTATCTTGGCTTATCTCTGCAATACACCTCAATTCTATCTGAGAATAATCTGCCATCAGTAGGTCATGTTTGGCTGGAGCACGTAGACAACGCTGCAAAATCGGGTGGAGGTTCTGCATGTTTGGGTCGTGTGACGATAGCCGACCAGTAGAAGCACCACCAACGTCGTCTCCGTGCTCACCAGATGCCAGGGTCAGACGGTACAGACCAGATACGATATCTCGTTGCCGATATGGGTAGAGATAAGTCGTTAGGGCCTTGGTCACTTCCCTGTGTTTGAGAACTAGGTGTGCCTCTCCACTATCTAAGTCCTTGAGTGTGTCTGCTTGTGTGTCCTTGGTTGGGAAGACTTGCAAAAGTTGTGCGGGACTACGCATGTTTATACCTGGGTAAATCTGCTCAAATGTACGCTCAAGTATGCTTTGTTCTAACTCCGCCACGGCAATGGAATCCTCTAGTTTTTTCTTGTCTATCTCGTAACCACTGAACAGACTTGCATAGGTTAGCACAGGTATTATTGCCCTATCAATATCATAAGCCGTGCCAGGAAGCTGAGGTCGAAAATGCTCAAACAGTCTTTTGGTTAGGAAGACATCTTGAGCATTGTACTGTTCCTTGCCACATTCTTCACGGTTCTTGTAATCGTAGACTTTAACACCGAACAGTTGATTTGACAGGCCCTTGAGGGATAAGTCTTCATAGCCTAAGACATAGGCCATTGCCATTGTGTCGTGTATGTCTGTTACCTCAAGCCACTTAGGGTCATGCCGTGTGAGCACAGGGTAATCGAAGAGGGCGTTGTGGAAGATGACACTCTCCGGCCTTGGTGGTCTCTGACTTCTATCAAAAGAAAGGATGGCATGCGTGTTACCTTGATGTAGCATGCTCCATTCGGTAATGATAGCGGTGCGAGGGTCAAGTCCACCTTCGGTCTCAATGTCAAGAACCAGTGTATCAGTCGTGTTATGGGGTTCAAGGACATGGTAAGGGTACTCAATCTGTTCCTCTCCTTTCACACTTGCTAAGATTCGGCGTTGCAGATTCATGTTACGGGTATTCGCCGCAGTACCTTGATTATACAAGAACGATGCGGGATGATAGGCAGCGTAAGCAGTATAGCCATCCTGTTCCACCTTCTTACCCACAATGTCCTTCATTGCGAAGTTGCCAGAGAAAGCTAGTTTGCAAGCATACTTACCTAAAAGTAACAACTTCTTGACACCGACTGCCTCTAACTCTGCATCGAGTATAGGTCGCCAGCGTTCAAGGTCTTCCTTCGAGGGCTTGGCAATCTTACCATGAGCATCGTAACCAGGAAAGGTCTTGCTCATGTTCGTGACATAGTATGATGTGAGTCCTGCCTCCCTCATCATACCATCGAGCACGGCACCAGCACGGCCTATAAAGGGGCGGCCTTTACGCTCCTCTTCAGGGCCAGGACACTCTCCAATTGCTATTAGTTCATAGGGTGGTTCTCCCCTAAACTCTCCTGGTACACCCCCCTCAGCACGAATTATGTCCTGTATTTCTGTTAGGGTATCCAAGCGTTCTCCTCTGGTGTGTCAATAAATCCAAGGGTTATATCAAAGGGGCCTAGTCTAATACATAATCCCATTTCATCGAAATGGAACAGGTAGTCTTTATCTCCTTCATGGGCATCGAAGAAGAAATAGAATCCTAGCCCCCAATCATACCAGTAAATTGAAGCTGTGAAGAAAGGTCTGATAGTACTCAAATTATGAGGCAGACGTCTAATCCAGAGTGGCAGTTTCATTCTCTTGTTCTCCTAAAACGAACGGATAATCAACTTCCACCGCAGGTAACTCAGTCCATAGCACCCACGGGAACAGAACCACAATCCAAGATTCTAGGTACCGGCGGAATTTTCTAGACATAAGGATAGATTCAATCATCTTTCCTCACCCTCCACAGTACGAACAGTTCCATCCCTACCACAGCCACCGTAAGTCCGATGAACACGCCTGTTAGGAACAGAGATACTTCGGCGATGTCACGCATCTCCAAACTCCTCTCCGCAGTGTGGGCAACGGCGAGTTTTTTGAATATGAATCCCATATTCCACAACATTGCGGCTCTGATACTCACTTGCAGCTTCTATGGCCTCTAGCTTTGTGTCAAACATTGGAGAATCAAATCCGACCGGGCCAATTCCTTCACTAGATGCACTTTCATCTGTGAAAGTCCATTGTCCTTCCACTTTACGCACACAAAGGTAATTATCGCTACTCATGATTCTCTCCTCTCTCCCAACGCTCATACTCTCGTTGAGCCTCAATTGCGCGGTCTCTTATGTCCGCATACGCATCTCCTTCCCACTCTGACTCCTCGGCTGCCAGAAGTGCGATGTCATAGAGCGCATCGAGTAGGCCTTCAACAATATCGTCCGCTGTATAAAGGCCCCCGCGCAATTCTGGCTCTATTATACACCCTTCCAGCACTTTTGTCAAGTCCTCTGCGCAGTGGCAGAATGATGTGGTATGTCCACAGTTGTCGCATTCAACACTCACAGCTTTCTCCCCCCAACTGCTCATCCTGCTTGAGCATGTCTGCTTCGGTGAGGGCTCGGACATCCAACCACCAGCAAATGTCTGGGCTGTCATGCCCAGGAGAGTCGCAGCCTCCGTGCGGGACAAAGCGATGCTCAATTACACCCATCGCTCTCCTCTGTTTCTCTACCAGTGCCCGCGAGGCGTCCAGTTGTCGCTTCAAGTGAAGGCCACAAGCAGGGTCACCATCTACACTACACTCTAAACCCTCCTGTAACCAGCCGTTGTTGATAGTGCAGTCTCGCGCCGCTTTGTATGCTGCCACCTCAGCCTCCACTCTGTCTCGTTGATTGCGAACCTCCTCGATGTAGGCATTCGCACCGTTCAAGTCTCGCTGAACAACCGACAACTCGGATTCCTTCGCTGCGACCTCAAGGCGGGCGCGGGTGAGGGAACCGTAAGTGCCCTTTGTTACGCATGGCCATCCTTCGCCACACTGATTGCAGATACGCCCCTTGAAACTCTCGAAGTGCCGTTTCTCTGCCTCCCGCTCATCCTCCGTCAGCCGGTCCTTCCAATCTACGGTATCCATGTCAGAATCCCCTCCGTTCCATATCGGGCCAGATAAGCCCAGCCATTATTTACGTCCCAGAAAAAGAGGTCTACGTGGTTGCCACGAACGAGCCCGCCGGTATCATTGCATATCCACTCCTGTCCATTTAACGTGAACCGTCTTCCCATGTAGGCCCAGTCGCAGGCGGCCTGGCCTTCACCGAGTGGGAGCGGCCCAGATGGGTCGCCACAGTAGGGGGGACAACTGTAGAATGTGACGTACATGGGCATCTTGGGGCTCTCAGTGGGGGGAATCGTATCTGGGATTGGGGCTGGCGTAGGAGCATTTGCTACTTCCAGTTCTCGCTTCCATAGGTCCTTGTAAAATTCACGTCGCAGCGACAGGTCAGGCACATCTCCCACAGCCAGTCGCCTATCAGCAGTAACTTGGTCAGGTGTCCGTAATGGACTCTGCCATCCTGTAGGAATCTCTCTATTGAGAACTGTGGCATCATCACCTCCATGAAACTTGAGAGAGACTAGGCTGCTCAGGATTACTAGAATTGAAAGACAGCCTAGTGTTCTCCAACTCAGAGGAATACACTCCGCTTTGGCTTACCGATACTCCTCATCATCTTCCTCCTTTGCTACTATAGGATGTTGAGCACACCCTAAACATTCTCCAGTATCACTTACCTGGATGTAGCCACAACCCTCGCAGAGAACCTCAACTCCAGGGCCTATACCCTTAAGGTCAGACCAACCTTCTGGTGCTCCTAGGTCATCACTACATTGTGCACAGAAGTCAGCCATAGTATCTCCTCTCCCAAAACCAAAGGGCTTTTCCCGCCTCATAACAGGTTAGTGCTTTCTGCCTCCATTCCATAAGAGCTATATGCCTATATGGTGTGTGGCACCCTTTCTTGTTCAGTAAATCACCTAAGGACTTGTAGCTAAACATCTGGCCTCCCTACCTGTCTTAGAAGTTTCCTAGCAGTATTCAATCCCATTCCTTCTACCTCAGACAACTCCCCTGGTGTGGCTTTGAGGACTCCCCAGACTGTGCCGAAGCGGTTAATTAACGCTTGGGCTCGTGTAGGCCCTATACCGTCACCTACACTCATCAGCTTTGCTACCTGTGGATTAGGATGGAAACTGGCAGTTTTAAGGTATCGCTCAAAGGTAGAATGGTCTTCCTTCTGGTCAGCACGGTAGAAGGATGTTAGCAGCCTAGCAGTAGCAAAGATATTAGGTGTCTGGTAGACCTCAATGAACTTCTCTACCTGGTAGAGCCATGCATACACGGTCTGTATTGGCAGATGGAAGTTCTTGCGAGGCACCATTAGCCTGGCTTTGCCATGTGTAGGAGTCCATACATCAGTACCAAGCATAGAGGGTGTTGCAATCCCCTCAACTACAAGCATAAGCCTAGTCTCAGGATGTGCTGCCATTTGTCGGCGTAGCAAGTCCTCTACACTATCCAGGTTGGAGAGTAGGTCATTCCAGGTCTTACGCTCTGCCTGTTGTTGACCACCTATACCCTGCCAAAGGTAATCAGCATGGCCTTGCTCATTCAAGGGTACAACCTCAACTGAGAGTGCTTGTTGGAGTAGTGATATGACTTCTGAGGGTTCATGGTTATCTGCAAGCATCAGGCGCTCCTCTGCTTGAGCCAGTTGCAGTCAGAGCAGAGGCCCTCACTATTGAGCTTGAAGGCTTTATTGCAAACCTTACACCTAGGAGGAGCATCCATATCGTTAAGGACTTCTAGGCAAATGCGGATTATCCTACCCCCAGGGCGGTTAGCTAGTAGGCGGCCTTCTCTGATATACCTGTGCATAGTGTTGGGGTTAATCTTGAGGAAGTCAGCGGCCTCTTTGACAGTCAACCAGGTGCAACTCATGAGGAGACCTGGGCCTTCGCTCTTCTCTCCAATTGTATCCTCTCACCAGACCCAAGTGCTATAAGGTCTACAATAGAATCCCAGGATGGACTCTCCATCATAGTTCCTTCAAGCTGCATATTGTATCCGCACTTATGTAGCTTGCCAGAGGGAATACCTCCTGACTTACTCATCCTGATTGCTACGTCCACGAAACGGTAAGTCTGACTCAGGCCCTCAAGTTTCCTATTACCAGTCATAGCTGTCTCTACCTTGCCGTCGCGGCCTATAACTTCCTTATACTCATCCGTGAGGTGGTGGACAGCAATGAGGTTTTTCTTGACTCCTGCACAGGTGGTGTAGATATTCCTCACAGGGTCGTTGGCCTGACCCCATTCTATTTGGAGCAGGCGTTCCCTCAATTCTACTCCGAGCTTTCTTATTCCATTAGTATCAAAGGCTTTATCCTGTAGGCTTTCCAGGTAGGCATCAGCCTTTATCCGTCTTGCTACAGTCATTGTGTCTATGACTATGGAGGATATAAGAGGGTCTACCACTACCTCAGCTAGTGCCTGGATAAAGTAGTTCCAGAGGGCATGGCAGCCCTTCACCCGTATTGAGTCCAGTTGGATTGGGGGAGGTAACTCGAATATGGTAATGTCAGAGTCTTGCCAGGATGCACTACTAGGGGGTTCGTTCCTAGTGTATGGCACCATATTAATTCTAAGACCCTCGAACAGTTCCTTGAATCTACCTCCATAAATAGCTCGCTCTGCTCCTAGGTCAAATCCAAATCCTACAATGGGCAGGGGTGCAGAATAGGCTAAGGTTGTTTTGCCAACGGATTCCTCACCTTCGAGGCTTAGTATCATCGGAGAGCCTCAATGTTTTGTAGTGCTCCATCAACTGATGACGACATTATCTACCTCCCTTACTGCCTGCTCTAGTGCTTGTAAGGCCCAGAGCCTCAACTCTACCTTGGTTACTGTTTGCCTTCGGCTGCGTTCTATCCTAATTCGGAGTAGCTCCCAGGCTCGCTTATAGATGTCAGGCATTATGTCTCCTTTCGAGGCCTACCAATGTGGAAGGCCTGGCAGAAACTACACTTGTAAGGATGCATCTGGTACATAGGGCGTGAGAGTGCCTTAGCCGCTCCATTAGCAGAGGCATAGGTATCATACCTAGCCTTAGTCTGGCAGGAGCGTCGGCGCACTCTACGCTTACTGCCCATGACTAAGGAATGAAGATAACTTCCGTGCATAGCCCAATGCCTCTGCAACATGGGTCATAGCTATGCCCTCGTTAAGGCTTCGAGGCGGAGCCTTCCCTAACACACGTTGAACGAGGTTATCAAGGTTCTCATCATCAAGGCTATCAAGAGGCCTATCAGCGTGCTCTGCACATCGGTCACAACCATCAGCTAGGCCGTGAGTGTGCATATCAGGGTGAGGTGAGTGAGTAGTCATCCTGTCTCTCCTTTCATTGACTCTCTAGCATCACAGAGGAGTTTGTATGGGCAATAGTCACACTCCCACTTCTCGTTGTAGATGAACTGTTTAGGTGGTTCATCCCTCTCAATATGGTCAAGGTAGACATTACGTCTCTGTAACATCCACCTCCAGTTGTCATCTATCTCCTCTTGGGTGGCAGTTCCTTTCCACACTCTAAGCTCAGGAAATGGTGGCTTGTAGTCCCCCATTAGGTGCATAGCTGGTAGGGTTATTTGTGTTCTACCTCTGACCTTGAGATAACCTAATACCTGCTTAATCCAAGTAGAGGGAATACGTTCTAGGAACTTCTCACCTGAAATCCTAGTGGACTTCAATTCTCCTGTCTCTCCCTCATAGTCCAGGAAGTCTATGTCATAGTAGATACCGTCATGGACTCCTCCGATATGCTGCCTATGCTGCTTGAGCAATACCTGCTCTAGGCCCACACCTACAACAAAGAGCATAGTTTCCCTTGGAGTGGGTTGAAGAGGCTTCTTGCGGTTATACCAGGACCTAGTGAGGCAATAGATTAGCTCCGTGAGGTGTGGTAGAGGCTTATCTATCCTAATCTCCTCGGCTAAGTCCCCTATCATACGGTTGGCAAGATGCGTATCCTCAACCCACTCCATAGGAATTACTCCTTTCTAGGGGATATGAGTCCCCTCCACTCCTCTGGATTCTCTTTCCCTAGTGCGATTATCCAACCACATCAAGGCTTCCTCTAGCTTGGTGATAGCTAGGGAGTTCTGGCGACAGGCAAACTTACCCTCACTGGTTGTATTGTAGAATCTGATACGTTCTACACAGGCATAGATTACATCCTCCACAAAAGCACCATTCGGCTCTTGCCTGTCGGCATCTCTTCCTAGAGGTCCATCCTGCCAATCTATACGCAGACCTGTTCCAGAGACATATCCTCCACTAGGATTGCCGTCAGCATCAAGCTGGTTAGCTAATTCTACTCCCTGCCTCATGACTGTACCTTGTGTAGGACACCCTCTGTGTCCCTAGTTATCCGCTCTGCTGCAATGAGGGTATCCAGGAGAACCCTATCAGTTAGAGCCTTGACTACAGTAGGCTTAGTGATAACCTGCTGGTCAGTAAGTGCTGCCTCATAGAACTGCTGCTCTGTCTTGCCATCGGCTAGTGCTGAGAGGTAGGCATTGAAGTCAGCATCAACCTGAGCTACTGACCCTAGGCCATCCACAGAGACAATTTGCCAGGACTCACCCTCCACATCACCATACTTGGGACGGCCTTTCTCGTTGAGAATAACGTTGCCATCCTCATCTGTAAGCCTCTGGTTAAGTGTGCAAGGGAGAACAGCCCACTCCTGTCTCTTCCCTACTAGAGCATCCAACTCCCCATCAGGCACCAGCTTGCGGACGGAACTAGCAAGGGCCTCCCATCTTGACTTCCCAAACGATGAGGTTGGAGGGGCGTAGCCTATCCTCACCTGAGCTATGGGGAACGGGTATGGCTCAGTAGACTCTATGACCTCCACTTCCTTGAAGTCGAATACGGCAACCATAAAGGAGCCAGGAGTCCCATCCTGTCTTGAGAACTCAACCTTTTCTGGAGCGTACTGGCCTAGTATACCTTTGAACCTACGTAGAGGGCTTTGCCCTGTGGGTGCAGCCGTACTTAGGCGAACCGGTTCCTGTGTCAATTGCGGTTTCCCTTTCCTAGACTGAATCAATTTCCACTACAGACTCAAACGAAAACTATCTCATCTCAAACCTAGCCTTTCCCTCCAATGACTAACAGTAGAGAAGTGAATGCTCAACCTCTTCCCTACCTCCTCAAGTGAACCCTCCATTAGTAACTCCTCAATTGGCCTCTTGAATTGCTGCTCAAGCAAGCGCATTGCCAGAGTCTTATGGCTATTGGGAGGAGGCCTAGGCTCAGATTCCAGATGCCCCTGACCTGCTCGAACTAATCCATGCCGTTCGAGTATCTGGCGCCTGAGCCTTTCCTTGAAATGAGGTGTGCTCAAGGTTTAGGACTTCTCCTCTGCATAGCCTAGTGCATCAAGGAACATCTCCTCATTGAAGCTAGGATTATCCTCCTTGAACATTTCAATCAGCTTATCGACGATGAAGTTAAGGATTTCCTCATCATCAACTGTGGCTCCATCAGTCCATGCCTTGTCGAGGGTAGCAGCAATGACTTTATAGTGTCTTTCGGTGAACAAAGGTTCAGACATAGCGGATTCTCCCTTCAATGTCTCTAATATCGCTGACTACCTTATCGAGGTCACACCGGAGGTCATAGGTCTCATCGTTATGCTGGCGCTCAATCCCACGGATATAATCCTCTATCCTATGGAGTTTCTCCCCTAACTCCTCTAGTCTACTATCCACATAGTTACAGTATTGCTCATCACACACGAGTCAGTCTCCTTTCCTGTAGCTCCTGCCACATATCAGATGCAATCCTATCAGGCACCTGACACTTGGGATTGCAGACTGCTACGCATTGAAAGTATCTTCGGTCAGGTGTACCGCAAAAGGTTCGCAGCATCCTGACATGGGCAATAGGGTCAGGACAGTTTAAGTCCCTCAGCTTGTGAACTAAATGTCTAAGGCTAAACATCAATTATATCTCGTTTCCTCCTCAAGAATGTTATTCAAGAGGACATGTATGGCCCTAATATTGCCAGAGGCAGATGTCCTACATGAGCCATCTAGCCTCTGTAATCCTCTCTTCAATTCTGAAATAACATGACGGAAGTTTTCTCTGCGGCTCTCCTCTTGCATCTCTACCTCGCTACTCATGGTACTCCTCTCCGAATAATCTGCGTTCAACAGCCTCATCATAGGCACGGTCTGGGTCAGGCTCTCTCTCCTCTAAGTCAGTAGTCCAACCGCATTGACAGGCTATCCAATGTTCGTGTCGATAGCCTAACTCCATCGTAGGGCCTCCACACTTACCACAGGGTAGGTCTGACTCTCTTTCGTAGTCAGGCCCTGCAATGGCAAACTCGTTGCCTGTTACTCCTGGTGGGTAATTACTTGCCATTAGGATTAACCGCCCCTATAAAGAGTCCTTTCGCAACAACCTTTAATTCCCTCATAGATATGGGAATAGAGAGGTCGAAGTCAGGAGGTAGACCCTCAAAGATGGTACAGGAATCTTTTATACAGAGGTACCCTGTCTCAACAATCCATTCCTCTCTTGTGCCTGCGTGAAGTCTTACCTTCATGTTACTCCTTCATTCCCATAATGGCTGCAACCAGCCAGAATAGGACTACTAGGATAAAACCCGCTACCCAGGGCACAAAGGCCAAGATGATAATGCTTTCCATTAGGATTCTCCTTTCAGTATGACCTCATATGGAGAAATGGAGGGAGCAGATGAGGTTCTATGCAGCGGGGGTGCGGCATGAGGGAGGTCCTCACCTGCTCCCATGTGAAATCTGATACAGGCACACCTGTCAGGAAAGTGAGCACAGCAGGCCCCGTTTCGCTCCTTCATCCCTATGACTTTGGAGTGTAGGCCCCTACTGTGGGTACACCGACAGGTTTGCCTGTGGTACTGACTTAGCTCAGAGGTTGGCTCATTCATCTGGTATCCACTTTTTGCAGGGGCATTTTTCCGTTACGCACCAACCGAGGTATGGTTCATAAGGTGCAATGTCTCTATGATTCATGTGCGATACCTTGGTGTGACCACAAATACAGAATTGTAGGGGTTTCATAGCTACACTACCTCAATCACTACCCTCAATGTCTGAGGAGGATTGCTGCCTGCAACTGACTTATGGATATAGAGTGTACCAACAGCAGGCGGGTCGTACTCGGCTACTTCCTGATACCTCTGAGTGTTCTTAGTGGAACGCTCGAATGTAAAGGTTAGCTCAGTCCGTTCCATTTTATGTCCTCCTATTCATTCCAGTATTCTGGAAGGTTACCATTGGCGTGGGCCGCTGTCTGTGCTGCACTCCTCGTAAGGTCTCCCCATCCTGGTAGACAGCAGATGTCACCTAGATACTCCGCTGTGAACCACCATAGCTCGGCTCGCAGGTCACATAGGTCATCTACAGGCTGAGACCGCAGGTGGCGTATGGTTACGGTGAGGTCGTGGTGGGATAGGTCAGGCATGGTTAGAATGGTAGGTCGCCACCATCCCCATAACGTGCAGCCCATGAGGAACGGCGGACTAGAATAGCCCTAGGAACCTCTAGAATCCTTCGGGCTACTATATTGTAGGCCTCAGACTCACCCTGAACTCTACCTCGCGCCTGTATGGGAGCAATTGGCCTGTTGTGACTGTGGCCATACACTTGCAGGATTTCGATGCTTACGTCAGGCATAGGCGTGCTCTGGCAGGCTTGTCTTGAAGGTGTAACCACAGATGCAAACGATAGAGTACCCATATCGAGGCACCTCTATCAGTTGAACAAGATGGTCACAATTAGGGCAGGCAGTCTCATAGCCTGAGGCCACTATGTCTGCCGATTCCCTGTCCTCATACTCGTCATCCTGAATGACTGTGCTCACTTCGTCCTCCTATCCTTCAATGTGAAACACTATCCTCTTGGCCGTCACATCGCGGCGCTCAAAGAGCATCACAACCGAATGTTTCCTGACCTCGAGGAGAGTAACCTCTTCCGGCCCGATGTTCATCCAGGCCAACTTCCTGAGTAGGTATTGCTCTAGTGCCTTAGGCATTTGTAATCACCTCCAATCTGTTCCATTTGTAGGTGCTATTATTGTTGAGGATGCCACCAGTGATAGGGGTGTCAGGGAACTCCACTAGCGCATACCCATTATAATACACATAGAGGACTATCCCCTCAACTCCGTCAACTCTGACCCTACTGCCCTCTTTAACGGGCGACTTTGCTAGAGCCTCATCTATCATTTCACCTGTTATCATTATCTCCTATCCTATCTGACTTGTCGCCGGCTTGGTAGGACTGACACTGTGTTACCTGCAGACACACCAGCCTGGTAAGCCCTTGCATCGATGGAGTATGTCCTACCATGTCCTAGATTGGGATATGCCTGCTTGATGAAGGCATCGTTTTCCTCATCCAGGCACACCACAAGAGCCTGTGTCTGCCCATTGTTCTGTGAGCTAACCTCGATAAGCCGCTCCTTGATTCGGTTAATCGCGCCATAGAGGAATGAATCCTTCCAGGTGCGGTCAACGGTCTCACCTAGGAACTCTCGCGCATTGATGTCGGCCATGACCAGGGTGTCAAGCTGGCCTGCGAGCCACAGCGATAGCTCCTGCACAACCTCAATGTTGTATTTCCTACCAATGATGCTAGGATGCCGACCAAATGCCCTATGGGTAATGACACGGCAGAAGTTCTGCCTAGCTATTACACCTAGCAGAGTGCTCCTCCAGTCAGCCCGTCCGATGTTGAACTCCTCATCTAGAACCTCAAATGAGAAGTTATCCTCGTCCAGCTTGACATCCAACATATCGAGGTTATGCTTGAGGAGTAATGCCTGCGCTCGCTCCATTGCCAGTGATGCCTCGGCCTCTGTAGCCGCATGGTCATTCGCCAGTCGGAGTAACGCACGAATCTTCTCTAGGATATTGTCGTCAGGCATTTCCATTTGTAATCACCTCCTCTCCTCACTGAGGTGCTAGCGGTCTGGCTCGAACAGTCGCGGGTCGATTCGCTTGGCCGTCCTGCCTAGCTGGTTATACAGCCAATCCCCATCATCGTCAATGGCACTAAACAGTGCCATCTTTAGCGCCGTCTGACCAGGCTGTGTATCGAGGCTCTGGCTTTCCTCGTCTAGCCAGTCCTCTATGAGCTTGCGTTCGGCTGGAGTTGCCATCTGTATCACCTCCTTTCCTCTCTAAGTGCTCAGAGGCTCTAACGCGCTCTGCTAATGCGTTCCCACATCCCCACGTCAGAACTGAGGAGTGCCTGGATTTCCCTGATACGCCGTCGTTCCTTTAGAGAAGGCTTCTCACCACCTAGGTAGCGATAGCCCATCATGTTCAGTTCACGTTGGAGCACCCTCCGTTCATTCCTCGTTAGGCGGCAATATTCACCGTCCTCGTCAACTAGCTTGTCCATCTGCTCCCCTTCCTCAAGTGCTGGCGGGGGAAGGCATCGGTCAACTTCGATGCATTGCAGGCGAAACATGTTGTTGACACGCCTGCACCCCGTGGCTGTCCGCTCACATGGTAGCTACCATGCCTACGGACTTGAAGGATGCCCTTCCTCGTCAGCACTCATCTCCCTGGCTGCACTCTCTCCCATACGTCCGAATATGCAGCCGGCACAGAGGATTCTCGTTCCTCTTGTCGGTTGCCCGCAGTCCCTGCAAACCAGAGCGGGGTCGCTCACTCTCTTAAACGGTAGAACCTTACCCATGATGGCCTGTATCTCCTCTATGGCTCTGCTCCCCATCTGTCCTATCCATTATACATAGGATGCTTGGCGTTGTCAAGCTAGTTATGTCAACTTGGGCATAGAACTTGTGTGCTAGTTGTATGATGTGCATTAGCTTATACAGCTAAACAATTCCTGCCAGCCCAAGAACTGCTAATTAGCCTAATCAATTCTCCACTACACGTTACCGTGTAATATTGAAATCTTCACAACCAGGCTATTGACATTGTGCAGGGTCATGGTATATTGAATGTAGTGGTCGGGCAGCAAAATCAGACCATTGAAAGGAGATAATCGAATGGTCACAGAACTGGAAAAAGACCGAAACGCTGGACTCAAAGCTGCTGGGTCGGTTCCCCCAACAGTGGAAGACCTGAACGCCCAAGTCGAGCGGCTTACCACTGGCGATTTGGCTCAGGCACAGCGCGACTTGGACAGTGCTAAGTCCACATTCGGCAAAGCCCAGAAGTCAGCAAGCGTTGATGAACTGCTAGAGATGGCAGGCTACGTGCGCGATGCCCAGAAAGCCGTTGACACCGTGAACGCCAGTATCGACGTGGCTCGGAAGCGCATCCAGGTTGCCGAATGGGAAGTCACCACGGCTGAACTGCGCGAAGCTGGTACACTCATTGCCAGTGCCATTCGGGATGCGCTTAGTGCCTGCTCCGATGTGCTGAAGAAGTTCAACGTTACTGGTTTCACGTCGGCGGCTAGTGGTATCGGGACGCCAGAACTGGTCATCTCGCCCGCTAAGTGGCAGGGCCCGAACATCCCGACTGCGCCCAAAGGCGTCAAGCGTGGTGGCGCAGGTCGTGGTGGCGCGAAGTCCGTTCCACTGACTGTCAACGGGACGGAATACCCCAGCGCCAGCGCTGCCTGCAAAGTGTTCTTCCCAGACTCCGGCCCATTGAATCGCGCCAGTATCATTAGCAAGCTGGCGACTGCCGGCCACACTGTAAGCGGCTAGACCACACTCCCAATAGAGCGATAAGCCCTCCATCGTGAATGCCCGGCCACTGATGGGGGGCTTTCTTTTTCCTTTGGTAACCATTGGTGTCATCCTCAGTGCTGGCAACCATCTCACATGACACCAGACGCATTGTGTGGCCCAACAGAGGCCTCCATTTTCTTTTCTGGGGTAAACCATTGGCCCATTACAGCACCACCAATGAGAACCATCCTACAGCCGAATTGCGCAAGTGTGGCCTAAGCTATGCCCCTACGCGCGACAGTCATTCCTTTGCTTTCTGCCTTCTAACCATATTTTTAGGAAAATTGGGGGAAAAGAACCTCAACAGTTGGCTCAGAGGCAATTAACACAGGCTCCCCACACCCACAGAGGTGGTCAGACTCGTCTGTCTTCGAGATAGTTACATAATCCATCACTGAGGCTACAAAGGGAACACTACGTTGGAAGCCACATGAGTCACAGGTATAAGTCCAGAGCAGTCCACAACTAGGACATTTGACCTCAGTAACGCGAACAAATGGGGCTGTAAAGTGGTGAGCGCAATATAGGACCATTAGGCCTCCAAATAGCATCTAAGGCAAATCCAGAATGTAATATCTGGGAGGTAAAGCCTAGAACCGCAAACAGAGCACTTCCTATTGAGGCGCCTGAGATAGCCTGCAATCATCCGTAATCCCTTCTGGCTCTCTCGCTGATAGGGTCGCGGTACCTGTATTTTCCAATAGTGGGATTTCCTTCCGGCTCAAAGGTATTCTTAAATAGCCGCTCCTCTCCACAGTATTTGCACTTGCCAGGAACCTTAGCGCCATTCTGACCTGAGATAATCCAGTAGTGAGCACCAGTAGAGGATTTGCTGCAATCAGCCACAATTAACCTCCTAGGGACTCCTCATACTCCTGCAATAGACTAGCCATCTCACCATCACGAACAATAGGAAAGTCACACGTAGGACCTGAGCTACCACACTCAGGGCACTGACGTAGGGCTCTACCAATATGGTTCCAGTTTCTTTTACCCAATGTGTCTACATATAGTAGGCGGTTTGCAGGCATAGTTGTGTGGCAGACAGGACAGCGACGATAGCGGATGGGTTTGCTCATGTGTATAATCTTCTTATCAGTTGGTGAATCCCAGACTTGGGGTGACACCCTTACTATAGTAATGTGTGTAATATAGAAGATGGGATATGCGTTCTAATTCTGTTCTAATTTTCAATCCACAGCAGTCTCCTCCAAACATATCCTCCTACCTCGGTTCCTGATGACTCAACAACATCCAATGCTTCAAGGTCCTGGAGTACCCTTAGGACACTCACATTTGGCAACCTCAGCAGTCTTGCGGTTTCGCTTGTTTTCCTGGGCTCTGTAAGGGCTTGGAGGACTGCAAGGCGAAGAGGAGGAATACTGTCCATTGCAACTTTGTATAGGATTGACCATATGTTGAGGGATTGGTCAACAAGTAGAAGTGACTCTCCGAGTTTGCCTAGCTGCTTCACCAATCGTGTTCCAGTTTCCCTCTGAGGGAGTCTGGTTATTTCGTGGGTATAAGGTTCTCTTGACACCTCTGACCTACATAGGGCGGTATAATCTGCTAGAGCAGGCAATCTCTTCATAATATCAGGTGGAAGTTTAGGGCCCTGAATCTGGGGAAATAACATCTTGAGGTTATAGCCCTCAACAAATTGTCCTACAAGTTCCATTCTCTGCCTTCTTGTTTCAGCCTCAGTTCCATTCTGTCGAAGTGCTGCTTCTGTTGTAGCAAGAGGATTAGAAATATGGTATCGATAGTCTAGGAAGCGCTCTCCTAGTTCCTGGCTTGCCATTCCTCCTTGTTTACCGTCTATAGCGGGCGTGCAGCCGGCAATAAGGGTGACCTTTCCTCTCCAGGTGATAGATTCCTTCTCGCTTCCTACATCCTTAACATATCTCCCATCATATATCTTTCGTAACTGCCCCATTATGTTTCTCTGGTCAGGGGCATGTTCGGAAAGAACTGTGCTGAAATCCTCTATTGTAAATATGGGGTTTCCAAGGCGCTTGAGTAGGCTAGTTTGTCCCTTATCAGAACGTTCATATCCTGAGAGGAAGGTCCTAGGTGAGATGGTATCTAGAGGTTGTACCTGTGGTATACCCTCCAAAGAACTCAGTAGCTCTGTTTTTCCCGAACCTGCCTCCGCAATGAGCATTAGCCAGATAGGGTCTCCTTTTGTATAGTGGGACAGAACTGTGGCGAGCACTACAGGTAGCACATAAGGGTCTTCCATGAGGAAGGTTTCGCGGAAAACCCTGTCTATGTCTTTATATGAGGTCATATGGAACCTGATTGGCCGTCACCCGCTCTAAAGGCCTTCTCTTTCTCCTGGTAAGCTCTTATAGGTTCCAGCAGCCTCTCAAAAGCCTCTATAGGAATAAGCACACGTCCACCTATCCATACAGACGGTATCGTACCTCTTCGTACAGCCCTGTAAACGGATTCGGGACTTATCCCTAACTGTGCAGCGACCTCTTTGACGGTGTATACCTTGCGGTCAATTTCCATAGCTCTCCTTATTGGTTATTCACTATTATTATAGCAAGTGTGGTGTGTTTTTGTCAAGTGCAAATCTTATATATACTCAAACACACAACTATACCAAACTATATACTCAAATTACCCTCGGTGCACTTGACAAGCTTATTGTCTTATGTTATAATGATGGTGAGGAATCAAATGGTATCTGAACAAATCTTTGTCATAGGTCCCAAGCAGGAGCTACACGAGGTTGAACAGGTTGAGTCCGGCACTCTCGACATAGAGCCGAATGACCTGGAGGAGATGCTTCAAGCTAGATTGCCAGCATCTAATCACCCTCGGAAGGCATCCTATTTGAGCTATCGTGCCTGTGGGTTCTCAGTCCGTGAGGCCTGCACTATGGCCGAGGTTTCTCAACATACGGTAAACAAGTGGAGACGTGACGACCCTGAGTTCAAGGAGCTAGAGGGGCCTAAGCTCAGCTTCCTTCAGCACTCTCTCAGTAGAGACATCCTGCGTATGGAGTTCATGAGGAACTTTAGGTTGGCTCTCCGCCGTGACTTTAAGATTCTATACAGGGCGGCCTATAACTTCAACTCTCTTACGGAGACTGAGTATGACTACCTCAAAGTTATTCGTAGGCTTTATGGGCCATCGGACCTACTCGCATTAGAGAAGGCATTGGAGCCTGAGCATGGTGAACGTGCTCCTATTCACGTAGAGAAGGGTGTGTTTATTGTTGACGGAAGGGAAGTAGAATCTGAGGAGGCTAAGAGGGTTGCTGCTAGGAGGCTGCTGGATAGGTTCACCTCCAATGGAAAGTTTGCACAGGAGCAAGGACTAATCGAGACTTCTGTGGTGGAGTCTGATGGTAGTTGAGGCTCCCTCTGGGGTTGACTCGGAGTTTGCTGCCAGGGTCATGGCTGCTCAAATAGGTGACCAGGCAACCTATGCTCAGGCTGTCCACCACTACACATATGAGCTATATCAGGAGGCATGGGCTGAGGGTTTAGAAACTCTCCATAGGACCCTTATCGTTTGTCCTCCTGATACCTTTAAGTCTACAACTGTTAGACATTTTGTGGAGAGGGCGATTGGGCATAATTGTAACGTTAGAATCCTCTGGCTAATGAATGCTGGTGAGCAGGCTGAGAAGCAGCTAATGGCTATCAGCCAAACCATTAAGTCTAATAATGTCTACAGGTCAGCCTTTGGAGTCCAAGAGGATTCTGAGAAACAGTGGACTAAATCTGTCCTGTATGTAAAGCGAGACATTACTGACCCTGAGCCAACTCTAATGGCCACAGGCATGAATGGCCCCTATCAGGGCCTTCACTTTGACATTATCATCATCGACGACCCTACCAACCAAGAGGATGTTCGTAGTCCTACTACAATGGAGCTTCAAAGGAGCAAGGTTAGAGGAGTAATTATTGATAGGCTTCTTGAAGGTGGAAGGATTGTTGGCCTTCTAACTCGATGGGGAGTTGAAGACCTGGTTCCCACCTTTGAGGACATGGGATTCACAATCATAGTGATGCCTGTTGCTGGGGACTATCCTTGGGGGCCTACCCTCTCCCCAACTCGGTTCACTCCTGAAGTGATTGAGGCCAAACGCCAGGACAAGGGTGATATGCTCTTTGCGCTCACCTTCATGTGTCAGCCGGAGGCCGCTGAGGGCAACATCATCCGCCGTGAGGAGATTCATTACTGGGATAAGGACACAATCCCCAATACTCCTCTTCATATCTTTATGGGAATTGACCCTGCAGCTACGGCAAAGAGTTATTCCGACTACTGGGGATTTGCCTCTGTGGGCCTCTCTATACAGCGCAATATCAAGTATGTGCTGGAACTCTCGGCAGTTAGGTGTGAGGTTAGCCAAGGTGAGTTAGAGATAGTCAAGAGGGCACAGAGAACTGCAGGGCTTCGAGCGATTGGTATAGAGACCATAGGCTTCCAGGCCCATATACTCCAATCCATGAAGCGAAGGTTTAATCTCCCATTCAGAGAGATTCCCTATAGGACTCGTCGACAGGTAATGCACAAGGTAGTAGGGCTCGACCGCGATAAGGTTGGCCGTGCTATGTATCTTTCTTCGGAGTTTGCCAGTGGTAGGCTACTGCTCCCGAAAGGTTTGCCTACTGTTGATGGAGTCTCAGTTGAGTCGGAGCTATGTGCAGTACCCTTTGGTAAGCATGATGACCGCTTGGATGCGCTCGCCTTTGCTTGCATCCTGGCGGATGCCCACTCTACTCCCAGACGGTTCGTTTCTATAAAGGGATTTTAGGCTGTGAAGATACAACCTCGGTGGTGGCACAGGAGCTTAGGACTAAGAAATCTCTGCTGGATGATAGGAATGATTCTCTTTTTTGGAACTCTACAGGTTGTCCCTCTCTTAGGACTAGCCTTCTTTGCGTATCTCTTCCTTGGTTACTTTTACTTTGTGACTATTCGAGGTTCTAATGGAAGCTCCTGATTCTACCTATATAACCAAGCTGCTCTATGAGCTAAAGAGGAATCTTGAGGGTCTCCATAAGCGTATCTCTGAGATTGAGCTTGTTAGGCATCTAGAGGACCCTGTAAAGCTCTCTGATGAGGAGCGTCCATCAGGGCTTGAAATACGTATTGGTGCCGCATCTGAGCTAATCGAGAATGTTAAAGCATCTCTTACAACTAATCTTCCACAGGTTAGAGTAGCTCCATTGAGGACTTCTGCAACTGCCCAGCCTAATTCCTCCAAGCGTGAGAAGTTCTGGAACGCTTATCTCAAGAAAATAGGCCGGATGCTCAATGAGACTGTGGACGGTCAGGCTGGTCTTGGTATGGGTATTCTTAAGGCTGCCTTCTACCCTTGGCCTAAGACTGATAGGAAACGTCTTATTACCAACGGTGTGAAGGAGACTGATGCTGAGTTCAATGACCGCCAGAGAGCACTAAAGCGTTTCTGGGGGCCTCCATTCAAGGTTGTCCCAGTTCACCCTCTTACGTTCTTCTATCGGCTCGGTCCAGGAGATGAGATTGTAGAGGCTTTGGAGCACTCTTGGCGTCCAAAGAGAGAGACTGAGGCTGCCTTTGGGACTCCCTCTTCTAGTGCTATTGTCTCTGCTACCCCAGGTATGCCAATTGAGGAGATACAACCTCTTCCCTATGGTACAAGCACCGAGACTCTGACCTTAGTAACTGAATACTGGTCTAAGGAGTGGTATCAGATATACATTAATGGGAAACTGATGTATGAGGAGGCAGACCCCTCTGTTCACTACTTTGTTGCAATAGGCCGGACTACGGTTAGCCGTGACCCTGACAAGTATGGCATCTCTGTAGCAGAGATATTCCGCCATAATGAGCCCATTATTAATCGTGCTCTTACAAGGGTTGCTGAGGCAGTGGAGATTGTTGTTCGCAAGCGCCTCACCATAGAGCTTCCAGAGGGCTCCACTGAGGGTTTCGAGACGGGAGAGGATAATAACCTCGTTCCTCGAACCTGGAAGTTCAAGGGTGACCAGGCTGAGGCACTTCCTGCTGGTGCTAAGATTCAAGACCCATTTGCAGGTGCTGAGAATGCCTTTGCTGCTCTTCCTTTTATTGAGCTAATGCTTCGGCTCATGGGTCAGCACGGAGTTTCACCTATATTCAAGGGTGTTCCACCTGGGGCAGTAGGCTCTGGATACCGTGACAACTCTCTATACCTGATGGCTCGTAGCCAATTCCAATATCTTGTGGACTCCTATGAACTAGCCCTTGCAGAGTTAGTAAGGTGGTTAGAGTCAGAGCTTGTTAGGAGTGCCCGTCAGGAAATTTGGATTGATGACCTTTCTCTATCTCCTAAGGATATTAAAGAGTTTCCTGCTGTTATTACAGTCGAAGTTGACCCTATGCTCCCACAGAACATCATCGCTGAGGGTCAGTTCTATGACAGGATGCACGCTCGCGGCCATATCCCTCGTCGGATAGTGCTTGAGAGTGGGATGAGATTGGAGCAGCCAGAGGAGATTGAATACGAGAGGATGAAGGAGGACCTACAGGAGCTTCTCAAGCCTAGTCTCTATAAGGATGTCTTGGAGACAGTGGGAATACTTCCACCTCCTGAGGCTGGCCTTGTAGGTCCAGATGGTCAGCCTATTAGTAGCAACTCCTTGGCTCCAAGAGGAGGTCCAGGAGGCGTCCAAGAGCTAATGGCAGCCTTGAAGGGTAATGGTCGTTCTCCAACTGGTGAGGCTGCTCAGGCTGCTGGAGGTTACACTCGTGCGGGTCAGTCGAGACAACCGCCGGAGGCAGCAGGAGCGTTTCCACCTGGAATGAGGGAAAGGGCATAATGCCTATTCTCTCTGGCCCTCGACTTGATAAGCTTAGGACTGAGGTAGAGGAGTGGTACTTCGATATGAGGCAGCGGCTTATCAAGGAGCTAGAGGCCGAATACACCTATGGTTCAGTTCCTCTTTCTCCTGATGAGCAGCTAGAGAAGTTTCTTACAATGACTCCTGAGGACTGGCAAGAGGTTGCTCAACGGCTCGCTAACAAATACCGTGGAATGCCTGACCAAGAGGAGCTAGTTAAGAAGGACATTCAGGACTTCGTTACTCACATTACAAGGCTATCTGTGAATCGAGGTATGGCATGACACAACCTAAACCTTTACCGAGGCTAACTCCAGGGCCAACTCCAACACCTACTCCTAGGCCTGCTTACCCTGTGACACCTCCACCCATTACTCCCAAGAAGATTATTGGATATGACTCCTCTGGTAAGGCTATATGGGCAAGTACCTCCGCTCCTGCAACCTTTCCATTCACTGAGCCTGGAGTAAGTCAACCCACTGGTACTACTACTAGGTATGGGCCTGGAGATATTCCTATACCTAATATCAATGACCCTGCCTATGACCTACTGGACGAATATGGTAAGGTTATAGGTCGTGACTACTCCTCGTACTATAAGGATGTAGCTGCATATAGGAATCTGACAGAGGGTGATTCTGGGGATGGAGGGGCCTCTAGTGCCGCCGCTGCCGCCTCTGCTGCTAACCAACGAATGTCCAACTACCTGAGTGCAGTCATTGAGGGCCTTGGTACTGAGGTTGAGGCTCGCCGTCTCCGCTCAGACCAAGCTATGCAGGAGTTCAATAGGCAACTGGATGCCATCTCAGAGGCAGGTGAACGGTTCGAGGGTATTCAGCAGTTCACAATCCCAGAAGGCTCCAAGTACTCTACAGGTTTTGAGCCTGGGGGCCTAGCAACAAGTCTCGGCCTCCAGCCGCGAGAGTCCAAGCCAATTGCCTATGACCCGTTTGCAATCGCCCTCAACCTAATACAAACCACTCCCAGTCCTTATGCTGTAGGAGTCCCTGATACAAGCCAGATTCAGCAGGCTATTGACTTAGCCAAGAGGTTCCTCTAGATGCAAATCTTTTTCTGTCCAGGATGTCAACATTGGAAGGAATATTCTCAGGCTGTGAGAGGCCTAACGCAGGTTGTATTTATACCTCAAGAGCAAATATATCCACAGGTTAAGAATCCTATCAACTGGATACAGACTTCCATGCCTGTTCTTCTGTGCGCTATGTGTGCTCCTGTAGGGTCGGAGGTGTAACTGTGGCTGAGTACCCGTATCAGACTTATGCAAGACTTGTAGGCCGCAACTGGCCAGGAATGGCAGAGCTTAAAACTCTTTATGGACAGATTGGGATTACTGCTCCTGTTGGGTCGGCAGCAGGCAATGTGGCTCTCCAGAAGGCACTCCTTGGAGGTTGGAGACCAGGACAGATTGTAGGCGCAGCAGCACCAGCACCTGCTCCAGCCCCTGCAGCACCAGCCCCTGCTGCACCAGCACCCACCGGATACCCTAGCAGCCTATTTATAGACCCTGGGTCCTATATGAATCTCCAGGACAAACTGATTGCGGCTCAGAAGTATGCAACCGACCTCCAGGCTACAATAGACCGAGAGAACCTCAAACAGCAACGTTACACTACCGAGGCGCAACTGTCCGCTAATCCTGCTGACTTTGTGGCCTACGAACTGTATAAGAGAAAACTGCAGGAGCAAGGGCTTGCCCCTCAAACTGGGGCTGTCAGGTCTGATGCTGACATCCAGGCTATGTTCAACTCCATTATAGGTGCTGCTCCTGAAGTCTCCGCTGGTATAGGCCAGTTTGGAGTCAACATTCCCACTACTCAATCTGTTAGTAGGAGCCAGTTCCAAACCTTTGACCCGACTGACCTTGCTATTCTTTCGAGCTTTCTCAAGGGTGGTGTTCAACAGGGAGGTACACGGGTCGGTATTAATCCAGAGGACTATTTCCAGAAATTGCAGGAAGGCTTTATTCCCTATGTCAACACTGGTGCGACACAGTATTCCTTCTAGGAGGCTGCAATGCCACATATGCAAATATCAGTAGACCCTAGGCACACTCGACTAGCCTTGGAGTTTATGCAGTCGGCTAAGAGACCTAAGAGACTGCCTTCCCAGGCTAGCTCTACAGCCCAGTCAAGGGCATTTGGCCAGCAGGGAGACCTAATGAGACCTACTGACTTCCAGAACTCTCCTCAGGGTCAGGCAGTTATGAAGAGGATAATCCAGGAGTTTAGTCTACCTTCTCAAGCTAGTCCTACTGCCCAGAGCAGAGCATTCGGCCAGCAGAATCAGCGGCGCAGGAAGTCAGTGGATAGCGGATACCTGAGTTCATAGATATGCCTAACTGGTGGGAGTCCGAGCCCAGGGACGTTAGGTCCAGGCGTGAGGGTAGGGCCTTCAGAGCCTCTGCTGAACGTATAGCATTTAGGCGTCAGGCCCGTGGTGAGATGGCACGCCGTGGCCTTGACCCTAATCTCTTCCCCCAGCTAGGGAGTCCAGAAGGTCCTCTAATGACTCGTATCCAGGCGGATGAGATTCAGCCTGATACTAAGTCCAAAGGCGGCGGTGGAGGTATCCTTGGTAAGATTGCTTCTCCTGTTTTGGGTGCAGTAGATGATGTATCCTCTGCTGTATTCCGAGGTAAGGTTAGAGAGCCCTGGGATGTTCTCCGGCCAGTGAAGCAGCTAATGGACCTATCTTACAGGGAGGTTGGTAGGCCACTTGGAGAGAAGTATGCTGATATAGGGGCAGGCGGAGGCCTCCTAGGGAAAAGCGGTATCCCAGGTGTTTCTGATGTATTTAGGAAGAGGCCAATACCAATCTCGCCTGAGCTAGAGCATGAGATAGCAGCAGAGGCTACAGCTTATACTGTGTTTGACCCTCTCAATTATCCAGGCTTGATTTTGGGGGGGACAGGAGCAGTTGGCAAGATTGGTGCTAGGACTGCTGCTAGGCTTCCAGTCCTAGACGCACTCTTCTCAGGTATAGGTAGTAGGGCTGCCCTTAAGAATATCCTTCCTGCAATCTCTGGGGGTGCTGCTGAATCCCCTGAGATGGAGCGTATTATCCAGGGTATGAGGGGAACTACCCTAGATAAGTTTGGAGTCCATACAGCAGAGGAAGTCATCATCGATGCCCGTCAGAATCTCTCTCTTACTCAGTTTGGTAGGAGGGTAATAGGCAACTCCCTTCCAGGCTCAGTTACGCGTTGGCTAGAAGGTCGAGGAGTCCGTCTTATCGATGATGATATGGGAATGCTCCTCCATGAGTATGGCAGGATTAGAGCCTTTGGTCACAATGCTGCTGCCCGCTCTAATGACCTAATACGTGCGGCTGTAAGCAAGACTTTTAGGCTTAACAATGAGGGGAGAGTCTTAGACCTCCCAGGTCAGCCTTATATTGATGATGTAATTGAGACCTATAAGGACTTCAAGCTCAACCCCCAACAGATAGGCGCAGTCAAGCTGGTCAATGAACAGCTAAGTATCCTCCGCCAAACTGAAAAGGCTGCTGGCCTTAAAGTCCATGACATACCTACTCCTCGTGGCATTTATACTCACCGTCAGGTAATCCGCCGCCCAGTGAATATCACTGACCCAAAATCCTTGACACAGCTTGAGGAGACAGTCCCAGTAGGCCCTGTTGTCAAGGAGAAGCTAGGTGCTAAGCAGGCCTTCGAGAAGCCCCGTAGTGTCTCTACTAAGGCTGAAGGTATTGAAGCTGGCCTGGAGTATATGGGGTTTGCTGATGCTCAACAGGCCCGTATAGTTCAGGGTTATAACCGTGTCGCAGACAAATGGCTTGAGGCAGCACTTAGGCCCTATGGGTTTAGTGTTACTGAGTTACTGGGCCAACAGGCTCCAGACCTACTTAAGCAGGGAGTCGCTCTAGTACAGAGGATTAGGCGTCTACAGTCCCTAGAGCGTGAGGCAACCATTGCCAAACGTGTAGGCAGTAGATGGGCCTTCCGTATGCCAGGAAAACTTGTTGAGAATGACCTTGTGGCCCTTGGTAAGAGAGCAAAGGAGGCCTCTGGACTACCTCTGAAGGCTGGCCGCCAAGCTACTCTAGCTGGAATCCAAGAGGAAGCTAGGGGCCTACTTAGAACTGCTCGTGCTGAACTCCAACCTATTAAGGCCCGTCGAGCTACTATTATGCGGGAACTAACCGCTGGCGGTACAAGAGAGTTTCCTAAACGTTTCCGAGGCAAGTTCTATTCCGAGCAGGTTGGTGAAAGGCTCCTAGACTTCGACAGTCCTAAGGCTTCTGGCCTCTTGGAGTCAACTGTTAACAGGTTCAACAACCTTATCAGGCCCCTGATGGCGACTGCTGATGCATCCTTTATGGGTGTCCAGGGCCTAATAGGTGCTGCTCATAACCCTAAAGCCTATATACAATCCCTTAGATATGCCTTTACTACTGCCTATGATGAGAGGATTGCAGCACACCAGGCTAGTGGCCTACTCGATAACTTCCTCAAGAGTGGAGGTCACTTCGCAGCCCGCAACGATATGGGTGAGTTCCTCTTCTCAGGCTGGCCTGAGAAACTTCCTGGATTTGGTAAGGCTGCCAGACTGTCAAATACTTGGTTCACCCGTTTCGGGAATAGCCTGCGTCTGGAGATGTTTGAGTCAGCGGCTAAGGCTGGTGCATCAACTAAAGACCTAGAGGGCCTAGCCCGTATGGTTAACCTTGCAACAGGCTACACCGGTGGGAAGGCTACCAGCCTGGAGACTGCAATGCTGTTCGCCCCCAGATTCTTCCGCTCCCAGATAGGTCTAGTTTCAGATGGCTTGACGAAGAGGACACTAGGAGGGAATGAGGCAGCTAAGGCAATATCCAAGCTGGTTATCTTGGGTACGGCCCTTACGTACTCTCTCAATGAGGTTCTGGGCAACAAGACTGACTTCAATCCCTCTAGCTCTAACTTCCTAAGGATACGAGCACTTGGCCGTGATATTAGCGTCTTTGGCCCCTGGGATTCACTTGTGAAGGCTATCTATATAGGGGCCACGAATCCTATTCAAGGCACTAGCTATATTGCACGTACCAAGGCTTCTCCTGCAGTTGCCCGCATTTATGACCTCATTCAGGGCCACACAATCCAAGGTGCTGACCTCAAATGGGGTAATGCTGAGGAGGTTCTGGTTAGTCTTGGACAGCTTACAAAGCAGCTAGGGCCTATCTCTCTCCAACAGGCAGGTGAAGAGGGTATTCCCAAGACTCCACAGGAGATTGGAGCCTCTGCTCTCCAAATACTTGGTACAAAGGCTGCTCCTCTTACAGCTTATGAGAACCTTGCTAACCGTCGTAATGAGGCCGCTCAGGAGTCATTCCAGAAGAATTGGCCTGACCTTGAGCCTAGGCAGAAGTTTGAGCTTGAGAGGGCTAGGCCAGAATTGAAGCGTCCAGAAGCCACAAGTGAATATGGCAAGGCGCTTGAGGCCCGCACCACTCTGCTTGATACTTATGAGACTCAGATGAAGGCACTTGACTCAGCAGGTATGGCTGGTCCTGAATGGAGAGCCGAGTACCAGCGTATCAATGCTGCCCGTGCAGGAGCCTTTGACCAGTGGGAACGTGACCATCCAGAGGCAGCGGGTAGGCTTCAAGTACCTGATAATCCTAATGACTTGGCACTTCAACAGCAACGAGATGCCTTCATCAATGCCCGCACACCTTGGGGTAACATAGACCCTGAGAAGCTGGCTGTTAGTCTGAACGACTTAGAGGACTCCTGGACGCCTGAGCAGAAACGTTATGTTGAGGATAACACAGGCCTCCGAGACACTCCACTCACAAAGGAATACAAGAAGGCAATTAGAACTCTTAGACCCTACTTCGAGCTAGAGGATTCAGTCTGGGATACAATCAGGAAAGGTTCACCTGAACTAAGCCCCTATGAGACTACCGATGACTATGTGTTCTCAATAGTCCAAGGTCTCGTCAAGCAGGGGTATCCACTTGAGCAGGCTGCATCTATAGCCTCTGACTTGCCAGTTCTTCGTCAGGTTGAATCCATAGTCAGTGACCTCAAAGAGCGTTACAGGTTTGCTAATCCAGAGGCCGACGCTGCCCTTGCCAAATGGTTTGGAGCAACTCCTATCTTTATGCAGGGTAGGCATAAGAGGCGCTCCCGATGAAGCCCGTAATTACCTGCAACCATCACGGCTCCTGCGGCTGCGAAGTATCATCCTGCTGCCTTAACTGCCCTCTAGCACAATGCCGATATGAGTCTGAGGGTGGGGTAAGGGGTATTAGAAACCGAGAACGTAATCCTAAGATAAAGGCTCTGGAAGGAATCTTACCTGTGGCTGCTGTTGCGGAGTTGTTCGAGATGAGCCAGACCAACGTAAATCGTATCTGGGCAGCGCCCCAGATGGGTATTGACAACGTTCAGACAGATATGGTAACGTGATACCAGATTGGGGAGATAAATTATGCCTACTGACCCTGACATAGCCGCCTTAGCCCATGAGATTGAGGGAACCGTAGCTCCCCCTCAATCCAAGGGTGCTGGAGATAAAAGTGCCGATGGTGCAGGTGATAGCACTTCTGAGAAGGAGAGCAAGCCTGGCCTAACCGGTGCTGGAACTGGTGATGGTGAGGGAGGGGCTGGAGAAGAGGAGAAAGGGGAGGAGGAGGAAGCTCCTGACCCTCTCAAGGACCTCAACATTCAGCAACTTCTAGCACATCCAGCATTAGGTCCAATGCTCCAGTCATGGGCGGATAGGGCAGGGGCAGCCCAGGTAGCAGCAGTCCTGGAACGTGAGCGGCCTGCTATTGCTCAAACTGAGCGAGAACGGGCTGACCACGCGCTCTGGGATGAGCACTTCTCCTCAATGACTCAAGAGGAAATTGGGGAGGAGATTTCGGCTGACTCTAAGGCTGCCTCTGCCTATGCTCAATACCAGGAGCGTAAACAATCTGGTGGTGGTCTCAGTCCAGAGGCTGTTGCTCGTGCCTCAGAGGTCTACTCCAATGCGGCCCAGGTTGCTGTATACTCTCATATGTTAGAGAACTCAGGCTTAGACGATGTTGTAAAGGCAGAGCTAAAACCTGAGAACTTTACTCATATGGGAGTCGATGGCCTTGTATCCTGGGGTCAGGCTATTGGCCAGGCCATTATTGATAGCCGAGTAGAAGCACGCGCTCAGGAGCTACTAGCCGAGAAGTGGGAGACTCACAAGCAGGAGCAGCTTGCAGAGTTAGAGCAGGATAGGCCCCCACTAACATCAGGTCGAAGGACAGGCGCTACACCTGACCTTCTAGGCACACCCTCTAACGAGCTACTAGAGAGTGCATTGTCGAAGTCTGAGAAGAAATAGGAGGAAGCTATGGCGGACATAACACTTCTAGAGGCTGCCAAGCATAGTCAGGATGAGTTGGAGAGGGCAGTCACAAAGATTATCGTAGAGACCTCTCCAATCCTAGAATATCTACCTATGAAGACCATTAATGGCCCTGCGTTCCGCTACCACAAGGAGCGAACGCTAGGCACAGTGGCCTTCCGTGGTGTTGGCGGCACATACACGCCTGACGCAGGTGTAATCAATCCAGAGTTTGAGCCTCTGGTTATTCTCGGTGGTGAGGTCAAGGTTGACAACTTCGAGGTCGAGGTTATGTCTAACCTGCTCAACCTCAAAGCTGAGAAGTACCGGATGAAGGCTCGTCAAGCAGGAATTAAGTTCTCGGAGTCCTTCTTCGAAGGCGACACGGTGGTCGATGCATTCTCCTTCGATGGTATCCGTAAGCGCCTGATTGGAGGACAGAAGATTCTGCAAGCCAGCGGTGGAGGTGCCCTGACACTTGCGAGTCTGGATACACTCCTAGATGCAGTTGTAGGCGATGGTGCCGATAAGGTTCTCTTTATGAGTCCTACAGTCCGCCGTAAGCTGACTGCCCTTGTTCGTGCTCAGACTGGTTCCAGCCTCATCAGCTTCACCCAGGATGCTTTCGGTAAGCAGCAGATAGCCTATGCTGGTACTCCCATTAGGATTGTCCGGCGTGAGGATGATGGTAGCACCTTCTTGGGCTACGATGAGGACCCTGGGGACGGCACCTCGGATACAGCTAGTGTCTACTGTATTAGGTTCAGTTCTGACCATGTTCACGGTATCCAGTCAAAGAGCCTCCCCTCAGTCAAGGACTTTGGAGAGGTTCAGGCTGGCCCCTACCACTTGGGTAGGATTGAGTGGTACTGTGGTGTCGTAGTCAAGCATCCTCGTGGCGCTGCGAGGCTCTACGGAATCCTTGACGCATAGTAGGAGGACAATATGGAATCGGGAGAGCTACCAGAGGTTTATGAGCGTAATGGCAATCTGTATCGGAAGGTCAAAAGAGTATCCGCAGGTGAGGAGTGGGAGTCAGAGCGTCCTGTTGCCAGGACTTTAGAGGAGGCACAGGCTCTCCGTTGGGACTTTTACCACTTAGAACTAGGGTGGATACTCAGCGGCTACAAGCTGGAGAAGGACCGTGATACTGATTCCATTATGGCTGATGGCTCTCATGCCTCTCCCCTTCCAATTGAGGAGCAGGAAAAGCGTTCCTCATCAGTCAGAATAGTTCATTCATAGGAGGTCCAAGTGGCAAGAGATATTAACCTGAGGCTGGCTAACGCAGCAGACCTTACTGCCACAGGTCAGCAGACAGCGGTAGATACTGAGGGTGGATTCTTCGCCATAGCCAGGCTGAACAATGCCCTCATCACAGGCACTACCCCACTATTCGATTTTGACATCGAGGCCTCAATTGATGGAGGTTCAACCTACTTCAAGATAGGTTCCTTCCCTCAGTTGGATGGTGCCGATGACAATATCGAGATAGCACGGCCTGTCTACATTCCCAGACCCGCATCTGGACAGACCATTACCAAGGTCAGGTTGCAGTATACTGTTTCAGGCACAACTCCTGTGTGCAATGATACCACAGTATACCTGGAGCCAATGGTAAGTCTGGGTGTACCTGCCGTAGACGAGCAGTTGGCGTCAGGTCTAGCCAAACTCACGTAGGCCTATTCTTATAGGGCAATAGAGGGGAGAGGTCGTGGAGGTCCGGGGCAACCCTCTCCCCAATATTGCCCATAAGGAGGTTATAATGCCTTACTCTGTGAGGGCCGTTGGTGATGGCAGATTTACTGTGGTTAACACGGAAACAGGCAATGTTCACAGCAAAGGCACAACTAAGGCAAATGCTGAGGCTCAGGTGAGACTCCTACATGGGGTTGAGCATGGGATGCGGCCTCGGACTACTCGTGAGGTGATGGGTACTCATCCACAAGTCCAGGGCAAGACTCATCGAATGCCAGGTGGCAAGGTAATGAAGGGTGCAAAGCATCCTAAGACAAGGAGTAAGTAAATGCCGTATGATAATCCTAATAGGGCGCCTGTAGGTGACCATATCACTATGAAGGACACTGTGCCACCTCCTGCTGGAGAGGGTTTTGAGTGCTCCTGTGGTCGTAGCTTCACTTCTGCCAAGAGTCTCAAGGGACACAAGACCAAACTAGGCCACTAATGCTATTAGGGCTTGGAATAGGACTGGTTATCATCCTACTCCTTCTTGGTACCTTGTTCGTAATCTGGCCTAGACCCCCTAAACCTCGTAAACGTGTAGTTGCTGAGGATATATTGAGGCGCCAACGTGAGCGTAAAGCACCAAAAGGTTAGTGCGAAGTCTGATGACCCTGATACTACTCTAGTCCTTCCATCGGATTGGAATGCTGCACATGCTCATGAGGCTGAGGCTGCTAATTTAGTTCTTGCAGGGCCTGTATCTGGTGGTTCTGCTATACCAGACTTTAGGGGTTTGGTAGATGCAGATATTCCTGCTGCTATAGCCCGTGATGCCGAAGTAGCAGCGCAGTACGTTGCCCTGACGGATGGGGACTGGATTGACCTGACGGACGGTGGCCCAACGGCTCTGCACGGTCACACCGGTGGGGGCGGGACTTTCACCAACCGTGTCTGGTTCAACAAGGAAGAGCTACATGGCATCGGGGCTACCTCGACCCAGGTGGGCACGAATCCAAACCAGCAGGCTACATGGCGATTCCCCGCTGCCGCCACAGGAGCCGTGCAGTTTGACTGGGTGGTGCCGCCTGACTGGAGTTCCGGTGCTGTGGACCTCATTCTCCATTACTGCAAGGCCGCTGTTGGAACAGGCGACATCTATCATCGGGTCAACTACTCGGAATTAGCTGCAGGCGACGATGCAGGGGAGACTGGCACAAACTCCGACCAGACGGTAGCGGTGGCTGCCGACCCTGCTCAGACCCACCAGGTTATAACCTGGCCTGCCTTGTTCACGCCTGGTGCTATAGGCCAGGTGTGGCGGTTCAACTACATCCGTCTCGGCGGCGACGCAGCGGACACCTACGCCGATAATAGCCACGTCCTCGGGGTTGAGCTACGCTACACGGCGACGGGTTATGGTGGCATCATCGTCCCCACAGGCACAGGCTTTACTCATATTACAGGTGGAGCCCAAGATGCAGCCGCTAAGACTGTTGACCTTGCCTCTGCTGATGTGACTGGTGTTCTCCCTGGTGCTAAGATAGATTCCACTATAGCTAGAGATACTGAGGTAGCAGCGGAAATTGCTACTCATGCTGCCGCTCCCGACCCTCATACTGTCTACGGTGCGCTCGCCCAGGCCGAAATCTGGGGTGCCCTGCAAACATTCAGTGTAGGTATCGCTACAGGTGGCCTGACCCTAACCCAGGGTGCGAGCGACCCGCTGGTCATTGATGGCGCAGGTGCTATTGTTGTCACGAACGCCTACCATAAGGTTGAGGTGGCCGTCCCTCCCTTGCTTGATAACCTTGACACTGTTACAGGCCTTGGCGTAGGCGAGATTTGTTTCATCCAGCCCAACTCCGACGCTAACACAATCAACATTCGGCACGATATTGGCAACATCTCCTGCGTGGGGCAGGCCAACATCCTGATGGACGACATAGAGGACTTTGTGATTCTCATTGGTACGGCAGGGAACGTGCTCGCCATGAGTAGTCATGGACGGTCACACAACCACAGCGATACCTCCGATGGCAATGCGTTGGCCCCTATCACGATTACTCCTGGAACCCTCGTCCTGCCCAATGAGGCTTCCCCTGCGCCTACGATTGAGGCTGCAATAGTCTGGGACACCAATGATGACAAGATAGTAGTAGGGGATGGTGTCGGCACAAAGCATATTGTCCCCACGGCGGCCTACTCTGGTGACGCTACCGTCAGCGAGGCGGGAGTCCTCACAATTGGCGCTGACAAAGTGACCTACGCCAAGATGCAGAACGTCAGTGCCACAGACAAGGTGCTGGGCCGAGCGACAGGTGGACCAGGGGATGTTGAGGAGATAGCCTGCACAGCGGCGGGTAGAGCGTTGATAGATGATGCCGATGCTGCCGCCCAACGTGCGACGTTGGGCCTCGGAGCTATCGCCCTTGAAGCGTCTCCCCTTCAGATTAGCAAGGGCGGCACGGGCGTGACGGCCCAGCAGTTCTCAGTCGTCCAGTACGTCTTCCTGCCCGACGCCGCCATTGACGCCGACGTAGTAGCCGGAGCGCAGAAGCAGCTACTTGTCAGCCCTGGCTCAGATGAGGCGCTTGCTCGCATCGTCGTTCACGCAGGCTCGGCGGGTGGGACGGCCCTGACTATCACCCTTGAGCAATATCAGTCGGGGGGTGCGGGCGTCGAGGACACAGACTCCGCTGGAACCTGGACGACCATCAAGGCGATTACGGTCACGGCGAGCAACAAGACGGTTGTAGATGCTGCTCCTGCCGCCACCATTAAGTCCCGTGGGGCGCTCCGCATCACCATCGGTGGCACAGTCACAGGCTGGAAGAACGTCCAAGCTATCTATGAAGCCAAGAGGCCGCTAACAACATGAGCCGCCGCACCCTAATCAACCTCGACCTCCGAGGGCAGATGCTCGACGCCTCCGTGCAGGCAGGCGGTCATGCCCGCGAGTCTCTGGTTCAGGGTTGCACGTTCGACCTCGGCACTCGTTTTGTGGGGGACATTCGCGGTACGGACTTCATAGGCAACACCGGCCCTGCTGATTGGCGCGCCGCCCAGACCTATAGTTGTTACTGGCGGGGGAACGCAAATCTGGCTGGCAGCCTATGGCCTGCCGACATAGGCTACCTCCACCACCAGCCTGTAGGAAGCCTCATCCGCGATGCCGTTACAACTCTGAACCTGACTGCGGCCCAGAAACAGAAGATTCGGGACGTGGGCGACTTCGTGTTTACAAGTGACCCTGCAGCATCTTGGGATACGTCTGTGCCCCTATGGTGGGCGAACTCTACGGCGACAGTCCGCAACCGCCTTGTGACTGGGTTCCGTTCCCTATTCGTGCCCCATCCAGGACTGGCAGCGCGGTTTGAGGAGTTAGTAGATGCTCTACAGTCTGGCAAAACATTGTGGACACCGCCTGCTAATCCCAACATTGCGATTGTTACCTGGCCAGATGGTGCATTGGTGCCTGTGGACGCTATGAACCTACCTGCACTGTTTGAGATTAGCCGCTATGCCCTAGCCCGCTGGCTGGAGTCACAGGCCGACTTGCAGCAACAGGGGCCACATCACTGTTTCGTCTATTCTGTCATGCCGCTGATTGCCCGCCCTCTGCCAGGGGCCTATGACTGGTTTAGTCCAGGCTGGCATTGGCGGGGGTACTAAGATGAGCCGTAGCTGGCTACACGTAGGTAGCGGCTGGGAGCATGGCCCCATCCGCTATCTCTATTCCGCCAATGCCACTCAGGAAAAGACGTTCATCACAGGCCCCAACTGGAGCGTATATGGGCATGGGGGCTTCCCTCCTGAGAAGTCCACCAAGCGCAGCGGCTACTTCGCTCATCGGATGCTCAGTGGCGGTTTCTCGTTTGGCATTGACGCCCGCTGCGGCCACGTGTTCGCCCGCACGAAGGACTGGTTATTCTGGGTTGTCCCCGTGGCCATCATCGGCTTTGACACACCCCCGACTGTAGGCAATGATTACCTTGCTGCCCGTTGCACCGAGCATTGGGCGCTGGCCACTGGGGACAAATACCTGGGTGTAGGTGTCGCTATCGTCTCGGCTGGCCCACCCGCCACCTTCCAATTCACCATCCAGCGTTTCACCAACACTGGTGCCTTCGATGTTAAACTGGGTGGCAACAGTGCTACCTTCACGGCAGGGACGACGGTACGCTATATCGTCCTGGCCCTGAACACAGCAGGTGGGGCAGACAACTGCAAGCTATGGGTGGACGGGACGGCGGGAGCGGCTGTTACCTCCGGCACTGTTCGCACCTCCGGCCATCTCCTGCCTGACTCCCGAAAGGTTGCGGGCGCTAAGGGTGCTGATACCGGTATGCGAGTGGTGGCCGATGACTGGTGTAGCGCCGAGGGAGACGCTGAGGACGACCGCCCAGGGCTGAATCTACGGACGATATGTTACCAGGCCCGCAAGAACGTCACGGGCGAGAACGCCTGGACAGGCTCGCACCTGGATGTGGACGACGAGAA
>Ga0209431_10000048_pt1 | contig 82832 bp, 64 predicted proteins | sample RifCSP13_3_FD_184021 | JGI IMG/M metagenome (GOLD analysis project Ga0209431, IMG submission 184021) | Soil microbial communities from Rifle, Colorado - Rifle CSP2_sed 13_3 (SPAdes) (version 2) | ecosystem: Environmental > Terrestrial > Deep subsurface > Rock core/Sediment | place: Rifle... | reverse complement strand
TACACACTGCCGTGTGTAGGATTTTGTTGTTGGTCCGTGTAACAGGTTTTTGACACAGTAAGTCATGAATCTTGATTCGCCACCGCAAATGAAAAGGCAGTGTGTAGTAGCGTTAAGATCCTGCCTACCAAAGGGACGCACCCCCTTTCTTTTGACGTCACCTGCTCAGAACCCGCGAAGCCGGTCATCATCGACACGGGTCGAGGTTTCTTGGTGCCACTCAACGTCATGAGTGGTCACGTTGAAAAACAAAAAGAGGGGGACGCTCTCTGTCGTAGGTTGGATCTAAAAGCACTACACACTGCCGTGTTTAGTATTTCCGGTCCATCAAGAGCGTGAATCCTTTTTAGACATTGAACAAAATCAAGCGGGGGGATCCTGTTGCTACCGAATGGTTTTAATCGGTCCTGTCGGTTTAGCTGGTAGTTTCACGGGTTGTTTCAGTCGATTCATGATTTCTGTAATCCCGCGCTCGAGCTGAGGGTCACGACCCTCATTCACCAGCTTTGGATCATTATCGACTTCGATGTCCGGATCGACGCCATACCCTTCGATGATGAACTCACCTTTCGTACTTGCGAATCCAGACTCCGGCACTGAGATACCGCCTCCATCAATGAGCGCGCCGCGGTTACTGATTCCAACGACACCGCCCCACGAGCGTTTACCGATTAAAGGTCCTAAACCCGCCTCGCGAAACATTGCTGGAAAGATGTCCCCATCTGAAGCCGAGTTTCCGTCCAGCAAAGCGACCATCGGCCCAATGAAAACACCGTCCGGATAGGTGTTGGCTTCATCAACAGTGCGCGAGTAGTTCAAAGCCAGCAGCTTTCTTCTCAGTCGCTCGATCAGCATGCGCGAAACGTTCCCACCGCCGTTGGCACGGACGTCGACAACCAGCCCTTCCTTGCGGATCTGAGGGTAGTACCACTTGATGAATTCCCGGATACCGTTTGCACCCATATCGGGAATGTGAATGTATCCGACCCGGCCTCCGGTCGCTTCAGCAACTTTGCGCCGGTTCTTATTGATCCAATTTAGGTAGATAAGATTGCTCTCGTCGGTGATTGGTCTATACGAAACCACGCGCGAACCCTCAAGCGTAGGCGTTTTATTAACCGTTAGTGAAACGGGATTGTCCGCTTTGTGGCGCAGTAAGCGATATGGATCGTCTGTTCCCTTAAGCTCCTCACCGTCGATCGCCAGCACATAATCACCGACGCTGATGTTAACGCCGATTTCAGTGAGTGGTGAGCGATAGATGTCTTCTTCGTTTTGCCCTTCAAAAATCTGTGAAATGCGATAGCGTCCGGACTGCTTGTCCAGTTCAAAGCGTGCGCCAGGCAAGCCCACCCGGGGACGGGGTGGGATCTGAAAATCGCCTCCTTCGACATATGCATGCTGAACAGTCAGCTCGGAGATCATCTCAGCGATGACGTAATTCAGATCGGACCGATGAGCGACATACTGGAGTAGAGGCTTGTACTGCTCACGTAACGCAACCCAGTCGTAACCATGCATGTTGGAAACATAGAACCAGTCTCGATATCGTCGCCAGACTTCATTAAAGATCTGGTTCCATTCTTCCGCCGGAATGCGATCTACAACCAGTCCGGCGGTCGAAACTGCTTTGCGTGACTTGTCGCCCTGGGGGGTTGCGTCGTAAAGGTTATAGGCTGGTCCTTGTCCTACCAGTACCTTCCCTCCATCCTGAGACAGCGCATAGCCGCGGATATCTTCGGCCAATGTAGTCTCTTTCCTGTCGCGAAAAGCAAAGATGCGTAGAGAGGCTGTACGATCTGACGGTCGCCCGTAGTAGAAAGCGGGTGTGACTGCATAGATAAGATGCCCCGCCTTTGCTGAGAGGCCAGCGTAGTTCTCCGCTGGTACGGGCACTCTGGCCACACGCGAAGTAATGCCGTCAAAATCAACCGTCAGGCTAATTAGCGCTTTTGCCTCTGGCTTTACCTCACCAGCAGGTGATGGCGATGGTGACGGTTGTGGTGTCTCTGCCGGTTTAGGTTTGTCGGACTCCGTTTTTGCCACAACCACTTCATCACTCTCAGGTGGGAAGGGGTGCTTTACGTCCTTACGCAAACTCATAGCGTAAACAAAAGCATCCCGATTCGTAGCGTAGTTAAATTCTACCTGTGAGATCTGCGGCGCAAATTCACGATCACTGATGAAGAAGAGGTAATTGCCTTGAGGATCCCAGGCCGGATTAAAAGCATTGAACATATCGTCGGTAATGCGAGTGACTCTACCGTCAGCGCCGTTCCAGACGTAAACAGAAGCGAAGCCGCTGCCAGTCGCCGCCATGCTGAACGCGAGATAATTTCCTCCCGGCGACCAGTTGTAATCGCGGATCTGACCACGTGGGGTGTCGGCGATCTCGATCATCTTCTTGTCAGCAAGAGTGACGACGTAGAGCTTTCCGTCTTTGTCACTAAAAGCGATGCGCTTTCCATCAGCAGACCAATCAGGGGCATAGCGCATCGCCGCGCCACCATTAGTGATCTGTTGTTGAGGTTTCAGTCCCTCCTGTGAAATCAGATAGAGCTCTTCTTCTCCGCTGATATCAGAAATGAAGGCGATCTGCGATCCATCCGGCGACCAGCTTGGCCATTTGTCATGCGCCCCGGATGAACGGGTCAGATTCCTGGTTGGTCCTTTCTCAATTGGAGCAGTGAAGATATCTCCACGGGCTGAAAAAACTGCACGTTCACCCTTCGGACTAAGGCTGTAGGATTCGATATTGTTAGCCGCTGAAACGCGCGACGGCCGGCGTGCCAAGCCCTCGTCAGGAACATTGATCGATATCGCGTTGGACCTGCGATTTCTTGTATCGAGGACATGCAGCTCGCCATTCATTTCATAAACAATTCGCCCTTCATTATCGGAACTGGGCCAGCGCACATCCCAGAGCTTGCTAGTCGTAACCTGCGTCGTCTTTGCACTCGGGAGTTCGTAGGCGTAGAGATTGAAGTGGCCATCGCGATCGGAGTTGAAATACACAGTGTCTCCGATCCACATGGGGTCACGGCTCGGACGTGGACCCTCAGTAATCCGTTTTGTCCCGAAGGACTTGAGGTCAAAGATGTAAAGATTGTTCGCCTGACCACCCCCATATCGTTTCTCTGAGCGAAAGTCGCGCGATTGTGGTGAGTAGACCATCTGTGTAGCGTCGGGAGAGTAATCTCCAGACCCGGCTTCAGGCATTGGCAGCGCTTCCGCCGCTCCGGCGTCAACCGAGATGGAATAGAGACGAGCGATTGGCAGCGTCCATGAGTCGCGCAATGAGCGGAAGAAGATTCGCTTACCGTCACGGCTCCAACCATAAACCTGATTGTCCCATCCCCAGCGCGGCGTCAGCGGCCCCCGGGCGGGATAGAAGGTGAGTTGCCGGGGCACCCCACCGGCAGACGAGACTACATACACCTGCTCATCTCCATCGTATTGACCCGTGAATGCTATCCATCGCCCGTCCGGAGAAAACTTCCCAAAAACCTCGATTCCGGGATGTGAGGTCAGACGGATCGCCGAACCACCAGTTGCGGATGCGGTCCAGAGGTCACCGCCGTATGTGAACACCACTTTGTCCCCGTGTATGTCCGGGAACCTTAAAAGTCTGGTTTGGGCGGCAGCTGAAATTGCGAATGAAAGGATTGCGGCGATGGTGATTAGGGGGGCAACAGTTCTCTTAAGCAACGGATTCATCCTCCAAGGATCATTAAAATAAGTTCGGGGAGAAACTCTGACCTCTGCCTTCCTACCGTCGATTCCTGAATGCCTCATTCAATTCGGTATGACGGCTGGTTAGCGGAATATCACGTCCCTCAATGAACAACCGGCGAATGTGTGTTCTGGTTTCCAGTGGATCCCCATCTGTGATCACAAGATTTGCGATTTTCCCTGGTTCAATCGAGCCGAGTCGATCTGCAACGTTCAGGATCTGTGCGGGATAGAGCGTCACAGCCTTAAGTGCCTCAGCTTTTGGCAAGCCAAACGCCGCCGCCATCCCCGCGTGAAACGGAAGATTGCGAACCGCAGACCCACTGTTACCCGTTGAAATACAGAAACGAACACCAGCCTTCTGAAGCTTCGAGGCAGCCTCGAACATCGTGTCGTAAGGATCGTCTTCACGAAGCGGCAGACTGAGAACACCAGTAAGAATTACAGGCACATCTTTCTGTTTCAGCAAATCGGTGATCTTCCAGGCATCATCTGCGCCAAGGATGATTGGCTTCAGTTTCATCTCCTCAGCAAAAGCTATCGCACTGCGAATTTCCGCTTCACGATCCGCGCGAAAAATTACCGGACGTTCCCCACGCACATAAGGCACTAATGCTTCCAGCACAACATCTTGATCAGGGCGTGGTAGTGACCGGTCTTTCGCATAAGCATCACGCGCCCGACCGTAAGCTTCGGCGTCACGCAGCATCTTTCGAATTTGCTCGACCTGGCGATTGGAGGTATTCAACAGCTCCGTCAGATTTGCTGTCTGCTGAGTACTCCCAAAATCTCCGCCACGAGTTCCCAGTCGCGGATAGCTAACTACCAATGCTGCCTGCGGAACCACAGCCATCTCCAAAGGCGCAGTCCCCAGTAGATTAATTAAAGTTGCCTGTCCCGAGATAAGGCCGCCAGAGGGTAGCGACAACACGGTGGTGATACCGTCTACCCGCGTGACGGCGATGTGCGCGCTATGGGGATTCACGGCTACCAAAGCGCGAGCATTTGGATTGAGTTCCCCTGTTTCTGCTGTGTCAACTGTACCATTCGCTCCCTGGCCCACCTCGACTAATCCCAGCGCGGTTCCAGCATCGATCAATCCGGGATAGACAAACAGACCGCGCGCGTCGATCATCTGTGTATTAGCTGGAATACTCAGATTCGCACCAACTGCAGCAATCTTTCCGTCACGCACTAATATCGATCCGTTTTCTATATCGGGGCCGGAAACTGTCACGATATGGGCATTACGGATTGCAAACGTGCCGCGTGTCGGAACTACGCCGTGCTGGATCGTCGGATGACCGATCTGCTGACCAAGCACTGTAACTGACACGGCCATGATTACAATAATTAAGTGTGCGAGAGATGCTGAAACGCAAACGGCACGCAAACCGAAACCCCATTGGCGGCGAACAAGTTTGGTCATGGCTGTTTTCCTCCGTCCCATGCGTCATCGTCTTCGTCTGCGGGCCGTCTTCGACGAGGTGCCTGTGGTGAGGCTCCACCTGCTGCGGGCCGGTTTGGCTCTGCCTGCTCAAGCGCAGTCCGCTCCTTTGCCAGCTCGCTGCGCCTGGCTAGATCCTGTTCCCGATCGAAGAAGATTTCGCCATCGACGAAGGTGGTATCGACCCGCGCGTAAACGCTGAACGGATGCGCGTTCCATATTGCAAGATCCGCATCCTTGCCTACTTCGATAGAGCCGACTCGGTCCTGAATACCCAGCTGTATTGCTGGATTGAAAGTGATCAGGCGAAGTGCCTGTTCTTCTGTCAGATCGCCGTAACGCATGGCCTTGGCGGCCTCTATATTCAACCGCCGCGCGCGCTCATCAGAGTCAGAATTCATCGACACGACTACGCCTGCCCGGGTCATTATTGCGGCGTTGTGTGGAATAGCATCGTAAGCTTCAATCTTATAGCCCCAAAAATCCGCAAAGGTGGAAGCCCCGGCCCCGTGCTGAGCAATCTCCTTCGCCACCTTGTATCCTTCGAGCACATGCTGGAACGTCTTGATCTTGAATCCCAGCTCGTCGGCCAGATTGATTAGCATCAGAATCTCATCGGCACGATAGGAGTGTGCATGCACAAGGCGCTTGCCCTCGAGAATCTCGACTAGTGGCTCGAGCTGAAGGTCGCGTCGGGGCGGAATGGCGGTCTTAACACCCTTTGACATAGCGGCCCGATATTCCTGCCATGCACTGCGATAATCCTTGGCTCTGATAAAGGCATCGCGGATAACCTCCTCAACACCCATTCGAGTGGCCGGATAACGTCTTTGCGTTCCCGGAGTGGCCTGTGAATTGGAACGCTTTACGTTTTCACCAAGGGCGAACTTGATTCCGGGCATTGCGCCGGGAAAGATGAACTCTTCGACCGGCCGGCCATGGCGGATTTTTACTACTGTGTTAAGTCCGCCAATCGGATTCGCAGAGCCATGCAGCAGGTTCAGCGTGGTAGTGCCGCCAGCAAGCTCCCGATACAAATCTGGATCAGTAGGATTCAGCACGTCGCTGGTGCGGACCATTGAGGTCACGGCGAAACTGCTTTCGTTTATTGAGTCCAACATCGAGTGCGAGTGACAATCAATGATCCCGGGTAAGACAAACTTACCCGTGGCATCTATCACTCTTGCGTTAGCCGATGCCCTCAGGTTCTTACCGACTCCCGCAATCTTGCCGCGCCGGATGAGAACGTCTGTATTCGTCAGCGTGCCCCGAGTCACTGTTAGTACAGTAGCGTTGCGGATCAGAAACTCCCCGGTGCCGCGTTCGGGTGTCTGCGCGGAAACGACTAGTAGCTGACCCGTCAACAAACTGATCAGCAGAACGATACGTGTGGGCAATGTGTTTTTCATCTTCAACTCCAACGATTATCTTTGCCGATTACCAGTGAAGGTTGCTACACCGAACGGGCCTGAGATGGTGCCATTGATTTCATTTCCGTTGACCCGGGCTTCGATAGTCAAGTCCATCGTTTCTCCCTGGATGTTGGCTACCATCGTCGCCCGAAAGCCGTTGTTCTCCAGACTGCTTCCGGTGAACTGAGAGCTGGCAAGGCTGGTCTCGACCGATCCCGTAATTGAATCTCCCTGATGATTGACCATCAGTGTTCCGGGAATCGACTGATTGCCGAGTAAAATGTTAATGGACCAGGTTCCGGCAAGCGGCGAGCTTGGCGTCTCGGTGCTGGTAGTTTCAGCAGACGTCTGTGATTGGGTGGCAGGACGCAGATCGACCGGCCTGCCATCGATGAAAACGTGGGCAACTCGACTGGTACGGTCGAAAAGGTCGCCACTCATGATCGTAAGGTTCGCAATCTTTCCAGCTTCGATGGTTCCGAGGCGATCGCCAACGCCAAGAATTCGGGCAGTACTGATTGTTAATGCTCGAATTGCGTCGTCTTTCAGTAAGCCGTTTTCAATTGTCTTGCCGGCGTTTGTGCGAAAGTCTGCGATGTTGGTCATACCTCCTGATTGAAAGGCAAAGCGTACTTTTGCTGCAGCCAGCCTTGCGGCCGTCTTTGGTGCTTCAACGCGGTCGCGCAGCACGCGGAGCGGTTCGGGGTCTGCTTGAGGCATCGCTGCGGTAGTCCGTCGAGGAAAATTTAGTGAAAGGAGAACTGGGACATCGGCTTTCCTTAATCGATCGCTAACTTTCCACGATTCAGTTCCGCCGGCAATTATGGCCTTGAGCTTGAATTCTTCAGCGAGATCCAGGACGCCACGGATCTCACGTTCCCGGTCCGCCTGAAACACAACCGGCATTCGTCCCTCGATCACCGGGATCAATGCCTCAAGAGAGCGATCAGTGGCGGGACGCTTGATCCCCAGGGGAGATCGCTCATAGATGGCCTGTGCCTCACGATATGCTTGGGCGTCGTAGAGCATCTGCCGTAATGCCGAAAACACGCCCATCAGAGAGCTGGGGTAAGACCCTCTGACGGGTGTAAAGCCGACGTGCATTGCGAGCGGCGATCGCACGATCATTTGTTGTGGTGATCCGCCGGCGAGATTGATGAGGGCTGACTGACCAATCCAAATGCCGGTTCTCGGAGACGTTAAGACCGTGGTAATGCCGGCGTTCTTTGCCGATTCGATGCTTTCTCCGGTGGAGCGAAGAAGATCTTCGGCTCTAACCTCGGGTTGCAGCCCCGGGGGCTGACTTGAATTGGGTCCGGTGCTACTGCTGACGGGACGCGGTTGTGCGGGCTGAAATCCGCCAGGTCGCTGAGGTGAGGGCAAAGGTGATGGTTCCGGCATGGCGAGACTTGTGTGGGCGTCGATTACGCCGGGGTAGACAGTCAAGCCGTTTCCATCAATCACACGAGCGTCAGGTGGAGCCGTCACATTGCCGACAGCAACGATCAATCCGTCACGAATAACCACGGTGCCGCGCTCGATAACGGGACCGTTGAGCGTAACGATACGGGTGTTTGTGATGGCGTACGTATCGACAGCGGTTCGTTGAGCAGTGGTAATCGCAGAGGATCCAATTGCGCAAAGAAGTGCAAGCGTCGCGACGAGAAGTCGCAGGTGGACTCGTCTCATAAGTTAAGTCCCTTACCAAAGTGATTTCGAAAAAGATTTCTCTGTCGGCAGAGAAGAATACCGGCAGAGCCCATTCCAGAATAATTGAAGGCGCAAAGCTTAGCTTAGAACGACCCTTACAGTAAACCGGTTGCGGAGGGTGGTAGTGCTCTGCACTACCCGGAGGGTTTCGACCCCGTCGAGACACCATACGCACTCAGCGTCTGATGCCATACCTCAGACCAGGCAGATTATTGTAGAGACTAGCAGGTATTTATTGGTCATTGGTCAATGCTCATCGGTCATTGGAACCCTTCGAGAGACTATAGTTTTTGACGTCATGGAGTTTCACCTTTGGTCTAACGACACCCCTCCCACAAACCGGCTGAGTGAAAAATGAGCAATGGTTAATGAGCAATGACCAATTCGCTCGGTTACGTTGGAAGATGAGGGAGTTGGGGAAGAGGGTTCTAAAAGAGCTTCAAGTGGTTTCTCTCAGGAGTGCCGATCCTCTGTGAGGGCGGCACTCCAAAGAGATTTACGCGGGATGAGTAATTACGTGTTGGCGTTCGTTGCGTCAGGAGCAACGCGGAGTTGGTTCCTGACGCTCTTGACACCCTCGATTCCCCTGGCTACAGCTTCGGCCCGACTCTTCTGTGCAGCTGTTGCTACCGTTCCAGTTAGAGTTACAACGTCGTTTTCAACATCGACGTTAATTGTAGAGTCTCGTAAGTCGTCAGCAGCTGCGAGCTCAAATCTTGTTTTTACCCAAAGCCATCCATCGTTCACGCCTGATCCGATTGTTCGACCTGAGTCTCTTGCCTCACGCTCATAACGAGCTCTGTCTCTGTCGTACTCCTCCCGTGTCGGCGCCTTGCGGCTGATGTCGGTGTTAGCATTCATATTGGCATTTGCGTTCGCCATGTTGCTGTTCAGGTTGGCGTTGGCATTTGCCCTGTTGGCGTTAGCGTTCATGTTGTTGTTAGCCGTGTCGGCACAGGCACTAAGCCCGAGGGCCACAGCGGCTGCTAGCATTATTCCCGGAAGTCTGTATTGCATTAGAGAACCTACCTCCTGCTTGTTGTTCAGTCCGAAAAACGTACGGACGAATCAAAACGTACCACCACGCGAGGCTTTCGAGCCTGATGAGCGTGACATTGGGGCGAGCTTGGGGAACTACTGGAAATTGAAGCAAGCGTTGGGCCAGATTCACTACCCAATTGGCAATTTCCGATGGTCTTTAAGTCTTTAGGAATGGTTAAGCGGCAGATGGCAGGGCGATTGCCAATTGCCGACGGCGGCTAGTAGGGTACGTTGACGGGTGCGAATCAGAAATTGGTATGGCAAGTGGTCAACGTTAAGTCACCAATCACCATTTCACTGAGCCTTCTTTAGACGTGTCGATCTCGGCGACCTTTGGTGCCTCGCCGAATAGGAAGCCTTTGATGTTATCGAAGAGGAAGTTCTGGGCGTCAGGATTTGTAAGATCCAAGCCGTAGTGATTAATAATCTGTGTCTGTTTCTGAAGCCATCCCGCCCAGCACGGGTGGCAGATTTCATTAGCTATTCTCTGCCCGAGTTCATTTGGAAAAGGTGCAAATCCGATCGCTGGTCGGTTCTCCCCGCAGTGCACACATTTGATCGCTTCGGCCATGCCCATCTCCTTCAAACTAAAATTCACTCAGTGTGCTGCTAAGTTTCGCGCACAAAAGTGAAACCCGCAACTTGATAGAGGTAGAGGTCGGAGGTCAGAGGTCAGAAGTCGGAGGTCAGAGATCAGAAGTCAGAGATGAGAGATCAGAAATCAGAGAGTCGGTTCAGAAAAGGACCAATGACCAAATTCTCCATTTCCAAATTATCTCCGTGCCTCCTTTTCTCTGTGTGACGTTTTTACCACGGGTACAGAGTAAGATGGGAGGCGCAAGTACGAAATGAAAAATGGAAAATTGGTCTTTGGTCATTTTCTCATCTCTGACCTCTGAGCTCTGACCCCTGATCAGCTACTACTGGCAGCGGTGATGGCCTTTATCACCTCATCGTCTCTTGGGCGGAACAAGCCGAGGGGTCTGACGTCTCGATAGCGAAGAATGCCCCTCGCATCAATCACGAAAACCGATCGGGCAACCTTGCCAGGTATTAGCGACTTTGCGCCGTAGAGATTTGCGACCGATTTGTCGGCGTCAGATAAGAGGCGTAGCGGCAATTCGTGGTGCTCGGCGAACTTTCGATGCGATTCAACGGAGTCCGATGATATACCAACCACTTCAGCGCCCGTTGCTCTGTAATCATCCCACCGATCTCGCACTGAACACATCTGCCTAGTACAGATAGGACTCTCGTCACCGGGATAGAAGAGCAAAACTACAACCTTCCCTCGTTGAGTACTAAGGCGCCATTCTTCACCGGCTCCATCGAGGAGCACAAAATCGGGAGCCGTTTGACCAACTGTGGTTTGATTATCTGCCATTCTTCGGAGCGCGAGCGTCCTCGCCCAAACCCAACAGATTTCTAGTTTATCCGTGAGTCCTCAGTTGGGCCAGCCGCGGGTGAGGACGCCTGCGCTCCGTTCTCGTCCAGTCACGACCTTCGCGACATGCTTCGAGGAAATTACACATATAGCAGTGCCTGGCCGGTAACACAGGGAACTCGTTAGGTTCTTTCGACTGCATCAACCTTAAAACAACTGCGTCCAGTGCTTCTGTGCAAGCGCTGATGGTCAACAAGTCAGAATCCAACGTGAATTCAACATTCGGCTGCAGAAAGTGCAGAGTTGCTTTGAGGGGCCCGGAGCCTGCCACCTGAGGCATGAGTTGTCTGATCGCGAGCGCATAAACTTGCATCTGTAGCTCGTAATCTCGGGCTGCCAGACTTACTTCGTCGGTAATAGAGTTGGCTGGCCCACCGGTGCAAGTTGCTTGTGGCACTTCAAAATCAAGAAGGAACTGGAGCCCATCTCCCCCAGTGTCAGGCCGATTCAAACGATGGGTTTCGGCAGGTACAAGTTCGGGCTCGCTCAAGAGCGGAGAGCTAAACTTGTTCGTCTTAAAGTCAATAACCTCGACCCGATAACCGCCGCCATCGGAATTCGGCAACACAAGCAGTTTATCTATAGTTCCGCTGATGATCGCCAAAGGCCGGCGCAGACGAAAACTTATCTCACTCCAGACTCCCGGTCGGTCGCCCGGTGCGTCCTTATCCTGACCAAAGACACGCGCCTCCTCGATGCGCCGAAACAGTTCGCTACCCAGGTAGTTTTCGGCGAGCGGTCGCAGCTCCTTGATAGCCTCATCCACATCAATCTCAAACAAACGATCTGGTAACTGATGTGCTCGAGAGTTTACGACATCAGCGAAACTATCCCGCAGTCTCTTGTCTAAATTGTCGGTTCGCGAGTAAGTCTCGCAGAAGCGGTGGATGACTGCGCCTTTCAAAGTCGCCGTCAGATTGGCCGGTGGCTCGGGAGCTTCAGCGTTGTTCCAAACTGCAAGCTCGTCAGCGGACGGGAGTTCAAGAACGCGGTCGAAGTAGTATTGTCGCGGGCACCGCCGATAGTTGATCAATTGAGTAACACTAACGCGCTGGCTGCTGGCTTCCTCGGCGTTCGTGTTTATCGAACGCAGCAAAGGAAAAGCGTCGGTAAGTGAGGATGGTATCTCAAAATCCACATCACTGTGCGGCATGAGGTTGGTAGTTGAACGCGTTGATTCGTTCGCGATGTTCAATCTGATCGCGAGCTTCGCATCATCCAGCTCAACGATTGCACTTTGCGATACTTGCAACTCGAGCTTCTGCCAAACAAGCTTTAGCCAGTTGTCTGGGGCCCCCTGAAGTTGCTTCAGTTCATCCGTGACCCCCGATAGTACCAGCCGATCTTGTGCTCTCGTCGCGGCAACGTAGAGCAGCCGTATGCTCTCAGCGTACTCACGAAGCCGGGCGCGTCGTCGAAAGTTGTCGATTGTCTTACCAGTAACCTGCTTTCCCCTCCCATCAGGCACCTTGATGGACAACCCGCGGTAACGATCCAGTGCAAACCATTGTTCCTGCGGTCGCATTCCTCGGTAGTGGAGGCTCGGAATGATGACGATTGGAAACTCCAGGCCTTTGGCTTGATGAATAGTCATCAACTTCACTGCGTCAGCTGAATCATCGATCTGCCCTTCGCCCTCGCGACTTCCAATTGCCTCAAACTCCTCAACATAACGAACAAAGTCTCGAACCAGATGTGCGCCTGCACGCTCGAAACGTTCGGCCAGCGTGAACAGTTTTTGGACGTTCGCAATTCGCTGTGCACCGTCAAAGTTGGCCGCAATTACCGTGAGATACTCAGAGGCTTCGACGGCAAAACGCAATAGCTCGGCGATGGCATAGTGGTTTCTGTGCTCAATCAGCTGGTCCAAAAGTCTGTTGGCGAGATCTAATTGAGAGTGATCGCGCTCGCCGATGTATGCGATCTCTCGGTGGTGGCGCAGTGCGTAGAGCAAGTTGCGCGGCCGATAAAAATGTTGTAAAGCATTGGCCAGGTCCACTTCGTTGACTTTTGGTGCGCAACGGAGTGCGAAGAGAGCGTTGTCAGAAAGGCCAACCAAAGGGGAGCGCAGGATTGCCGCCAACGCTAACTCGTCTGTTTTATTATCCAGAAAACGAAGTAATTGAATGAGGTCGCTAATCTCACTCCGTTCGAAAAACCCCTTGCCCTGCACTGTCTGAAAAGGGATATTCGCCGTGCGCAGAACAGATTCGTATGTTGAGATGTCCGTCATAGCGCGAAAGAGCATGGCGATGTCGCGATACTGCGACCCCGACTGAACAAATTCGTTTATGCATTGCGCGACTTGTCCGGCATCTCTCTCGGCATTTGTTTTTTTCCCCAACGGGTCCTCGCCATCGGGAACTTGCGCATCAAGTAGCAATTCAACTAAGGGGGAGTGATCTTTCTCTTCACGCTGTTCGGAGCTGGGTTCGAACTCGACAAAGCCCAGTTCTGCCTCTTCGCCAGGAAGCAAATCCTCAGGGGGAGCAAATAGCCGCGGGAAGAGATAGTTGACGAACTTGATTAAAGGCGGCTGACTACGGAAGTTCAGATGTAGTGGTTGTTCTACCCCACCCGCAGCAAGAAGTGTATCGGTAGTCTGAGCAAACACGTCCACATCGGCGCCGCGGAAACCGTAGATCGATTGTTTCCTGTCCCCGACAATAAAAAGGTTTGCCCCTGCCTCTTGCGCTTGGAGTGCGAGTTTGTGCATCAGCTCTCGCTGAATGCCGTTCGTGTCCTGGAATTCATCAACCAACAGGAAGCGATATTTGTGTGTTGCGCGACTCAGTACAGCAGGGTGGTCCAAAAGCTCAAGCGCGCGCAGCTGGAGGTCATCGAAGTCCAAGGCAGTGAGGTTGGACTTCTTGTCGCGATACCGACGCTCAACCTTCTTTAGTGCATCAATCATCGCCAGCGAGTATTTCTTAGCCAGCAAGTCAAACCGGATCTGTGGGACCAAACCCAGGGTCCCCTCCTTCTTACCTCCCCACAACTGCTGATCGAGTGCGGTGACGCAAGAGAGCGAGGTTCCCTTCGGGCGCGCCGATTCTCGAAACGACTCCACACGGCTGCAATACTCGGCACGAGGGAGATTGGAGTCATCCATGAGCGTTCGCAGGGTTGACCAGTTTGCACTTGCGTATGCGCGCCTATTCTCAGCTGAAGGTGACAACCTACGTGACGTGAGGAACACGTTCATGGCGCGATCGAGTTCGGCTAGCGCCGTCGCGTGATCCCCGGTTGTCGAGTGGTTCGCCTCGGTGAGCGTCCGCAGAAGCTGCTGCCGAAGGCCTTGTCCCCTGACATTCGTATACAACTGCGACAGCGCCAGGGCGAGCTTGCCGCGCCCGAAGCCAACGGCAAGTTCTGAGGTTAACTGGTCCTCACTGCTAATCAGCTCCGTCAGGGTCTCTTCGACAGCAGCTTCGAGCAAAATCGCGGAGTCGTGCTGATCCAACAACAAGAATTGCGGATCGATGGCCGCTTCAACGGGAAATTCGCGCAACAGTCGGGCACAAAATCCGTGGATAGTGTTGATTAATGCCCCATCCAAAGTTCGCTTGTAACGCATCCACCGCGGGCGCTCTTGCTCCGAGCAGGTCTTTAAAATTGAGTCAAGATTTTTTCGGAGTCGTTCGCGCATCTCGTTCGCCGCTCGATTCGTGAACGTAATGGCGACAATTTGGTCAATGTGAAGAGCACGGTTCTGTTGCAGGATATGTAGAAATCTTTCGACGAGGACAGTCGTCTTTCCGGAGCCTGGGCCAGCAGTGACCGACACATGCCGGTCAAGCGTATGCGCAGCCTTCTGCTGTTCAGGTTTTAGTTCGCGTTTCTCACTCACACTACTCATCATCAGCCGTTTGATCTACCTCTTCATCGTGGGTCGCACCCGGTCGGCGTTTGCTTGCGATGCGGTATTTATCGTAGCGGCAGACCGCCCGGTAGTCGCAAAACTTGCATGTAGTAATCCCCTGAGAAGGCTCGACAGTAAAACTGCCGGACCGCATGAGGTCCAGGAAGTTCCAGATGCGGGCTGTTACGTCCGCCCTCACTTGTTGCCACTCGTCCTCGGAGAGAACTGAATTCTTGGCTTGTAAACCAAGTGCTTCCTTGAACTGCATTCGGTACATGCCTGTATTCCTGCGGTTGCTGCCACCACGGAGAGTGTAATAACCGCCTCCGGCAAGCGTGTGTTTCGGAAAGAACAGCTGCTCAAGCGCCTCAAGGTAGATTGGTATCTGTAAGCTGCGGCCTGCGAGAATGTCACGCTTTGTAGCCCCCTTCGACAGCTTATAATCGTAGGCCACCACAGTCTCGTTTGAACCAACATCCACCCGATCAATCTGTCCGTTAATATTCATCGATTCTTCGCCGATAAGAGTCGACCGCGTCAGCTGCAAAGGTGTTTCTACCGAGGCGGGATCTCGTGCTGACGATCGTGTTCCACCAAACGCGAGTTCAAAGTGGGCAGGTCTGACACCCATGCCCGAGCTCTTTTCCTGAATATCGAGTTCGAACTGGAGCACTTGTCGCAGAATAATCTTCCGAATTTCACGATCAAGCTGCCAGATCTGCCGATTGAGAGGTGGCACTACTCGCTGGTGCTTATCAAATACCTCGTCGGCAATCGCGAGTAACTCAGTCGTTAACGCGTCGCGTTTAACCGGATCCAGCCGCTCTCCACGGTGGCGTTCAAAAAATCGCCTCAGAATGTCGTGCAGTAATTTGCCTGCGTCGAGCGCCTGAAGGTCAAGGGCGGCTTCACCGCGGGGCTGCAACTTCAACACCCGTTGCGCAAAGAAGCGGTAAGGACAGTTCCCAAACGTGCTAAGGCCACTGGCGCTGTGTTCGTAGTCCGGCCCAAACCGCCTGCCGAGCATTTTCAGCAGATCCGGTTGATCAATCCGGCCGTCATATGGTCCAAACCTTTCACCAGCCCGCTCTCGCTCAATGGTGATGCGATGCAAGGCTGAGTTAGTCACGAATAGATCGTTCCGAGCCAGCGTCAGCAAGCTACTGATCTTGTTGTATGGAACCAAGGAAGTGTGATCTAAACCAAGCAGATGCTTCTGCTGCTGGCGCACCAACCCGATAGCCAACTCTCTTGCAGAGGAAACAGAATCGAGCTGCTTACCGTCGTAGTCTGGCCGCAACACTTCTCCTTTTCTGACGGCAAACGGTGCAATGGCCCTTCTCAGTTCGTCAACGTAGTAAGACGCCACGCTCTCGTTGTCACCACCGATTACGAGAGGACGAGATAGATACAAACGCTCGGTAGCGCGGCAAGCAGCCTGGTAGAAGTAGTGCTCCTCTTTCAGCAGCGTTGCGGGAGAAATGTCCTCGAGCGACAAACCATGCCGCTTTAGACGTTCTCGTTCTTCATGTGGATAGATCCAATCTCGTGACGCGTTGAGTGGAAACCCACCTTCCGTCAGGCCAGCTATGAATATGGCGCGAAAGCGCAAGCCCCTTACGTCGGTTGCTTCAAGTACTCTGAGGCCGGCGCGTTCCGATGTTCCGATTGCGATGTTCTGTGCACTCAGGCCTCTACGGACCTCACCAATGAAGTTATGGATCGAGGTTTTCGTGATGGCGCCATCGTCAGCAACCAACCTGATACTTCTCATTGCCGTAGCGAAGGAGCGACGCAGAGCCTCGAGTGCCTGCAGATCCAAAGTGGCGCGAGGTAACTCACCTTCCTGAGTTCTCCTAATTGGTCGGTTGACCTGTTGCCGAAACTGGAGCTGTTCCAGAACCGACATAATGCCAGCGCGCAATTCCTCAGGTTCTCCCTCATTCGGCGCGGACTGCAGAATCGAGGCAAAGCCTTTCACGACGAGAGCTGCCCAAGCGATAAAAGCCGGATGAAGGTCCGCTGGCTTTCGCTTCTTCTCCAGATTCAGATCTTCGCGTTGAACGGTCTCCGCATCATTGAGTTGGGCTTCGTCGTCATCAGTAGAGCCATCGGAGTTTTCAAGGTTAAGTAGCTCCCTGGTTTCGGCTGCTCCTGGAAGCTGTTCGATTAGGCGCCGGCAACGCTCCAGCCAATCCGTCAGACGCAATTCGCCGCCCACGTAAGCGATTGCGTTTTCAATCGCATCAGGGTCCCATCGCCCAATACCCCACTCTCTTCTGAGCCGGTCCTTTGTTGATTGAAGCTCGTACTCCGAAAGCAGGTGTGAATATTTTGTTTCAAACTCGGCTGCGAGTGATTCCAGCGATTCTCTCGACAGGCGAAGGTAGCCGGATTTGATCTGATCGGCGAGCGGCGGCATTCGTAACGTGCTCGCATCCTCGCTGGTAAGCTCGTCCAGCAGTCCCAGCAATTTCAGGACAGCGCGGGTGGCGGGAATCTCACTTGCGGCTATGCTTCGATCCAGATTAAGGGGTAGAGATTCCTCTCGCATTACTCGGGAGATGGTCTCGGCATAAACCGCCCGCTCACGAACGACCAGGGCAATCTCCAACAATCGGTAACCGTCCGCCAGGACTAAACGCTTGATCTCTTTTGCTATCGCTCGAATCTCTGTTTCGCGGTCAGAACATTCGACGTAACTGATTTCGCCTTGAGCCCCTTCAGTTTCGAGTTCAGTTGTTTCACCTGGTTGGGGTACCGACTTGAAGAGGTTTGTCCGCAAGGAGGTGAGCGCGCCTTTGGCAGGTTGCTCGTCAGGATTGTATTGAACGTCGAAGTCCGATATCGCGGAGAGCCTTTCGATGGTCTCATCAAACGGTTTGAAGATGTCAGGGTTGCGGTCATCTCGATTGAGATTGACTATCACCTGCGGAAACTGCGGGATGAGAAGTCGCAAAATCTCCCCCTGAACGGGTGTGAAGTCGAAGAACCCATCAAGCACAAGCAACTCAGTCTCCGTGAGCCAGGGCAAATAGACTGCTTCTCCATCCAGCTCTCCTCTCAAAATCCCGAGTGCTCGCAGGCCGTTAGCGTCATCTTCGGTCAGTTTGTTACCTTCAAGCAGTTCCCGGTACCTTTCGTAAATCAGGGCAACCTCACGATCGAAATCAATCTGTAGGTGAAGCACACGGCCGGCATCGCTTGGACCACATTCAGCGATGCGAGCCTCTACTATTTCGTTTAGTTCGACGGGCGATTTGCCGGCCCTCTGAATTTCCCCGATTAAGGAGACAATGGTGTTTACGCAGCCATCTTGATTGGCTAGAGGACGAAGGGCTGAAAGACGACCCTCAGTACTCAGCCTTTTTAAGATTTGGGAGATTAGGCTGCGCTTCAGAGGCAGTTCATCGGTATCGATAGCAGTTCGGGCGGTCAGCGGCTTCAGAGTCTCACGGTTGACTGCGGTCGCGATTAACCGTCGCACCAAGCCACGGAAAAGATAGACCGGTAGTTCACCCCAAACCCCCTGGTTGGGAGTTCTCGTAACAATCTGTTCAGTGACCAGTTCTAAGAGAGGATGCGAGGCAGCGAGGTAGAGGAAGGAATGACTCTTGTTTTGGGATACACGCGCAGCGCACATCTCCACCAGTCGTGATCTATTACTGCCGAGCAGTGGTCCCAACCAAATCTGTTTTGACAAAGCCTTCCCCGCGAAAATTGAGTGTGAGGCGTCAGTCGCCGTTTTGCGCTCTTGCGGCTTTTGCATCCAGCAATGGTAGCGAAGTCTCTAAGACGGTCTCTTCACCAGCAACAATGTCTGGGAACAAACCACCCTCATCAAGGGCCAGTGCGCGGGCGGCTTTATCAATCGGTTCGAGCGGCTCTATCTCGTCGCCAGAGATCGCCCCACGCTCTTTGAACTTTCTCGCGGTGACAAGCACGCGAGCTTCAAATGAGCCAACGCCCTTGTTGTAGGAGTCGAGAGCACGATCCAGCCCGCGGCCGACATCTGCGAAATACCCAGTGAAGGTTCGCAAACGATCATAGAGAACTCTGGCCAATCGACTGACTTCCTGTGCGTTGGCGGCCATTTGCTCCTGGCGCCAACCGTATGAAACGGCTTTCAGCAAAGCAATGAGAGTTGTCGGTGTGGCGATAATGACGCCCTGATCCACGCCGTCTTCGATCAGTTTTGGGTCATTTTCCAGGGCCGCGCTGTAGAACGTTTCACCGGGAAGGAAGAGCAACACAAACTCCGGTGTCGGCTGGACGGTCTCCCAATATGATTTCTTGCTAAGGGCAGCGACGTGAGTTCTGACGATGCGCGCGTGTTCCTTGAGTTTTGCGCAGCGCACCTCTTCGTCTGTGGTAGCAATAGACTCGTAAAACGCGTCGAAAGGAACTTTTGCATCCACTACGATTGTTCGATTGCCCGGAAGTCGCACAATCACGTCCGGACGTATGCGACTCTCTTCAGTAGCGACGCTTTCCTGTTGGGAGAAATCGCAGTACTCGACCATGCCAGCGAGTTCAACAACTCGCCTCAGTTGGATTTCACCCCAACGGCCCCGAACGTGGGGAGCTCTCAAAGCCTTAACGAGATTTCCGGTCTCTGCCTGTAATTGCAGTTGCGAGGAGGCAAGAGTCTTGACCTGTTGGCGTAACTCTGCATATGCCCCGGCTCTCTCTTTTTCTATTTCGCCGATGCGGCTATCAACTTTCTCAAGTGATTCCTTCAGCGGTTTTACCAACTGATCGATCGACTTTTGCCGAGACTCGAGGTCACCCTTTGCCGTCTCCTGAAACCTCTCGAGAGTTGTGCGCGCGAGTTCCAGGAACGACTGGTTGTTATCCTTCAGAGCGTCACGAGAAAGGGCTTTGAATCTGTTTGAGAGGTCTTCTGTAACCTTGCGAAAACTTTCATTTCTCTCGTGCGCAGCCCGGCGCTCACCTTCAACTTCTGCGCGCAGTTTAGTTTCCTGTTCTCGAGTTTGAGCGTGTGCGTCGACCTCGCGCCTCAGTGTGCTCTCAAGTTTCTGGATCTCCTGCTTACGGGCGATGAGACGCTCGTTCAGCATCGCCAACTCGGCCGCATTTGCGGCATTAGCTCTGGTTCGAAGTAACAGCCAAGCCCCTGAGAATCCCAGGACAAGGCCAAACAGTGCCATGCCAATGAGTGCTAAGAACTGGTTCTCCATTGTCTAAGCAGTTTAACAGGTGTTGCGGATGTGAAACAATGTCCCGAGGTTAGGATCTAAGATTGCAAATTGACGATTGATGATTGCGAGTTACGCTTAGTACACACGGCAAAGCCGGTTGCGAGTTGAGTGTTAGAGTTATTTACCGACGCTGGCAATCGCCAATGGTCAATCTGCAATCATCTGCCGAAGCTGGCGACGATACGCTCGTATATTTTCCTAGTCACACGAACGTCGTTTAGATTGTACTCACGAATCTCGGCTAACCGCCCAGCTTGGTAGAGGTCAAACACCTTACTGCCTTCCACCTCAGCCGTCTTACTTGACTGAATGTCAAGAGCCCAGGCGATGTCATCTAAACTCACATGCCGTTTGGCACCGAACCACCAACGGTGCATCGTGTCAAACACTCCACGTACGTGAAACTCGGCCAAGTTTACGAAGGGGTGAACGGTCAGACCATTCACCAGGCATCTCTGAAAGATGAAAGGAAGATCAAAACTGATGATGTTGTGTCCCACTAACTCGTCGTATTCACAGTCAAAGTCTTTTAGCAGTTCGAGAAACTGAGTCAATGTCTGCTTTTCTTGCTGTTCCTCGCCGCCAGCATCGATGCCAAAAACATGTTCGCTTTCCGGTTGTTCAAGACCCTCAAACCGGAGCCCAGCGATCGGCCCTACATGTACCGCCACCGTCAATACGCGTCCCGAGGTGGCGCTCAATGAACCAAGTTGGTAGCAGCGCTCCTCTTCGGCCGCAATGTCTTCGAGATATCGCTGTTGCTGCTCATAGCGCATATTTCCAAGTCGCATCGTTCGCTCCAGCTGGGAACCGACGCGTTCGCGAAAATCTGGTAGCGCAAGAGTCTCGATGTCTATTGTGTACGCGTGTGGAGCGACAGGATCGGCTGACTGGTGCTCTTGATACTGCTGCAGTGTGATAGGGCGGTATTCCGAAACAACAAGATGTGTGCGGTCCTGAAAACTCTCGACCTTCCCCGTGACGCCCCACAGTCCCGGCCGCATCTCCTTCCAGATGAGCATGGTCTCGCCCCAGATCTTTAAATTTACTGTTCCGGTGGCGTTGCGGGCCTGTGCCTCACAGAAAGGTTTACCTTGTCCTGTGCGTCGATCCCGAACCGATGTGACAAGCAGGATCAACCAGACTTCTTCCCCTTGGGGAATTTCCGGAATGGGAATGTTGCCTCTCATCACGATGCCGGTCTTTGATCCTTGAGCTTCGGTCTTCAACCTTAGATCTCGGGCAAAAACCAAAGATCAAAAACCAAAGATCAAAGATCGATATTCACGACTCCCGTGGACCATTTAAGCGTTTGACTTCAGCATCCATCTTTCCTGAAAGCATCAGAACGAGCATCTTGTAATCACCCATGAAGGACCATAGGGGATACTGAAACGTTGCCGGTCGGTTCTTCTCAATCACAAAGTGGCTAAACCACGCTGCACCGTAACCTGGAATGAGCGCCAGTGGTAAAAGTCTCCATCGGCCCGTCAACAAGAGGCCTAAAGCGCAAGCCATTCCCACCGTTGTACCCAGGGCATGTAGCAGCCGCGTTTCGGGTTTGCGGTGTTCCGAAACATAAAAAGGCCAGAACTCCTCGAACGACTTGTAGGCGCGTGCGGTCATAGGCGTGTGCTCCTTTTCCTCAGCCTTTGTTTCAGCAACTATTGAACAATCGTAAATAGTCCTGTTCTGTTGCTCGTGACACTGTCGCCAATTCAAGATTCTCTTCAATGTGCTCAACGCTACTCATTCCAATGAGTGCAGTAGTCACGCCCGGAGTCGAGCGAACGAACTGAGCCGCCGTCTGCGCATCACTGCCAAGCGACCCAAGCGGCTCACGAATCTCCGGCGGTAGGCCTCGCGTAACTCGACCCTGCAGGAGGGACGCGCTTACAACAACTGTAATCCCCAACGCGTTAGCAGCTTCAATCGTTGAAACCTCTGCTCCTTCTAAGGACTGATTCCGCAGCACTAGTGCTTCGGGCATGGCGAGGTTAAAAGGAAGCTGAATAAAGCGGAACCCATGCGCCTGGCCAGCGATGGATCGTGCGAGCTCTTCCATTCGTGTCAGGGAATGATAGCTTGAGGATGTCGGGGCTGTGCGAAAGCCATTCCATGTAGCAACGCCATAAAACTGAAGTTTCCGCTCAGTTCGGGCACGTTCGAGGAACTCAAATGCCGCTCTGAGGCGAGCGTAGAACTCGTCTTCACTGATGATTCCAAGTTGCGATTCAGGGTTGTGGACGTAATAAACATCAACGCCGGTGAGATCCATGTTAGCAAGTGACTGGTTCAACTGATGTTCCAAATACGCCGGAGTCATACAGTGCATACCGCCGACGAAATCTGTTAACGCTGCGACGCCGGTATGGACAAAGGTCTCTTCAAGGTAACGACGTACGTCCCTCGGTGGCGAGCCATCAAATGGAACGTAGCCTCCTTTGGTACAAACCACGACTTCGTCCCGTGAGACGCCGAAGTCTGAGGACAACATTTTTAGTGCCTGCCCGATCGATCTTTCACTTCTTTGAAAGCGGTAATTCGCAGCGGTATCAATCACATTTGCGCCTAGCTCGACGGCACGGACTACAGCATCTCGATAGCGTGTGTCCGTTGCGCTGTCTGGGTTTCCGAGATAGGTGCCAATGCCAATAGAAGAAAGTAAAAGATTATGCTGGAGTCGAAAGTGATCAGGTGCAACTTTTGCTCTGAAGCGTTCACTATAATGCGAGGTGCCTGCCGCACTTGAGTAACCTTGGAGAGTCATAAAAGCAACCAGATGTCGGAGTTCTGAATTCGTTGCGAGAGACTATACGCGTCGGCTCGGAACTCGGGCAAGCAGGTTTTACTCCGCCATCAATGCATGGGATAGTTTCAAATCAATTCCTTAAGAAGGTCACAATGAACTCATTTATTAATTGGCACGACCACGTCGGCTCTCGTTTTGAAAAGCTTTACAAAGCAACGCTGTTTCAAAGTGAATCCATGATGATTGGAATGAATTAAAGGTTGTCCCTGTTAGTAGGCATCGCACCGCCGCAAAGCAATAAGGGCGGCAGCACAAAAACAGATGATGGAACAGTTGGCAAACGCGGAGACTTACCACGACGAGCTTCAGCTAGCCTTATGTCTTGCGAAAGAGGCGGGGGCGGCAATCATGAGTTTTTACAATGGGCCACTCCACATTGAGCAAAAGAAGGACGCTCATGATTACGAGCCGGTAACCCAAGCCGATATGATTGCCAACGACATCATCGTGCGAGGGTTGGCTCGTGCGTTTCCAGACGACGGCATTCTGGCAGAAGAGTCATTAGATACTTCAAGGCGCCTGAGAAAAGATCGAGTTTGGATGGTTGATCCACTAGATGGCACAAATGGTTTTATTGACGGCAATGGAGATTTCGCCGTCCAGATTGGATTGGCAGAGGGAGGAGCTTGCGTGATGGGTGTCGTCTACCAGCCGGTTACTGGGTCAGTCTACCATGCGGTTCGCGGTGGTGGCTCGTGGATCCAGCTCGGAGACTCGCCTCCGCGGAGAGCGCAGGTGTCAACCAATGATGATCTCCAGAAGATGACATTGGCTGCGAGCCGTTCTCACCGGAGCCCCCGAATGGATCAAGTCGTCAGGGCCCTGGGCGTAACAAGAGAAGTAAGGCGTGGATCAGTGGGCGTGAAAGTGGGACTGATAATCGAGCAACAATGCGATCTCTACGTGCACCTTTCGCCGCGGACAAAGCAATGGGATACCTGTGCGCCCGACATTATCCTCAAGGAGGCTGGTGGGAGGCTGACCGATCTGTTTGGTGCGGAGCTCCGCTACAACGACGCTGAGGTTCAGAACCGCAACGGTCTGGTAGCGTCGAATGGGCTGGTGCATGCGGAAACACTGAGTACTTTATCGCCCGTACTAGAAGCATTCGGCCGGGTGCCGGTTTAGTAAATAAATGTTAGAGCTTTCCGGCTTACATGAAATCTTGCAGTAGGCTAATATCTCAGTCCATCAGAAGAATGCTGGAGATTGCCTTTGCTCCTGCGGCCCAAACGGTTTCTCACGTTCCTGCTTATTGTGGCAGCACCGCTCATTCTCTTCAGCTCAGTTGGCTTTCTGTACGCAATCTCGAGCTTAAGAGAGTCGATTCGCGGAGAGCTTCAAGCGCTCCTCAGTTCAACCAAGCTAGACATCGATTCTGCTGTACATGAGCGTCAGCGGGAGCTCATTGCCGTAGCAAAAAGTCGAGCATTAATGGACGTTTTCACGACCAGGCAGAGCTCGTCGGCTAGCGAAGCCTTCGACAACCATCTTCCGGGCAATATTGGCGAGCAAATCAAAGCGCAGGAGTACTGTCTTGACGTCATCTCGCCGCTAATTACCGACAGAGGTTTTAGTTCCATAGCTGCACTGACCCCAAACAGACTCCCGCTTTTCTGGTACGAAAGCGATGTAACCTCGGGCCTGCCAGCAGCTGTCAGCAGAGAGGGTAATTTTGGCGAGCCGTTTGAAGATCCGTTGGATTTCTCGAGCCTCAAACACGGTCAGACAAGCTGCGTTACCACCATCAAGCCAGAGCTTGGTCCAATCCTTCGCTGTGTGACGCCGGTATCTGGGGGTCAAACTATCATCGGTGCGGTGACCGGAGACATCAAACTCGACAAAGTGGTTGGCGATGTCGCACGGCGTGTTGGGCCGCGCGATTCTTCAGCCCCAAACGGTAACGCAAACCGGGTGTTTGTTCTCGATCCTTCAGGTTACATCATCTATCACGAGAACGATGCGGTGAGGCTTCAGAACGTGAAAGACTCCCTTCCAGAACTGATGCCTATTGCAAACGCAATGCTGGCCGGACCACCAGGCGAGCAGTTTTATGACACGAATGAAGGTGAACAGATGCTTGCTGCGTACACGCAATGCGAAGCGGGACTGTCACTAGCGCTGATTCGAAATTACACGGCCGCAAGCGCAGGCGCGCGACGTTGGGGTTGGTCCACTTTGGCTATCGCTGCAGCAGTTGGTCTAGGCCTGGCAATACTCTTGACAATCATTTATCAACGGAAGGAGCAAAGTCTTGAAAGAGTGACAGAAGGTGTTTCGGCAATAGCGAAAGGGGAGTTGGACCTTCACATCGACGCACACTCAAGGGACGACATTAGGCAGTTAGCAGAGGGCGTAAATCTTGTTACGGATCGACTGCGCGAACAACTTGCCCGGGAAGCCGAGGTGCGGCAATTGGGGTCGTTTCTTCGGTTCTCTGCAATGCTGACGCACGACTTAAAGAATGCCATTGGTGGCCTTTCTCTGTTGGTGCAGAACATGGAGCAGCATTACTCGGACGATGCGTTTCGTATCGAGGCTATGGCAGAGTTGAGGCGGGAGACAGAAACGCTGAATCGGCTTGTCGAGAGGATTAGCAGTCCGGTAAACACCTTGAGTGGCGAGTACAAGCGGCCGCAATCGGTGGAGTTGACGATGCTAATCAAAGGTGTGGTGAAAAAGCAGACCGTCAGCGTCCATCAATTGCGAATGGAATTGCCGGCTTCGCTCATGGCAAGGGTTGATCGTGAACGAATCGAAAGGGTAGTTGAGAACCTCGTGCTAAATGCGCTTGAAGCGATGAATAACAAACCCGGAGTGCTGACGATTACAGCGGGGCAACAAGATGTCGAAAGAGTCTTCTTTTCCATCAGTGACACCGGGGTTGGAATGACCGAGCGTTTTCTGGAGCAAAAGGTGTTTCGACCCTTTGCCACAACCAAAGAGAAGGGTATGGGCCTGGGTCTCTACACCTGTCGAGAGGTGGTATTGGCGCATGGCGGTACTATCGAGGTCACCTCAAAGCCAAGTGCTGGTACGACCTTTCGCGTCGTGTTACCATCGGCCGCAACTGAGTAACTAAAGACAGCAAGTTCAACCGCTTCAGTCCTGTCCGCCCGCACATCCGCCTAATCACAGAACATCGAAGTGCGTGAGGCTCCCAGACGAGACTTGATGAGTAACCATACTCAAGGCAAAGAAACCGTATTAATTGTCGACGACGATCAGCTGTTGCGTCGAGGTCTTTTCTGGGCGTTGAGTTCGACCTATCGAGTTCTCGAGGCTTCGTCGAGCGAGGAGGCGCTCGCTCACCTGCAGAATGAACAAATTCAGGTCGTAGTTACTGATCTGCATCTTCCGCCACACTTGGAGGACATTTCCGAAGGCCTGGCTATCATTCGCGCCGCGCGTCAGCGTCCAGAGATGATTCCGGTGGTTGTCATAACTGGAAGCGGTTCGAAAGCCGTGGCTCTTGAGGCGGTAAAACAAGGTGCATATGGATTTCTACAGAAGCCTTTGGATGCTGTGGAGGTGCTCCACATCGTAAACCAGGCAGCTCGGATGCGTCGCCTGGAGCTCGAGAACATCAGCCTTCGTGAAGACCTGCCTCAGGAGAGAGGTTTTGATAGCCTGCTTGGCAAGAGTCATGCACTGGACGGTGTTCTGAAACACGCGAAAGCCGTAGCAAACACCGATGCTACGGTGTTGTTAATAGGTGAGAACGGAACCGGAAAAGAGATCCTCGCGCGAGCCATACATGAGGAGAGTTTGCGCGCAGATGGACCATTTGTAGGTGTGAGCTGTGCGGCCTTGCCTGAGACACTGATCGAATCCGAATTATTCGGGCATGAAAAAGGTTCGTTCACTTCGGCGACCTACTCGCGCAAAGGCCGGTTTGAACTCGCCGATGGCGGTACACTCTTTCTGGATGAGATTGGAGAGTTGGCTCCGAGTGTGCAGGTAAAACTATTGCGTGTGCTCCAGGAACGAGCCTTCGAGCGTGTGGGTGGAACCAGGACTCTGAAGGTTGACATCCGATTGATTGCTGCCGGTAATCGCGATCTTGAAACCGAGGTTGAAAGCGGACGGTTTCGGCAGGATCTTTTCTATCGGTTGAATGTTATTCCCCTTGTGATTCCGCCATTGCGTAGTCGCCGCGATGACATACCTCTATTAACGGCCCACTTTGCAACCAAGGTTGCCGCAAAGTATGGTCGGGCGACGCCTGAGCTAGATCCAGAACTGCTCGAGGCGCTGTTTGAGTATGACTGGCCAGGAAATGTGCGTGAATTGGAGAATTTGATGGAGCGTTTGGTAGTTTTAACAAACGCAACCCGATTGACTACTGAGTTTCTACCGGAAAAGATGCTGCGCGTCTTGCCCGATACAACAGTTGCCCACGAAGCCACGCTCGAAGGTGCGGTGGCGGAGGCAAAACGGCGAAGCATTCGGTTGGCCCTCGAGAGTACACACGGTAATAAAGTCGCTGCGGCAAAGCTTCTAGGCATTAGCCGCTCCTATCTGCATCGATTGATTAGCGAACTAGAGAGGCCAGCGATCAGAGATCAGAGGTCAGAGATCGAGAATGATCAAAAGGATTGAAGTCTGGCCAACCTCGGCGCCCGATCTCTGCGCGGGCCAAATCGTGATAATTCTATTCTTAACATAATGGCCAATTTACTTGAAAGGTTACCTCAGAATGTCCCGGGGGATTTCTTCGTAGATTCTACCTGCATCGACTGCGATACCTGCACGCAACTGGCTCCCGAAACATTTCGAGACCACGGCGATCAATGCAGTGTTCATACTCAACCCACTTCGGCTGAGGAGATTCGTCGGGCCATGATGGCGTTGGTTTCATGCCCGACCGGCTCGATTGGCAGTACCGAAAAGCATAACAGCCGCATCGGCATCGATGCTTTTCCAATGCCGATCGCGGAAAATGTCTTCTTTTGCGGATTCACCTCAGAGGCGACTTTTGGTGGTTGGAGTTACTTCATACAACGTTCTTCCGAAGATGGTGGTAATGTTCTAATTGACTCGCCGCGGTTTACTTCGCATTTGGTGAAGCGCTTTGAAACGATGGGCGGAATTCGACTGATGTTCCTCACGCACAAGGATGACATCGGGGATCACCGCCGTTTCGCCGAGCGTTTTGGTTGTGAACGCATCATGCACGTAGATGACGGTGCACGCGCGCTCGGGGTTGAGCGCGTGGTCGAAGGGGAAGCGGAGACTCAGATAGACAACCAGTTGCTTGCGATTCCAACTCCCGGACACACGCGCGGTCACATGTTGTTACTCTACAACGACGAGTTTCTATTTACGGGGGACCATTTGGCATGGTCAGTTCAGCGAAGAACGCTGACGGCTTTTCGCAGCGTCGCTTGGTACTCATGGAAAGAACAGGTTCGCTCGATGGAAAAGCTTCTGGCATACAACTTTCGGGCTGTACTTCCCGGACACGGCAATATGCACTTGGACACCGCAGCTAATATGCGCGCTCACCTGAATAGCTGCATCGCTTGGATGAAGTCTTGATCGTAAAGGCTATAGCTAGCAAAACTAAACAAATGGAGAGAGGCTGGAGATGAATAGAAACCAAAAAATTGCTCTTGGTTGCGGCGGCGCAGGGTGCCTGGGATTGATCGTCGTCGGGATTGTGGGCGTTGTGATTTGGGCCTATACCGGTGGCGCGTTGTTGGGTAATACCAATTTCAACTCGAGTTCCAACACCAATTCCAATGCCAATCGATCGCGCGGCAACAGCAATACTGATGACTTGACTTCCAGCGATTCAAACACGAGCGAAAGCACAACTTCTACGTCAATGTCTGATGACGATACACACAAGTTGTTTCAGGCAGCAGGAATGACAAAGGATTCGAGCCTTATCCAGCGGGTCTTGAAGAAAATTGGAATGATGAATGCCGACGGTTCAACAACTGGAGACTACGAACAGTTTGTTAAAGACCACTTCGCATGGGCTATGAGAAACACGCAGTTTGTTATGGAAGTAAACGACGAGGCAAGAGCCCGAGCCTACGTCAGCGAACACCTGGATGATTGATGATTGACCCGTGACCGATCTCCAGTTGCCAATTGGCGATTGCCGATTTCTTTCTCCCGAGCGGTGCGAGCACTCTTGAGGATCAAATTACGTTCAATAATGCGTCCTGTCCTAAGAGTGCGAGATTATTGATGTCTGCCAATTGGCAATAGGCAAGCAGTATTTGGCAATCTCATTTATGAATCCAGATCTTATCCGTAATTTTTCCATCATCGCGCACATCGACCACGGCAAATCAACGTTGGCGGATCGCCTTCTGGAACTCACCGGGGCGTTAAGCGAACGGGAGATGTCTGATCAAGTGCTCGATAACATGGATTTGGAGCGCGAACGCGGAATCACCATCAAATCACACGCCGTACGGCTCGACTACAAGGGCGAAAATGGTAATCAATATGTGCTTAACCTGATTGATACCCCTGGGCATGTGGATTTCTCATATGAAGTGTCGCGATCACTTTCGGCTTGCGAAGGTGCACTCTTAATTGTCGATGCCTCGCAGGGTGTAGAAGCCCAGACACTGGCGAATACTTATCTGGCGATCGACAACAATCTTGAGCTGATCCCTGTCATCAACAAGATCGATTTGCCGGGGGCCGAGCCAGAAAAAGCGATAGAGCAGATCGAGCATTTGGTGGGGCTTGACACACACAACGCTGTTTTCACCAGTGCGAAGACCGGGGAGGGAGTGCACGAGGTACTGGAGGCTATTGTGCGTGACGTTCCCCCACCCAAAGGGGACCCAACCGCGCCGCTGAAGGCCCTGATCTTTGACTCATGGTACGACTCCTATCGCGGTGTGATTGTCCTGTTTCGCGTGATTGACGGTTTAGTGCGGCCGGGGATGAAGATCCGGTTCTTTAACACTGAGCGTGACTATCAAGTCGAGACACTAGGTGTCAATCGCCCGCGGCCGACGCCAATTGATTCGCTCAGTGTGGGTGAGGTTGGTTTCCTGACAGCATCGATAAAAGAGGTTGCGGACGTACAGATTGGCGACACGATCACTGAAGCTGCGCGTCCCACAACCGTACCGTTCCCTGGATTCCAGCAGATCAAGCCGATGGTTTTCGCCGGGCTGTATCCGGTCGACACCAATCAGTATGAAGAGTTGCGTGATGCGCTCGATAAGCTTCGACTCAACGATGCATCTTTTTTTTATGAGCCCGAATCGTCGACAGCTCTTGGTTTCGGTTTCCGTTGCGGCTTTCTCGGTCTCTTGCACATGGAGATCGTACAGGAGCGTCTCGAACGGGAGTTCAATCTGGATCTGATTACGACCGCGCCCGGAGTGCGTTATCTTGTCACCACAACCGACGGGCAGGTGCTCGAAATCGATTCTCCTGCCAAGATGCCTGACCCGGGTCGCATTTTGAAGATAGAAGAACCTGTAATCAGGGCCACGATCCTGTCCTCCGATGAATATCTCGGCGGGATTCTGCCGCTGTTGGAAGAGAAGCGTGGCGTGCAAAAAGGATTTGAGTACATTGCGGCTAACCGCGTAATGCTGACTTATGAATTGCCGCTAAACGAGATCGTGCTGGACTTTTATGATCGGTTGAAGTCGGTCTCACGTGGATACGCCTCTCTCGACTACAATTTTTCTGGTTATTGGGAAAGCGATCTCGTCAAGCTCGATGTGCTGGTCGCGGGTGAACCTGTTGACGCACTTTCGTTGGTTCTTCATCGGAGTACTGCGCAATTCAAAGGTCGTGCTCTTGCCGAAAAGATGAAACAGTTGATCCCGCGCCAACTCTTTGAGGTACCGATTCAGGCGGCAATAGGTAACAAGGTTGTAGCTCGCGAAACCGTTAAAGCACTCGGGAAGAATGTCATCGCGAAATGCTATGGTGGGGACATAACGCGAAAGCGCAAGCTGCTGGAGAAGCAGAAGGAAGGTAAGAAGCGCATGAAGAAAGTCGGCCGCGTTGAGATTCCACAGGAAGCGTTTCTCGCCGTTCTAAAAGTCAACGAGTAATCATTCGTGTTCGACACGTTCGATCTAAAGGGTCTCGCTTCTCGTTCAGAGCATCAACTGGTCTTGGCGAGCGTTTCTGCCGCGTTAGGGAGATTCGAGACCGAATACACGCGGACAATCCTAGATCAGGACCTTGATTGGGATTATTGCTTTCGATTCGCAAGGCGCCACGCGGTGCTTCCGCTGCTCTACATTCACCTCGCCCACACTGCGGTTGACCGGGTTCCTGCCAGACACCTGACTCAACTTAAGAATTACTATCACGAGAATACAGCCAGAAACATTCTGCTTGCGGAGGAGTTAACGCGTGTTTTGAATAGTCTCGGGTCGAGAGGTATTGACGCGATTTCTTACAAGGGACCCTCATTAGCAGTCTTCGCCTACGGAAATCTAGCGCACCGAAGCTTCATCGATCTCGACATTATGGTGTCCAAGCGAGACGTCATGGCAGCAAAGGAGGCGCTTAATTCAATTGGCTACCAGTACACGAATCGTTGGACTACTGCACAGGAATCTCTATTACTTCGCACGCAACACAATTTGCCGTTCCGGGATAAAAGCGGTCGATTCGTCGTCGAGCTTCATTGGGAAGTTGCTTCAGAACTTTTCGCTTCATCGCTTCAAGCAGAGCAATTGTGGCGGCGACTGCAGCCAGTAAATCTCAATGGAGTTGAGGTGAAGACACTTGGTTGTGAGGATCTGCTTCTATCGCTCTGTGTGCATGGTTCTCGCCATCTATGGGAGAGGCTGGGTTGGATTTGCGATGTTGCGGCGCTTCTTCGCAAAGACGTGGACTGGGCTGGACTACTGCAGCGAGCGGAGACGACGGAGAATTTACGAATGCTGAGGTTGGGGGGACTGCTGGCCAAGAAGCTGTTGGGCGCGCCGCTGCCTTCAGATCTTGAACACAAGTTGCGGCACGAACGGGACTTGCAAAGACTTGCCCGAACCGTGACGCAAAGGCTCTTTGATGGAGCTGAGTTCAGATCAAGCAGTTTTAGTACGACGCTTAGTTACAACGTGCGCTTGCGGCGGGATTGGCGCTCAAGGCTCCGCTACCTTCGGCTCGCGCTTATGCCCACTGACGCGGATGTGTCGAAGATCAAACTCCCAAGGGCAGTAAGTTTTGGTTACTACCTAATGAGGCCGTTCAGACTGCTAAGTTCAGGACGAGGGACGTAAGGACCTGTTCATTTAGTGAGTTCGCGTGAGATTTTCAGGTTCAACCAGAATTTGACGAGTTGTTGTCTCCGTGCTAGGTTCTCAACGCAATTTCGTTACCACATTTAGGCCCTCACCACGTTTATCTGTAATCTGAAAATGATAATTTCCGCGCAAAAACGTTTGGGCAGAGTGCCCTTGCTTCTTGGATCCGCCGCCTTGGCATTGTTTTCGCTATTCACTATTTCAGCGATTCCTACGCACGGACAAAAAGCTCCTCCCGCACGATCAGCCAAGCAAACGAAGCCTTTTTTCAAATTGGCCGTACGGTCAACGCCGCTCATCGTGCTTTCCCTAAAAGCTAAGGACGCGAAGCTTTCCGAGATTGCTGCAGACCTGGAGAAGCGTCTCCAGGCGACTGTCGTGGTTAGCCAATCACTACAACAGCAAACTGTTACTGTCGAGTTTGAGGATCTGACGTTAGAACCGGGGGTGCAGTTGTTGGCTCCGCATGTGTATATCGACTACGAGGTCGGGAATCAAGAGCATCGCCCAAAGGCAATCTTTTTGTCCGGATACGATGATCCGCAGCCTTCGGCAACCGCCGTTATTAATGGCTCGTCGCAGGCGCTGCTGATCGAGGGAGACACTGAAGAAGGTGTCGAATCGGAAGCCAACGAGGGTGACGAACGACCAGAACAAAGGCCTCGCGTTAGTTTCGCCAACAATAAATTAACCATTAAAGCGGCTAAGCAGTCCGTGGTGCTCCTCGTTCTGAAGATCGGAGAGGAACTCGGCATTCCAGTAGAAATTCGACATGAAACACCCGAGGTGATAACTCTTGAGATAAATGGTGTGCCTGTGGAGGAGGCCGTCCAAAGAGTTTCGCCTAATCTGCGGTTTTACGTTAGGGCGGATTTACAGCGGCAGGAGAGGAGACCATTGCGGCTGGTGTTGCTAGCTCCCGATGGCCCGACTGCCGATGGCTCGTCGGAGCCGAAACAGAACTAGGTTGATAGAGAACATTCCACTTGCGCTCTAATTTGGCAATGCATAAGATACGAACCCAATTCCCCTAGGAGGCAGCTACTTTTGTTTAAATCCGAAGAGTCAGCACTCGAAAACACTACCGAGATCCTCGAGAATCAAGGAACACCGAAGAAACCCTTCGTTGAACCCGAAATCACAGTTCCAGTAGACGTCCTGGAGGCAACTACATTTTTTCAAGCCGCCACCAGCGGTGCGACTAACTGAGATTTCCTCGCAAGTCGGTTCCATGAGGGTCGCGACAAATGTTGACCGACCGGTGTTCGCCTCTATCTATGAGGTCGCCGGTCGGTTTCTATTGTTCAGAACCTCTGAGGAGGAAACTGCCGTTACCATTCGGCAGTTTCTCGCCCGGTGGGAGCTGATGTTGCAGACGGATTTCCCAGCGCGAACCTGCGACACTAGTATCTTTTTTGAGATTGGCGATCTTCCGCAGGTAGACTCAGGCGAACCTTTGCCCGTCGATGACGGGGTTTATGCGTTCACAAACGCCAGCGCTTACACTATTCGTTTTCCAAATGCTCTTCTCTCCGCGGATCAATCCAACGTCATTAGAGTTTGGTTAGAGCAGCCGCTGACCAGTTCAAACACGTGGCTACCGCAAATCATCTCGCACTCCTTGTCAGCTGCTTTGCGTCGCTGTGGCGTTTTCGAACTCCACAGCGCTGCAGTGGTCGACAATGACTGGGGCCATGCGTTACTGATTTGTGGTCCTTCAGGCAGCGGCAAATCTACTTTGACCCTTCAACTTGCGGCGGTCGGTTGGAGTTATTTATCCGATGACGTTGTTTTGTTGAGTACGGAAAAGAGTACAGTTCGAGTCTCTGGCTTGCGGCGGTTTTTTGCCCTAACGCGGGACACCGTTACAGCGAGTGGGTTGCCTGAGATCACTGGACTATTGGACCTCAGGCCAAAAGATCTTTCGGGAAAGCTGCCACTTCTTCCGCAAGACCTGTTTCCTAATGGCGCAATCAAAGAGTGTGTTCCCGACGTGATTGTATTCCCGGTTATTAGTCATGGTAGCGTCAGCACCACTCGCGACCTTTCAGCATCCGAGAGCATGTCGCGTCTGATTCGCCTATGTCCATGGTCCTGTTATGATTCGGCCATCGCTCGGAGCTTCCTCGACACACTGGCACAACTCGTAAAGCAGTCGACAAGTTTTGAGTTAGTCGCCGGCACCGACCTTCTGGGGAATTCTGCTTACACGTCTGAATTTCTGAGGACGACCTTTGTGAATTAGCGCAATGAACTCTACGGAATCTCATATGGACTCAGGCCGCTATGGCCCACAGCGGTTATCGATCGAGTTGGTAGACGTCTGTAATCTTCACTGCAGTTATTGTCTGCGGGACGAGGAAGCTCTGTATGGTCACAAGGCACACTTCATGGAGTTGTCGCTGCTCGAGCGCGTACTGCCTGAAGCTCGCCTCGCAACCGGTTTGAGTCGACTTACCTTCACTGGGGGAGAGCCAACTCTACATCCGAAATTTGCGGAGATCCTTGCGTTAGCCGGCGCAAACGGTCTGAAAGCAAGTTTTGTTACGAACGGGTGGAACTTCGAACGAGTTTGGCCCGCCCTACTAGCCGCCAAAGAAAGCCTTAGCCATGTAGCCTTCAGTCTCGATGGAGCCTCCGCCGCAGACCACGATCATTGGCGGGGGGAGGGATCTTTTCGGAGACTGGTTAGCGCTTTTGCCCGCTGCCACAGAGCTGGCCTGCCCTTTGTCATCAAGGCGGCAATTCGTCGTGACACGGTTCCTAAATTGGAGCAGCTTGCAATGTTTGCTGCACGTGTCGGCGCGCACACATTGAGCTTTAGTCACCTACTGCCAACAGGCTCACATTCCGAGCGCCAGCTTGGGTTGAGCGTCGATGAGCGCATGATAGCGGAGCAGGAGATCGCTAGCCTCGCCAGGATCTTTAAGATGAAGATCACTCTTGATGTTGGCTATTTCAATATAGATCCAAGGGCTCCCTGTTCCCCGCTTGCCGGAACAAGTTGCAACATCGACTACCGTGGCCGTTTGACGCTGTGCTGCAATTTGTCTGGATTTCGGGGTAGCATTGATGAGTCAGACGTGGTAGCCGACTTACACACCGAGGCCTATCTTTCAGCGTATAGGCGATTACGTCAGCTAGCCGAGTTGCAGGTCGAACGGCGTGCTAACTCAATCAAACAACTGCAGAAGTCGAAGTCGCCAGTGGATCTCTATACGGGCTCACCTTGCTTGTTCTGCTTAAAGAGTTTTGGAAAAGCACCCTGGCACACCAGCGCAGCGAGTGTGACTCAGAATCCTATTGTCCCAGTGTCTATAATGAATCGTTCAAATTCTTAGGACGAGCTTCCAATGTCTATCGCAGTTCGTGCGGAGAACACGCTCTCCGATATTGAGCGGCTCAGGGGCTGGTTGCCTATTGACGCTGTCGTTAGGGACGGAGGACCAGTCATTTCATGGCTCGATATGCGCGATGTTGCCCTGTCTGAGCCTTTCTTCTTTCAGACAGTTGAGCGAGTCCGGCTAGAGCGACCCTTGGTTCGCGAAATATTTACTGGTTACGACGTCTTAATCCGATCGGAAAAACTCTTTGCTGCGTTAAGACCATCAGGATTCATCTTTCACTCATCACGGTCAGGTTCAACAGTAATCACAAATACGCTGAAAGCTCTTGAAAGAGTTCTTACGCTCTCTGAGCCAGATGTGGTCGACAAGCTGGTCAGTCGTTTCTTTACCGACGTTGCTGATGACAGACGCCGGGAGTTGATTTATGCAGTGTTATTGCGCGCTGCAGTGAATGCTTTAGGCCAACGGTGCGCTGGGGACGAACGCGCTTATTTCTTAAAGTTCTCAAGCGTTAGCACTGCGCAAATACCGCGAATAGCGGAAATTTGGCCCCAAGTGCCGGCTATCTTTGTCTATCGTCATCCGATTGAAATCATGGTGTCGAATCTGAACGATCCACCGCGTTGGTTGAATCAACACGGCGATGTTCGAATAGCTGCACAGTTGATAGGCACCGAGGAGGGGGAGGTTGGCAGTCTGTCGCAAGAAGAATTCTGTGCCCGCATGGTTGCTGCGTTCTTTCGGGCAGCACTTATCAAAGGGCCTTCCCTGCGGCTGATTAACTACGCAGAGCTATCTCTGGACGGCCTGATGAATGTAATGAGGACCTTTGATCTGAAGATTTCGGTCGCCGAACAACAAGCAATTACCGAAGTCATGTCACGTTACTCCAAGGACAGGCAGAGGCAGCGAGCGTTCGAATCGGACAGCACCCAAAAGCGTCAGTTGGCTTCCAAGCTGGTTTGGGAAATGGCAGAGCGGTGGGCGTTAGATCCCTATGAACAACTTGAACAAAAACGAAGTGAGCAGAACTCTAGCGGGACACAAGGAACCACAGAAAATGACTGAGCCAGTTTCAAACGACCAGGTTGTATTCACCGATTTTGACGGGAAAGAAGGCATATTGGTCGATCTAAACACCAAGAAATATTATCAGATAAATGAGACAGCAATGTTGATTTGGAAAGCGCTTGAAGAGCGTAAGACCGTCAATGAGATTGTTGATGACGTGATCGCTGCCTATGACGTCTCACGAGAACATGCAACCGAGAGTGTGAAGAGGTTGCTTGAACATCTGCGTCGCAACAACCTCGTTGCCTAGCTGCCGTTAATCGGAACCTTATGGGTGAGGGCATGAATAGTCTGTTTGGAATGTCTGATCATTCAGTGCGGATCCGATATGCCATTCTGACTTTCGTACTGTTTGGACCCTTGTTATGGTCCTTTCTTGCTGTTCGCAACGTGTACCCGATCACTTCATGGAACATGATGATGAGTGGTGGCAGTTTGCAGCGCCCATGGACTTACTATCTGGTGCGGGGCGAAACCTTCTCGGGAGTCATTATTGATCTACAGCCCGCAAATTTGACCGACGGTTTATCTGGTCGCACCTGGAGCCTGGTTGCCGCGACAGTTAACAACGACTCATTCAAACTCCTCAAACCGCACCCTCACAACGCAAGGATTCTGGCAGAAAGTGGGATTTCAAAGCTGCCGCGGGGAATTCTAGTACCCGATCTGTTGCAAGCTTGGGGGGACCTGTACAACTCGCGGCTGCCGCCTTCTTCTCCACTGCGAATAAAAGCAGTTCGCATTGATGTTTACCGCTGGGAGAGCGGTCGCTTTGAAGCGTATGACACCTTTGTTGAAACGTGGCGTCAGGAACTCTAAAGCGGTTCGTTTCTCCCAGCGCCTTTAATCTTGGCGTAGTCCGGATGGGTGTTTCTGGAGTTTTCCTTGTCTCAATTCTCACTACTTCAATGTCCGCACTTGGCCACTTACCACCCACAATTTTGCGTCCTGTAGGATCGATGAAGCTCATACCCTGGAGTTTTTACGATCGAATCATCACGCCGAACGGAATGACCGCGCTTAAGGTGATTATGGTCGCCTCGCTGCTTCTCAGCATGGTTGGCCTGTTCACCGGGTTCTTTACTAAGACCTCAGCCGTCCTCGTGCTTTTTAATCAAGGACTACTGCGAAGCTTTGGTCACTATAATCACGATGAGATGGTGGGGGTTTACTTTCTGTTGATACTCGCGTTCACGCCTTGTGGTGATGCCTTCTCAGTCGATACTTGGCGTCGCCGGAAGACTATTGGGGTAGAGGGATTTAGATATGGTTATCCAGTGCTCTTGATGATGTTGCTGTTGGCTTGGGCCTACTTTAGTTCTGCGTTGATTAAGTTGCGTGTCGCAGGCTTGGACTATTTCAATTCTGAGAATCTTCCAGCTATGGCGATCTATCATTCGCTGGACAATCTGCACGACACACAGTTCAAGTTGGCTTTCTTGCTCCCCACGGTGCGTTGGTTTCTCCCTGCCGTGCTTCTGGGAGTAGTCATTTGGGAACTGTTGTTTCCCGTGGCCGTGTTCTGGAGAAGTGCACGTTGGTGGATTCTGGGGGCCGGAGTCGTCTTTCACTTACTCACTCTGTTTTTCATGAACATTTTCTTCCCGCATCACCTCCTAATGTACCTCGTGTTTGTCGACTGGGATCGGATAATTCGGCGCATTCGAGCAGTACCTATGCCTGGATTCCGCGAGCGTAAGCCCTTACAGGACTGGTGAACAATCTGGGGGGAGCAGCCTCGTTAGCCATGAATACCAGACCGTTCGGATCAATGCAGATCGCGGGTGGCTTGGTCTAAAATACCCAATTGACGATCCTCTCACATCGTGCTAAGTTGATCGGCAACTTGTCTTTCAGTTTCCTCTTTTACGCTCACTTCAAAATTACTTTTTCAGGGAGGGGTTCTATCGGGAAGGTGGGCCAGCAGGGAGTCTTTTTTAACTTTTTAAGCTCGTTGAGGTCAAAAGGAGAATAAAAATGCGTAACCGCGTCCGTCGCCCGACCGGCATCGCTGTTTTGCTGGTTGCCGCGTTAGCCATTTTTCAAACAACAGTTCTTGCCAACATAGCTCAGTCGTCGGACAATCAGCAGCAAGCCGACGCGCCGAACTCCAAGCAGAAAGCAAAAACCAAAAAGAAGAAAGCAAAAAAACAGCGAAAAGCTCCGGTAACTGTTTTGTTCCCAGTCCTGCTCCCGGAAGCTCCGTCAACACTTTTACAAACTGGTGACGGATTGGTAAACGTGAGCGCACCAACTCTTCCGGCACCGCAGCTGGGAAAGCCTGATAACAGCGTAAACAGGAATCCGGGGCTCCGCATCCCCGGGCCAAGGATCTCGGTAACTGCTACCGATGGGCAATTGGTCATCGGTGAGTTTCGTGTTCGCGGACCAAACGGGGCGAACGATGAATTCATTGAGATATTTAACAATTCCGGAGCTGATCATACGGTTGATGCACTTAGTGGTACGGGCTATGGAATAGCCGCATCAGACGGTACGACGCGTTGTTCAATTCCCAACGGAACTGTCATACCAAACAGAGGTCATTACCTATGTGTCAATTCCGTCGGTTATTCGCTGGCGTCATATCCGGCGGGCAACGGCACTACGGCGACCGGAGACGCTACTTACACCACGGACATTCCTGACAATGCCGGGATTGCTTTATTCAACAACAACACCGGCGGCGCAAGCTACGTCCTGGCGAATCGACTTGACGCGGTGGGCTCCACTTCAGAAGCAAACACCTTGTACAAAGAGGGTACTGGTTATCCCACACTGACCCCGTTTTCAATCAACTACTCTTTTTATCGCGACAAATGTGGCAAATCGGGATCTATCACGACGTTTGGAATTTGCCCTGCTGCGGGAAATCTCATTGACACCAACAACAATGCTGCGAATTTCGTTTTCGTGGACACCAACGGAACATCGGCGGGCGCGGGTCAGCGTCTCGGTGCTCCTGGGCCAGAAAACCTCTCCAGTCCCATTCAACGTAACGCTGTCCTCCCTGCAACTTTTCTCGACTCCTGTGTAGGAGGAGCAAGTCCACCAAATCGGGTGCGCGACTTTACATCTGATCCCGCTAACAACTCCACCTTTGGGACCCTGGACATTCGTCGTACGTTCACAAATAACACGGGCGGCAACGTCACTCGTTTGCGATTTCGCGTCATTGATTTAACCACTTTCCCGGCGCCATCTGGTATCGCGGATTTGCGACCCAGAACCTCCACAGCCGTAGTAGTAACTGTAGACCGGCCTCCGTGTGGTTCTGGCACCAGCAATGTAACGGTTCAAGGGACAACCCTTGAACAGCCGCCGAGTCAGCCAAACGGAGGTGGATTCAACAGCAGTTTGTCGGCCGGAACTGTGACCCTCGGAACACCTATAGCAAACGGGGCGACCATCGATGTCCGGTTCTTGCTGGGCATTCAACAGACGGGCAGTTTCAAAATCTATGTCAATATGGAGGCGCTACCGTAAACTCGTTCGGTAGATCGGTTAGTTCAGAATTTTGTTTTGAAAAACGGGAGAGTCAACGGCTCTCCCGTTTTTTATTTCCTATCGGGAAACCTAATCTAGAGACGCGAGTTCCATTTCAAACTGTCCATCAGACGGAAACTTATAAGTGACTGTGTACTCAGGAGTGTCTGTTTCGAGGATCGGTCGGCCGTCGAGTTCGAGCCATGCGTGCCCTTGCATCGTCCCGTTGTCGCTTTTCCTCATACCAAACACTATTTTTGTCGTGGTCCCATTAAGGGCCAGATAACGATGCAACACCGCCGCCCGCTTCCAGCAAACGGGAGTCAGACAGTACCACCTTGTTTTCAGGATCTTGTCGAGAGTTGCGGCCAGGTATTGCTGATGTTGGAGTGATGCTTCCGCACGAGTTCGCGACGAGGTAGTAATTAAAGCCAACGCTTTTGGTAGTGGCCACACCTTCACTACTATCGAAAGGACCCAAACCCAACCTGCCATTCGTACCATCAGGAAGGAAGTGCCTGGCTCGAGAGCAAATCTCCGGCAGGCTCTGACTGCCAAGACTATTACTTTTTTCACTTGTTGCACGCAGTATGTTCCTGAGTCGAAGCTCCTTTTATATCAGGTGGCGGAGCGCAGGTTCAAAATCCTTTACTCCTTCGCTGCTTGAATATGCTCTTTTGCATCGATCAAAATGTCTTGTTCGCCGCCCCAGACTGCCATTTTTTGCAATGCGTGCTAGGCTGAGCCCACGACAGGCCATGGATGCGAAATCAAAGAAACGTGTGAAGGAGGTCACGATATTCTGTGACGGCTCCAGTCTTGGAAATGGACGGGGTGCAACTCGCGCGGCAGCTGTTGCCTTGCTGGGCTACAAGGGAATCTGGCGTGCCGTCGGTCAATATTTGGGTAACGCAACCAATCAACAGGCGGAGGTTGCAGCTGCTGCATTGGGTCTTGGAACTCTGCGTGAGCCGTGTCGCGTGCGGCTGTTTACCGACTCACGTTATGTGGTTGAGACAATGAGTGGTCGTTACCGACGTAAGACTAACCACGAATGGTGGCAGCAACTGGATAGGGCCGCGGAGCAACACAACATTACTTGGGAATGGTTGCGTGGGCATGCCGGACATGTGATTCAAGAAGCCACCGATAAAGCGGCTCGACGTATTGCGGCGCTCGGGCGCGTCGATGATGAAGTGTTGCAGAAAGCGATGGATACTGTGGGCTCAATTGAAGTTGTAGAAGAATTGGAGATTAACTCAAGTATCCGACCGGTTCGCCTTCCGCATACCCGTTAAATGCGGAGCCAATGAAGTCAATTCGCTTTCATACCCTCCGATCAATATAATTGTGACTCCCCTAGGTCCGAGCCGAAATTACAAGAAACATGTCGCAAGTCCCTTTCTCACGCTCAAGGCACGCTCTGCACTCACGCAAACTCTCTCTTTTAACAGTCCTTCTCATCGGAATGTGGTCCGTAACCTTCGTGGTGTCTGCCCAGGAACCGGGTCGGGGTTGGGAGTGGCAGAACCCCTTACCTCAGGGCAATACAATTAACTCGATTCGGTTTGCCTCCGACAAGGAGCATGGGTGGGCGGTTGGTTCAGATGGGGCGATCCTCTACACGGCCGACGGCGGTTTTCAATGGGAGGAGCAGGAATCGTCGGCAAACACTACCCTGTATGGCTTACATGTTAAGAGTAAATCGGCAGCGGTAATTTCAGGGGCGCGCGGCGTAATACTGACCACTACTAATGGTGGCAAAAGATGGAAACAGCGGCAGACCGGAACGCGTGACCACCTATTCTCGGTCACATTTTCGCCAGAGGAACCACTGAACGGTTGGGCGGTTGGGAGCTTCGGCGCAATTATCTCTACCACGGATGGCGGCATAACCTGGAAATTACAACAATCACCAACCAAAGCTCATCTGTTTGGAGTTGCCTTCGTGAACTCAAAACGCGGTGTTGCCGTCGGCTCGCGCGGCTCCCTGCTGGTGACCAACGATGGGGGTCGCGAATGGAAATCAAAGAGTGGCGCCGGCAAACTACCGCTGACGGCCGTCTCGTTCGTCAACCCTAAACGAGTTGTGGTGGTTGGCTATCAGGGCACGATTCTAGAGAGCACTGACGCAGGCGAGAATTGGCGTTCGCTTCCGACACTCACAACAACAGATCTTTTTTCGGTGCATTTCATTGACGAGAACCACGCGTGGGCGTCTGGAGATAGCGGCGTAGTACTCACCACCGGCGACGGCGGCAATATCTGGTTACCAGTAAATGTGCGTACCAACCCCAAGTTGGTGACTGTCCATTTTGTGGATCCCTTACTTGGATGGGCAGCCGGCTCTGACGGATTGGTGGTACGCACCGATGATGGCGGGCTCTCCTGGAGAAGACTGACTGAAGGTGGTCGTGATGACCTCGCCGACATCTTCTTCATTGACAACAGCCGCGGCTGGGCGGTTGGCTCTCGCGGGCGAATTATGTTTACAAGTTCAGGAGGTAAGAATTGGACCGTCAGGCCATCTGGAACGACGGCTCGTTTGAATGCCGTGACGTTTACAAACGAAAAGATCGGATGGATTGTTGGTGATAAGGGGACGATTCTCCGTTCTGAAAACGGGGGCGTTACCTGGTCACCAGTTGCTATCGAGGCGAGCGAAGATTTCTTTGGCGTAGACTTTGTTACACCGGAAACAGGATGGATTGTCGGAGCCCGTGGCGCAATCTACTCGACCGATGATGGAGGCAAGGGTTGGCACTTCCAGCATGCCAATGTGATCAGTTGGTTGGAAGATGTGAGGTTTACTACTCCGAGCCGAGGCGTAATTGTAGGCTCGGGCGGTACTATTCTTTTCACCCATGACAGTGGTCAAACGTGGCGTCGAGTCGACCAGAACCTTCGTGAATGGCTATACGCAGTCGATTTTGCCGACCCGATGCGTGGTTATGCTGTCGGCGCGAATGGGATAGTGTTGCGGACCGACGACGGCGGCACGACGTGGAAAGATCTTGAGAGTGGCTTGTCTACAAATCTATTCGCCGTCGCAGTTCATGGGCGAATCGATGTTCTGGTAGCTGGGGACCAGGGGCGAATTCTCCATTCGTTGGATGCCGGTGAAAGTTGGCAACCTCAACCAACGATTACGAGTTCACCACTCTTTGCGGTTGCCTACCGCGGTGGCACAAACATCTGGGTAGCGGGTAAAGGTGGGGCTATTCTGAGACGGTCGGAACCAATCGCAACAGTTAAGATTCCTCTGCCAAGACTGCCTCCAGCTTTGCGTGGCAGCCCGCCTAAGCTGCAATCGGATAACTCAGAGGCGCTCTTGGACAACGGGGATATTCCTCGGGCTGTTCCACCTAGGAGCAAGCCCGAGAAACCAGAGTAATCTTTGCTAGTTTGACAGTTTGAAATCAGGCGGAACAAACTCGAGAGCGATTGCTGTACCGTCTGTTTTTGCCCGCTCATCCCTCTGATCAGAGTAAGTGAGAATTACTGACTCTGGTGCTTTACGCACCCCACACGTCAATTCGCCGACTACATCCTGTGTAAAGGTAGTGATATCGACGTCGTTGAAGTTTGGAGAGGAGTACTTGTGAAGTTGCTCACCCACTTTCAGAGTGAACACGATTGCCTTAGAGCTGCAATCAATCGTTACAAGCGTTCCCTGGACACGCCGTTCACCTTGACCAGGTTGTCGCAAAGTCTCTTCTAGATACTTGCTGGAGGAGTTTGTTATGGAAACCACCTCCGGTGCCGATGCGACTATTTCGTTCACCTGAGAGCGAGTTGTATTCCCTAGAGCTTGCAAGCGCGAAGCCTTCTGTTTCTCAAACTGTGCGAGCTGCGCTTGAAACTCCTTGACGGACCTTAATATGCCCTGGGCAGTGGCCCGAATACCAGAATCAGAGGAGGTGGTGGCGAGCGGTTCGATTATTGTCCGAGCGGAATCGACGTCTTGCTTGCGCAAGTAAATCTGAGCCAGAACGAAAAGATAGTCCTCGGAACCCGGCGAGAGTGCCAGCGCCTTTTTAATCTGTTCCAAGGCTTCGTCCAGGTTTTCATTAGTGACGAGATTGACAAAAGCAAGTAATCGATAGGACTCACCAAAGTCCGGTTTCGCCTGAATCGATCTTTCCAGATGCTTTCGCATGAGGGCAGCATTCTCGGCTGTATAGCCGTGGGCAAGATCATTTTCGTCCATGCCCTCGCGGGTAAGCAGATAGGCATAGTAGTAGTGTGCCAAATAATTATTCGCACCCAGGTTGACAGCCTTTTCAAGGTGGGCCTTTGCCTCCAAATACTTTTTTTGCCGCAAGAGGGCCATGCCGAGAGATGCATGACCCATCTGGTGGTCAGCGTCGAGAGCGAGGGCTTGCTGGAGCTTTGCGACTGCCTCCTCGCTTCGATTCATGTGCAGGAGTAGATCACCGAGGTACGCGTGCGCGTCTGCTTCGCTTAGGACGGCCGTCTCCATATCGGCGTCGAATTCAAGTTTTCGCTCGAATGTCGCAACATTAATCCGGTAGGTTGCGCGTTGAATGTAGCCTCTCAACTCCTTCTCCAGGGTGGCGTAGTCCATCTTCATCGCGTCTCGGAAGGCCAAATCAACTTGCGTGTTGTTCATTATCAGTTGTAGGAATTCTCCGAACTGCTGTAGACGCTTCCCATCGTTCCCCTGAATTAGATAATGGACCAACGCCCACGACTGGGCATAGAACATGCCGCGCGCGTCCTGTTTGTTTCGCTGCAAAGAATATTGGTCCATGTCAAAGATTGCCTTGAGAGGCCAGAGCTTTGTCGAACGCAGAAGTCTTAAATGGCTGCCAAGCGGTTTCCCCAGAGACACCTGGCGCGCGTCTTTGATCTCAAACGTGCTGTAATACTCTGCCAAGCCCTCATTAAACCAGGTCGGTACTCTTCCCCGTCCAAGGGTGTTGTTCACCAATAAGTGGACGTATTCGTGAAAGATGGTATGGAATGGATCTTCTGAAGCTGTTTCAGTAGTGAGCGTAATGTAATTAACGTCCGCTCCGCTTTGAAAGTACCCCGCTATACCCTCAAGGGTTTTTCCGTCCGCAACTGGTTTGAAGGGCTTAAATGAGCCTTTGCTCTTGAATACGATCACATTGGTGGGTACGGTTGAAACCAGTTTTGCGTTTGGGAAAAGGTGAGAAAACACTTCCCGAAATTGCTCAAGCTTGGTTGCGACCTGTTTGATCTCTTTCTCGCTGGTGTTGCCAACGAGGTTGAAGTTCTTAGACTTTACTGAGATCCATGTTTCTTTTCCATAGATGCGTGGGGACCCAGACAAGACGAACAGGAACAAACAAAGGAGAACAGTGCGTTTAGTGATTGAATTCATAAGAGCTCCCACAATGAGGGTGAGATTGCCAAAACTAATGTCAGTGAGAAATGGGCAGGACGAGCAGAGACAAACAATATCAAAATTAAGGAGTGGGAGAAGGTGAGCCTACCACTTCTCCCATTTTAATCCTTCTACATATTGTCAATCCTGCAGATTACACCCGAACGGGATGCTCCTTAGCGTAGGAGTACGCGGTCCAGGCTGCAATGACGTGACAGATCCAACCCAACAGTCCGCCAGTGCCAATCCAAAAACCGGGTGTAAATATCAGCCAGAGAATGCCGGCTAAAATCCTGCCATTATAGAGCTGACCGACTCCAGGAACAATAAAACTTAGCACACCTGCCAGAACTGGATTACGCATTACCAAACCCTCCGAGAATCCTATACGTTTAATTGTCTCGGTGGGTTCCGGGTCGCTCCCGGTGCAGATCAGTGTCGGTTCTCAAGTACTCTCAATTTGCCGAACGTCAACTATCTCACCGCGGAATGTGCGAACCAACTGTTGTACGACCGGATCCTTTTCAACCGCTTCGCGCAGGCGTTGCTTGCTAAGGCGTTCCTCATCTTCCCGAGAAAGGGGCGAGTTTTCGTTGGAAGATTCCTTGACCATTATCCGCACGCCGATTTCACGTCCAAGTGCCTCCTGGCAGGCCTCACGAAGAATTCGCGCGTTGTCGCCTTTTGCCAGTGTGTCTCTCAGATGTCGAGAGTCAGGTGAAAACTCCAGGTAAAGCTCGTCCTTGTTAATTGTGATCACGCGTGCACTCTCAAGTGCAGTAACCAGAAACATCTTTCGCTTTGTCTCAAGCACGCCTTTTACCCGGTCGACATCTGATAAATGGCCTTGCGTTGGCGCTTGTCCGACGGCTACTGCTCCATCAGGATGTTCACTGGGTGCTGTAGATGCCAGTGGGCTCGCGGATTCCGACTTAGAGTCAGACTTGAAGGACCTTGATCCCGAGCCACTGGCTGAACTCCTTTTGACTGTCGGTGGTGTAGTGCCACCAACAGCGGGCGGGGGCGAGGTAGGCGCTGCACCGCCCGACAAAGCCTTTTCGAGACGTTCCAATCTCTCGAACAGTTCATTGATCGGCGCAAGCCGTTTCATCTCCATCAGCTTCACCAATCCAATCTCTAACTGGTATCGAGGGTGTGCAGCTTTTTGAAGTTTCGTTTCTGTGTCTGCCAGCGAATGAAAGAAACGCACCAGATCGGATTCGGAAAAGAGTGCTGCCTGCCGTTTCAATTCCTGACGATCGCAAATTGCTGATTCCAACAGCTCTTCCGATCCTGCGACTTTTGTTACGAGCAGATCTCTGAAGTGCGCGAGGAGGTCGCGGCAGAAGTTTCTTAAGTCATGGCCGCGCATGACCACGTCGTCAATTACCGACAAAGCTTTGGCTGGGTTGTTTTCAGCGATGCCCTGAATGGTCTGTTTGAGAATTTCAGCACCAGCAATGCCAAGTGCTAACTCAACATCCTCCATCTTGATCTCGGGCCCAGAAAAGCTGATCACCTGATCGAACGCGGATTGGGCATCCCGCATTGAGCCTTCGCCGGCGCGCGCTATCTCGCGGAGTACCTCGTCCGGAACAGCGACGCATTCGGCGCTTGCTATTAGGCGCAACCTCTCAAGAATTTTGGCAGTAGGAATAGTACGAAATTCAAATTGCTGACTTCGTGACTGGATTGTCTCCGGTACCTTGTGTCGCTCGGTTGTCGCCATGATGAACACGACGCGTTCCGGGGGCTCTTCGACGGTTTTCAATAGCGCATTGAAGGAATGGCTTGACAGCATGTGAACTTCGTCGATTATGAAGATCTTGAAACGATCTCGAGCTGGGGCAAAACCGATCGTGCCAATGATTGACTCGCGAACGTTCTCGACCTGGGTGTGGGACGCGGCATCAAGTTCCAGCACATCCATCGAGCGACTCTCAGAAATCTCGCGACAGGATGGGCATGCATCAAGGTCGTCGGTGCGGCAGGGCGTGGCAGTTGGCTTTGGAGACTTGTGACAGTTGAGACCTTTTGCAAACAGGCGTGCGGTCGTTGTCTTTCCTACACCTCGAGCCCCTGAAAACAGGTACGCGTGGTGTAGGCGGTCGTGCACGATTGCGTTTGTGAGCGTCCTGGTGATTGGCTCCTGACCGGTTACCTCGGCAAAACTCTGCGGACGCCACTTACGAGCAATTACCTGATAGGACATGGATGGATCGTAGTCGGTAAATGGTGAATCGGGATGATGAATCGTGAATGGGTGCGATTCACCATTCAGCCATCCAGTTTTGGCCAGACTCCGGACCTACCCGCAACACACGCTGCCGTTGCTACCGTTGCTCCGTTCCCGGCCTGGCGGGGTTCACAAGGCAAGCGTTGTGCGGAGCCCGAAGTCTGATAAGTTCTCAAAGAGTTGAAATGACCACAGCCGACATCAACTGAGTAAAACCAAGATAACTTACGACGGCCAAAATACAAAACACAGAAACGCCAAGTTGCGTTCGCCAATCTAAATTGCAGTTTTTCGGTGAGCGATCATCCGCAGTAATCCGTTAATGGCGAGGTGAAGCAAGAGATAAGCGACCAGCGCAACGACAACGGGGAGCAGCAAGGTGTGACCTGAACCCGAGCTTGGGCTGGCAACAATTCCTTTGAACGGAGCGTAGAAGGGGTTCGTAACACTCACGATAAACTGGACAAATCCAGCACTGCTTCGGGCAGCGAGCAGGGCTAATAAGAACCGCATCGCCAACAGGCCGTAGATCAAGAAGAAGATGTAATCTACGATTTGTGAGATGCGCGCTACTCCTCGCGACCGTTCCACTTCACGTTCGGTATCTACTACTTCGTCAACGGCCTTCGTACGAAATCGGTCGGCAATCTCATCGACTTTCTTGTTTTCATGATCGTCATATGTCGCCCGAGTTGCGATTTCAGAATTAACCTCGCCTTCTACTTGTGCTTTGACCGACTGATGCTGTTGTGCGCGACGTGCTTCCTCGCGAGCCAGTTTATCGTCTTCCATTTTCCCTCCCAGGCTACTGTTTCGAATGTGGAACTGATGGGGGCGTGGGGAAGGAGTTCGCGCAGACTATTGAAGATTGAAAATTGACGATTGCAAATTGGAGGAGCTCAACTTGCAATACGTCCAATCTTCAATTTCGTGGCGGAGAGGGTGGGATTCGAACCCACGGTACGGTTCCCCGTACACAGCATTTCCAGTGCTGCCAATTCAACCACTCTTGCACCTCTCCGCAAATTATTGAAGATTGAAAATTGACCATTGCAAAAGAGCCTAACCCGCAAAACGACCAATTTTCAATCCGTCAATCTGCAATCTTCAATGTTCCTGGCGGAGAGGGTGGGATTCGAACCCACGGAGGCCGTTAAGCCTCTCCGGTTTTCGAGACCGGTGCACTAATCCACTATGCGACCTCTCCGCAACGCGCTGAAGAAGGATGAGGAGTCAATCCTCACCCTTCAATTTGTTGATTCATTTCGCGACGTCGCCCGCGAAAGAACTGCTGCATCAGTTCGCAGCATTCCCGTTCCATCACACGCGCTGTGATTTGGATGCGGTGATTTAAGAAATCCGTATTACAAATCGCGAATCGCGATTCTACAGCACCTGCTTTTTCATCGGGCGCGCCATAAACCAGACGTTTTACCCTTGCTTGAATCAGGGCCCCGGCACACATTGCGCAGGGCTCAATCGTCGAATAGACCACTGCTTCAGTAAGGCGATAATTCCCGAGCGTATTTGCGGCTGCTCGTAACGCCACGATCTCCGCATGTGCTGTGGGATCGTTGTCACGGCGCGTGCGGTTGCCGGCAACCGCCAACAACTTTCCGCTGCTCACGATACAGGCTCCGACCGGAACTTCACCTTCCGATTGAGCCTCTAGCGCTGCGTCGATGGCTTTCTGCATCCACTGCGTATCGGTAGTGATTTCCGCGGCACCGCTCATGATAGAAATTGCGCTGGTCAAATAACAGGAACGCTCAATATAGGAGTGGCCTTAGACGCTGTCAAGGAGGCCAAGAATCAAAGGTTTACGGCCATCAGTAGTACTCCACTCGAACCCTTCTTCCCCGCGTGTTATGATTAGCCTCCCGAGTAGACGACTCGGATTTCACCTGCCCCCAGGTCAGATTAGTCTCTTTGATGTCCACCGAACCACATCAGAAAGGGAGCGGCCCGACGACCAGTGACCGGGTTACTGGTAGGCTACGTCCCGCTTCGACCGGCGATACACCAGCACCCGAAAAAGGTGGTCAGAGTCCAATCACTCTGATGCGCAGAATGTCCGGCTCTGAATTCAACACCGCGATGATCCATTTCTATCGCGGTGAAGTGCAACGCTCAAACACCTGGAGAAATCGTCTGGACACCACCACGTATTGGGCGGTGATTACAGCAGGCGCCACTCTATCTTTTGTCTTTAGTTCTCCCAGCAATCCGCACTTTGTTATACCGATCAATTCGATTCTGGTAGCGATATTCTTGTTGATGGAGGCGCGTCGTTATCGTTACTACGAGATTTGGTCGAGTCGCGTGCGTGTGATCGAAACTGGTTACTTCGCTCAAATGTTAGCGCCAGAAAGTGTGCCCCCCGACGAGACCTGGGCAGAGCACCTCGCTGCAGATCTGATCACGCCGCATTTCACTATAACGGAATGGGAAGCTGTGGGCAGACGGCTGCGTCGCAACTATTTATGGATTTTTGCATTGCTCGCGCTGAGTTGGAACCTGAAAGTTTATTTGCATCCACTGCCGGCGCGAGATTTCAACGTCTTTATGGACCGGGCGACCGTCGGTCTCGTCCCCGGCTGGATCGTGTTCGTTGTTGGGGTGTTGTTTAATACGGCTCTCCTTGTGTTTGCGATTGGCACTGTACGGTTACGCGAGGCGACCGGTGAGGTGTTACCGCAGCACCAGTTCTCATTGAGACCGTTACAGCGGATGTCAAGTTGGACACGCGCAGCAACGGGAGCAACTCGACGCACGACCGTCCGCGCCCGGCGAGCGCGACAACGTCTGCGCAGTGGCGCGGCCACCGGGGAGTTCCGGAAAGTGGACATATCGGAAACCCCGGACCGAGATCGCGTAAACCTGGATGTTTCCGAAGCCCCAGATCGGAAAATACGGGAAGAAACTGTTACACGAACTTAGGTCGAACCTACTCTAAGGTTCGGGACGGGCAGACACCCGATCTGTCGGGAGACAGGTACGTCTGTACTTCGGATTTCTATGCTTGAACTAAATGGCCAGAGGCTAACCCTTAAACAAATTGCCGATGTGGCAGCGAGCCGGGAGCAGGTGTCGTTATCTCCCGAAGCGCGCGAACGAGTAGAAGCAGCTTGCCAAGTGGTGGAGCAGATCGTCCGTGATGGGCGGACGGTATATGGCGTGAACACCGGTTTTGGGAAGCTTTCGGATTTTCGGATTGAACCGGAGCAATTGTGTGACTTGCAGGTGAACCTGGTCCGTAGCCATGCCTCAGGATTGGGCTCGCCCTTACCTGTGCCAGAAAGCCGTGCGATGGTGTTGCTGCGCGCTAATGTATTGGCACGGGGTCTTAGTGGTGCTCGCGCAACAGTCATCGACTTTTTGCTGGCTTTACTTGAGCATCAGATTACGCCCGTAATTCCAGAGAAAGGATCCGTCGGAGCGAGTGGCGACCTGGCCCCATTGGCCCATTTGGCGTTAACCGTCATCGGTGAAGGTGAGGCATTCCACAAAGGAGAACGCCTTTCGAGTCGAGAAGCCTTGCAACGTGTTGGCATTGAACCGCTTCAACTTCAGGTGAAGGAGGGTCTCGCCTTGTTGAACGGTACTCAAGCTATGGCAGCCGTTGGCGGACTCGCACTGTTCGCGGCGGATCGAGTGTCTCGCCTCGCAACCGTTGCCGGTGCAATGACCCTGGAAGCATTACGTGGTACGCCGGTAGCCTTTGATAAGCGAATTCAGGATGCGCGGCCTCATGAGGGTCAGATGGAAATTGCAGATCAGCTGCGCACCTTACTGAGGGACAGTGAGATACGAACTTCTCATGTCGAAAACGACCCGCGGGTTCAGGACGCTTACAGCCTCCGCTGCATGCCGCAGGTTCATGGGGCAGTGCGCAGCGCCCTGAGGCATGCGTGTGAGGTCGTCGAAATAGAAACGGGGAGCGCAACAGACAATCCTTTGGTTTTCACTGACACTGGTGAGGTGCTGTCGGGTGGAAATTTTCATGGCGCGCCGTTGGCCCTGTGCTTCGACTATGCCGCTATAGCAATGACGGATTTGATGAGCATTAGCGAACGTCGAATCGATCGTCTGGTGAACCCGGACTTGAATGAGGATCTACCGCCGTTCTTGACTACGGCGCCTGGATTGAATTCAGGTTTCATGATGATGCAAATTGTCGCAGCATCGCTTTTGAATGAGGCAAGGGTACTTGCTCACCCCGCCAGCATAGATAACATTCCGACTGACGGCGGTAAAGAGGATCACGTTTCCATGGGAATGACGGCTGCTACTAAGTTGCGCCGACTTGTGGATAACGCTGAGCTGATGACAGCCGTAGAACTGATTACTGCCGCCGAAGCGCTGGAGTATCGAGCACCGCTCCTTCCGGGCCGTGGCGTCAAAGGGGCGTACGACGTTGTTCGGAACCTTGTTCCTCGCCTAACTGACGATCGATCAATGTCACCGGACATCGAGAAAGTGGCAGCCGCAATTCGCGAGGGCGCATTTGACGCTCTGTTTGGTTAGAACAATTTGGTCTAGAAGAGAAACAGGGAGGCAACATCAGATGTCAGATATTTTCGATGAACGACGTAGAGGATTGGAGGAAGAGTACTTTCACCGGAAAAATCAGGAGGCGGTAGAAAAGCTCCGGGAGAGGATGAAGATTGCCGCCGAAGCTAAGGCTGCTGGTGTCTCATCCATGCAGTGTCCACGGTGTGATGGTGGCACGCTGAACGAAGTGAAGGTCGATGAAGTGTTAATCGATCGTTGCGAAAAGTGTGGCGGCGTGTGGTTGGACTCTGGCGAGCTGGAGCAATTGACCAAACGAGAGAGTGGCGGTTGGCTGAGTCGCCTGTGGGGTGGTTCTGAATAGTCATGTCATCAACGACGGTTCGTGCTCCTCGCGGGGCTAAACTCAGTTGTAAGAGCTGGCAGCAAGAAGCAGCCTTGCGTTGCTTGATGAACAATCTTGATCCTGAGGTGGCCGAACGGCCAGAAGAGTTGATCGTTTATGGAGGCGCGGGCAGGGCGGCGCGAAGTTGGCCTGCTTTTCATGCGATCGTGCGCGAGCTCCGGGAACTCGCCAACGACGAGACACTGCTGGTCCAATCCGGTAAGCCGGTTGGCGTGTTCCGAACGCACGAATATGCACCCCGAGTTCTTATCGCAAACTCGAATCTAGTCGGCGCCTGGGCCAACTGGGATCACTTCCACGAGTTGGAGCGGAAGGGCCTGATGATGTACGGCCAGATGACTGCTGGCAGTTGGATATACATTGGTACTCAAGGGATCGTACAGGGAACATTTGAGACGTTTGCTGCAATGGCGGACAAGCACTTCGGTGGTGACCTGGCAGGTAAGCTGGTTGTCTCAGGTGGTATGGGTGGAATGGGCGGTGCGCAACCTTTAGCCGCAACGTTAAACGGCGCTGTCTTTCTAGGAATAGATGTAGATCCGGCCCGAATCGAGCGGAGAGTTCGAACAGGCTACTGCGATCGCATCGCTTGGACCTTGGAAGAGGCATTGGCGATCTGTGAAGACGCCAGAGAACAGAAACGCCCAGTCTCGGTGGGGCTGGTGGGAAACTGTGCGGAGGTACTTCCTGAGATCGTGACGCGTGGCGTGAAGATCGACGCAATAACGGACCAAACGAGTGCTCATGATCCTTTGTACGGTTATGTCCCTAAAGGATTGACGTTGGAGGGAGCGGCAGAATTACGCGAACAGGCTCCCAGCGAATACATTTCGCGAGCACTGGCTTCCATGGCCGAGCACGTCTCCGCAATGCTGTCTTTGCAGCGTTCTGGCGCAGTTGCCTTCGATTACGGCAACAACATTCGGAAGCAGGCGTTTGACGCCGGTTGCACGGACGCTTTCGACATCCCCGGGTTCGTTCCTGAATACATACGGCCGTTGTTTTGTGAGGGTAAAGGACCGTTTCGTTGGGTTGCGCTCTCAGGGGATCCGCAGGACATTCGCAAGACTGACGATTTGGCGCTCGAACTTTTTCCCGAGGACCGTACATTGAATCGCTGGCTGCGACTTGCCCGTGAACGGGTTCAGTTTCAGGGTTTACCAGCGCGGATTTGTTGGTTGGGTTACGGCGAGCGCGCTGAGATGGGTGGGGCTATCAACGACCTCGTCAGACGCGGCGAATTAAATGCACCAATTGCCATTGGCCGGGATCATCTGGATACCGGATCAGTAGCCTCTCCTTTTCGGGAGACGGAGGGAATGAGGGATGGAACCGACGCGGTTGCGGATTGGCCCATATTGAACGCACTTTTGAATACTGCAAGTGGTGCGAGCTGGGTCTCATTTCATCACGGAGGTGGAGTCGGCATCGGTTATTCGCTTCATGCGGGACAAGTCTCGGTTGCTGATGGCACAGCTGAAGCGTCACTGCGGCTAAACCGGGTGCTCACCAATGACCCCGGAATTGGAGTGGCCCGGCACGTTGATGCAGGCTATGAGTTGGCTATAAACACTGCAACCAACAAATCCATTAACATTCCAATGCTTAAATGACATCTACTCGATTAGGTATTCCCGGTGTTAGTCCAGGGCGCCGTTTGTCACGCTTGAGCAGTAGTGAACGCAAAGTACGAGAGCTACATAATTGAAGAATTGATCCCAGATGTAGACGTGCGTTTTCGGACGATGAAAGAACGATCTGCGAGAGCAATCGCAGGACTTTCCGATGGGCGGTTATTTTCAGACAAACAGACGATTTGCTGACCTCTTAACAAGGAAGAAGGTCCCGCACGAGTTTCGTCAACTGCCCGGTGGCCATACGTGGAGTTATTGGGACCAGCAGGTTAAAGAGGTTCTTCGGGTTGCGTCGCGAAAGATGAACTGGCGCGCTTTGGAGAGTGCATCGCTGCGCTCCCTGGCCCCCGCATTCCAAAGAAGGAAGGATTTTTGTTGCTCAACTTTGCCATTCAGACAGCCCGCGACGCTGGTCGGATTCTCGCTGATGGACTAGGTCGAACCTTACAGATCTCAAACAAAGGCGATATTGACTTGGTTACGGAAGCAGACCTCGCCGCGGAGAAGCTAATTATTGAAAGGATCCGTTCTCACTATCCACGGCACGCAATTCTCGCAGAAGAATCGGGCTCTACAGATGGTGTAACCGAAATTCCGGGAAAGAGCGAGTGGAAATGGATTGTCGATCCCCTTGACGGCACAACGAACTTTGCTCACGGCTATCCCTGCTTTTGTGTTTCCATCGCCCTTGAACGCGCGGGTCGACTTGAAGTCGGCGTTGTTTATGATCCCACTCGTGATGAGGTGTTCGCCGCGGAAAGGGATGCTGGTGCTTTACTTAACGGTCGGGCGATAAGGGTCTCGGCCGTGGAAGACCTCAACCGAGCCATGCTTTGTACAGGGTTTCCGTACGATGTTAGAGAACGACCCCACTTCGCTCAAGACTTCACGAACTTCACGATGCAAGCACAAGCCGTGCGACGAGATGGCTCTGCAGCGCTCGACCTGGCATATGTTGCTTGTGGCCGATTTGATGGGTTTTGGGAGAATGGCTTAAACCCATGGGACGTAGCTGCCGGAGTGCTTCTAATTTCAGAAGCCGGTGGCAGAGTGAGCGACTTCTCAGGCGCGACGCTGGACATTTACTCAGCGAAGGTTCTGGTTAGCAACGGTCTAATACACGAAGCAATGATCCGGGTTCTCAACTCCTAGAGTGTTTTTCCAATGATGCTCGCCAATGTGGCGCTTTCACGACGTGCGCACTCCCGGGGCTCTTCTCCCGCGAGCTGAACAACTTCGTGAACTGGATGGTAGGTGATTTTGACTGAGCCAGTTGCAGGCACTCGTTTGCCATTGGGCCAGACAGTGTTCCCGCCCTGAATCGTAACGGGAAGGATGGGAACTTTTGTTTCGAGGGCCATTCTTGTCGCGCCCGCCTTGAACCTGATCATGGAACCATCGGGCCGACCTCTACCGCCTTCAGGGAATATCACCACCACTCCTCCGTTACGCAGCCACTGAAGTGATCTGCGAATAGCAGCTGGATCGCTGCCTTCGACGTGTAGTGGCCAGGCGCCTAACATCCTCATCAGTTTACCCACGATTGGCCATGTGAAGGCTTCATTCCATGCAAGAAAACGCACTGGTCGCTTAATAGGGATGGTAAGCCAAAATGGATCCAAATATGTCTGATGATTGGCAGCGACAATTAGGCCTCCGGTCAGTGGAATGTTTTCGGTGCCTGTGTACTGCAACCTCCAAAAAGCGCGGCTAATCAAGGCCACAATTGGCCTCAACGCGTTAATGAACCACTGCGGAAGTACGGATCCTCCAGCGTTGGCCTTCGAACCTGCCGTTCTTTCGGAGAGTTGCTCTGTGTCGTTCAATAGAATTCCTGTACTTTCACCTGAATGCCTAAATCAGATGATTTCCGACCACCATTCGGGGATCTCGGTTTCGGTGAGAGCGTCATCGTTCCAGCATTTGCAGTTTTCACATTCAAAGCCACGATAAATTCTGGCTTCTTCCTTTGTCAGCCCAAGCGACGTGCGCGACCGGCAATCGGGGAACGAGCAGTACCGATGGACCTCAACCAGCAATAAAGTACGTGGAAAGACCAGGCGTTCGTTAATCTTCATCGTGGTGCTCCAGCCAAAGGCTCACGATAAAGCTTACAACGGCCAATCTCGATCGATAAACTCCACATGAATTCTGGGAATGCCGTCGGCCGGCGTCTTTCGTGCCCGGATCACACCATGGACACGAACGTCGTACTGCGTGCTGGTAAGTCTAATAAATCGTCCAACTGGTATAGTGAGAGTTGTAAACAGTGTCGCGCCCCTCAAACTGATATTTTCAGTGACTGTGTTTTCGCTCTTTGCGACTTCATTTTTGTCGTCGAGTACTTCCAGCAGTATATCAACTGGAATATTGTGGCGAGTGTGAACACGTAGATCAGCTGTTGACACTACGGGTGGTGAGACTTCTTTGAGCGCTAGTTTCTGACCGAGACTCGAGGCTACGTCGAATCGTTTCGTCGGGTCCTCTTCGTAGCTTTGTGGGGGCCGCTTTCCAACGAACGCCACCCCAACATCGAACAGTGGTGATTTTCCGGGCGAACTCTCGAGCGCTCGGAGATGCCGGACAAGTGCCCAGACCCGGTATTGATCTTCAACGTGGTCAAACACCCTTAGCTGTCGGGGCATGGGTATGGTCATGTGCAGAAGTCGACCTCGCTCAGTTGGTCTCTTAAGAATAAACCCTGCTCCGAACGGGGTAACGTCCGTCAATCTCGTGAGTTCAGTCCACTCAAAATCAACAGTTTCGCGACAGTGCACACGAACCGGCAGTTGCAACTCAAGCCGCTCACGAATACGTTTCCAAGGCCTCTCTTCGCTCATCAGTTTTTGCGACTTACCGGTCCCACTTGGTGGTTAGGATTTCGCAGCCAACCGCGGCATTACGCTACCTGCCGATTGACGTATAAATATGCTGGTATATCGGTCAGAAGCCATTGATTTTATTAGAGTTGTTCTTAATTCGAGCTTTGCCAAAAACGTACTGCGCAGACTATAATTAGTCTTACTTCGCGAGCCGATAAATTGTCGATCTCACTAAAACCAAAGAGTCCCGAGCAGCCAGTAGTTCTTGCAGACGTGCCTCCCTTTGACGGCCGTCGTGCAGCCTCATGACTGAGTGGGGGACGGGCGGTGAGTGCAAGTTTTTACGTCGCGCGGATTGTACTGGAAAGGGCTTTAGATGGAAACCACTTCTGAACGAAACCATATAAACATCGAAGACGAGATGCGGCGCTCGTATCTTGATTACGCAATGTCCGTAATTATCGGGCGTGCGTTGCCTGATGTTCGTGACGGTTTAAAGCCAGTGCATCGTCGCGTACTCTGGGCCATGCACGAACTGGGCAACACTTATAACAAAGCCTACAAGAAGAGCGCGCGAATTGTCGGAGACGTAATTGGTAAATATCATCCGCATGGGGACATGCCGGTATATGACACCATCGTAAGATTGGCGCAGGACTTCTCAATGCGATACCCACTGATCGACGGTCAGGGCAACTTTGGATCTGTCGATGGCGACGCCGCCGCTGCGATGCGTTATACCGAAGTGAGAATGGCTCGGCTGGCTAACGACGTCCTCGCAGATATAGAAAAAGAGACGGTCGATTTCCAGCCAAACTACGATGAGTCTCTTAATGAACCAAAGGTCCTACCTACCCGCATTCCGAATCTACTCATCAATGGTTCGGATGGAATAGCGGTTGGCATGGCAACCAAGATCCCGCCCCACAATCTCACTGAAGTTGTCGATGCCACTCTTGCATTGCTCAAGAATCCGGAAATTCCGATCGAACAGCTGACCGGGATTGTCACAGGTCCAGATTTTCCAACAGGCGGTTTCATCTATGGGCGCAATGAAATCAAGAGCTCTTATCTGGAAGGTCGTGGCGTCCTGCAACTGCGAGCGCGTGCCGGAATCGATCGTATCGGCCGGGGCAGTCAGGAGCGTGATGCGATCATCATTACCGAGATTCCTTTTCAGGTTAATAAGGCACGTCTGATTGAACGCATCGCTGAGCTCGTCAATGAAAAGAAGATTGACGGCGTCGCAGATCTACGCGACGAATCGGATCGAACCGGAATGCGCATCGTCGTTGAATTAAAACGCGACGCGGTGCCACAAGTAGTCCTGAATAAGTTGTACAAGCTGACGCCAATGCAGTCTTCTTTTGGCGTGATCAATCTGGCAATAGTAAATGGCCAACCTCGGGTCTTAAACCTCAAGCAGATGCTTGAGTGCTTTGTTGATTTCCGTCGTGAGGTAGTCCGGCGACGGACTGAATACGAGCTACGCAAGGCACGAGCACGCGCTCACATACTTGAAGGACTTACCAAGGCTATCGACGCGCTTGATTACATCGTGACGCTGGTTCGCAACTCGCGGTCAGTTGATGAAGCTCGACAATGGTTGACTGGTCAAACCAAGACGATGCTGGAGGTGAAGTCCTGGAAGGGTGTGCCTTCAGATGTAGCACTGAAGACGTACATTGGCAAACTTCAAAAGGCGATGGAACGCCTCTCGTTTTCAGAGTTGCAGGCGCAGGCCATTCTCGACCTGCAGTTACGGAGGTTGTCTGCGTTAGAACGCCAGAAGATCGTAGAAGAATACGAAAGCATCATTAAGCTGATTGCTGAACTGGAAGAGATTCTCGGCAATGAGAGTTCGCTGAGGCGCGTGATCGCTACAGAGCTCGAAGAAGTTAAAAAGGAGTTTGGTGATGCACGCCGAACTGAGATTGTAGACGAGGGCGCCGAGTTTTCAATTGAAGATCTAATAGCCGACGAGGAAGTTGCGATCACTGTCACGAACAGCGGATACATTAAACGTACTCCCATCACGACGTATCAGCGTCAGGGTCGCGGAGGTAAGGGGCGTTTTGGCGCAGCTGCAAAAGGCAGCGATTTTGTCGAGCATCTGTTCATCGCTTCAACTCATGCATACCTGATGGTCTTCACCGATGACGGCATGGTCTACAAGTTGAAAGTTCACGAAGTTCCAGATGCTGCAGCGTCTGCTCGTGGCAAGGCTGTCGTAAACCTGATTAGCATCCCCTCAGATCGAAGGCTTGCGGGCGTGGTTCCGGTTCGCGAATTCATGGAAGGTCGATATGTGGTGATGGTCACGCGAAAGGGTGTGATCAAGAAAACTACACTGGCGGATTTTCAGAACATTCGTTCTAACGGCATCATCGCGATCAACGTCGATGAGGGAGATCAGCTGTTGGACGTTGTGCTTACTGACGGATTAAAACGGATTTTTATCGCGACTCATAACGGGTTGGCCATTCGCTTTGACGAGAAAAATGTCAGGCCAATGGGGCGGGCCACGCGTGGAGTTCGCGGAATTGACTTGCGGCCCGACGATTATGTCGTCTCAGTCTGTCCGGTATCTTCAGAGGACCGAGAACGGATGTTGTCCGTATCGGAGCAGGGCTACGGTAAACAGACGCCAATCACAACCTACCGCTTACAGTCACGTGGCGGGAAAGGTGTTATCAACATGAAGACCACCGCGAAGACTGGCAAGGTTGTAGCGGTTTTCCCCGTCGAAGATGATTCCGAAATCATGATCATCACACAGCAGGGGAAATTGATTCGCTTGGAGGCAGGACACATTCGCAAGACGGGGCGGAGCGCACAAGGAGTGCGATTGATCAAGACCGACGCAGGCGATAAGGTGACGAGCGCCTCATTGATCGAGGCAGCGGCAGAAGAAGAGACAGAGGACGCCGCAACCTGATGGACATGCTCGGTCAAGCATACCCCCAGAATCCCTGTGGAGTTGGTGATGGCGTCAAGGAAGGAAGTATCCAACCTTCACGCTTTCACCCATTCCTCACCATCTTCAAAAATCTCTTTCTTCCAAATCGGAACAGTTCGCTTCACCTCGCGGATTGCCCATTCACATGTTGCAAACGCTGCACGGCGGTGCGGCGCGCTCACGGCAATGACGATGCTCGTTTCCCCAATGTTTACTCGACCTGTGCGGTGAACGATACCGATGTGGGCGATCTCGAACTGTTCGTGGGCCTCCATCCCCAAGTGCTCCATCTGCTTAACAGCCATCTCCTCGTAGGCTTCGTACGCGAGGTAGAGAGTGCGCCGGCAGCGGGTCCACTCGCGGGCGTACCCATCCAGTGTAACTGTGGCGCCACAATGTGGGAGCACCACTCGGCGGGCGATATCACCTACGTCTAGTGGTTCCGGCGTAAGTTGAAAGAAGTCGTGGCTTTTCGGTTGATTGAGTTCGTCACTTGAACCACCACTAACTGGGGGGAAGATCGCGAGTTCGTCTCCTTCTGCAATCGGAATTTCCGGCGCTGCGTACTCCTGATTGACTGCAAACAGTAAGGATCTACCAAAACGCTGCAGTTGTGGGTAACTGGCCAGGATCAGTTCGAACGCATCCGCGGCCCTGGAATTAACAGGGAGGGACACACGGGTCTCACGTGCCCCAACGGCATCGCGCGCGGCGCCAAAAAACATCACACGAACCGAAATGGCCACAGGCTGCTCCATCCTACTCCAGACCGACTGGCTTGCCGCTGTGTCCATTCCCTTTTGCCAGTTCGTGAATGCGTGCGCGTTCCTCGTAATGCCCAACCGCCTTCTGCAGCATCTGCTTTAATCGGTCAAGACGCTCAGAGGTGGAGCGAAGCTCCAATAGGGCTTGCTTCGATTCCGATTCCATCTCCATTGCCGCAGCTACCAGGAAAGAGAGCTTCTGAGGATCAGTGTCGGATATGTCCGGAAGGGGGGCACGCTCGTCGTTAATTGTACGAATCGCACGTGCAATTCGCATGAAGAGATCACCTACCTCGCGTGCATTGTCGGTTAATAGGTCTCCGCCGTCCTCCTCGTCCTCGAAAAAGCTAACTCGAGCCACCAGATAGGGGACGCCACGCTCAAGATACGCCTCGACTCTGTACCTGATAATCCCAACGGTGAAGATATTCGAGCGACCATCAGGTAACGGCTGCACTTCTGTGACTTCTGCAACGCACCCAATGTGGCCCACCGGAGGGTGCGCCAATTCAGTGACGCTCTGATCAAAAAACGACAACCCGAAAAGATTGTTAGTTATCCTAATGTCCTCAAGAAGTTGTCGGTATCTTGGTTCAAAAATGTGCAGAGGCAAAGGTGCGCCTGGAAACAACACCAACTGCAGCGGAAACACAGGTAGTTCGTCCACGCCACGAACCTTTTCCAGAGCGTCTGTCATCAATATCTCGAGCTTGGCTCTACGTTCCAGATTGAGCTGACACAAACGACTCCTCAGATCTCAATCCAGATGGTGAAACTTAACGGTTTGATTCAGGTTTCGAAAGCATTATGGCAGAGCTAGGCAGGGAAGTCAGCAATGCAATCAACGCAGCTCGCGATAAAAATGAGCCCCCACTTCTCAAGCAGTAAGAAAGTGGAGGCTCGATTCGCCGCGTCTCTAATGGGGATTCGAAACGCGATGCTCAACTGGCCACGCAAAAGGCAGGTGGTGGCCCAAAGAATTAAGGCGCCGTTAAAGGTCGCCCATATTCAAAAGACTTCCAACTGTGGCGGCGCAATCCGGCGCAATGTTGCGAGAACCTGCTCCAGGTCAACTGGGGTACTGAGGTACCCATCCGCCTCGTAATCCTGCCGGCTCGCGCGAGGTTGCGCAACAACCAGGATCTTGGATTCGGGAAAATGCTCTTTGATGAACTTTAACAGCCTTAGGCCTACACTCTTCGCGTCCTTCTCAGATGTCAATTGCAGATCCAGAACAGAGACGTCAGGCTGATAAATCGTGGCACGCCTAATTGCCGTCTGTAGATCATTCGCAACTATCACGTCGTAATCACCGGCGAGACTCCAGAAGAGTTGCCGCGTGCTGGTCTGGTCATCATTAACGATTAAGATTCTGGGCTTCATGTTAGTACTCCTAAAACCCTGCTGAGAACAGGTAGAGGCAACGGCTGTTCCCGAACTCAGCTCCATTTGTTGGTTGGATTTCTCAACGTTGTATAACTTCTACATTTTGCGCTGAACTCATTTGGAGACATCTCGAAGAGCCAGTGTCTACTGTAGAGCACACTAACGAGTTCAGGACGAGTTAACAAAGCGCTCATTCTGGGTGGAATACCCTGTGAATATTAGTTTTTTGGTGGGCGTTCGGGCTCAGCCGGTTCGGGCGGGAAATCGCTATCGTCGATTTCATCAATCACTTTGAGCTCTGCCCCGAACTTCTGATACCCGCGGAACCGTATTTCGTTCCGAGATTGATAGGCCTGACCGACGCTGACGGACGTGATGAATATGTTCGCCTGTGATGGAAGAAGATAGGGCTTCTCACTGATACTTACCCAGTCGTAGTCGATGATGGTGCTCGCGGCAGTAATTGGAAAGTTATGCGGGATCTCCGTTGCTATCTGTTCGAAGCGAAACACGCGTCCGAGTTCACGGTCGATCCATACTCTACCGCGAGAACCGACCTGCACAATCTCTTTTCCCGCTTTGAGAGTCAAATCGGAGTGCGGTTGTTTCACAACAAACTCATAAACGAGGGTCCGGCGAGAACGCAGAACATCAGTGTCAACAAGTTTGAATTCCGTTTGAGCTCGTGGCTTGAAAATGCTGGCCAGACCGGACACGTACTCCCCGGTTGAGGTAAAGCCACCGACCAATTCGCTATAGTCGTGCGGTTGATTTGCTGCCTTAGGCGTTGGGATCCCGTTGATGGTAAGGACCTTATATTCTTCACCTGCAGTAGCGCGATAGCTGACGGCAAGCGTTAGGTTGTCTTGGGGTTGCCAGTTATTGGTTTCTCCGAACGCCGCTGTCCGCCTGATGATTTGTTTGACAATAAAGTCGGGCATCGCTTCAGTTGCAGCTAAAGTAGCAGCACGTGTACGCGTCAGGAGATCCTCTGCCTCCGCCTCCGTTGGTAGGGCCGAGCCAGTTGGATTCACACGCCGGCGCTCCGCTTCTTCCAACGTTCGTCGCAATAGCGCATCGTTGCCGCTCTTTGTCGCAACGAGAGACCGCATGCCATCTGTCAAAGGAAAGCCAATACCACGTTTTCTTATTTGCTCAACAATCTCATCGCGTTTTGTTGGATTACCAGGCAACTGATAGAGAAGAGCTACGACCTCTTTGCTAGTCAGTGGTTGCTCCGCTGTCTGCGCCAGCATAGCAGCGCAGAGGCTAATGAGAATCAGAAACAACACGGAGATCCGGAACAGGTTCATATGGAAAACAGCTTTTCGATGTGAGGGATCTCCAATAAGTTTGCCCGGGGTTCCATTTATGCTCGAGCTATTACTTCTAACAACAGAGTCTCTCGATTGCGGCCTTAAGAATCGTCACACATCGTTCGAGCTCTGAAACGGGCACGTATTCGCCTGTACGGTGTGCCACCCGGATGTCACCCGGACCCAGCACTACCGCTTCAGCGCCCAGGGCAATCATCTGCGGTGCCTCAGTCCCAAAGGCAACAGTGCCGGCATTGTTACCGGTCTCAGTCTCAAGTAGCTTAACCAGTGCCGAGTCAGCCGGTGTTTCGAAACCATCATCTGCCCGAGCTGCATCTACAACACATTCGAACTCCGGATCTGCAGATCTTTCAACTTCAATTGCGTGCTCCAACAATTCAAGCACCCTTTCGGAGCCTTGCCCGGGAACCGGCCGCCACTCCAATGTGAGCCGACATTCGCCGGGTATGACGTTCTTAGCACTGCCACCTCGAATTAATCCGACGTTCAAAGTCGTAAAAGGGGGATCGAATGCCTCGTGTCTTTCACTTTGTAGCTTAGCCGCAATTGCTTCAATTCGCCGAATGAGCCTCGCTGCAAAAAAGATTGATGAAACGCCAAAACTCGGGTATGCACTGTGTGCTTCGCGTCCTCGCAATAATATGTCTGCCAATGAGTACCCTTTGCCGGCGCGCATAGGGCGCAGAGAAGTTGGCTCTCCTACAATGCTGTATCGCACCGTAAAGGGACGCACTTCAGCCAATCTCTTTGCTCCCATTAATCCGATCTCTTCGTCCGCTGTGAAGATCAAAGCCAAAGGTCGGCGCAATTCCGAAAGGTCAACTGATGCAACCGCTTCAAGAGACGCGGCAATGAAGGCTTTAGTATCACAGGCGCCTCGGCCAAACAGTCTTCCATCAGATTGAGTTAGGCGAAGCGCATCTTTCCAGTCGGGATCAAATGGAACTGTATCCGTGTGTCCAACGAGGGCAAGTTCTACGCTCGTTGATTCGCTGAAAGTAGATCCGGCCAGTGCAAGTAGGTTCTGCTTCTCAATGCCATTTTCATCTACGTAGGGAAATCGTTTGACTGCAAAGTTCAAAGCACTGCAACGGCTTGCCAGCAGTTCCGAGATCTCCACATTTGAGTGCGATGAAACCGAATTAACGCTCACGAGCTCGGCTAATGTTTGCTGGACCAATGTACCGGTCGACGTCATTCCCATATTTTTTGTTGGAGCTTTCGAAACCTTTGAATGATCTGATCCTGGTCGCGATGGCGACCATCCGCGATGATCTGTTTACCTGCTACAAAAACGTCACGGACCGCGGAATGTGAGGATGAAAAGACGATAGCTTCCAACAGATTCTCTTTCTGAGCTCCTGCTATAGATGGATCATTCAAATCCACAGAAAAAAAATCTGCAGCCCCGCCGTCCTCGAGGATGCCCCCTGGCGATCCAATGCTGTTGGCACCTTGTTCTGTGGCAGAAGCGAACAGCCGGGAGGCGATGGCTGAATGTTCGCATTCCTCAGGTCGTGCCATGATCGCACGCTGCTGTTGCTGAAGCCGTAGGTGATATTCAAGTTCGCGAGCATCTTCAAGCAGATCGATCTCCACCTGGCTGTCAGTACCGAAACAGATTGGTACATCCAGGCGAGCATACATGTCAGCAGGAACCACACCATCGCCGAGATTCCTTTCAGTCGTTGGGCAAGCACAAACCGACGATCGAGCGGCAGCTAAACTGTGCGCACACTCCTCAGATACATGAATCGCATGGACGGCAGTAAATCGAGGACTCAAAATTCCCTCTGAATTGAGAAGTTCGATAGGGCGGCGGCCATACTCGGCTGCACAAGCTTCAACTTCCCCTTGCTGCTCTGAAACGTGCATGTGCACAGGCAGATCCAAATCACGCGCATAGCCAACCACTTCTTTCAAATATTGCAGCGGGAGTGCGCGCACACTATGCGGAGCGATGCCCGTTTTTACCAACTCGTCACATTCCAGATCTTTGGCAAGCCTTTCGTAATTCAATAAGAACCTGTCTGAACTGGGTTCGATGAAGCGCCTTTGCTTTGTATTCTCGGGAAGGCCAAAACCGGCGCGAGAATACGCCACCCGCAACAGCGTAATACGCAGTCCTACATCGCGAGCTGCCCGCACCACTTCTTTAGCAAGCAGGTTTGGATCCTCATATGAGCTCCCGTCCGGCTCGTGATGCAGATAGTGAAACTCCCCTACTGCCGTAATCCCGCTTAACGCCATTTCCAGAAAAGCCATTCGTGAAGCGTCGTAAAGGTCCTCCGCGCTAAGTCGCCCTGCGGCTTGGTACATCATCTCGCGCCAGGTCCAGAAGCTGTCACTTGCACTGGTGCGATATTCTGTGCGTGCGCGAATTACACGTTGGAACGCGTGGGAATGAGCGTTGACCAAACCAGGTAATACCGCGCGGTTAATCAGCCTGCTTGCGCCGTTTGGGTCAACAGCGGCGCCGATGCTCGCGAGGTGGCTCCGACCATCAACGCCCAGGGCAATCATCTCCTGGAAAATTCCGTTAAGGTAAACGAGGTCAGGCAGCAACTTCATAAGCGTTTCAGATCAGCGAGTCGCCCCCGACTTCTTTTTATTGGCGATCCACTCGTTGACATTTCGCTCAAGGACGTCCAAAGGAACCGCACCAGAACTAAGTACAACCTCATGGAATGCTCGCAGATCAAAGGCATTCCCCAACTCTTGACTTGCCCGCTGGCGCAGCTCCTTTATCTTTAGCTCGCCAGTCTTATACGCAAGAGCCTGCCCGGGCCAAGCAATGTACCGGTCGATCTCATTGATAATGTCTAATTCCTGCTTCGGACAATTCTCCATGAAGAAGTCTATCGCCTGTTTTCGTGTCCAAAGCATTTGATGAATGCGTGTATCAACCACTAGCCGCACTGCGCGCCACATCTCATAGCTCAGCTGGCCAAATTTTGAATACGGGTCATCGTAGAGACGCATATCTTCACCCAAAGATTCAGCGTAAAGGGCCCAGCCCTCGACAAACGCTGTGTACCCGCCAAAGCGTCGGAACTTCGGAATATCCCCCAACTCCTGCGCCAGCGCGATCTGCAGATGGTGGCCCGGCACCGCCTCATGCAGTGACAAAGCCATCATTTCCCATTTCGGCCGTGATTCAGGCTTATATAGGTTTACGAAGTAGGTTCCGGCTCGTGAACCATCCGCCGCCGGCTGTCGGTAATAGGCTGTAGTTGTATCAGGCGCGATAGCGGCGGGAATCGGCTGCACCCCGTAGGGCATCCGCGGGAGGGTCCTGAAAACCTTAACGAGGTGGGGATCGATTCTTTTAGAGATCGCCTCGTAGGCGTTCAACAGCTCCTCCGGTGTGTTGTAGTAAAACTGCTTGTCCGTACGCAGAAAGTTAAAGAACTCCGGTAACGAGCCTTTAAATCCGACATCGTTCATCACCTGCTGCATCGCCGCGCGGATTCGGCGCACCTCCAATTGTCCTTTTTCGTGAACCTCACGCGGTGTAACGTTTGTCGTCGTGTATCGGCGAACCAAAAAGGCGTACATCTGTTCGCCCTCCGGGGCTTGCCATATCCCCACTTCGTCATAGCCCGCAGGAAGGTACTCTTCGACGAAGAACCGTTTGAAGGATTTGTAAGAGGGAATGATATTGCTCTCAATGGCACGGATCGCTAACCGCATAAGTCTTTCTTGTTCAGATACTCTGATACCCGGTGAGAAACGTTTGAAGGGCTTATAAAAAAGGCTCTGATCTGGATTGGCGACGATCTGTTTATCGATCTGCGCGGGTATGCGCTGCAGGATCACTTTGGGAAGCAGTATTCGCGCTCGAATTCCTTCACGCATCAACGTGATCGTCTGCTCCATGTATCCAGGAAAAGTGTTCAAGCGCGCGATCCAATCTTCGTAGTCTTTAACCGTTTCGAACCGAAGCGAGTCGGCAAGCTCATTCTCGCTTTGTATACCGCCTCGCTGATTCAGTGGAACCAAATACCAGCGGTACTTGTACGCTTCGACGTCGGTTTCATACTCCTTTTTGAAGAGGTCGTAGTTCAGTTGGTCACTTCTCGACAATTTGCTCCGGTCGATCTTCGCCAGCTCTGCCAGCACAGCGAGCTTGTGCTCGTGGCGCCTCTTGATTGCTTCAAGGCTCAGGTCGCGCCAGCGATCATTCCAACGACGGTCCCCAAGTGATGAAGCACGTGTCGGGTTCTGTCCGAGCTCATATTCCCACTCGCGATCAAGAAGCGCGTGAAGGCTCTTGGTAGCTGAATGCTCCTGCGAGAAAACCACAGCAGATAATAAGAGCAGGCAGAGAAACACTCTCGAAGCTAAGTGCATGTTTGTCTCCAAAAAGCGAAATAGGATTTTGTTACTGAACTCCTTTTAACGCCAGAACCTCTTTAGCCGCGGCTCGATCACCTGTACAGCTGATGCGCCGTGGACCTTCCAGGTAGATCAGCCCAAACCCAAGTTTTCTATAGAGTCGTACAATCTTATCAGTCGCCTGATTCGACAATACTACTGGTCCCTTATGTCGATGCAGCCATTCAGCAGTCCTCAGGGCTGCGGCCAGTCCACCGCAAAAGGGCTCTACGTATTCACGCTTCTGATGCGGCTTCCATAGCGGCGAAAGATAGGGGATCACCCAGCGTTTCCCGCCGGCCCACTTCAAGGGTGGCTTGATTGCACCATCCACGCCTTTGCGGTCCGGATGTTGTTGTGCAGCCCGCCTTGTCTTAGCGAGCACTGGATTATTCATCTGGCAGTATGACGAGAGACGTCGTTGCGAGCATTAGCAACTGCGAACCAAGAACATAACAGTGACACGCAAACTGGTCAAAGCTTCGACGCTTTCAGTAGCAAGAATGCTTGGAGTGTAAACAAAATCTTATCGCAGCATCAAATATAGTGGTTATTGATAATTGTTTCTGCACGTGCTACTTTCACGCGATTTTTTTGCAGTTCAGTGCATGAGTTCTTTGCAGCTTTGCCCAGATTGAGAGCCAACTGTCGATGCAAAAATCCTTGCCAAAGGCGCGTACGGAGAAACTGATCGTTAAAGAACTTCCGGATGAAGTTCTGGTATACGATTTGGATAGTAATAAAGCCCACTGCTTGAATCGTACTGCAGCACTTGTTTGGAGAGCTTGCGACGGTAAGACCTCAATAGAAGAGCTTAGCTCCCACCTTTCTAGACGTACGGGTGTTGCGGTTGATGAAAGGATTGTCTGGTTAGCTCTTAAGGAGCTTGAAACGATCAATCTGCTCGCCAACCCGACCAACAAGCCACCGTTCGTCGAAAATCTGAGCCGACGTCAGTTGATCCGGAACCTTGGTGTGGCGGCCGTAATGCTGCCGGCCATTATTTCGTTAGCTGCTCCTACTGCACAGGCGCAAGCGTCCTGTGTTCCACCCGGTATGGTCCCCGGAGGGTGTAATGCCGCGTCAAATTGCTGCAGCGGAGTGGGCAATTGTAAAAACCCTGCCCAGTGCAACTGATCTTACGCGGATTCTACTGTTATGGGTGGTTCACCGAAGTTGGCGTTGATGCCTTTCTGCTCGGGGAGTGGAGGTGGTGAACCAATCTCACAACATCCCAGGGCTCAACTTGCTCACTCGTTCTGTATTCTTGCAGAGCAACTGTAGCGAGCTCGGAAAACGGGTCCTCGTCGTAGTTTCTTGCTCGCCCGGCGTTTTCCAGGAATGCACCTGGATCTTGGAATATCTGCATCGTATGGAACAGAAGGTGTTGTCAGTGGAGCCAGCAAAAGTCCCGAATGTGGAATGATCAAGATCGAAGAATCTAACTGAGTTGCCATCGACGATGGGCCGGGCGGTGCTTGACGTTCTATCAGGATTGGGTTGTCAGACTCGGTTCTGGTAGTCCGAAGAGTTCCATGAGAGATGGCAGCCGAAACATTCGTTGCGGGAACTCCATCATTCAACAATTGCGCACGAATAACAGGGCTTGGAGGTAATCCGTTGGGCTTGAGTTTGATCGTTCTATTGGTTTCAAACCCGGTTGGGCCTAAGAATCCCACTCCTTGAATCCAAAGACGCACTTGATTCGCTGCAAACTGGGAAACATGGTCCGAGTCAATCGTCACTTGCAACATCAGAAAGCTCGATTTGGAACTTGGCAGAAAACGTACGATAGGTATCAGATGCTTAACGCTGTGACTTACAAAGATTTCGTAGAGTTCGTTCTCACCATTCCAGGGAATAACGGTAATTATCCAAGTACCCGCCCGGTCCAGATAGACAGCAGTTCCGGCCGATGAATTACTGGACACTTCAATTTTGGAACCGCCCTCCGAGTACTCTAGCTCCAAAGAGCCGCTAAACCGCCTATTTTTTCCGGTCAATCGAATATTGATGTGCGTCGGGGAAGCAACCTCTATCCAAAAGAAATCGCGGTCTTCAATCGTTGCCGTGCGTCCGATTATATGGCTTGGAACGGGGACAACCTTGGCGTTTGATCCCACCGAAGCGTCTGGTTGTTCTTCGAAAATCACATCATCAACGATGCCGTTCGAATCGTCGTCAATTCCGTTCAAGGTTTCATAGCCCGTTGGCCTGATTGCTGAATTGAAGTCATCAAGGTCCCCTTGAGCAGGCGCAAATCCATCTGCGTCAGAGTCATGACAGAACGCATTTGAACCGGGGAAGGCGATCTGTAGTTCTTCCGCGAGCGAAGCTGAAACTGGCCAATTCCACATTTGCAACTCACAGAGGATATTCTGACGAGCGGCTTCGGCGAGCGCTTTTACCAACAAGTCATTTCTTGCCTCGGCAGACGTTGGGGGAGTCCAGTGGTTATTCTTGAGCTGTTTAAGAAATTGAAAAACCCGCCGGAGGGTTGCGCCACTGTGCAAACCTGAAAAACGAAGCATTATTCCTGCCCAAACGCAGTTCGCATATATCTCTCGTGCTTCACACCCTGTGCCGTTCTTAACGCAATCTGACCAAGAGACACTTGTTCCTGCGGCGTCCCATGTATCAAGGTAGTCACTGATGGTCTGATCCAACAACACCGAAGGTGAAACAACACGGCCCCTTGGTGCCGCGCCTGACTGTGAGTAGGCTTGCACGTATGGTATGAGGAACGCGGTCCATGCGTGAACATTATTTCCATCGTGACTGATATAGTCGCGGTAGATGTCAAAGTTATGGGCCATCTCGTGCACTATCGGATTTGGTACACAGCCAGCGAGAAAGTCCTTCTTGTAAAAATTCATGTAGGAGTAGTAAAGCTCAACTCCTTTACGGCCCACCCAGCCGCGACCGCCGAAGTCCCTGCCAGGATCTAATAATGCGATTTGTAGAGGTCCCTCATCTGGAGGTTCGTCGCCGACAATCTCGGACATGTGCGCGTAGAGAACGTCGGTTAAATCGACAGCTCGGTGAAGATCTTCACGAGAGAATCCGTTGGTTCCGAGTTTTTCTTCCGGAACGAGATAGCTTACGTACTTGCCGCTGAATGACCTCAGAGTTTGGGTAGTGCCAAAGGTAAAAGACGTGTAAACAACCGTCGATTCAACCGGAGTCTGCAAAGTCGACCTGTCCAAGGATTGCTGAGCAGATTTGGTTTGCGTCGGCGGAAAACGGTCTTTGGGGACCAGGTAATCGATTTCGCCAGATCCCCAATTGAGGTTCAGATGATTTTGTGGTGCCGTTTCTTTGAGTGCAAACTGTGGATGAAGGGCGGTGGGTCGTTCACTTTGCGCCTGAGAGTAGGTGGGAAATAGTAGCCCGAGGAGAAGTATGGCGGTTGTTGCGCGCATGGATGTCCTCCCGATGAGTTTGAGGTTCAGGTGAGAGTGTGGGACGCCGTTCCCGCATATGCGGCATTTGTAACGACGCGCGAGCGCAAACTGCAGAGGCTGTGCCAGCGGGGCTCAATATTGCTGCGGAGGTTATGAATTGCTGCGAAGAGCTTGGAATGAAGCGTCGGAAGGCGAAAATCGCGTACTTTGGCAGCAGTAGAGAACTTAAGCCGGTGGATATGGTGGTCGTGCCATGCGCTGGCTTGAGAGGACTATCTCCCCATGTGCGGCGTCTCGACCTACCAAAGCTCCAGACTTGAGGTTTTGCTTAGAGCGACTCAGTAACCCGTAAGAGGCGACTTCCTTGCCTAAAGCGAGGTCATTAAATGAGGAGCAGCAGGAAGATGGACGACTCAAAACGGTTGCTATTGATCAGCAACTCAACATTATTTGGCAGAGGTTACTTGGACCATGCGGAAACTGAGATCAAGGATATTCTTTCGAATACATCTCACGTGCTCTTTGTTCCTTACGCATTGCATGACCGAGATGCTTACGCAGCGCAGGCACGTTCGCGATTTCATTCGATGGGATACTCGCTATCCTCTATTCACGAATGTGATGATGGTCGCGCAGCCGTAGAAAATGCTGAGGCAATCTTCGTTGGGGGTGGAAACACGTTTCGGTTGCTGCTGCTGTTGTATCAGAACAACTTGGTCGAACTTATACGGCAGCGCGCGGAAGAGGGAATGATCTATATTGGTTCAAGTGCAGGTGCAAACCTAGCGGCTCCCACGATAAAAACCACCAACGATATGCCGATTGTGCAACCACCCTCATTTGACGCGCTCGGTTTGGTCCAGTTCCAGATAAATCCCCACTACCTTGACCCTGACCCTCACTCCACCCACAAAGGGGAGACTCGAGAGGAGCGCATCATTCAGTTCTTGGAGGAGAATCAGACTCCAGTGATCGGGTTGCGTGAGGGAACGATGTTGCGCATCCAGAGCGGAAAGGTCGTTCTTAAGGGGACCACGAGCGCGCGGTTGTTCAGACGTGGCCTTGCACCGGTTGAAGTTGAGCCGGGCACCGTCGTAAATAATCTGCTTCAACCCTCAGGAAGTGGCTGATCACTCAACCTGCTTTACGCGACCAGAGAATGTAGCGATCGGTCCATCTGCGCCCCCAAAGGAACCCGGCTCCGTACACTGAACTCGGCGATGAATTGCTCAACTTGACTCAGCTCCAGTGGATTCGAGAAAAGAAAACCCTGGCCATTCTCACAGTCGAGCTGTCTCAACAGCGCCAGCTGATCCTCGGTTTCGACGCCTTCTGCAACTACATCCATACCCAGGTTTTGACCGAGCGACACGATGGTGCGGACGATCTGGATGTTCTCATCCTTCTCCATCATTTGAGAGACGAAGGAGCGGTCGATCTTCAGCGTATCAATCGGGAAGTGCTGCAGATAACTCAAACTTGAATAACCGGTACCAAAATCGTCGATGCTCAACTGAACGCCAAGTTTGCGTAACTGTTTCAGCAGGTCGATTGCTGCCTCGATATTCTCACTGAACACGGTCTCTGTGATCTCGAGTTTCAAACAGTGCGGGTCGAGTTGTGTCTCAGCAAGCACTCTGGAGATATTCCCGACGAGGCCCGGTTGATTAAACTGCTTTACGGACAGGTTCACACTGACGAACAGTGGACCAGCCATCGGATATCGTTGCTGCCACAACCTGGCTTGGAGGCAAGCTGCTTCCAACACAGTCTGTCCGATTGTGAGGATCTGGCCTGTTTCCTCGGCGACAGGAATGAAGTCTTTAGGCGAAACTAGGCCAAACTCCGGGTGTCGCCAGCGTGCAAGGGCTTCGAAGCCTATCAGCGAGCAATCCTTCAGGCAAACGATCGGCTGGTAGTAAATAGATAGCTGGTCCCTTTCGCAGGCGTGCCTCAGATCCGTCTCCATCTTCAGCCGACTCATCGACTCGCCTTGCATATCCCGCCCGAATACTTCGTATCGTGCTTTTCCTAGTGACTTGGCGCGATGCATCGCCGTTTCGGCATCGCGGAGCATGTCCGACACCTGCTCCGGGAAACTCGAGGTAGAGATCCCGATGCTCATTGTTGTATAGACTTCCTGGCCAAAAAGATTGAATGAGATGGCTAAAGCCTGTTGAATTCGGCTCGCAACTGAACAGGCCTCCTCTTCGCCGGTGACGTCGTCAAGAAGAACGGCGAATTCATCACCACCCACGCGCCCGAGAACGTCACCCTGCCGCATACACAGTTTAATGCGTTGGGCGATCTGGCTGAGCAACTGATCTCCGCTCGCAGTCCCAAGGCTGTCGTTTACAAGTTTGAAACGGTCCACATCCAAAAACAAAACCGCACACTGCTTGTCGGGTTGCAGACGCGCAACTCGCAATTTCAGTAAGTCATTGAACCTTGCGCGGTTGGGTAATCCGGTAAGATTGTCCTGCGTCAGTCTCTCTTCAGCATGTTTACGATCAGTTATGTCCTGAACCTGGAACAGCAGTCTGGTAATCTTCGCTTCAGTGTCCTTGAGAAGCGAAACATGCCACAGGGCCCAGACAGTGTGTCCTTGTGCGTGAATGTATCTCTTCTCTTGTTGATGACTCCTAATGTACCCACCCAAGACCCGCTGAACTGAAGACTGAACACCCAAAAGATCGTCCGGATGGGTAATCTGCTGAACCGTCGTGGCCCGCAATTCCCTTTCGGAGTATCCGAGCAGATTGCAAAGGGCTTCATTGACCTGCAGATAGCTGCCATCAGCTGACACTACGGCCATCCCAATTGCTGCCTGATCGAAGGTTCCGTGATGCCCGTTAATTTCAGATTTGGTGGAGTAAATGAAAGGCATGGGCGGCGAGTTTTGTTCCGGAACCGGAGAGAATCGCTGACTGCCATCGTGTTGTACTGCCGAAATTCGTTGGGGGCTCTTACCCTTCTTCTTCCGTTTCTGTTCGTACATTGCCTGGTCGGCTTGTTCCAATAGCTCCTCGAAACACGTCATGCGCTCAGGCTCTAACGCGGCCACACCAATACTAAATGACAGTTTGTAGCCACGCTTTTCTTCCGCGTTGTAAGCTGCCAGATTTTCTGTAATGCGCGCGACAGCCTGGTCCTTGTCCGTGCTGGGATCCGTAACCAATATCGTAAATTCGTCACCGCCCAACCGTGCAATGATGTCTGTGCTTCTGAAACTCTGGGCGAGAATGGATGCAGTCGTGATTATCGCGTTATCGCCCTCATTGTGCCCAAATTCGTCGTTAATTCTCTTCATCCCGTCAAGATCGATGAAGAGTAAGAGCAGCTTCTCATTCTTTCTACGCGCAAAGTTGAAATGCGGACCAGCCTGCTTGAGCAAACCTCGACGGTTGAACAGGCCGGTCAATTCATCCTTGAGCGAGCTGTTGCGGAGGACTTCTTCAGCCCTCTTTCGTTCTGTAATGTCACGTACCACTTGCACCAGCCCGCCGCCGGCCACACTGGAAATTGAGATTTCAAGTGGGAATGTTCCGCCATTTACTCTTCTTCCCAGTGCTTCACCTCGCCATGAACCGTCTCGCCAAACGATCGGCATTATCTTGTTTTTGAGACGATCTAGTTCGTCCTCAGAGAAGAACATTTCCCAGCTTTGTCCAATAAGGCTGCGAGCGTCCGTATAACCGAAAGTTTTCGGATAAGCATCGTTGAGATAGATACAACCACCTAGATGATCAATGATCGCCATACCATCCATCGACGCTTTTATGGCCGCCATTTGTTGGGCCAGCGACCTGGCCGCGCGTTTGGTCTCAGTAATGTCACGAACGACCATGGTTGCGCCCGTAATCTTTTCAAATCCCTCTCTTATCGGACAGATCGACAAGGAAACCTCGATCGGGATTCGACCTTTCTTCGAATGCGCGGTTTCATGTCTGTTGATGATCTCTCCTTTAGCAACCCGGTCCAGTAGCAGTGTGGATTCACGATCAGCCTTTGGGTCGAAGATGATCGATATGTTTAGTCCAATGGCTTCTTTAGGAGAATACCCGTAAATGCTTCTAGCGGCGCTGTTCCAACTCGTAATGATTCCGTCAGTGGTCACTCCAATGATTGCATCTCGAGAGACGTCGATGATTCGTTGCAGGCTCGATAGCTCTTTTCCAATGCCATTTAGCTCTTCATGGTTCCGCCGCACTCGGCGCCAAAGGATACCCATCACGGATGCGGTTGTTAGAAAGAGAACTACGCGAATGGTGGTTGTGTGTGAGCCGAAGGGGGTTGGAATGATGCTGCTGATCCCGAGCGATAGAAGGATCAGCGAAAGGATGACCCGCCACAGTTTGGGCTTTAAGTGACTGGTTTGTGAATTGGCATCGAGTGACATGGCTTGTGCTACCGCGATGAGGTCCTTCGAATTTTTAGGTAGAGCGTCTAACGGGGGCTGTTCTCTTTCAAGTGGAAGCAGGGCCAGTCGTTCTGGGGCCCTCGGCAACGAATCCTAGGGCCAGTTCTGTGCCACGTCGTGTTGGGTGGTGTATGGAGCGGTTTTCGCGATAAACGGCTGGGAAAGTGAATGCATCGATCTGCGAAACGCTAAGCCACGAATGCAATCTGACCGAAGGCGTTCATTCTGATAGAGCGTTCTGGCAGCATTACTCTTTCAGATTTTCCCCACCTTTTAAGCCATTTTGCCCTTAAGACCGACGCACGTTTGATTCAAAACAGTCTTAAGAGTCGATAGGTAGCCAAAACTGGAATAAGAAACGTCGCGGAATGAGGATGAGTAAAACGAGATCCAGAAATGATGGTGCCGGAGGTCGGACTCGAACCGACATGAGGAGTGAACCTCGCCAGATTTTGAGTCTGGTGCGTATACCAATTTCGCCACTCCGGCAACGATGTGTCGAAGGATGATAAAGGCTTAAGTGAGCGCACGCAACCGTGGCCCACAGGTGTTCGCTCTGACCCTTCTCCACCCAGTCCCGGTGGAGGCGTGGGGCCCTGACAGAAGGAACGAATAACCCTCCCCTCGCCGGGAGTTGGCGGTTACACCTGGATATAAAGGGGGGCCGGTTCCAACTCTGTGCTGAACTGTCTTCTCCAACCTTTAATGCTCAGTCTTTTTGGCTAAGTCACTGAACTTACTGGCCCAACTGCGTAAAAACTTGTTTACCACTGATGAGTAAACCCTGTAGAATCCTCGGGCTGTCCTGCGGCGCAAGGTTCCAACGAGGCCGCTTCCCTCCATCGGTTCTTATTTTTTTGTAGTTCCACGATTTTTTCACCTCGACACAGGAGTCTTTAGATGCCAGTGAACGATCGGCCGCGCATCCTGCTCGTGGATGACCAGCAGAACATAACAGACATTCTGTCGGATTTACTGGCCGCAGATTACGAGTGCCTGGCGGTTGGGTGTGCCGAAGAGGCGCTATCGAGATTAGGGGAACAGGAGTTTGAGTTGGTGCTCAGCGACATCACCATGCCGGGGATGAGTGGGCTCGAGATGTTGCCGCATGTGAAGCAACTGGCGCCTGACACAGTGGTGGTGATGATCAGCGGAATGCAGACGGTGGAAAGTGCGATTGGGGCGCTTCGGCTGGGTGCTTTTGACTACCTGATGAAACCATTTGATTTGCGCCAGGTGGAGGCAGTTGTGAAGCGGGCCTTAGAACACCACGAACTAATCGCGGCGAAGAAGCGCTACGAGAACCACCTGGAGGAGTTGGTGAATCAGCGGACAGCCGAGTTAGACCAGGCGCTGGAATCGCTGGAAGACGCGTATCGTTCCACACTGAAAGCGTTGACTACGGCGCTGGAGACACGTGACTCAGAGACTCACGGCCACTCGGAACGGGTTGTCAGTTACAGCCTGCGACTGGGCCAGGAATATGGGCTTGATGAAACGCAGATGAAGGCGCTTGAGTTTGGCTCGCTGTTACATGACATTGGCAAGATCGGCGTGCCGGATTCAATATTGCGAAAGCCAGCCAAGCTGACCGAAGAGGAGTGGGTGCAGATGCGAGAACATCCGTTGCACGGCCAACAGATCTTGCGAGGCATCCAATTTCTGGAAGGAGCGGCGCGGGTGGTAGCGCAGCATCACGAAAAATGGGACGGCACCGGATATCCACGCGGGTTGCGTGGTGAAAACATTGATCTTTGTGCGCGCATCTTTTCGGTAGCAGACGCGTTCGATGCCATGACAAGTGATCGCGTGTACCGGCGCGCCAAATCTTACGAAGCGGCCGCGCAGGAACTCGACGACTGGTCAGGCAGACAGTTTGACCCGCAAGTTGTCGCTGCCTTTCATCGGGTCCCGAAGATCGATTGGGAAGTGTTACATCGACAGTCACTCTTGCCGAAGTCTAACGACTTTGATGTTGCGCGCATGGTCCAGATGTGGGAACGTCAAATGGAAAGTGTGCTCAGCTAGTTTCTATTGAACCGGAACGACGTACCCTCGCCGAGAGCGCACGTTCAAACCAACCCGACGTGAGGCTACTTCGACACTGCGATACTCTCCAGCCTTCGCTTGAGCCAGCGGCCGTTTGGGTCTATACGTCAGCACATATTCGGCACCAATCTCCTTTGCAACACTTCGAGCTTGAGCGATCATTTCCGCTGTGGACTTAGGTAACAGGAGTTGTCCTCCTGTCTCGGATGTCATTTGGGCCAAAATCAGCTGGCTCTCCTTTACGTCCTCCTCATAAGCCCTGCGCTGCCGTCGCATCTTAGGATCGAATCTAAGGTCAACACCGAACGTCGGGTTACGCGTGGTTCCTGGTGGAAGTGTGGGATCTGTGCTGGTAATTGGGTCTGAAGAAGTTGGCCGCTGTCCACCCCGTACATTTGCGGGCAAATTCCCCTTCCACTGTCGGACAAACTCAGTGTAGCTAACAACGTGAACGGTAGCGCGGACAGCCAGCAGTTGTTTTATTGCCTCTGATCGATCGATCTTTCCGCCAGACTCAACTCCGTCAGTTATCAGCACCACGTGACGACTTCCCTCGGGCCGCGTTATTAACTCTCTGGCTGCGGCCGCCAGCGCATCGCCGAATGTGGACCGCTTGCCAGATGAGACCTTCTTCTTCAGTGCTATCTGAGTAGCCCGGACATCGGTGGTCCAACCGCTGATCGTCTCGACCCTATTATTGAATTGCATCACGGTTACTGACGTACCCGGGCGCAATCGCTGGAGGATGTTGATCGCTGTGTCTCGCGTGAGGCTGGTTCGTTTGGACTGGCCTCCCAGACCACTTAATTCACCACCGGTATCAAGGACCAATACGACGTTAGGTGGAATGCGACGAATACTCCTAATCTCTTGGGCTACACCGTCCTCGAGAACGAGGATGTCTTCCGGCTCAACCGTGGGGTCGTAATGTCCGTATTGGTCAACCGCAACGACCGGCAGGCGCACTTCTTCAGTAAATACACGAACCGGTTCCTGTTCGCTGCGGGAAGGTGCTGGAGTTGCCGTTGGCGAAGGCCTCGGTCTTTGTGCGCCGGCATAGTCGAAGGTCGTAAGCAACAGAACGCATGCGACCAGGATATGTTTGAGGCTAATCAACTTCTACACACCTTTGCAGCCTGGCGAGACGCCCCTTTGATGCACCTCCCAGTGGTTCGGAGTTGCCCTGACTCACAAGATTCATTGCCTTGACTGCGCTTGCACGGCCGTAATGGCGACTGCGTCTACGATATCCTCAACTTTGCAGCCGCGGGATAGATCGTTGGCGGGTTTATCGAGTCCCTGGAGGATCGGGCCGATGGCTGTTGCGCCAGCCAGTCGTTCGGTGAGCTTGTAAGCGATGTTACCGGACTGAAGGTCAGGAAATATAAGAACGTTGGCGCGGCCAGCAACGGGCGAACCTGGAGCTTTCGAGTCAGCGACCGCCGGCACTATAGCAGCATCCAATTGTAACTCACCGTCGATCTCCAACTCGGGAGTACGCGCGCGAACTGTTCGAGTTGCTTCTACAACTTTGTCGATCAAGCGATGCTTTGCGCTTCCTTTAGTTGAGAAGGAGAGCATTGCAACTCTGGGTTCTGTTCCCAGTAGCGCCCGGCAAGACTCTGCAGACGCGATTGCGATATCAGCAAGCTCGGTTGCTGAAGGCTCAATAACGACACCGCAATCCGCAAAGATCATGGCGCCCGCGTGGCCGAAAGAGCGGTCCGTTAGACCCATGAGGAAGAAGCTTGACACTAGCTTGAAGCCTGCACGAACGCCGATGCAGAGCAGTGCGGCCCGAACTGTATGCGAGGTAGTATTCGTCGCGCCAGCTACAGAGCCATCGGCGGCGCCCAGACGTACCATCAGATTTCCGTAATAAAGCGGATCAGATAGAGTCGTCCGAGCCTCATCGGACATCATCCCTTTCGCTCGACGTAATTCGTGAAACAGCGCCACCATTTTGTCGAAATCTGGTGCACGACGATGGTCGATCAGTTCGACGCCTGAAAGATCGGCGCCCTCGTGACGAGCAGTTTCACGGACCTGCTCTTCGTCGCCCAGCAGGATGATTTGCGCTAATCGGTTTCGCGCACAGATAGACGCTGCGATAACTGCGCGGGGATCGTTGCCCTCAGGCAACACAATTCTTTGCACTCTTGAGGAGGCGCGTTTACGAAGTCGCTCCAGAATTTCCATGGTCATGTCTAATCGGCTAGCGAGTCTAGCGGAAGCGCGCCGGTCCTAACAAGCTTTCATTCTATTCCGAAATTCATGTTAACGTTACGCGCTGTTCCCGAAAGAAAGTTTTCGCTAGTTAAACACGAGGTGGATTATGGCTCTCATGGCGAGAAGGCGTATGCGAAATGTACTGCTTTTTGTCCCTAATATGGTGCTGTTGTGTCTGCGGCTGTTGTCCGACTCTCGTGTCCCAAAGACTGAGAAGGCTTTAGTGGCCGGAGCCATTATCTACGCTCTGATTCCGCTCGACCTCGTACCAGATTTGATTCCGTTTGTTGGGCAGATTGACGATGCCTATCTAATTGCTCTCACATTGCTGCGTCTGGCGAATCGAACCGATCCGGCAATAGTTAGAGAACACTGGAGAGGCGGCGGCGATGTCGTTGAACTCATCGGCTCAATGGCCATGCTTGCAGCAAAGTTACTGCCGGGCCGGATACGTCGCGTCCTAACCGCACGTGTTGAGGCTTCAGGTGAGAACATTGATCTGTCAAAAGGAATTCCCAAGCCATTGCTTGTCGCGAGAGGTGGTGAGCTTGAAGGACAGCGGGCGGACGCAGACAGACGCTAAGTAACGATCATCCAATCCACCACACCTTCAACTCGCCGGGCGAGTTCAGTCACAGCAAGTGGGTTGCTGGTTTTGATAACCGAGAATCTGCGGTTGTTAGCTTCATCTATGGAACCATCGTCGGCTTGAGCAACAAGCGCCACCTTCAATGTCGGAGAGTCGGCCACCAGGAACCATTCCTTCGTCAGTTCGAACTCAGGATCCAAGGGTATCACTCGGATGTTGGGATGCCGCGGCGGTTTCCAGTCGGGCTCACCAAAAATTATCAGCGATTCGGAGATATCCGCTATTCGCATGTACCGGTCAGCAATCGGTTTCATGGCGGACAACTTTTGAAAGCCTGCATAGACCCGTCCTTCGCGATTTGTATTAAGAAGCAGAGCGTTTTCGATCAAGAGCAATGCGTATTCGATTCCTGGCGCCGTCGATCGAAAAGTGATTGTTTCATGATCAACAAACTCTTTGCGTGAGATGGTTCCGATGTACGGAAGTTTTAGGCTGTTCAGGCTTTTAGCAAACTGCCGGGCGCGGCGAAAAATTGAAAAGTCCTTCACTGGCGGAGATCTCCTCCTTCGGGGCACCTCCTTTTATACCTAACTTACAACCCGCCAGCGTTACGAATCTTTTATGGAAGATTGTAAAAAGCTCACGATTTTGTCAGCGACAGGATTCAGTGTGGGGATTTGGCCTCACTCTTTGCCCGCAGGACTTTCAAAAGCTTCTCATGAATCCCATCAAAGCCACCATTCGACATAACGGCCACCACGTCACCCGGGCGGAGCTCTGGTGTTAAGTGGCGTACGATTGTATCTGCATTTGTCATGCAAAAAGCCGGCTTGTTTTGGCCCGAGATGTCTCGGATGAGTTTAGCTGTATCTAGTGTGCGCCCCTTCTCAACAGCTTTTCCGCTGTCGAACACTTCTGCGATAACTACATAATCCGCTGCCGCAAAAGCTGACGCGTATACCGGTTGAAAAACCGCCAAACGAGAGGACCAGGAGCGGGGCTCAAACACCGCGATTAACCTCCGATCGGGATATCGACGTCTTAAACCGCGCAGAGTCTCTCTCACGGCAGTGGGGTGATGAGCAAAGTCGTCGATTACGGTGACGCCGTTTTCGTTGCCTCTTACCTCGGCCCTACGTTTCACATTCTTGAAGGTGGCAAGCGCACCCACGATGCGATCTCTATCGACTCCCCACGCATCTGCCGCGATCGCGACAGCGGTGCAGTTAAGTAAATTGAAGTCGCCCACTAATGGCGTCTCAAACCGGCCCCATTCAACACCGTCACGAAAGATCTTGAACAGCGAACTAGTTGAGCCAAATTGGGTGTCTCGGATCTGCCACCGGGCATCGTCGGTGAAACCGAAAGTCTCGACTTGAGTGAACAGCTTATTGCGAAAAGACTGTACAACATCGCGAACAGCCGGGCTGTCCCACCCTAGAATCAGCCGGCCGTTTGCAGGCACCAGATTCATAAAACGTCGAAATGCAAGCTTAACTGCAGCAAGATCAGGATAGATGTCGGCATGGTCAAATTCGATGTTGTTGACTATTGCTATCTCTGGGAGGTAGTGCATGAACTTTGGCCCCTTATCAAAGTAAGCGGTGTCGTACTCATCGCCTTCGATAATAAAGTAGTCGCTTTCCGTCACTCGAAAACTTACTCCAAAGTTCTGAGCAATCCCGCCAATTAGAAAAGAGGGATCTAAACCGGCCCGATCCATGACCCAGCTCGCAATGCTCGTCGTGGTTGTCTTTCCATGAGTCCCCGCGATTACCAGTGAGCGACGCCCACGAATAAACTCCTCCTTCACAATTTCCGCTTGTGAACGGTATGGAAGTTTAAGATTAAGAGTCTCTTCAACTTCGGCATTGCCGCGTGGAATTGCATTCCCCACGATGACGCAATCTGGTGCGGGCTGCAGATGTTCCGCCCGGTATCCCTGATTGATTGGGATGTTTAGCGATTCAAGCATGGTCGACATTGGGGGATAAACCTTTTCGTCCGATCCGGTGACATGGTGCCGGCGTGCCCGAAGCATTCCGGCCAACGACGCCATTGCGGTTCCACAGATTCCGATCAAGTGGTAGTGCATATGCGCTCAACAAAAGGACAACTTCAGCGGTACATTTGGCAGCTCAATACTATTCTGTGTATTCTGAACTGGAAGAAGAAGACTGTCGATCCTCGCTCATAGGTCCGAGTAGATCCCATGCTCTTATAGCTGAAATTCAAAAAGCTTTCCATTAGCGATCGTTTGCTAATGTTCGCTTCTTCCGCTGCGGAAGTAATGCGCCTGGCCAAGGAATTAATTACCGACCTTTTGGTGATCGAATATGTAGGACCGCAAGATGTCATGTTCCGCCGTATCTCCAGAGGGCGTTACCACCTTCATGAGTCGTTGGTAGAGGAATACTGCAGCACGCCTTGGTGTTCTGCGTTGACGAAAAGAGCCAGATTCAGCCACTCGACCGGACGCAACCACTGTTGCCCA
>Ga0209431_10000047_pt1 | contig 82879 bp, 87 predicted proteins | sample RifCSP13_3_FD_184021 | JGI IMG/M metagenome (GOLD analysis project Ga0209431, IMG submission 184021) | Soil microbial communities from Rifle, Colorado - Rifle CSP2_sed 13_3 (SPAdes) (version 2) | ecosystem: Environmental > Terrestrial > Deep subsurface > Rock core/Sediment | place: Rifle... | reverse complement strand
CCGGAACAAATCGAGATTCTCCTCCGCCGAACGATTTCGGTACGGGCTCTCTCGCCCCGGTCCAGTCAAAGTGCCACGGTATTCGCGGATCTGATCAGCATTCAGGCTGTCCACATAGGCCTTGCCATGGCGAATCAAATGCTCGGCGAACTCATACAGTTTTTCAAAATAATCCGAGGCGTAATACAGACGATCTCCCCAGTCGAAACCCAGCCAGCGCACATCGGCCTGGATGGCATCAGTATATTCAACACTCTCTTTCTCCGGGTTGGTGTCATCAAAACGCAGATTGCAGAGACCATTATATTCCTGTGCGAATCCGAAATTGAGACAGATGGATTTGGCATGACCGATATGCAGATAACCGTTGGGCTCCGGCGGAAAACGTGTATGCACGCGCCCGTCATTTTTATTCTGCCGCAGGTCCTCATCGATAATATTACGGATAAAATTCGAGGACCGCAGTTTTTCAGTTTCAGTCATATCTCATCTCATTAAATCAACGTATGCCGGTCAGTGGCAAAAATACGGCGGGGATTGTAGAACCTGACTCAAAATTATGCGAGCGCAGCTAATTTAAGTTTGGTTCAACACAGACTATTGATGGCGGGCAAATGATGGCAGGTCTCCGGATAGCCCCATCGCATGACGCATGATGGAGTATTTGACCGGTGTCAGCATATCTGTCACATCAAGCCCGATATTACGCAGGTGCCTGACCGAGGCCAATCTGCTCTCAAACAGGCACTTGAGACCTTGCAGTACTTTTATCATGATAAAATTCTCACCCCTGCGCCAGCGTTCATATCGGCGCAATACAGGATATGCGCCGATATCTTTATTCATTGTCCTGGCTTCGATCAGTACTTCAGCCAGTGTTGCTGCATCCAGCAAACCCATGTTGGCACCCTGGCCTGCGAGTGGGTGCGCGGTATGTGCGGCATCACCAATCAGGGCGAGACGCGGCTGGCAATAATGTTCAGCCTGGGAATGTTGCAAGGGAAAACATGCACGTGGTCCACAACTGACTATATCGCCCAACGTGTGGATAAAGGCATCAGCCAACGCCCGACAGAAACTGTCTTCATTCATTTTGATTAAAGACTTTGCATGATCAGGCGAGGTTGACCAGACAATACCGCATTGATGTGGATCGGCCATAGGCAAAAATGCCAAAGGGCCCGTTGTCAGAAATCGTTGCCGGGCAACTGCATCATGGGCCTTCTCCGTATTGGCGACACAGGCGACCGCCTGCTGGTGATAATCATGTACCGGACAGGCAATTCCGGCCAGCGTGCGCAGACGTGATCTCGCACCATCAGCGCCGATAATCAAATGACTGGTCAACTCCGTTCCGTCCTCGAGTTGCGCGCGGACCAGCGGCCCGTCTAACTTTAATCCAGACAGCGTTGCCGGTTGATAATATTTAATCAGATCCTGTTTATTGCTGGCTGCACGTAAGGCCTGTTCCAGAACTGTCTGCTCAATGATATATCCCAGTGTTGATTCACACAGTTCAGCGCTGTCAAATTTGATATCACCCGTACCGTTCTCGTCCCACACATGCATCTGGCGGAAATATCCAATCCTGTCCTGTGGCAAATATTCCCAAGCCCTGGCACTACGCAAAATATTTTCAGAGGCCCGGGTGATGGCCAGTGCCCGCGGATCGGTCCGACCGGATGTTGTTTCAACATTGCGTTCTTCCAGCAGTACACACCGGAGACCCTGGCCTGCCAGCAATAATGCTAATGTGGCGCCCGCGAGTCCCCCGCCCACGATGATGACATCAGCGTCAGGTTTGATGGTCATGGCGCAAGGCCTCTGACCATTGCAGGCTGTTTGCCATGCAGTCCCATCGCCCGCAGGGCAAATGACTTTTTCAGGGAAGGACAAATGTCCATCAACAACATGCCGGTGTTCCTGAACCATATCTTGTGCGGCAGATCGTTATAAAACATCGAGGCCAGACCATCGGTAAACCTTGTCACCTGGACCTGATCAGGCCTGCGCAAATCATGATATTGATTCAACAATCGTCTCTGACCAGGATCTTCCCTGTCGCGGACAGCAGGTAATAATATTTCAGCAAGTCCGGCAATGTCGCGCAGACAGAGATTAAATCCCTGGGCACTGTTCGGATGCAGTGTATGGGCGGCATTGCCCAGGATCACGACCCGCTCACGGACCTGTTCCCGGGCGATGATGAGTTGCATCGGATAGGACTTGCGCAGACCCAGCCGTTGAAATTTTCCCAGCCTGCGTCCAAACCGTGATTGCAATACAGCCAGGAATTCATCATCAATCATGTTCAGATAGTGTTCTGCGGATTCTGAAGCAACGGTAAACACCACCACACAACGATTTTCAGTTGACGGCATCAAAGCCAGCGGCCCTTGCGTAGTGAAGCGTTCAAAGGCCGTATTGTTATGTGGTTTACCTGGCGTAACATTGGTGACGATAGCTGTTTGTCCATAGTCCCTGAAATCAGTTTTTATACCCAGTATTTTACGCACGGGCGAATATGATCCGTCCGCAGCAACAACAAGATGCGCTGTAATTTCTGATGTGTTGCCATCCTGTAGCAAAGTGACTTCTGCCTGCTCAGGATGAATGACAATGTCCTTGACCTGGGCCGGGCAGATGAATTGAATATTTTTTGTAACGTTGATCCGTTCCATGAGGATACGCCCGAGTTCACGCGCCAGCACCACATGACCCAGCGCAGGCAGATGCATCTGTTCAGCATGCAAACGGACAAATCCGAAATGATATTGATCAGAGACATGCACGTGCTCGATAGGATTGGCGCTGCTAGAAACTGCATCCCATAAATCGAGACTGATTAATATTCGTTGTGAAGCGAGTGACAGGGCCAGACCGCGATCATCATAACTGGGCTGGCTCTCAGCACGCGGTGAGACAGCTTCAATCAGGGCAATGCGGATATTTTCTGCGGCCAATGCAATGGCCAGGCTTGCGCCTGCCATCCCGCCGCCCACAATTATCACATCAAAGTCAGGCGGCGAGTTCATGGGCCATCATTGCTTCGATTTCTTCTACTGATTTAGGCGCGTCTTTGCTTAAGATATCGTTGCCTGTCCTGGTCACCAGCACATCATCTTCAATGCGGATACCAATGTTCCGCCATTTTTTTGCCAGTCCCTTGCTGCTGGCCGGAAGATAAATACCCGGCTCCACGGTCATGACCATCCCCGGTTCAAAGGTGCGCCATTCGCCTTCCACCTTGTAATCACCCACATCATGCACATCCATTCCGAGCCAGTGGCCGGTCCGGTGCATGTAGTATTTTGTATAGGCTTGATCCTTGATGAGTTGCCGCAGCCTGCCTTTCAATATCCCGAGCTCGACCATCCCTGCTGTCAATACCTCAATCGCAGCCTCATGTGGTTCATTCCAGTGATTGCCGGGTTTGATTTTACCTATCGCTGCAGATTGCGCTTTTAACACCAGTTCATAGACCTCGCGCTGGGCGCTTGAAAATTTTCCATTCACCGGAAAAGTCCGGGAAATATCACTGGCATAACCGTTATATTCAGAACCGGCATCGATCAGCAATACATCACCATCATTCAATACCTGATTATTTTCTGTGTAATGCAGAATGCAACTGTTGGCTCCTCCGCCTACGATCGGTGGATAAGCAGTTTCCTGTGCACCCAGTTTCATGAACGTATATTTAAGTTCTGCTTCGATCTGGTATTCCATCATACCGGGACGGCACATCTGCATGGCGCGTCTGTGTGCTGCTGCAGATATTTTTGCGGCCTTGCGCATGGCTGCAATTTCGGCCCGGCTTTTATAAAGCCGCATCTCATGCAGCAAATGGTTCGGGGAAATAAATTCATCCGGCGCGTTCACGCCGGTGCGTGCGCGTTTACGAACCTGGTTAACCCAGCCCAGCACCCGCTGGTCAAACATACTGTTGTTACCCATGGTATAAAATATACGCTGCCGGTCTTCCAGCAGGCCGGGCAGGATCTCATCCATATCTCCAATGGGGAAGGCATCATCCGCACCGTAGCATTCAATGGCGCCATCCAGACCAGCGCGGCGTCCGTTCCAGGTCTCCATCACCGGATCATTTTCACGACAGAACAACACATATTCACCATGATGCCGGTCCGGTATCAGGACAGCTACTGCCTCCGGTTCCGGATAACCGGTCAGGTAACAAAAATCACTGTCCGGACGGAACGGGTACTCAACATCACGATTGCGTATATACACTGATGCGGTAGGGATAATTGCGATACTTTCATCTCCCATCATATCCATCAGTTTCTTCCGGCGACGTTTGTATTCCTTCAGATCCATAGCTAATGCAATACCCCGAGCCGGTTTGTTCCAAAAGCAGACTTGTGCATCTCAACATGAAGCAGGATCGCGCCCATGCGCACATATTCAATCAGTTCCGTGAATGCGGCCTCTTCTTCTTCCCCGCAGCCATTGATTTCGTCCGCATCCAAACGGCAAATCTTGTACAGATCCTGGATAAGTTCCCGGCATTCAAATGACAATAGATCAAAATCCGTTACACCGGCAATACCCAGTCCACTTAAAAACCCCTCGCACCATTCTATGAGGGCTGCACTACGTTCGCTCAGCGGACTGGATTCATCAGGCAATAACAGTTCCAGGGTGAAATCCTCAGAAGCAATCTTCAGGCAAACTTCCACGGCAAGTTCGGTGATTTGTTTGCAACATTCTGCACACATCTGCTGATCGGACATATCTGACAACAGGTATTTCCTGAACATATCTTCCTGCACACTGTCATTCACACACAGGTAACCACAGAGGAAACCATGGCATTCAGCGGCACGGCTCCCGGTCCCGGCATCGATCAACAGGATATCAAGCTCTTTATAATTCATTTGATTAAAATCTGTTTTCTGTTCTGCAAATATTGAGTAATTTCACCATCTTGCACGAACAAACCAGCATTGTCATGGTATTGAAACAGGGATTAAAGCCGTCATGTCTTGACCGCCATGCATGGCGGCTCTATATTGCATATCAATGATAAACAAACCATGAGTCTTGTCCATCCAATTAAGATAAAAACCGGAATTTATCATGCCAGACAAAAATAGTGACAATAGTGATCTTGGGGCACTCGAAGCCCGGGTTGACGAACTCATACGCACAGTGAGTCAACTGAAAACGGAAAATTCTGCCCTGCGTAACCAGCAGGATAACCTGGTCAATGAACGCGCTGTCCTCATTGAGAAAACCGAACAGGCCAGAACCCGCATTGAATCAATGATCTCAAGACTACGCGCCATGGAAACGCGCTCATGAGCATACCTGTATCATGAGTAAACCTATAAATGTCACTCTGCTGGACAAGGAATACCTGATAGCCTGCAGCGAAGAAGAACGCGATATCTTGCATCGCGCAATTGAGTTCCTGAACCAGAAAATGCGCGAAGTAAAATCTTCGGGCAAGGTGATTGGTTCAGAACGTATTGCCGTTATGGCGGCATTACACATTGCCCATGAACTTCTTCAATACAAAGACAGAAATGAGAGCTATACTTCAAACGTAGATAGTTTGATTCGCCGCCTGCAAAGCAAAATAGACGATGCCCTTGTAAAGGGCAAACAAATGGAGATTCAATAAACACAACTTCTTGCAGGATTACAAGTCAGTTTAAAATGGTTCTAAAAGTTTGGGTATCTACTGCGGCGTTTGTGTACAGGTGTGTGGTAACTTGAGCCTATAATGCACTGCACCGGGAACAAAATCGCGTTGTTGTTGCGCACGTCCTTCACGGGAAAGCCTGATACGACGCCAGCTGTTCCCACTTGGACTCTGGTTCAAGTTCGATTACCTGTCACGGCGCTGTGGTGATACCCACCCATCCTTTCTGTGATTGGTAATTGGTGATTAGTAACTAGTCACTTCCCTGCATTCTCTTTTTAGTCTTAACTAGTTACACTTCTCATATTACTATTTTCATCAATATGGACCTAGACTTACGCGCAACAAATCCCGATACATGAACTACTGGTTAATGAAATCCGAGCCGGATGTCTTCAGCATTGATGATCTGAAAAATCGTCCTAAACAGACTGAACCATGGGATGGCGTGCGCAATTATCAGGCACGGAATATGCTTAGAGATGATATGAAAAAAGATGACCTCGCTCTTTTTTACCATTCAAGCTGTGAAGTTACCGGGATCGTTGGAATCATGGAGATCGTGAAGGAAGGCTACCCCGATCCCACTGCTTTTATTCCAAAACACAAATACTACGATCCCAAAAGCAAACCGGAGAAGCCCACCTGGTATCTGGTTGATGTGAAATTCAAACGCAAGCTGAAACGAACAATTCCTCTTATCGAACTGCGTGACAAAAAACCACTGCAGAAAATGCATTTGTTGCAAAAAGGAAACCGGTTATCAGTGATGCCTGTAACGAAAAAGGAATGGGAGTATATTTTGAGTCTGGAGTAATTTTTAATTCAGCTTTCGGCCTGATGGCCGAGTAACTTCTTTTTGTGTGGCCAAAAAGAAGTTACCAAGAAAAAGTCCACCCCAATGACATGGCCTTCGGCTCCCCTTGTCAGTCATCAGTTATAAACGGGTACGCGCCTATTCCGCATGACCTCCATGGATGGAGGAAATGCAGAAGGAATGTAGGGAACAATCCCTGCCCCTGCCTCAGGGCCGTTGACCAAGCCCATCCATGGGCTTGGCCTTTCAGGCATGCTTCGCATGTCCAAATTCATTCCCTACGAATTTGTCATCTGCGCATCCCGCACAAATGCCCCTATAACTGATCCCTTCCTCAGCATGACAAAGGGGAATTAAACACCAAATCTCGCAGCCACTATATTCATGTGCTAATCTTTTCCTAACTAATCTGGGGAAAGGGATCAGGGAGCTCAAGACAATGAATCTATGTCAAAAAGTTCGTGTTTTTCATGCTATACGAACGCCGCATAGCATATAAATAATGATGTTAAGCGGCATACGCATAATCAACTGTTAGCTGTATATTAAATACAAATTAAACATGGCACGTCAGAAAGAAAAAGATCTATATCGCGCCCTTATCGACTCACGATTTTCATTCATGGGCAAAGGTAAGCGCACAATTGGGGATATCTATACCGGTGTTATAACGAATTTCCCAAATCTTTGTGATAATTACTACTTTTGCTATGAAAACTGCAAATCAGGAAATGATCAGCCAGAGTGGAAACATTCCGTGAGGAATGCTCTTCAACGATTAAAATCTATAAGTGGTCACATCTCTTTTACAGGAAAACGAGGGCTATGGAAATTTCAGTAAATTCGAGGTGAGTTATGCATAAGAACTTAACGTTTATATTGAGCTTAATAATTTTTTGTCTTGCAAGTAATGCACACGCTGGTGAATTTTCGAAATACGCCAATCAAGAATTGGCAAAATCTTTATGGGATAAAAACCTTATAGAAGATTCAGTGATATCTATCAGTAATATGTCTGTTGATGCAGTGGAAAATCTATCAAATGTGCTCGGTAGTTGCCTTCCCATAAAGGGAGGCCAATTTCGAGAGTATTTTTGTGAAAGAGAAAAGATAAAATTTCAAATTAAGTTTAACGTGCCACATTCTATAAATTCAATCGTCAATGCACTTATTGCTTCCGCTAATGTAATGATAGACCAGTCAAAAATTACTTCTGAGGAACACAGAAAATATATTATGGAATTAGTCCAGCAACAGAACTTGGTAATTAATACAATTGGTGATGCAATTAGTCAGAGACTCGCTAATAAGGATTAAAATGAATAGCAATACTAAATCTCAGCTAAGAAGCGCTTGCAGCAGACGCACTAAAGCGCGCTGCTGAAGCTCAGCGTTAAATTATTGGTTATTCCCATATTTCACCAAAAACTTATCCAGACTATTGGCAAATGCCAGCCTGTCACTTTGACTCAGTGCTGACGGGCCACCGGTCTGGATACCGCTGGATCGCAAAGTATCCATAAAATTCCGCATGCTCAAACGCGCCTTGATAGTATCCGTTGTATATAACTCCCCGCGCGGATTCAATGCATGGCCGCCCTTTTCAATCACTACCGCGGCCAGGGGAATATCAGCGGTAATCACCAGATCGCCTGCTTCAATTTTTTTGACGATCTCGTTATCTGCGACATCGAAACCGTGAGGCACTTGCAGTGTCTTGATAAAGTTAGATGGTGGTGTTTGCAAATACTGATTTGCGACGAGTATCAATTCTATCCGGGTACGTTCCGCTGCCCTGAATAAAATATCCTTGATGACTTTTGGACATGCATCAGCATCTACCCATATTTTCATGAATCTATCTCAAAATTGCTGCGCTTGCTGATACAGCGTTAAAAACGGGCTCGAAATGCTTATGTACTGTCGTGTACACTCCGCTTTCTCGCCCATTTTCGCCTTGTCTCGGCTGCGCTCGCATAATTTTTAGCCTAGATTCACTTAATACTCACCAAGCCTTACAAAAAACCTGAATAGCTAAGGAAAACCTGATTAAGTTGCCTGTGTCATTTCGAGCACAGTGAGAAATCTAATTGTTCATGGTTTTTATTTAATATCTTTAACACCAGATTTCTCCCTAGGGTCGAAATGACAACTTAGTCAATGTTCACCAAGCTGATTAACTCAAAAACATTTCATACGCCGGATTGTTCGTCTCCTCCCAATACTGCATCCCCAGTTCATCCAGAAATTTCTGAAATTCCGGGCGTTCTTCATCCTTGACCTGGATGCCCATTAACACGCGGCCATAGGCTGCGCCGTGATTGCGGTAATGAAACAGGCTGATATTCCAGCGCTCCCCCATTTGTGCGAGAAAATGCAACAGCGCGCCGGAGCGTTCCGGGAATTCGAACCGGTAAAGCCGTTCATTTTTTGCCTGTGGCGCATGGCCGCCAACCATGTAACGGACATGCATTTTGGCAACTTCGTCGCTGCTGAGGTCCAATACTTCATAACCCTTGCTTTTGAGTTGCGAAATCAATGCATTTTTTTCTTCAATGCCGTTACGCAACTGGACCCCGGCAAAGACATGGGCCTGTTTGCTGTCTGCATAACGGTAATTGAATTCCGTGATGAGTCGCGGTCCAAGATCATGGCAAAAGATACGGAAGCTGCCCGGACGTTCCGGGATGGTTGTACCGATCAATGCCTCGCGATGTTCGCCTAACGCCGAGAGTTCAGCGATGTGCCGGAGACGATCAAAATTCACATTGGCACCGCTGAAGATAGCGACCATTTCCTTGCCCTTGATCTTTTCGCGGTTCACATATTGTTTGAGTCCCGCCAGTGCCAGCGCACCAGCAGGCTCCGGGATCGATCGGGTATCTTCAAAGATGTCCTTTACCGCAGCACAGATTTCATCATTGCTGACCAGTAATATTTCTTCAACAAACTCTCGTGCAACACGGAATGTTTCCTTTCCGGCCTGGCGCACGGCCGCACCATCAGCAAAGATACCGATATGATCCAGCACTACACATTCACCTGCCTCGAAGGCACGTTTCATACACGGCGCTTCTTCCGGTTCGACACCAATGATCCGTATTTCCGGGCGATGGGCCTTCACATAGGCTGCGATACCCGCGATAAGTCCTCCACCACCAACCGGCACAAAGATGATATCGATGGTATCAGGATGCTGTGCCAGGATTTCCACACCCACTGTTGCCTGCCCGGCGATGACTACGGGGTGGTCAAATGGTGGAATCATGGTCATGTTGTTTTTTTCCGCCAGCATCACGGCATAGTCCTTGGCCTCGTCATAAGTATTGCCATGCAGGAGCACTTCCGCACCCAGGCGCTTGACCGAGTTGATCTTGATCTCGGGCGTGGTCTTGGGCATGATTATAACTGAACGAATACCCAGTTTTTGTGCCGCCAAAGCCACACCCTGGGCATGATTACCGGCGGATGCTGCAATCACCCCTTGCTCGCGGGCGCCATTTGACAAGGTCGCCATAAGATTGAAGGCGCCGCGTATTTTATAGGAAAAAACCGGTTGCTGATCCTCCCGTTTCAGCCAGATGTTATTGTCATAGCGGCGTGATAATTCACGCGCATAGTCCAGTGGCGTTTTTAAGGCGACTTCATAGACCCGGCGCGAGGCCTCGGCAATTAATTTTTTGTATTCTTCCAGCATCTGTATAAGATAACATTTAAGTGGCTATGAGACATTCATGATTATCGGGATGAGCAGTGGATCAAGACGAAAAAAAGCGCAAGGTTGCTGAAGCGGCCCTGCAATATGTTGTCAGTGATGGTTATATCGGTGTCGGCACCGGCAGCACCGTCAATCATTTCATTAAACAGCTGGCTGGTATTAAACACAAAATCGAGGGCGCTGTTTCCAGTTCCGCAGCTACCGAAAAACTGTTGCGTGAATATCATATCCCCGTTGTGCCCCTGAACAGTGTCATTGAAATTCCGGTCTATGTCGATGGCGCCGATGAGGCTACCCGTCATCTGCAGTTAATCAAGGGAGGAGGAGGCGCACTGACCAGGGAAAAAATAGTCGCTGCCGCCAGTAAAAAATTCATCTGTATTATTGATGATACCAAACTGGTGGATGTGCTTGGTAAATTTCCCCTGCCCGTTGAAGTGATCCCGATGGCGCAAAGTTATGTAGGGAGGCAGCTGGTCAAACTCGGTGGCCAACCGGTGCTCCGGGAAGGTTTCACAACTGATAATGGTAATATCATTATTGATGTTTATAACCTGTCTATTTTGCAACCGGCTGAACTGGAAGTAAAAATTAATAATATCGCCGGGGTAGTCACCAATGGTCTGTTTGCCCGGCGTCCAGCCGATGTGTTGCTGGTTGCAGACGGTTCGGGCGTGCAAACCCTGCAATAATTGATTGATTCAATCGTGGATTTATATGAAAATCTTCGTCACATCAATGCGTTATAAAAATTGTAGAACAGGCAACCATAACAGGCGTGTAACTTGCTTATTTATGATAAATAACTGATATTCGCACTGTGCAAATATAACTCTGGGAGTAGTTTATGATTTTTTACATTGTCTATGCGCTGGCAATTGTTGTGCTGATTTTGCATTTCACTGGCTGGCTGGCGAGGCGCAATATGGAATGGCTGGTTCTGACCACGCCGGTTGCTGTATTTGCCGTTATCATCCTTGATTATATGAAGATCATATAACGCCCGATTAACACCAATGATCGGTTTGCTGCAACGGGTCACCCACGCCTCGGTAGCAGTAAATCAGAAGATTATTGGCAGAATAGACAGAGGTTTGCTTGTCCTCATCGGGATTGAAAAACAGGATTCAGCCACCCAGGCTGAAAGGTTACTGGAAAGACTGTTAGGTTACCGGGTATTCCCTGATCCGGAAGGCAAGATGAATTTAAGTCTTGCTGATATCAAAGGCGGCCTTCTGCTGGTCCCGCAATTTACCCTCCCTGCCGACACCCATAAAGGAATGCGTCCGAGTTTCAGTTCGGCCGCGCCACCGGATAAAGGCCTGGAGTTATTCGAATACCTGCTCTCGCTTGCAAAGGAAAAATACCACTCGGTTGAATCCGGGATGTTTGGCGCAGAAATGCAGGTGACTTTAACCAACGACGGGCCGGTAACGTTTTGGCTTAAAACATAGTCACAAGTTTTAAGTTACAAGTCACAAGGAAAAATCAAACTCCGTACGACTCATCTTGTAACTTATGACTTGTAACTTGTAGCTGCTTTAAACCCAGTCCTGCGGCTTCAGAAACTTTTCATACAATTCCGCCTCTGGTGTACCTGCCTCCGGCTGCCAGTTATATTGCCATCTCACTTGTGGCGGCAATGACATCAGGATAGATTCGGAACGGCCGCCGGACTGCAAGCCAAACAAGGTGCCACGATCGTAAACCAGGTTGAATTCCACATAACGGCCACGCCGGTATAACTGGAAATTACGTTCACGTTCTCCATAGGGCATGTCCTTCCTGCGTTCGACGATGGGCATATAGGCTTTAAGGAAATGATCGCCAACACTCTGCATGAAGGCGAAACATTTTTCATAACCCCATTCGTTGAGATCATCGAAAAACAGGCCGCCGATGCCGCGTGGCTCCTGCCGGTGCTTGATGTAGAAATATTCATCACACCATTTTTTGTATTTCGGATAAACATCCGCACCGAATTCCTTGCAGGCATCCTGTGCAGTCTGATGCCAGAGACGCGCATCTTCCCTGAATCCGTAATAAGGAGTGAGATCAAAACCGCCGCCAAACCACCAGACCGGTTCCGTGCCTTTTTTCTCGGCGACGAAAAAACGTACATTCATATGCGTGGTTGGCACATAGGGATTCAGCGGATGGAACACCAATGAATCACCCAGGGCCTGAAATGATCTGCCCGCGAGTTCCGGTCTTTGTGCTGTTGCTGATGCTGGCAATCCAGCGCCATAAACATGCGAAAAATTGATGCCCGCCTGTTCAAAGATCCGCCCGTCACGCATGACCCTGCTGCGGCCACCACCGCCTTCCGGACGTTGCCATTCATCCTCAATCAACACCAGTTTGTCATCCATTGCCATCAGGGCACTGGTAATACGTTCCTGAAGTTGCAACAGATAATCCTTGATAAGGCCTATATTCATCATTTTCAACCGGGTACTAATGGCAAGAATTCATTCAAGCAGGTATCCTATTCACTTTTCCGGAATTAAGCCATGAGCAAGAGCAAGCGTAAAGTCAAAGTCAATCGCGGCACCAAGGAAACCCAGATTTCAGTCAGTCTTGATCTGGATGGCCAGGGCAAGGCTGAGCTCGACATTAAAATTCCGTTTCTGGAACACATGCTGGATCAGGTGGCCCGCCACGGTATGTTCGATATTACCATCAAGGCCAAGGGCGATCTTCAGATCGATGCCCATCATACAGTTGAAGACGTAGGGATTACCCTGGGACAGGCATTTACCCAGGCACTGGCAGATAAAAAAGGCATACGCCGTTATGGTCACGCGTATGTGCCACTGGACGAGGCTTTGTCACGTGTGGTGCTGGATTGCTCAGGCCGTCCTGGACTTGAATATAACGCCAAATATCCACGGGCGCGGATCGGTGAATTCGATGTGGACCTGATCTTTGAATTCTTTCAGGGTTTTGTAAACCACAGCATGATCACCTTGCACATTGATAACATCCGCGGCCGTAATGCCCATCATATTGCCGAGACTATCTTCAAGGCGTTCGGCCGTGCCCTGCGCATGGCGGTGGAACTGGATCCGCGCATGAAGGGCGTTTTACCTTCTACGAAAGGTAAACTCTAAATACAACCTTTACTTTAATTTTGTCATTTCGACCAACGGGAGAAATCTGGTTTTGAGTAATAGTAAAAATGGATTTCTCGCGGAGTTTATCCTGAGCGTAGCTGAAGGACCTGAAATGACAAGTTGCTTAAATTCTGATTAACCACATGTCTACCGTCGTTGTAATCGATTACGGCACCAGCAACCTGCGCTCGGTCGCCAAGGCGCTGGTATTTGTCGCCGGGAACAAGCACAAGATCATAATCAGCGATCAAACCGAACAGATCCGTTCAGCAGATCGCGTAGTGTTTCCCGGCCAAGGCGCGATCGGGCAATGCATGCAGAGCCTCAAAGAAAAAAATCTTGATGAATTGATTAAGGAATCAATTCGCACCAAACCTTTTCTCGGCATTTGTCTCGGCCTGCAATCATTAATGGATGAAAGTGATGAAGATGGCGGCACGAAAGGTCTTGGTATCATTCCGGGCCGCGTCCTGCGTTTTAAAAATAATATCAAGGATGAGAACGGCGATACCTGCAAAATCCCGCACATGGGCTGGAACCAGGTTAATCAATCCAAACCACATACCTTATGGAAAGACATAGATGATGGCGCACGCTTTTATTTTGTGCATAGCTACTATGTTGAACCAACGAATGAATCTGATATTGCGGCAACGACAGATTATGCAGTGAATTTCACCTCGGTGTCCGCGCATGATAATATTTTTGCCACACAATTTCACCCGGAAAAAAGCCAGAAGGCGGGACTGACGCTATTAAAAAACTTTCTGGTTTGGAAAATATAATGAAAAAAACATTATATTGTTAATATTTACCTGACTTGCCGGGCCGTTCTTATTTATGCTTAGGCTTATGCCTGTTGTCTGGTTTGCCTTTGTTCTTCCTGTCTTTTTTCCGGTCTATTTTTCCGCCGGATACTTCATTAAGGCGCGTAATATTCAACTGGCGGCCAGCCACCCAGGTTTTTTTCAGATCACGGAAAACATCCTTTGGCATGCCTGAAGGTAAATCCACCGTGCTGTAATTGTCATAAATGGTGACTTTTCTTATGTAACTGCTATCAAGACCGGCTTCATTGGCGATGGCACCGACGATGTTACCTGCCTTGACCTCATGCTTGCTACCGACTTCAAGCCGGTAACGTTCCATATCTTCATCCGGCTCAGGCAGCATCCTGTTTTCTGGATCTTGCTTTTCTGTTTTTGGTTTGTGTTTGTTTTTTTGATCAAACTTGCTGCCTTCCGAAAAATGTTTTTCCCTGTTACGCTGTTTTTCAGGCCTGTCTTTTTTCCTTTCGGACTGTTCAACACGAATATTCTTTTCCAGCAGTAACGGCACATCGCCCTGTAACAGTTTTGCCAGGGCTGCGGCAATATCCAGCGGTGGCAGGTTTGTTTCACGCTGAAATTGTTCGATGATGTTATTAAATAAACCGAGATCTTCGTTTGCAAGTGTGTCAGAAATACGTTGCTTGAAACGTGTAATGCGTTCGTTATTAATGGATTCTGTAGTTGGCAGATTGATTATTTCTATTTTTTGCCGTGTTGCTCTTTCAATCGACTGCAACATGTGCCGTTCGCGTGGAGTAACGAACAGGATGGCTTCACCTGTGCGTCCGGCCCGACCGGTGCGGCCGATACGATGCACATAGGCTTCAGTGTCATTCGGGATATCGTAATTGATCACATGGCTGATGCGTTCTAGATCCAGTCCGCGGGCTGCCACATCGGTCGCCACAAGAATATCCAGCTTGCCGGATTTAAATTTATTGACTGTCTGTTCACGCATCTTCTGGGTGATGTCGCCATTTAATGCGGCACAATCATAACCACGGGCTTCCAGTTTTTCTGCAAGCTCGACGGTTTCGATCTTGGTACGCACAAAGATCAATATGCCGTTAAATGTGGTTGCCTCAAGTATCCGGGTCAACGCATCCAGTTTCTGGTTGCCGTGGACCAGCAGGTAACTCTGCCGGGTCGCCTCCACTGTAGACGTTCGGGTTTTGATCGTGATGTGTTCCGGATCAGTCAGGTATTTCTTCGAAATCCTGCGTATGGGATCGGGCATGGTGGCGGAGAACAATGCGACCTGATGCTGTGAGGGGGATTGCTCCAGGATCCACTCCACATCATCGATAAAACCCATGCGCAACATCTCGTCACCTTCATCCAGCACCAGGCAGATCAAGCCATCCAGCTTCAAGGTGCCACGGCGCATATGGTCCATGACCCGGCCAGGTGTGCCCACGACTACATGCACTCCGCGTTTCAATTGCCGGAGTTGCACACCGTATTCCTGCCCACCATAGATCGGCAGGACGTGGAATCCCTTTATATGTGCGGCATAACGCTGGAATGCCTCGGCAACCTGGATCGCGAGTTCGCGGGTGGGCGTGAGTACCAGTACCTGTGGCGATACTTTTTTGAGATTAATCCGGGACAACAGCGGCAAAGCAAACGCCGCAGTCTTACCGGTGCCGGTCTGGGCCTGACCCACGACATCACGTCCGGCAAGAATGTGGGGTATGACCTGGGTCTGAATGGGAGTAGGTGTTTCGTAGCCGACATCATTCAGTGCCTGCATTACCGGCGCAGCAAGACCCAGATCACTAAAAGCCGGAAGAGAAGATGAATCAGTTGACATGATGGTTACCTTGGAAAAATGTAATGTAAAGAGAGGCAGGATTGACTCCGGCAATTCCCCGCGCGGCTGCTATGAAAAGGGCGTGCAGTATATGCCTTAATCAGGAAATTTACTATCCTATCCCATAGCTAAGGTGTTCCGGTTTCATGCGCTATGGCACGGTGACCGATATCCGTGCGGTAATACATGCCGTCCCAGTTGATCATACTGATGGCGGTATAGGCAGACCGCTGCGCCTCCGTGACATTTTTTCCCAATGCCGTTACACATAACACGCGGCCGGCGGCGGTGACGACTTCATTGTTTTCCTGCCGGGTCCCCGCGTGAAACACCTTGACGTGTTCCGGGAATACACTGTCCAGTCCCGAAATCACATCACCCTTGCTGGCGCTCTCCGGATAACCTCGCGAGGCCAGCACCACGCCAAGTGCTGCCCGCTCATCCCAGATGGCCTGTTTTGATTCCAGTTTCCCGTCGATCGCCGCATCACATAGTTCAACCAGATCACTTTTCAGTCGCAACAAGATCGGCTGGGTTTCCGGATCGCCGAAACGGCAATTGAACTCCAGCACATTCGGCGTGCCATCCTGTGCAATCATCACACCGGCATAAAGAAAGCCGGTGTATTTCCTGCCCTCGGCCGCCATACCCTGCACGGTGGGAACAATCACATCATTCATGATGCGGTCGTGAATTTCCCTTGTGATAACAGGCGCCGGTGAATAGGCCCCCATCCCGCCGGTATTCGGTCCCTTGTCACCATCATCGCGCGCCTTGTGGTCCTGGGAACTTGCCAAAGGTAAAATATTTTCACCGTCACTCATCACAATAAAACTGGCTTCTTCGCCTTGCAGGAATTCCTCGATCACGATCCGATGACCGGCATCACCGAATTTGTTTCCGGCCAGCATATCGTTGACGGTAGCAATCGCTTCCTGCTGCGATCGGGCGATGATCACGCCCTTGCCTGCGGCCAGACCATCGGCCTTGATTACCAGCGGGCAACCTGCGCTATGGATATAATCAATGGCCGGCCGGACTTCCGTAAAGACTTCATAAGAGGCCGATGGAATTTTGTGGCGTTTGAGAAATGACTTGGTAAATGATTTTGAACCTTCCAGAATGGCTGCATCCTTGCCTGGACCAAAACAACGGAGTCCGTTTTCCTGGAACGCATCCACAATACCTGCGACCAGCGGCAACTCCGGGCCGATAATCGTCAGATCAATTTTTTCTCCCTTTGCAAAACCAACCAGGGCAGGAATATCTTCGGCGGGTACAGGAACATTGGTGACTTTATTCTCACGCGCGGTTCCTGCATTGCCCGGTGCGACATAGACCCGGTTTATGTTGTTTGACTGGGCCGCTTTCCAGGCCAGGGCATGTTCCCGCCCGCCACCGCCGACTATCAGCACTTTCATAAATCTTTTTACCGCCCTTAACTAGCCTGCGGAACAGGCAACCCTAACTTCTGCAAAGGTAAATACTGAAAATAATAATGACAACCAACAGAAATAATGTAGTCAAGAACGTCTTTATATTGCGGCTGTTTAAACCATCTGGACAGCACATAGACATACTCGACTTCAATATTTAATTGCGAAAAGAGTCTTTTGTACTGTTTCTTTTTGAAATCACAGGTTTGCAATTTTTCATCCACCGATCCCGCTACTTGTTGATACTTTATTTCAATAATAAACAGTGTATTATTTCTGATCACATAAACAGCGTCATCTGGCAATAATTTTTTGGACAATATCGACTTCCAGTCAACTTGTTTGCTATCTAAATATCGGTATAAATCATGCTTACGATAGCAATTAGCAACCACGTTATTATTGTATAGAATACCCTTGCCAATCGCGGCTTTTCTAATAGAGTAGCCCGGCAGAGAATCAAGCAAGCCAAGCAGATCAGATTCTTGCTCAAAATCTAATCCTGTCAGAGTATTAGAGCCGCCGACTCCGCCGCTTCTCATCAATGTCCCGCCTTTAATCTGCGCGGGCTGCCTGCAGAGAGATTGTCAATCACCTCATTAATTCTTTTTTTAGAGACTTGAAGAAAATCCTTAGATATATCTATACCAACATAACGTCTTTTCGTATGTAACGCGGCTATTCCTGTTGTTCCGCTCCCACTAAAAGGATCAAGAATTAAATCCCCTTCATTTGTAGATGCCTGTATGCATCTGATTAGAAGCTCAATAGGCTTCTGAGTCGGATGCTTACCAAATGTTTTTTCTTCGCCTTTTGGCGGCAAAATGCGCCAAACGGATTTCATCTGTTTGCCGCCGTTTATTGACTTCATTAATTTGTAGTTAAAAACATGTTTGCTTTTATCCGTTTTCGCCGACCAAATTATTGTCTCCGTCGAATGCGTGAAATATCTGCATGCTAAATTGGGCGGGGGGTTAGGCTTCTCCCAGGTTATGTCATTGAGTATTTTGTAGCCAATTTGTTGCATGGCATACCCAACAGAATGTATCACGTGATGGGTTCCTGACACCCATATTGTGCCATTTGGTTTTAATAGTTTCTGGCAGCGTCTTAGCCATTCACTGTTAAACTCATGGTTGAATTCTGGGCCCCGGGATCTATCCCAATCTCCTTTATCAACTTTTACCATGCGGCCAGCATGGCATGTGATCCCGCCATTTGATAAAAAATACGGTGGATCTGCAAAAATCATGTCGAATTTCCCATCAGGGAATTTTTCAATAAGCAAATCCATCAACTCTAGACAATTCGCGTGATAAAGCCAGATACACCGCTCATCGTTTCTAAAAAAAGACTGGTTTGGTGAGAGTTTTGTTTTTTCGAAGACGCCAAATCCCAAGGGATCATTTCCAATAACCAATCGTTCCTTATGCATTTTGTATCTCATGCGATTTTTCCTGAAGCTAATGCAGGAAATGGCGCATCCCCGTAAACACCATGGCCATGTTGTGTTCATTTGCCGCGGCGATGACTTCATCATCTTTCACTGAGCCGCCAGGCTGTATAACTGCAGTTACACCGGCTGCCGCTGCGGAATCTATGCCATCACGAAACGGGAAGAAGGCGTCCGAGGCCATGACGGAACCCTTGACCTCGAGCTCTGCATCCTGGGCCTTGATAAGCGCGATACGCGCACTGTAGACCCGGCTCATTTGTCCGGCGCCGATTCCAATGGTGCGCTGGTCCTTTGCATAAACAATGGCATTGGATTTCACGTATTTCACTACCGGCCAGGCAAATAATAAATCCTGTAATTCTTTTGCCGTAGGTGCACGCTTTGTGACGGTCTTGAGATTTGATGATGACACCTTGCCCAGATCATTATCCTGCACCAGCAGGCCCCCACTGACGCGTTTCAGGTTGAGTTGTTGAATAATCTTCTGCCTTTGTCCAGCAGCCAGAACACGGACATTGGATTTACTGCCCAGAATATTTAGTGCGGCAACATCAATATCGGGGGCGATGATCACCTCCACAAACTGGCGCTCAATAATCACTTTTGCAGTTCCTGCATCCAGCATTTGATTAAACGCAATGATGCCTCCAAAAGCGGAAGTTGGATCAGTGGCATAGGCATTTTCATAGGCTTCAAGAGTATTTTTACCCAGTGCCACACCGCAGGGATTGGCATGTTTGACAATTACACATGCTGATTCCTGGTAGGACAATACACACTCGAATGCGGCATCGGTATCAGCTATATTATTGTAGGAAAGCTCCTTGCCCTGTAACTGTTTTGCGCTCGCCAGGGTGCCGGCGGGCGGATTGGGTTGAATATAGAATGCCGCAGTCTGGTGCGGGTTCTCTCCGTAACGCAACTTCTGTTGCTTGATGAATTGCATTGTATAGGTCAGCGGGTAATCCTGATGCAGTCCTTCTGCATCCATCGCACCGAGATAATTGGATACATTGGCATCGTAATTGGCTGTATGCGCAAACGCCTTTTGTGCAAGATAAAAGCGCATCTTATCGCTCAAGGTGCACTGGTTTGCCCTGAGTTCATCCAGCACCTTCGCATAATCGCCGTAATCCACAACCACACCAACCCGGGCATGGTTCTTTGCTGCGGAACGCAACATCGCGGGCCCGCCGATATCAATTTTTTCAATAGCCTCAGCCAGTGTACATCCCGGTTTGCTGACAGTTGCTTCAAAGGGATAGAGGTTCACCACGACCAGATCGATCGGCTCAATGTCATGTTGTTTCATCACGGCATCATCCTGGCCCCGCCGTCCGAGTAATGCCCCATGGATTTTCGGGTGTAATGTTTTTACACGCCCGTCCATGATCTCGGGAATACCGGTGTAATCAGATACTTCAATTACGGGGGTATTATTTTCTGCAAGGAGTTTTGCGGTGCCACCGGTGGAGAGGAGTGTTATACCAAGTAGGTGTAATCCCTGGCAGAAGTCAGCTACACCGGTTTTATCGGAAACGCTGATCAGCGCCCGTTTAACCTTCATCATCTCGCAAGCAGGCTGTTAATCGAGGCCATATTTCTTGAGCCTGCTACGCAGAGTTCCTCTGTTTAACCCAAGAATCTCTGAGGCCTTGGTAATATTACCGCGGGTCATCTGCATCACTACTTCAAATATGGGTTTTTCCACCTGCTCTATGAAAAGATTATAAAGATTACTCGCTTCATGGCCATCCATATCGGCGAAATAACTTTCTACTGCTATACGCACATTCTTGCTGAGACAATTTCCGTTACCGTGCCGCACCGGTTCTGGTTGAGTATGTTGCTGCTCTGCCTTTAATAAACTCATGCCGCCAGTCCTTGTACTGTTATTCTTTCCCGTGTGGCGAAATAATTCCGGACTGCCTCCAGCTGTTCCCGTGCTGATTTAACACTGTTAACCCGTGCCCGGAATATATTGGCCCCCTGCTGCTGTTTACAATACCAGCCGATATGTTTTCGTGCTATACGCACACCTCTATATTCTCCATAAAAGCCATACAGGTTTTCCAGATGTCTGATTAATGTGGTGCAAATTTCTGTATCGGTAGGTGCTGACTGCAATTCGCCGGTGGCAAGATAATGGCTGATCTGGCGAAAGATCCACGGGTTGCCCTGGGCGGCACGGCCTATCATGATGCCATCTACACCGGTCTGTTTAAGTATGTTTGCAGCCTGCTGTGACGAGTTTATGTCACCATTGGCTACCACCGGAATATTGACCGCAGCCTTGATCGCAGCAACGGTTTCATGTTCTGCCTCGCCGGTAAAGGCGCAGGCACGGGTGCGGCCATGGACACTGAGCATCCGGATGCCGGATTGTTCTGCAATTCTGGCAATGGTTAATGCATTACGGTGTTGTTTATCACTGCCGGTGCGGATTTTAAGTGTCACCGGGACAGTCACTGCCTTGACCACGCTTTCCAGGATTTGTGTAACCAGTTGTTCATTCTGCAACAGCGCTGAGCCTGCCATTACGTTACAGACCTTCCTGGCCGGGCAGCCCATATTGATATCAATAATCTCTGCGCCATTATCCATATTGAGTCTGGCTGCTATCGCCATCATGTCAGGGTCTGCACCGGCTATCTGTACCGCGCGTGGTGAGTCCTCACCCCGATGGTCAAGACGATGTCTGGATTTTCTGCTGTTCCACAGGGCGATATTGGATGTGATCATTTCCGATACAGCCAGACCCGCACCCAGTTCCCTGCACAATTGCCTGAAGGGTTTATCTGTTACGCCCGCCATGGGCGCCAGTAGCAGATTGTTCTTTAATGTTATTGATCCAATTTTCATACACACACCGCTTCTTGTATTCCGGCGGTTTGAAGTGGGGAAGACATGATAACTATAATTCAGCGCCGATGAAAGTTGAGTTATTGATAAATATTTTTTTATATTGCCGGCGATCAACTGCACGATGTAAAACAAAGTTTTGCATCACGATGTTTAAAGAAATCTGAACTCGAAACTGACTGCACCTTCGGTCGGACCGGTCACTTCCAGCACAAAATGCACCGGCTGATTGGGAATCATGCCTTTATTCATGATAATACTGTTATCCAGATACTCTTGCGGGTTGAACTGCCGTGATGCAAGCATCTTGCCATTGGTATCAAACAGCGAAAACTGGATGCTGGGATAGGGTTGTGTTTTTGCTGAGTAGTTGGCCATGGTGGCATTGACCAGCAACGTATTCGAATAATGCGGATGCAACCGTACATCACGATTCAGCAGTTTTATTTCAGAAGTCCTGTATACCCGTATCAGTTCACATTGCAGTTTTTTACAAATCTTTTCTGCCCATGGCCTGAGATCCGGATATTGTTCCAGCAGATCATCCCGGTTAAACCAGGCAATCTGTATTGCAACAACGGCCAGCAATACAAATATTCCCAGTGACCACAATATTCTGGTCTTTTTGCTGAACGGTGCTGCTTCGTCTGCACGCAGGATCTCCGGGATGTCGAATTGCGGTTCTTCCAGGCTGTATTCATCGGCAGTCTCAACATCTGCCGGGGCTGTTTCGGTTCCTGTCTGCTGGATATCTTTTGCCGGGGCCGGCTTAATGCGGGGAAGCGGTTTGTCAGACAACCGTTCAACAGCATTGAATTGTCTGCCACAGAAACCGCACCGTACCGTCCCCCTGGCGGCGGTCAGTTGTCCGGCATGGATACGGTATTGTCTATGACAACCTGGGCAGGAAGTAAACATTTATATTACTGGGTGTCATTGTTCTCGATCAGGACTATTTCCTGGTGCCTTCCAACAAGGCCCATTCCCGGCGGAAAACCGGAGTCTGCATGTTAAACCAGCTTTGATATGCGGCCAAACATTCTTCCGCCTGTGTTGCCAGAATACCGGATATGACGACAACGCCGTCCGCTGAGACCAGTCCGGCAAATTTTGTAGCGAGGATCTTGAGTGGATTCAGCAGGACATTGGCGAGCAACATATCGACTACCGGCAATTCGATCGCGTCCGGATGCATGATGGTGATCTGATCAGACAACTGATTTCTGTCTGCATTGGCCCTGGTCGCCTCCAATGCCTGCGCATCAATGTCAACCGCCCAGGCATGTGCTGCACCGAGCTTCAATGCTGCAAGGGCCAGTACCCCCGAACCACAGCCGTAATCAATCACCTGCTTGCCACAGACATCATGATCGACGAGCCAGTCCAGACACATGCCGGTGGTGTCATGCGTGCCGGTACCAAAGGCCAGGCCCGGATCCAGCATCAGGATATTGGGAATATGGTCCGGCGGAGTACACCAGCCGGGACAGATACAGAGTTGATCTCCAAAAATCCTGGGGCCATGGGTTTGCTGGTATTCACTCACCCAGTCCCTGTCCTCGATCAACTCAATTTGATGCTGCCGTATCTGATCTGCGCCGACACGATTACGTGCCACCACAATCAGGGTATCCAGATCGGTATCTTCATGCAGCAGCGCGGTAACACGGGTCTGTTCCCACAAATCTTCAGATTTGGAACTGCCCTGCCCAAATAACAATTCATTACTGCTCGCAGACAAACTGACTGAGACCGCACCGAACTTCTCCAGTAGTTCAGATAATGTATTGGCGCTTTCCCTGTTACTTTCAAAAGTGAGTTGTAACCAGGCCATTGGAATTATCGGTAGTCAGTGCGTGATTGGTGATGACGTGCATGGATGCACTAATGCCGCAGGCGCAGGGATGCGCTGGAGCGGCGAGTGATTTGAAATTGGTAAAAGCATGGCTGACTATTTGAGACCGAGTTTATTTTCCAGGTAATGTATATCCGTACCACCGGCCTTGAAGGCCGCATCATCAATAATCTTCTGGTGCAGGGGAATATTGGTCTTGATACCTTCGATCACTATTTCAGAAAGCGCCATAGACATCCTGGCGATAGCCAGTTCACGGGTGTTGGCATGCACGATCAATTTCCCAATCATGGAATCGTAATAAGGCGGAACCTTGTAACCACCATAAATGTGTGTGTCCACACGCACACCAAATCCTCCGGGGGGATGATAGTGTTCAATCACTCCGGGCGAAGGCGTGAATGTGTCCGGATCCTCGGCATTGAGACGGCATTCAATAGCATGGCCGTTAAACACGATATCATCCTGCCGGTAACCAAGTTGCTCGCCACTGGCAATCCGCAATTGTTCGCGAATGATATCCACGCCGGTAATCATTTCCGTGACCGGATGTTCCACCTGTACACGGGTGTTCATTTCTATGAAATAAAACTGATCGTTTTCATACAAAAATTCAAGTGTGCCGGCCCCGCGATAGCCGATGGCTTTGCAGGCATCAACGCATTGATCGCCGATCATCTTTCTGGTCTTTTTGCTGATGCCCGGTGCCGGTGCTTCTTCGATCACCTTCTGATGGCGGCGTTGCATGGAGCAATCGCGTTCACATAAATGGACAACATTGCCATGTTCATCCGCCAGTACCTGTACTTCTATGTGGCGCGGATGTTCCAGATATTTCTCCATATATACAGCCTCATTACCAAAAGCTGCTTTGGCCTCAATGCGGGTAATGGAAATGGCGCTACGTAAGGCCGCATCGCTATGGACCACACGCATACCCCGGCCGCCACCTCCGCCAACGGCCTTGATGATGACCGGATAACCTATAGTCCGCGCCATGCGCAGATTTTCATCGCCGTCATCACTCAGTGCCCCATCAGAACCCGGTACACAGGGGATCCCGGCCTGTTTCATGGCGGTAATGGCTGAAACCTTGTCCCCCATGAGACGCACCGTTTCGGAGCGCGGACCAATAAACACAAAACCACTCTGTTCGACACGCTCGGCAAAATCCGCATTCTCCGAGAGAAACCCGTATCCCGGATGGATGCCGACAGCGTCAGAAACTTCCGCAGCACTGATCACTGCCGGGATATTCAGATAACTTTCGCTGGATGCTGCCGGACCGATACAGACTGATTCATCGGCAAGAAACACATGTTTCAGATCCCGATCTGCCTCGGAATAAACGGCAACAGTCTTGATCCCCATTTCCCGGCAGGTGCGCAGGATACGCAAGGCAATTTCACCACGATTTGCTATAACGACTTTATCCAGCATGAATTATTCTTGAATGTTATTGAGGGTTATTCCCGGAACAATCCAGTTAATAAAAACCTGAATTGAATATTTAGGTAATTACAAACAATGGCTGGCCATATTCTACCGGATCACCATTCTGGGCCAGAATCTTGCTGATCACGCCGCTGGCATCTGCCTCGATCTGGTTCATGATCTTCATGGCTTCGATAATGCATATCACATCACCTACTTCTACAGTTTGACCAATCTCGACAAAGGGCGCCGCTTCCGGTGAAGCAGATGCATAAAAGGATCCGACCATGGGAGCTTTGACGATGTGCCCCGTTTCGTTTGCCGTTGCAGGTTGCTGTATGACAGACGGCGATGGTGTTATTGCGGGATGACCATGCATATGATCAATTGATCCGGGCCCCTGCATGATCGTCTGGGTAACCCCGCCGTGGCGGCTGATGCGTACCGATTCTTCCCCTTCATGAATTTCAATCTCGGAAACCTTGGACTCTTCCAGCAACTCAATCAGTTTTTTTACTTTTCGAATATCCATAGTCTATGTGCAATTAATTATTGTTTGGTGAGTTTTCTTTCGGCAGCGAGTAAAGCAAGCTCATAACCGATCGCCCCGGTCCCCGTGATAACTGCGAAGGCAATATCTGATAAATAGGATTTACGCCGGAACTCTTCCCGTGCAAACACGTTCGACAGGTGCACCTCGATAAAGGGGACCTTGACGCTGAGAAAGGCATCGCGCAGGGCGATGCTGGTATGGGTAAATGCACCGGGATTGATAATGATAAAATCAGTTTTATCCTTGCTGGCCGCCTGAATACGGTTCACCAATTCATGCTCGGCATTGCTCTGGAAACAGGTCACCTGATGGCCATTGCTCTCAGCCCGCACCCGGATAGATTCATTGATCTCGTCCAGAGTGGTGGTGCCGTAGACTTCAGGCTCTCGCTGCCCCAAAAGATTGAGATTTGGCCCATGCAGCACCAGAAATTTAGCCATCGAATTCCCCGATTTTTTAGGAAGTTAACAACAATTCGCTGCATATTAGCAGGAATTTTACTGAATTTCGAGATCTGTTAATTAAAAAAACCGGTCACAGCAAAGCCGCGATGATAGCTTCCGCCTCAGCATAATGCAGTGCGCCCTTTTTGACGAAGACTATACGCTTGTTACGATCAATCACGACTGTATAAGGCAAGATCCCGGTCTGGTTGCCGTAATCTCCTGCCACCCTGATGACCGCCTCCTCGCCCACCAGAATCGGATAATTCATCCCCAGCTCGGCAACAAAGCCCTGTACCTCTTCCGGCTTATGCAAGGCTATGCCGATAAATTGCAAACCCTGCGCCGCATATTTGTTCTGGAGTTTGATGAATTCCGGGATCTCATCACGGCAGGGCGGACACCAGGTCGCCCAGAAATTAATGACCAGGACCTGGCCATCCCATTCCTGCACAGACCGCATGTTGCCATCCTTGTCCGGCAAACTGAAATCAGGACGCAGTTCCCCTATAAGAGATTTTTCCGGGACTTGGCCAAGCGAGACACGCTGATGGGGAATTTCGGTAAACTGTTGCTGTATCAGAAACCCGGCCACACCGGCAACAAAGGCGATTAAAACGCCCGTTAACAGGGCCCTGCTTTTCACCGTGCTCTGACTTGTTTGATATGTTCGACGAAGTCCCCAGGCTGGACAAAACCAACCAGGCGATAATTCCTTTGTTCAGCGCCTCGTATAAAAAACAGGATCGCCGGAGGGCCTATGATCCCGAAACGTTTCATCAATGCCTGATCGTATTCATCGTTGGCAGTGACATCCGCCTTCAGCAGTTTCACATCCTGCAAGGCGGCATGTATCGCAGGATCAGAAAAGGTATATTTTTCCATCTCCTTGCAGGTGATACACCAGTCGGCATAGAAATCCAGCATGACTGGCTGGTTCTTCCATTCGGAATCAGCCAGCATGCGATCCAGATCGTCCACAGTTTTAATCTTTTCAAACGTCAACTCTCCGGCTTTTGCAGATTGATATGCCATACCCTGCAAGGGCCGGAATACATTCTGGCCACCACTGGCGGCACCGATGATCAAGACCACACCATAAACCAGCATAACGATGCCGATTCCTTTCCATAATTTTTGCCAGGTTGCTCCAGGTGACAGGGTATCCAGTGCACCCATGTACAGGGCCGTCACAACAATCAATGCACTCCACAGCAACATTGCCGCAGGCCCCGGCAACACTCTTTCCATAAACCAGATTGCAACCCCCAACATGACCACGCCAAATATTTTTTGAATGGTTTCCATCCAGGCACCGGCCCGGGGCAATAACTTGCCTGCTGACGTGCCTATCACAAGTAATGGCAGACCCATGCCGAGCCCCAGCGCAAATAATGCGCCGCCGCCCAGCAATGCATCACCGGTCTGGCTGATATAGATCAAGGCGCCTGCCAGTGGCGGGGCAACACAAGGGCCCACAATAATGGCGGACAACACACCCATCACAGCGGCACCCATATGACTGCCATGCTGTTGCTTGTTTCCCAGCTCTGTCAGCCGTGTTTGCCAAATACCCGGCAATTGCAACTTGTAAAAACCAAACATTGACAACGACAATAAAACAAATACGCCGCTGAATAAAGTGATGACCCAGACATTCTGTGAAGCGGCCTGCAGATTAAATGCAAATGATCCGGCGATCATCCCGAGGATGGCATAAGTCAGTGCCATTGCAAGCACATAGACCAGTGACAACATGAACGCATGATAGGATGTTATCTTGTGTCCGTGACCCACAATGATGCCCGACAGGATAGGGATCATCGGAAATATACACGGGGTAAAGGCGAGCAGCAGGCCAAAACCAAGGAACACCAGCATATTGGCCAACACACCATCATCCCTCAGACTGCTGCTGATCGCATCCTGGCGTGAAATAACACCCGCGTTGTTTGGCTGAACAGCAGCTATCACCGGTGCACCAATATCGACTCCGCCAATACTTGCCGGCAAAAATACTGGAATTATTTTATTGACTGGCGGATAACAAATAATGTCTTCCTTGCAACCCTGATAGGTGACAGCAAGGTTTATCTCCTGCTCATCTGCGGTCTGGCGTTTTAATGGCAGTTTTATTTCCGCAACATGATAATAAACTTCAACATTCCCGAAATCGGGATCATTCTTCAGTTTTCCCGGTGGCAATAACGCCGCACCGGGTGTAACACCTGCATCAGTGATAGCAAATCTGAAATTGTCACGATAGAGATAATAACCATCAGCTATCTCCCAGCGTAATACAACAGTCTTTGCGTCCGGAGCATCCACTGAAAGTATAAAGGCCACATCCGGATCGAGGATCTCCTCTTCCTGCGCTGTATTCTTGTCAAACTTTCCGAATAAATTACCGAGTCTGTCACTGAATGATCCACCTGCCTGCGCGGGAAAGCTTACGAGCACAAATAAACAGACAACGAATGCAGTTAATGCTGTCCTCATTGCTGAAGTGGTCATTTGGAGGACGTTGAAAAATGTAACAAGCGCAGCCAGTACGCGGCGCGCGAGGGCAACAAAGCTGTGTTTACACAATAGTAAATGAACATTTTGAGCCCTCGAGTAACACAGTAATGGCACGCGCTGAAATTTTCAACGGACTACTAATTGGTGACCTGGTCTATCCAGTTTAAATAGCCTTCAAGGCCGTTGCTGATAGGGACAGCAATGATCTCCGGAAGTTCGTAGGGATGCAGTGAAAGGATGGTCTTTTCTACATTGGAATAACGCTTGCGGGTGGTTTTTATAACCAGCAGATACTCATCCTTGAAGTCCACCTTGTTGCCCCATTTGAAATAGGAATGTACACCGGGAAATATATTGACGCAGGCGGCATGGCCGTTGGCGACCAGGTCCTGGGCAATCTGTTTGGCGGTTATCGATCCTGGACAGGTGGTTAAAACCAGCAGATATTGGCTGTCTTCATTCATGGGGCGCGCTGATCCGGGCTTTGTCATTTGATATATCTGCGCGCATTTTATACGCTGGGCCTGAAATTCCCTAATCAAGTCATACATTAAATTATACTTTTCATATAACCCGGCCGATCTATACCAGGACTAAATAATTCCTTTTGTTTAAATTACTCATCCTGCTGTTTATATTTGTTCCGCTGACAGAGATCTATCTGTTGATCCAGGTCGGTACGCTAATCGGCGCTGTTCCGACCCTGGCACTGATCATCTTGACGGCCTTTGTTGGCGTATTTCTGCTGCGCATACAGGGGCTGATGACCTTGGCCAAAATCAGGCAGTCCATGGATCAGGGAGAACTGCCCGCGGGGTCATTGATAGAAGGCCTGATCTTGTTGATTGCAGGTGTGTTGTTACTTACTCCGGGCTTTTTTACGGATGTCCTGGGGTTTGTCTGCCTGATTCCCCGGGTGCGCCAGTGGTTGGTTTCCTTACTCATACGCCGGTTTTTTGTCCTGCATGTGCGCCCTCATGAATCGCAACCTGTTGTTATTGAAGGCGAATTTCACAAGGATGAACATTAATCAGTAACCACTTGACAGTTCACCGTCTATTTCTATAATTAGCACTCACTAATTATGAGTGCTAATAACACTTTACTTATAACAACTCGAATTTCAGGAGAGGAAAGCTATGAAGATTCGTCCACTGCAAGATCGCGTGATCATCAAGCGCACGGAAGAGGAACGCACCAGCTCGGGTGGCATCGTCATCCCGGACTCGGCCGCAGAAAAACCGATCAAAGGGAAAGTCATTGCCGTTGGCCCAGGCAAGATACTGGATAACGGCGAAAGACGGCCGGTTGATCTCAAAGTCGGAGACACGGTGCTGTTCGGCAAGTATTCCGGCACCGAGGTGAAAATGAACGATGAAGAATATCTCGTAATGCGTGAAGACGACATTATGGGCGTTATCACAGGCAAATAAAAAGCTGATGACACAGTTTGAATTCATGAATTACGTTTAAAGAGGAATGACTACAATGAGTGCAAAAGAAATTAAATTCGGTGATGACGCACGCCAGCGGATGCTGAAAGGCATCAACACACTGGCCAATGCGGTAAAGCTCACACTCGGCCCTAAAGGCCGTAATGTGGTGGTGGAAAAAAGTTTTGGCGCCCCCACCGTCACCAAAGACGGTGTATCGGTCGCCAAGGAAATCGAATTGAAAGACAGGTTTGAAAACATGGGCGCGCAGATGGTCAAGGAAGTGGCATCCCAGACCTCTGATCTTGCCGGTGACGGCACCACCACGGCAACCGTGCTGGCCCAAAGCATAGTGACCGAGGGCATGAAGTCGGTTGCTGCGGGCATGAACCCGATGGACCTCAAACGCGGCATCGACAAGGCCGTAGTGGCCATCGTGGAAGAATTGAAGAAGCTCTCTAAACCCTGTTCCGATCACAAGGCCATTGCCCAGGTTGGCACCATCTCCGCCAACTCCGACGAATCGATTGGGAACAAGATCGCCGAGGCGATGAGCAAGGTCGGTAAAGAAGGCGTTATTACGGTCGAAGAAGGCACCTCGCTGGAAATGGATATGGAGGTCGTCGAAGGTATGCAGTTTGACCGCGGCTACCTGTCCCCTTACTTCATCAATAACCAGCAGTCCATGAGTGTGGAACTGGAAAACCCCTGCATCCTGTTACATGACAAGAAAATCTCCAACATCCGCGAGATGTTGCCGGTGCTTGAGGCCGTGGCTAAATCAGGCAAATCATTATTGATTATTGCTGAAGATGTGGAAGGCGAGGCACTGGCGACACTGGTGGTCAACACTATCCGCGGCATAGTCAAGACTGCAGCGGTTAAGGCGCCCGGCTTTGGCGATCGGCGCAAGGCCATGCTGGAAGACATCGCCATCCTGACCGGCGGCACTGTGGTCTCGGAAGAACTCGGTCTGAGCCTGGAGAAGGTCGGTCTTGACGATCTCGGTACCGCCAAGAAGGTGCAGATCACCAAGGAAAACACCACCATCATTGATGGCGCCGGCAAAACCAAGGACATCGAGGCCCGTATTAACCAGGTCCGCAAACAGATCGAGGATGCGACCAGTGACTATGACAAGGAGAAACTGCAGGAACGCGTGGCCAAACTGGCCGGTGGCGTGGCCGTCATCAAGGTGGGTGCCGCAACCGAAGTCGAGATGAAAGAAAAGAAGGCCCGGGTGGAAGATGCCCTGCATGCCACCCGTGCGGCGGTCGAGGAAGGTGTGGTGCCGGGTGGCGGTGTCGCATTTTTACGCTCACTGTCTGCACTGAACAAACTCAAGGGTGATAATGATGAGCAGCATACCGGTATCAATATCATCCGGCGCGCCATCCAGGAACCGTTACGCCAGATCGTACAGAATGCCGGCGATGAACCCTCCGTAATTGTCAATAAGGTTATGGAAGGCAAAGGTAACTATGGTTTCAACGCCGCCACCGGTGAATACGGCGACATGATCGAGATGGGTATTCTCGATCCGACCAAGGTCACACGCCTGGCATTGCAGAACGCTGCCTCAGTGGCCGGACTGCTGATTACCACAGAGGCCATGATCGCAGAACAGCCCAAGGAAGAGAAACACCAGCACATGCCGGACATGGAGGGCATGGGCGGCATGATGTAAGTGGTTGTCAATTATTTGTCACACAAAAACCCCGCATGAAGCGGGGTTTTTTATTGGCCCGCCGGACCAGGGCTGATTATTTCAATCCATGCGATATTGATCGAATTCACTTAAAATAGCCGTTTGTGTTTAAATGCATAAAACGGAAAAACTTTAGATTACTGATGGCTACTACCACGAAAAACAAAAAGAAAAAACCAACCCAGGCCTGCCGCGCCGACAAACACAAGCTCTATGAATATTCGGTACAGAATGTCAAAGGTGAAATTGATTTTATAGACCACACTTTCCGTTCCCTGCGCAAAAGAAACGCTAAGACCCTGCGTGAAGATTTCTGCGGTACGGCCAACACCTCCTGCGAATGGGTGAGACGCCGGAACGGCAATCATGCAATTTGTGTAGATCACGATCAGGCCGTCCTGGACTGGGGCAGGAACAACAATCTGTCCCGGCTGACCCGCGCACAGAAAAAACGAATCTTGTTGCTGAATGAAGATGTTATGCAGATCCGGAATGATCCGGTTGATCTGGTACTCGCCATGAATTTCAGCTACTGGGTCTTCAAGGATCGATCCACCATGATCAAATATTTTCGCAATGCCTATAAAGGGCTTAAAAAAGACGGAGTCTTTTTCCTGGATGCCTTTGGCGGATTTGAGGCCTTCCGTGAAATGGAAGAAAGAAGAGACTACGGCAAATTCATCTACGTCTGGGACCAGGTCAGTTACAATCCCATCGATGGTCATGGCCTGTTCAAGATCCATTATAAATTCAAGGACGGATCAAAACTGAAAGACGCCTTTATTTATGACTGGCGCGTATGGACACTGCCGGAATTGATTGAAATGCTGGCCGAGGCCGGTTTCAAGTCAACCATTTACTGGGAAGGCACCGGCAAAGACAAGGAGGGCAATGGTGTTTTTACACCGGCAACGCAGGGCGAAGCCGATGCAGGATGGGTGGTGTATATCGTTGCCGAGAAATAATCTCGCTCGACTTACTGGACAGGGAATGTCCAGTATCCAGACGCAGGGAAGCTTTTAATAACAACGTAATCATTAACATCTATTTCTTTTTAAGATCAAGTTCCGCTTGATGGCGGGTCACTTCTTGTTGCTCGTCCCACAAGAAGTGACCAAGAAAGAGGACGCCCCGGCGACTCGGCCTTCGGCGCCCCTAGTCCATGCGTCGTTATAACGGGTCGCGGACATTCATCATCCCTGCTTCAGGTCCGCTCATTTGTGCATCCGGCACAAATGACCCTATAACGCCTCATCTCCTCGGCGAGTCTTAAGGGGGTATTAACAACGGAAATCTCAGATATCGAAATCAGCAATGTGGACATAATTAATATCGAATGACTATACTCAGCTATCAGTGATAGACGAATGAAAATAAGGAGGTTCCCGCCATGTCCACAGTGATTCCTATAAATGCATATCGGACAAACTGTCCCTTAAAATATAGTTAGGCTCCATAAGCAATATGGCACGAACCACACCCATTGGATTAGCCCGATATGCGAGAGATTATTTTGATTCAGCACTTGCTGCCGATGATGTTTTAGGCACAAGAGAAGGTTATGAAATACATGCGCCAATGCCAGTGATGTTTTTAGTTGCACATTCTATTGAATTAATAATAAAAGCATATCTACTTCATGTTGGTATGTCTCTTGATGATATGAAAAAGATAAGTCATAACCTGTTAGCGTGCTGGGAAGTAGCCGTAGAAAATGGAATTGAACAACATTTTAATTTAACAAATTACGAAATTGATATTCTAAATATAATTAGTGATCTTCATAAATCTACTGAACTCCGCTATATCCAATCAGGATTTAAAACAGTTCCAGTATTTGGCCCATTAGAAGAATTAACTAGAAAGTTATTAGATAACATATGTCCATTGGTTGGGTTTAGATAATGGATCCTAACAAATGGCTCAATATCGACGCCGATCTTCCCCCACAAAAGTGGACACTGTTTTCATGAGTCCACGTAAAAATTGAAAAGAAAATGAAAATAAATTTGCCGAAGAAATCGGATTTCCCTGACGGAACAGAATTTTATATCAAAGAATTTGATGTTCCACTTGTCCATACACCATCTAATGAATGGTTCAATTGGTTTGGTGGCAAACCACGGCAATATGACGTAAAAATGTTGAAACCAGGAAATAATTGGGTTGCAGAATCTTTTGAAGAATGGGTGCGTGTAGTTGGAGATTCGCAATAATAATTTAATTAAAGTAAATAGCCTAACAAGGTGGCTCAAGCAGAAATCAATAGGGTCAGGCCGCTCATTGACTCCATGTCATCGCGGCATTAATACATCCGTGTATGTCTGTCGATTGGTTAGTGTTTAAATAGACTGGATGCTGTAACAAGCCCAGCATGACGAATGAATGATTAAATTTATATTTCCTTCGGTCTTGCCAATTTCACCACTTTCCCTGATCCCTGTTTATCACTAATACCTTTCTCCCCAAACTCCAGTATGGCAATGGTCGCCGTGGTCATTAATTTTCCAACCTCGGTATGTGGCGAACTGTCTTTTGACAGGTGATTGACCAGATGGTCCAGTCCCGGATTATGCCCGGTAAGCAGCACGCATTCTGCATTTTTGCCATGCTCCGCAATCACCTTTAACAGGTCGTCCAGCCTTGCTTCATAGATCCGTTCATCCCAGGTGATAGCGGGGGCATGCTTGCGCAATTGCTCACAAACAATTTCTATTGTTTGCCTGGCCCGCATGGCCGGTGAACAGACGATGCGGTCTGGCATGATTTTTTGTTTTCTTAGCCATTTGCCCATTTTTGCCGCTTCCTTGAGTCCACGCCGGTTCAGGGGCCGATCAAAATCCTCCATATTCGCCGACCAGTCGGATTTGGCATGACGCATGATTAACAGTGTCTGTTTCTTCATCAATTTATCATTTGGTTGTGGATAGCAAATCCCTTATAGTCATTAATCATAGCATGATTGCATCATGACCTGACTTGATCAAACCAGAACGGGATTAACGAACTTCACAGCATGTCTGCCCCATCTGAAACCTACGCAGCAATAGACCTCGGCTCCAATAGTTTTCATATGGTGATCGCTGCAGTAACAGACGGTCGCATCCAGATTATCGACAGGCTGAAAGACGTGGTCAGGCTCGGGGCGGGCCTGGACAATAAAAACCGGCTGGATGATGCGACCAGTGAGCGTGCCATTGAATGTCTGCAAAAATTTGGCCAGCGGATCAAGGATATTCCCTCACGCAATGTGCGGGCCGTGGGCACCAATACCCTGCGCCAGGCCAAAAACAGCAATGCCTTTCTAAAAAAAGCCAGACAGGCGCTGGGGCATCCGGTTGAAATTATCTCCGGACGCGAGGAAGGCCGGTTGATTTTTTCCGGTGTGAGTTACAGCAATTTCAGCGATTCGGAAAAACGCCTGGTGATCGATATTGGTGGTGGCAGCACCGAACTTGCTATTGGTAAAGGCAATCAGGCGCAGCTGATCGAAAGCCTGTATATGGGCTGCGTTAATATGACCAGCAAATATTTCCCGGAAGGAGAGATCAGTACAAAAAAAATGCGCAAGGCGATCCTGTTTGCGCGCCAGGAACTGGAATCGATCGAATTGATATACAAACGTACGGGTTGGGACACCGTGTTCGGTTCATCCGGTACCATACAAACCATTCGTGATTTGGCCCGGAACTCCGGCGATGACCCGGCGATACGCGATGAAGGCCTGGACAAGCTCAAGGATGCGGTGATTGATGCCGGGCATTTCAAGAATCTGAAATTTCCCAACCTTGACGCAAACCGCGCCCCGGTGCTGGCAGGCGGTCTGGCAATCCTGTTGGCCATCTTCGACGCTCTGGAAATCAAGAGCATGCAGGTCTCTGATGGCGCCTTACGGGAAGGCCTGTTGCTGGATATGATCGGACGGCAGAAAAACCAGGACATCCGTGAAAAAACCGTTGAGGAATTGATCAGCCGTTACGGCATCGACCGGCAGCAGGCAGGACGCGTGGAACAGATATCGGCTCTCTGTTTTGAACAGCTGCAACAGGATATGAACCTTAACCCGGAAACCGATATAAAATTATTGCGCTGGGCGGCAAGGTTGCATGAAATCGGATTGGCCATAGCCCACAGCCAGCACCATAAACATGCCGGTTATCTGTTGAATAATTCCGAGCTTGCCGGGTTTTCCCGCGAAGAACAAAATTACCTGGCCCTGATAGTGCGTTCGCATCGACGCAAAATCGCCATGGAAGAACTGGAATCACTAGCGGACGACACCCGGCAAAAAATCCGTCATTTGATCATGCTGCTCAGACTGGCCGTTGTGCTGAACAGAAGCCGCGCAGGCCACTCATACAAGGAACTGAAAATCTCCTACAAGGAGAACAGGATTAAAATGAAATTCCCTGATAACTGGCTATCGACACACCCGTTAACAGAGGCTGATCTTGCTCTCGAAGTGGATTACCTGAAGACGCTGAAGGTCAGTCTGGAGTTTTCCTGATCACTGACAATAATATTCCAGTAATGATTGCTGTGCCGAACGTGGTTTATGTGCGCCGGGCCTGGCCCGCTTGTAATTGCCGTCAGGTTGCAGTATCCAGGCCTGGGTATTGTCTGAAAGATAATTCAACAAACCGAAGTTCATAATTTGATCACGCGGGCGCTTTTCATCAATCGGGAAACAGACTTCCACGCGATTGAATAAATTTCGCGGCATCCAGTCCGCACTGGAGCAGAACAGCAGTTCCTCCCCACCATGATAAAAATAAAAGACGCGGGTATGTTCGAGGAACCGGCCGATGATAGAGCGCACACTGATGTTTTCCGAAACACCCTTGATGCCGGGGCGTAGACAACAGACACCCCGCACAACCAGATCAATCTTCACACCCGCCTGTGACGCCTCATACAGGGACCGGATAAACTCCGGTTCCACCAGTGCATTCATCTTGGCAATGATACGGGCCTGTTTACCGTCTCTGGCGTTCTTCGTCTCGGCACGAACATATTCCAGTAATGCCTTGTGCAATGTGAACGGGGATTGCAGCAGTTTTTTCATCTTGGTCGCCCGGCCCAGACCGGTGAGCTGATGAAATATTTTATTTACGTCTTCACCTACGGCCTGATCAGCGGTCAGCAGTCCATAATCTGTATATAACCTGGCCGTACGTGCATGATAATTGCCTGTACCGAGATGAACATAGCGCCGCAACTGCCTGCCTTCACGCCGCACTACCATGATCATCTTGGCATGGGTCTTATACCCGACCACCCCGTAGACGACATGGGCGCCGGCTTCTTGCAGATCACTCGCCAGTTCGATATTGGCTTCTTCATCAAAGCGGGCCATCAGTTCAATCACGACCGTGACTTCCTTGCCGGACCGCGCCGCATCCTTCAATGCATCAACGATGACTGAATCAGTACCGGTACGGTAAAGTGTCTGCTTGATGGAAAGCACGGTGGGATCTGCCGCAGCCTGCCGCAGAAAATCGATGACCGGGACAAACGACTGGAAAGGGTGGTGCAAGAGAATATCACCGTTATGCAGGATCTCAAAAATATTGGTCTGCTTGAGCAGCCGGGGCGGCATATCGGGGACAAACCCCGGATAAACAAGATCCGGACTGTCAACCAGTTCTTGTATCTCAAGCAGCCGGTTTAAATTGACCGGGCCATTGACCTTGTATAAATCCTGATTATTCAGATTGAACTGCTGCAAAAGGAAATTGGCGATCTCTTTCGTGCAGTTGTCCGCTACTTCCAGCCGTACCGCATCGTTGAACCTGCGTGATGGCAGTTCGCCTTCAAGCGCCCGCACCAGGTCATCTATTTCTTCATCATCCACAAACAGTTCGCTGTTGCGCGTCACCCGGAACTGGTAACAACCGGTGGCCTTCATGCCGGGGAACAGATCACCAACATGGGCATGTATGATGGAGGACAGTAAAACAAAATCATGGGGGCCCGAAGTCCGGTCCCTGGGTATGTGAATTATCCTGGGCAGGGAACGTGGCGCCTGGACGATGGCCAGCCCGCTGTCACGGCCAAAGGCGTCCTTCCCTTCAAGGGATATAATAAAATACAGGTTCTTGTTCAGGACTTTCGGGAAAGGATGCGACGGGTCCAGTCCAATCGGGCTGAGCACCGGCAGCAATTCGCGGTTGAAATACCGCTTTATCCAGCGTGTATGTTTTGGTTTCCAGTTGGCCCTGCGGATAATACGGATTTTTTCCCTGGCGAGTTCCGGGATCAATACATCATTCAATAATTTGTACTGCTCGTTGACCAGTTCGCGGCTTGCTTCGCTGATACGCTTCAGTAATTCCACCGGGGTCATATTGTCAGAACCGGTTTGTACCGAACCGTACTTCACCTGTTCCTTCAAACCTGCTACACGGATCTCGAAGAATTCATCCAGGTTAGTGCTGGAGATACACAGAAAGCGCAGACGCTCCAGCAGGGGAACGGATTTGTCCTGGGCCTGCTCCAGTACCCTTCGGTTAAACTCAAGCAGACTGAGTTCCCTGTTGATATAGAGTTCCGGATGTTTAAGATTCAGTTCATTCACAAAATTTACTTCAATATTTTTGACTGAACCAGTATTGCAAAAGCCCCGAAAATCAGGGCAATACAGATCAGTAATAGATGATTATAAAATATTAATTACTTCTTGCTTTCGGAAATTTCTTTCTCCATTTGTTCAATGCTGATATGGCGGACATCCTTACCTTCCACAAAATAGATCACATATTCACAGATGTTACGCGCATGATCAGCAATGCGTTCCAGCGCCCGTGCCGTCCAGACGACATCAATGGTGCCTGAAATATTGCGTGGATCTTCCATCATATAGGTAATCAACTGGCGTAAAATTGCCACATACATCTCATCTGACCTCGGCTCATCACTGGCCACCTTCAATGCGGCCTGGGTATCCATACGGGCAAAGGCATCCAGTGCATCATGTACCATCTTGCGGGCATGATTACCCAAGGCACTGATTCCGACGTAATAGGATTTTGGCCCTTGTTTTTCAATCAGCTCTATCGCCATTTTGGCAATCTTCTCTGATTCATCACCGATTCGTTCCAAATCGGTGATGGTTTTGATCACCGCCATGACCAGGCGCAGGTCACCGGCAGCCGGCTGGCGCCGGGCAAGGATCTTGGTGCAGTCTTCATCAATGGAAACTTCAAGTGCATTCACCTGGGGCTCATTGCGGACAACAAGCTGTGCAAATTCCACCTCGAATTCCGTCAGGGCCCTGAGTGCATTGATCAATTGTTGCTCAACCAGACCGCCCATGGCCAGAACACGTTCACGGATATTCTCCAGCTCATTATCAAACTGCTTGGAAATGTGTTGTGTACCTACACTGGTCGTCATATTTAGTATCTCCAGAATATGTATATTAGCCGTAACGTCCGGTAATGTAATCTTCAGTCATTTTCATTTTCGGGTTAGTGAACAGTGTATTTGTGTCTGAATACTCAATTAATTCCCCGATATACATATAGGCAGTGTAATCCGATACACGGGCCGCTTGTTGCATGTTATGCGTTACAATCACTATAGTGTATTTAGACTTCAATTCGTAAATGAGTTCTTCGATTTTCAGAGTAGAAATCGGATCAAGTGCCGAAGCGGGTTCGTCCAGTAACATAACTTCAGGCTCAATCGCAATCGCCCTGGCAATCACCAGGCGTTGTTGCTGGCCACCGGAAAGTCCAAGCGCATTATCATGCAATCGATCTGCGACCTCATCCCACAGGGCTGCATTCCTGAGTGATTTTTCTACGGCCATATCCAGGGTACGCCGGCTTTTGACACCCTGAATCCGCAATCCGTAAGCCACGTTCTCATAGATAGACTTCGGAAACGGATTGGGTTTCTGGAATACCATACCCACCCGGCGTCGTAATTCAGCAATATTGATTTGATTTTCGTTGATATCCTGTTCGTGCAATTTGATATTGCCTTCAATTCTGACATTGTCGATCAGATCATTCATGCGGTTAAAACAACGTAACAGGGTAGATTTGCCGCAGCCACTAGGGCCAATAAATGCCGTGACGCGTTTTTCCGGAATATCAAGATTAATGTTTTTCAAAGCCTGCTTGTCGCTGTAATACAGATTAAAATCTCTGATGCTCAGGCATATTTTTTCTTCAGCCAGATGGTATTGATCACGGGCACGTACGACGGATCCCAGATCCATGGCATGTGTGGGTGTATTCGGATCGTTCACTACGTTCTCTCCACGGGAATGTTCCGCTGTTGTACGGTGTTCAGAATCAGTGTTGCTCTGCTGCACGGTATTTCTCTCTTAGCCTATTACGAATTCGTATGGCTGTCAGGTTTAAAATAATAATAATTAAAACGAGCAACAGGGCCGTAGCATATACCAGCGGTCTTGCAGCCTCGACATTGGGGCTCTGGAAACCAACATCATAAATATGAAAGCCGAGATGCATGAATTTCCGGTCCAGATGCAAAAACGGATAGTTGGCATCAAGCGGCAGGGTTGGCGCGAGTTTAACCACACCCACCAGCATCAGGGGTGCAACCTCACCGGCCGCACGGGCGATCGCCAGAATCAAACCGGTAATCATCGCGGATGCGGTCATCGGTAATACGGTACGCCATAATGTCTCGGCCTTGGTCGCGCCCAGTGCGAGGCTGCCCTCACGGATCGCCCGGGGTACCCGTGACAAACCCTCTTCCGTGGCGACAATGACCACCGGCACGGTCAATATGGCCAGGGTAATGGATGCCCACATCAACCCGGGAGTGCCAAAGGTGGGTGCCGGTAATTTCTCGGGGAAAAATAATTGATCAATGGAACCGCCCAGAAAATAAACAAAGAAGCCCAGACCAAATACGCCATAAACGATGGAAGGAACACCGGCCAGATTGTTCACCGCGATGCGGATTATGCGGGTCATGACGCCCTGTTTGGCATACTCATGTAAATATACCGCAGCAACGACACCAAAGGGTGTCACGATGACCGCCATGATCATCACCATCAATACCGTTCCGAATATTGCCGGGAAAATGCCGCCTTCAGTATTGGCTTCACGTGGTTCATCACTGACAAATTCCCACAGCTTGATGAAGTAAAACCGTATTTTCTGAAATACTGACATGCTGTTGGGACGATAGGCACGAACTACCCTGGATAACGGCACAGTAAGTTCCTTGCCATCAGCAATCCGGGCAATAAAGCTGTACTGATTGAGGGACTGATACAGAGACTTTAATTGCACGGTGAGGTCGTTATATTGTTCCTGCAAATTATTGCGTTGTTCTGTAATTTGCTGGTGTTTATCGGGATCATTGTCTCCCTTCAGTATCAGGCCTTTTTTCCGGATCCGTAATTCTTCCATCTGATAATTGATGGCGCCAATACGGTGTTTCTCGATGTGCCGGATCTCATCGAATATCTCACCAGAGTGGTCGATGAGCTGCTGTAACTGTGTCCAATGATTTTCTTTACTCGAAATATCCTGTCCATCCATTTTAATGCCCGCCAGATATCCATAAAGATTTCCCCACTCACGGCGTTCTACCACCATCAGTTCGTCAGGGTAATGTCGTTCCTGCATTCCTGACTGGTCAACCCAGCGGAAATCCAGACCCAGATGATCGCGATTTCCGGTTTTGATCAGATAGCGCCGGAAGGTCCGGGCAGCGTCCTGGTCTGCATGATGGGTAATATGGGATTCTGTTGTGCTTTCCTGATCGACAATCTCACCGATGATGTGTGTCAGTGACCCATCCTGCTGGAGATATTCAAATGCAAGCACATCCGCCGGCCAGAAGTGGGCCAGTCCGCGTACCGCGATCAGTGCGATCAATCCAACCACCATAATCAACGAAATGCTGACAGCTCCGGCGTTCAACCAGATATACGGTGCGCCGCTGGCCAGCCATGGTCGTAACGATAAGTTCATCAGAGATTACTGTATTTGGTGCGGAGCCGTTGTCTGACTATTTCCGCAATGGTGTTGAACAGAAAGGTTGCTGCAAACAATACCAGTCCGGCCAGAAACAGAATACGGTAGTGGGTGCTGCTCACCTCGGACTCAGGCATTTCAACGGCAATGTTGGCAGACAAGGCGCGAAATCCCTGGAAAATATTCATATCCATAATCGCGGTATTGCCGGTCGCCATGACGACAATCATGGTTTCGCCGACAGCACGGCCAAAACCAATCATTATTGCAGAGAATATTCCGGGGCTCGCAGTCAATAACACCACCCCCATCATGGTTTGCCAGGGTGTGGCGCCCAGTGCGAGTGAGCCGGTAGTCAGTTGTTTGGGGACACCGTAGATCGCGTCCTCGCTGATGGAAAAAATCGTGGGAATCACGGCAAACCCCATGGCGATACCCACCACCAGGGAATTGCGCTGATCGAAAGTGATGCCCGCTACGTTGGTTAGCCAGAGCGGCATGTTGCCTGCGAAAAAGAGATTTTCAACAGGCCGGCCGAGTGCGATAGCTGCCACACCTGCAAGTAAAATAATCGGTATTAAAATGGCTGCTTCCCAGCCTTCAGGAATGTACTGGCGCATCCGCTTTGGCAGGAACTGCCAGAGATAGGCACTGATCAGCATGGTCACGGGCAGTAGCAACATTAACATCAACACACCGGGCAGGTTTTTTTCTATGAACGGCGCCAGCCAGAGTCCCGCCAGAAATCCAAGGATCACTGTGGGCAAGGCACCCATCATTTCGATAGTGGGTTTCACATAGGCGCGCATCCGTGCGTTCATGAAATACGCCGTGTAGATCGCGCCCAGGATAGCCAACGGGATGGAAAACAGCATCGCATACAATGCTGCCTTGAGCGTACCGAATGCCAGCGGAGTGAGACTGAATTTGGGTTCAAAATCATTCGAGGCAGATGAAGACTGCCAGATATATTCCGGTTGTTGCCGGCTTTCGTACCAGACCTTGCCCCAAATCGATCGCCACGAGATCTCCGGATGCTCATTTTCCACCTGCCAGAATTGCAATTGCTGACTAGAATCTTCGACCAGCATTGCATTGCCGCGTGGATCAACCGCAACGAATGTCAGGGGTTCTTCGCTTATCCTCTGTTTTTTAACGGTTCGATGTGCTGTGGTGTGGTAAATGCCGATATATCCCTGTTTATCAATGGCAGTAAATCCCTTGCGTGAATAATCGGGGGCCATAGTTACGACAGGGGCCTTCAAAGATCTGAAATTGCGGATATTCTGCAAGGTATAATTATTTTCCTGATCACGGACCGGGAACCACTGAGTGATCGTGCCGCGCGAGTCCCCCACCAGGATAGAGATTCCACCAGCCAGGAATTCCAGGCTGGTAATTACTGTCCCATCCGGAACAGCATGTACCTTTTGCACCAGTCTGGGTGCAGTCTTGTTGCTGATATCGAAATAACTGATGTTTCCACGGTTGTCCGCAACATAAAGCTCCCTTTGTTCAATATCCATGACCATTTTTATCACCGGATTTTCCATGGTAATGGTTGCATCAACACGCTGTACGGTTGTTTCATCACTGATCAACGATGTTTCCTTACTGAACGTTGAGAGACGGATAATGACATCCGCAACCGCGGCAGCGATGGATACCTGATTATCTTCAGCCTGGGCAGCAATGAGCCGGATTGGATTTTTGTTGACGTCCATAACTACAGGCTTGTTTTCCAGTGGATATTCAACTGCCGGGGTAATCAGACGTACATCATTTGGATATGTCACCCGGTAACGATGCTGCACCAACAGGACAGTGCCTTTCCCGGTTGCAAACGCCAGTAGTCCCTGCGTCGGGTCACCGGCAGAAAATGCAGTTATGTCATCCTGGTGTGCCTCAAACAAATTAACACTTTTGATTAATGTCCCCTCGGCAGTTTTAAAAAAATACAGATCACCCGATTCGCTCGCACGCAACCCGATCTCATGTTGCTCTTCAATTGCGTAATAAACCGTACTTTCTTCAGGATTGCCCGGCAAATCGTACTGCACCAGGACCTCAATATGAGCAGGCCGAAACATCGGCAGAACCACATACAATAAATAGAATGCAATCAGGATAATGGCTATCAGGACACTGATACCGCCGAGTGCCATGAGATGACGTGCGGCCCTGTCCTTGATACCCCGCCAGCGCCGATAGGACACGGCTGCGGGCGCATTAAAATCCGGTAACAGGGATGGCCTGGAAGTGAGTTCAGACATAACCCGCAGTGTAGAGAGTAATTATGACAATTCTGTTAAACCACGATGGAATATGTTGTTTAATAAAAAAATGCCCCGCAATAGCGGGGCATCAGGCTGACAGGGTACAGCGGGGTTAAGGACTATTCCCCGGCAGCGACATCCGTACCGTTGATTTTTACAAGTTCCTTCCCGGCAACCGTGGATGATATTGGAATATAACCATCTTTTACCACCACAATTTGTCCTGCTTTGGACAGTATCATCCTGATAAATTCGCTCTCCAGCGGGGGCAACGGTTTGTTGGGTGCCTTGTTGACATAAACATACAGGAAACGGCCCAGCGGGTATTTGCCGGAAACGGCATTTTCTGCGGTAGCTTCGATGTAATTTTCGCTATCCTTTGCCAGTGGTAATGCGCGGATTCCGGAAGTCTTGTATCCGATACCGGAATAACCGATACCGTTAATTGATTTGGTCACGCCCTGGACCACCGAGGCGGAGCCCGGCTGCTCGTTCACGGAGTTCCTGAAATCCCCTTTACACAGCGCGACTTCCTTGAAGTAACCATAGGTGCCGGATACCGAGTTACGGCCATACAATTGTATCGGGCTACCGGCCAACTGACCGGTCAGGCCGAGTTGTCCCCAGGTGGTCAAATCTTCGGAGTATCCACACTTGCGGGTTGCTGAAAAAATCGCATCGACCTGCGCAAGATTAAGGCCCTTGATGGGATTGTCCTTGTTCACAAACACCGCCAACGCATCGATCGCGACCTTGATTTGGGTCGGTTTATAGCCGTACTTTGCTTCAAATGCGGCGATTTCTTCACCCTTCATAGCCCGGCTCATCGGGCCGAAATTTGAAGTGCCCTCGGTCAGTGCCGGAGGCGCAGTTGAAGATCCGGCGGCCTGAATCTGGATATTTACATTGGGATACAGACGCTTGAACTCCTCTGCCCACAAGGTCATCAGGTTCGCCAAGGTATCGGAACCGACACTGTTGATATTACCGTCAACACCACTGGCAACAGCATAGTCCGGCAAGGTTGGGTCGACCTTGTCATTGGCCAATGCCGGGGTAAATACTGCGGCAACCAGTAGCAAGCGCGCGCTTAAATTCATCAGTTTCTTCATCACAGGTTCTCCAGACAGGGTTAAATGAATCTTGAATTATTCTGGCGCGGATTCTGAGGGAAGGAGATGACAGGCAAATGAAATCAATATGACATTTTCAAGACAGGCCTTGAAGTAGATTCTGAGGTGGCCCTGATCAGGCTGAACGACTGCTGTCAACCGGCTGATTTTTGTAAACTATAATCCGGTCGGGGAAATCACAGCGGAAGGTACTGCCTTTGCCGACAAAGCTGTCGATATGCAATTTTCCACCATGATGGGCAAGTACATGTTTGACAATAGCAAGACCCAGTCCTGTGCCACCCTTGTCACGTGACCGTCCCCGATCCACCCGATAGAAACGTTCAGTGATTCTGGGGACATGTTCGGGGGCAATACCTTCTCCATTATCCGTAACTTCAAAATGCGCGCCATCAGCATCTGCATACCAGCGAATTTTAATGATCCCGTGCTCGGGTGTGTGCTGGACCGCGTTGAATACCAGGTTGGAAAATGCACTGTATAGTTCCCGTTGACTGCCGCGCACACACAGGTCCGGATCCGATTCCAGATAAAAAATATGTTCCATTAACCCGCTCAATCCCTGGGCCTCCTGATAGATACTGGAAAGCAAATCAGGCACCCACACTGTTTCTCCCTCGGTATACTGGCTGGCAGTCTCCAGCTCGGACAATGTCAGCAAGTCCTCGATCAACCGCTGCATCCGGCCTGTTTGTCTGCGCATTTGCTTGATCTGTGCCAATAGTTCAGGCGGCAGCAGACCGGGCTCGTCATCCAAACCTTCGAGATAACCCGAGATAACGGTCAGTGGTGTGCGCAATTCATGTGAGGCATTGGCAATAAAATCCTTACGCATTTGATTATTTCGATAGATGCTGGTGATGTCCCGCGCCACTAATAATTTCTGGTCGCCGCCGTAGGGGACGATTCGAATCTCCAGTATCTGTCTGGAGTTAACCGGGGACTCCAGATGCAACCAGTTACCTGATCGGCCCTGCTCGCTGTTCATGAAATTGTGTAATTCCGGATTACGGATCAGATTAAATATCCTTTGACGGCGGTCCTGTGGCCAACACACTCCGAGATAATCCTTGGCCTTGTCATTGGCCCATTCGATTACACCAGCCTCACCCAATACGACAACTGCATCCGGTAATGACGAGGTTGTATCCTGAAAGCGTTTCAGAAATCCCGATAGTTTCTGGGTTCGTTGTTTGTGCCGTCCCTTCAAAAAATCGATTTCCCGGCATATTGCGTCAATGATACCTGGCAGCTCGGGAGGATTTGTGTCGCTTTTGTTCTGCAACCAGTAATGAACCTGCTGAAGCAGCCGGTAGTTCCAGATGATAAATGCGATCAGGCCTGCCGTCAGACAAACAGTGACCTGGTTCAGCAGCAATCCGAACAGCAGACTGAACAGAAATATACCCGTGAAGCGCCAGAGATCTTCTCTCATACCATCCAGATTTTATCGGGTTGAAAACCGGTATCCTACACTCCGTACTGTCTGGATTAAACGATCAAAACCGAACGGTTCCAGTGTTTTGCGCAGACGCCGTATGTGTACATCCACAGTACGCTCTTCTACATACACATTTTGGCCCCATACATGATCCAGTAACTGGCTACGACTATAGACCCGTTCAGGATGGGTAATGAAAAAATGCAGCAGTTTGAATTCTGTTGGACTGATTTCAATAATCTTGTCTCTGGCGGTAACCCGGTATGTTTCCGGATCCAGAACCAGGCCGTCGATTTCGATAATGCCCAGTTGGCCCTCATTTGAATAACGACGCATTACGGCCCTTAATCTGGCCAGTAACTCCTTGGTGGAAAATGGCTTGGTAATGTAATCGTCTACCCCGGTATCCAGGCCGCGGATCTTATCGTCCTCCTCACCTTTGGCAGTTAACATGATAATCGGTATATTCCGGGTATCGGTATCACTGCGAAGTCGTCGCGCAAAATCGATGCCACTCACACCGGGCAACATCCAGTCCAGCAAAATCAGATCAGGCCGGTCTTTTAGTACAATGGCACGCGCCTGTTCGACATCGGCAGCTTCCTGGCAAACATAGCCTTCCTTCATCAGGGTATAACCCAGCATTTCCCTGATGGCCGCCTCATCTTCGACGATGAGAATTTTGCTTTTCATTTCATTAAAGTTCGCTTCAAGCATGGCCGCTATTTGATAGCAAGAATATTACAGCTTTATGACAAAGACGAACTGTTTTAATTAATTGGCCAGCTACCACAATAACTTAAAGTTAAAACTTTCTATTTGTCACAGAATGATCATTTTAGCTTAACTCATTTGTCATATCCGTGTCATTGAACTGCAACACTCCTTCCTTATCGTTACATCTCCAAAAAATCTGTTTGTTTAAGGCGTCTTTGCTCGCCGATGGGGGCAGGATTTTTTAAATTTTTAAACCTAATTTTTCTCATTAAATATTAAGGAGAACGGCTGTGTTAATCAAAACACATTTTAGAAACCAGATAAAAACGATATGCGGGGCTGTCATCTTCGGGTGCTTCGCTGCATTGGCAACACCAGCCATGGCAGCAAACGAAGCCATGCTGGATCTCATCGATATCATGGAAAGAAAGGGGACTCTCACAAAAGAAGAGTCAGAGTTATTACGAAACGCCACCAGGGCAGATGGTGAGAAAACCGAGTCTGTTGCAAGCGAAGCGAAAGAGGCTGCCAAGAAAGAAGTGCAGGCTGCTACAAAAGATTTACCGAAAATTGAAACTGCAGGCAAGCTCAAGGTCACTTCTCAGGATGGTGATTTTTCCTGGGGGTTGATTGGACGTGTCATGGCGGACTACAATCTGGTCGATTCTGATATCAACAAGATCGGCAATGACGCATTCATTCGACGTGCCCGCCTAGGCATGGAGGGTGCCATGTGGAAACACTGGATCTGGAAACTGGAAATGGACTTTGCCGAAGATTCACTCTCAACCAAGGATGCTTTTATTGGTTACAAATCTGGTAACTGGTGGATCAAAACCGGTCAGTCACACATTCCTTACGGGCTGAGTACTATATCAAGCTCGAAATACATGACCTTCATCGAGCGCCCGTTACTGGCGGATGGTCCACTGCAACCCTCACGCAGTCTTGGTGTGGCCGGTTTCATGCATGATCCGAACGGCGTACGCTGGACCCTTCATGCCGGTATTTTCGGTGGTGCAGTAGGTAGTGGTGGTGCAGGTGCCACAGATGAATTCAATGTGGCCGCCCGTGGTACTTTCGTACCATTCATGCAGGACAAAAACCATCTGGCATCCATCGGCGCTGGCGTCTGGTACCGTAACGCACTTGACAAGGCAACCACTATCGCACAACGGCCAGGTGTCTTTCGCTCAGGTGACAGCACCTTTCAGCGTGTCGCTTTTGGCACCGGTGATGTCGATAGCCTCGGCTTCAATATCGAGGGCTTGGCCGTTATGGGTCCGTTTGGCCTCAAGGCCGAATACAGCCGTCTGAATGTAGATTCACCGGCTGGTGATGTCGACCTCGACGGCTACTACGGCGAAGCCAGCTGGTTTATGACTGGCGAATCCCTGAACTATGACACCAAAAAAGCCCAGTTCGGCAGTGTTTCACCCAAAGGCGTAGTTGGTAAAGGTGGTGTTGGTGCCTGGCAGGTAGCTGTACGTTATGATGTCCTTGATTTATCAGAAGGCGATATTATCGGTTCTGATGGTGAGGGAACATTCGGCGGGGAACAACATGTGATTACAGCCGGGCTGAACTGGTATGTGAACAAGAACATGCGGTTTATGCTTGACTATGTGCATCTGACCAAGATGGATCGTCCCGGCAGTATATGGGACAACGACGAGCCACATGGTATTACCTTACGCAGTCAGGTTCATTGGTAAAAGATAATTTATAAGTGTATTTTCCTCCTGAAAAACCCCGCTCCGGCGGGGTTTTTTATTTTTCAGGAATTATTCTTACCCCGTTTAGATGAATCAATGCCATATAAAATTACCTTTTTCAGGCGATTTTCTTTTTCTCAACATTGATTATGATAAACGGCGTGCATATACATGCACAGGAATACTGGAATAACTAATCAACAAATAAGGAGATCCATATGGATATTCTCAAAAAACTGCTGTTAATTACCTTGCTGACCTTCTCTTTCTCTCTCTACGCCGGCGAACCCGTCAACATCAACACTGCTGACAAGGCGGCACTGATGTCAGGGATCAAGGGTGTGGGAGAAAAACGTGCTGATGCCATCATTGCATGGCGTGATCAGAATGGCCCTTTCAAATCTGTTGATGATCTGGCCAGCGTCACGGGCATAGGCGATGCTATTGTTGAAGAAAACCGCACCAACCTCACAACAGGCGAACCGCAGTAACACATCTCCCCTGAATAACAAGGCCTTCATTAACCTGAAGGCCTTGTTCATTCAATAGTTTTCCCTTCATAACTTGTTCATGCGGTCTGCGCTGCGGTATGCTTGCGCCCTTCATAAACAAACTTTTTACTCCATGAACAACCGTTACGACCCCGCAAGCATCGAACCGGACTTGCAGCAGCGCTGGGAAGAGAACCGGGCTTTCCTGGCAACTGAAGATCCGGCCAGGGAAAAATTTTATTGCCTGTCCATGTTCCCCTATCCAAGCGGCAAACTGCATATGGGACATGTGCGTAATTACACTATTGGTGATGTCATCAGCCGCTATCAGCGCATGCAGGGCAAGAATGTGCTGCAACCCATGGGCTGGGATGCCTTCGGCCTGCCTGCAGAAAATGCGGCAATCAGCAATCAGGTCCCGCCAGCAAAATGGACTTACGACAATATTGCCTATATGAAAATGCAATTAAAATCGCTTGGTTTTGCGATTGACTGGAGCAGGGAACTCGCCACTTGCGATCCAGAATATTACAAATGGAACCAGTGGTTCTTCCTGCGCATGCTGGGAAAAGGTATTGCTTACAAAAAGACCCAGGTGGTGAACTGGGACCCTGTGGACCAAACCGTCCTTGCCAACGAACAGGTCATCGATGGCCGGGGCTGGCGCACCGGTACCATCGTCGAAAAACGTGAAATCCCGGGATACTATCTGGGAATTACGCAATATAACGAGGAACTGCTGGCCGATCTCGATAAATTATCCGGCTGGCCGGAACGCGTAAAAACCATGCAGTCCAACTGGATCGGCAAAAGTTATGGTGTGCATTTTGCCTTTCCGTACGAACTCGATGGCAAGCAGGAATTATTATGGGTCTTCACCACGCGCGCCGACACCATCATGGGTGTGACTTATTGTGCTGTTGCAGCTGAACATCCATTGGCAACTTATGCAGCGAGTAAAAATCCCAGGATTGCCGAATTTGTAGAAGAGTGCAAACGCGGCAGTATGATGGAAGCGGATCTGGCCACCATGGAAAAGAAAGGCATGCCCACCGGGATCTTTGTGACTCACCCGCTGACTGATGAAAAAATCGAAGTCTGGGTCGCCAACTATGTATTGATGGGCTATGGCGAAGGAGCTGTCATGGCTGTGCCTGCACATGATGAACGTGATTTTCATTTTGCCCGGCAATATCAATTACAAATAAAACAGGTGATCGCGGTCAACGGCAAGAAATTTTCAACCGATAACTGGCAAGACTGGTATGCAGATAAAGAAAATGGCTGCTGTATTAACTCCGGCAATTATGACGAATTGAATTATGCAGCAGCAATCAATGCAATTGCAGATGATCTCAATGAAAAGAAACTGGGTGAGAAACAGGTCCAATGGCGTTTGCGCGACTGGGGTATCTCACGCCAGCGTTACTGGGGCTGCCCGATCCCGATTATACATTGTGAACACTGCGGTGATGTGCCGGTACCGGATGATCAACTGCCGGTCGTGTTACCGGAGGATTGCGTGCCGGACGGTGCCGGCAACCCGCTCAACAAGCGTGCTGATTTCATCAACTGCCTGTGCCCGAAATGCGGCAAACCTGCAAAACGTGAGACAGACACCATGGACACTTTCGTGGATTCCTCCTGGTATTACGCACGCTATTGTTCCAATAATAATAAAAACAAAATGGTGGATGAACGCGTCAACTACTGGATGCCGGTCGATCAATACATTGGTGGTATTGAACATGCGATACTGCACCTGCTTTATTCACGCTTCTGGAGCAAGGTTATGCGTGATCTGGGCCTCGTAAACTATGACGAGCCTTTTGAAAAGTTGCTGACCCAAGGCATGGTGCTCAACGAGATCTTCTACCGTAAACCGGAGAGCGGTCGCATTGTCTATTTCAATCCGGCTGATGTTGAAATCCAGATTGATGCCAAAGGCCAGCGCACTGGTGCGATCCTGAAAAGCGATGGCAAACCGGTTGAGTCCGGCGGTATCGGCACCATGTCCAAATCCCGGAACAACGGTGTAGACCCACAGGCATTAATCGAGAAATATGGCGCGGATACCGCCCGTTTGTTCATGATGTTTGCCGCACCGCCGGAACAGACGCTGGAGTGGTCTGACTCTGGCGTAGAAGGCGCATACCGGTTTTTGAAACGGTTATGGAAGTTCGCACATGAACATCATCAGCATATATCAACAGGATTGCAGGGTTCAGGAAAAGTTAACTTCAATCAAGCTCACCCGGACATAAAAAACACGCGTCGAATTATCCACAGTCTTCTGGAACAGGCGAATCGTGATTTTTCAAAATTCCAGTTCAACACGGTTGCATCCGCAGGTATGAAATTATTAAATACACTGGAAGGAATATCCGGTGCGGCGAATCCGGATACGCCCAAGAACGGTGCCCATGAGGCTATGGCTATAAATGTTGCTTACACAGAAGGGTTTTCCGTACTATTAAGATTATTGTCTCCCATTACTCCTCATATCAGTGACTACCTCTGGCGTGAACTGGGCTATGGAGACGACATCCTCAAGGCCCCGTGGCCGGAACCGGACGAGCAGGCACTGCGACAGGATGTAGTCGAACTGGTAGTCCAGGTCAATGGCAAGGTGAGGGCACATATCACGGTTCCGGCCCATGCCGGGCAGCCTGAAATAGAACAGATTGCCCTGGCAGATGATAATATAAAGCGCTTTGCAACACCGGGTAACATCAGAAAAATCGTACTGGTCCCTGGCCGGCTGGTGAATATTGTCGTTTCGTAATAAGCTACCTACATTAAATAATTACCATATATGTCCTTTACCAGGTAAAGAAATATGAATTTACGGCATAGCCTGTTTTTACTGAGCCTGATCTCGCTTTGTGCCTGCGGGTTTGAATTACGCGGTTCCAATCTTGAATCCCTGCAGCAATCGAAGGTTTACGTAAATTCCAGCGGCGCCAATCCCCTCGCAAGGGAAATCAGGGAACAATTGAAATTTGCCGATGTGCCAATTGCCAGGACAGCCACTGAAGCAGATTATGTTGTGGATGTTGGCAATGAAAATTTTGAACGCAAGGTGTTGAGTATTTCCGGTGAGACCGGGAAGGTTGAAGAATTCGAAATATTGTACCATGCCTACTTTTCGGTAACGGGCCCCGGTGGCAAAACTCTCGTAAAGTCCGAGCCCATCACTGGACAGCGGGATTTTGTCTTCGTTGATGATGCTGTACTCGGTAAATCTGACGAAGAAAACAAGCTGCGTGAAGAAATGCGGCGGCAATCGGCAACCAGTGTTTTGAGAAGGTTAAAGACCCTCACTCAATAATCAAGCATGCGCCTCAGGGCCGAACAACTCGCAGCAAACCTTAAAAAATCCGGACTGGCGCCGATCTATCTGATCAGCGGCGATGAACCGCTGCAAGTGATGGAATGCGCGGATACGATACGTCATCATGCCCGGCAGCAGGGTTTTGCAGAACGGATTGTCTTTGATGTGGCGGGCGGATTTGACTGGAGTTCACTGCTGAGTGAAGTTGCAACGATCTCGCTGTTCTCCTCGAAACGACTGCTTGAATTACGTATGGGTAGCGCAAAACCCGGCAAGGAAGGCGGCAGTATACTGACAAAATATGCAGTAAATACATCAATAGATAATGTATTGATCATCACTGCGGAACGCCTCGACAAACAGGCACAACAAACCAAATGGTATGGTGCACTCGATAAGGCCGGGATCACGGTCCAGATCAGGCCGGTGGAAGCAGGACAATTGCCGGACTGGATTAAACAGCGGGTTGCGATGCAGGGCAAACAGATAGGCATCGCCGCAGCAACCCTCGTTGCGGATCGTATCGAAGGCAATTTGCTCGCTGCAAAACAGGAAATAGATAAATTATGCCTGTTGATTAATAAATCCGAAATTACCACGGATGATGTGCTGGCAGCGGTATCAGATTCCACCCGATTCAATGTATTTGAATTGATTGAGACAGCATTGACTGCCAATACAACAAGAACCATACGCATGTTGAATGGTTTGCGTTGTGAGGGCGTGGAACCCGGTAATATCTACGGGATCCTGATGTGGGAATTAAGGCAGCTGTGCTCCATGGCTTATCTGGTAAAAACCGGGGTTCCTCTTGAAAAGGCATTTACCGAATACCGCATATGGGACAACGGCCGCAAGCAGGCCATAAAAAACTGCTTATGCCGGCACCGTATTGATGACCTGTACCGGTTGTTGCGATTTGCCGTGCAGATAGACAGAAAAATAAAAAGTTCTGACCGGATAATTGTCTGGGATATATTGCAGGCCTTGCTGCTGACTATGACTGGCCACCCAGTCATGAAATATGAATATGAATTTGTCTGATTAAGGTACTGGCCAAAAAATTATTACGGATGGACATCAAACATTATATCTATGAAACCGGGAAGCGGGCGCGTAACGCCGCCCGTATTATGGCGCGTACTGAAACTGCTATTAAAAATGCAGTTCTCGAAAAAATTGCCAACATCATCCTGGATCGGCAACAGTCTTTGCTGGATGCAAACCAGCTCGATATACACACCGCCACAGAAAGTGGCCTGGACATGGCATTACTTGATCGGCTGGAACTGACGCCGGAGCGTATAGATGCTATGGCGGACGGACTGCGGCAAGTTGTAAAACTGGAAGACCCCATCGGCAACATAACTGAAATGAAACAGCAACCCAGCGGTATCAAGGTCGGGCAAATGCGCGTGCCTCTGGGCGTGGTCGGCATCATTTATGAATCCAGGCCCAATGTCACCGCTGATGCCGCCGGGTTATGCCTAAAGTCAGGCAATGCCACGATCCTGCGTGGCGGATCCGAGGCGCTCAATTCCAATCTGGCCATTGCTGCATGCATACACGACGGACTGGTTGCAACAGGACTGCCCGCAGATGCCGTGCAGGTCATTGAAACAACAGATCGTCAAGCGGTTGGAGAGTTGTTACTTCTTTCCGAGTTCGTCGATGTTATTGTTCCACGCGGCGGTAAAAATCTGATCGAACGTGTGAGTGCCGAGGCACGCATGCCGGTCATTAAACACCTGGACGGTGTCTGTCATGTCTATATTGATGACAAGGCTGATCTGGACAAGGCCGTGAAGATTGCCTACAACGCCAAGACCCAGCGCTACGGCACCTGTAATACCATGGAATGCCTGCTCGTTGCAGAAGCTGTTGCTAAACCGGTGCTGGACAAACTCGGCCCCATGTTTGAACAGGCACATGTCGAGATCCGTGGCTGCGAGAAATCACGCAAGATACTTCCCGGTATAAAAGCAGTCACTGAAGAAGATTACCGCACGGAATATCTGGCCCCGATCATGTCATTGCGGATCGTCAAAAATATTGATGAAGCCATGGATCACATTGAAGAATACGGATCGCACCACACCGACTGCATCGTGACCGAAGACAAGGAACGGGCACAGCGTTTCCTGCGTGAAGTGGATTCCAGCTCGGTCATGGTCAATGCCTCGACACGGTTTGCAGATGGATATGAGTACGGTCTCGGTGCGGAGGTCGGGATTAGCACGGACAAATTTCATGCCCGCGGCCCGGTTGGCCTGGAAGGGCTCACATCACAGAAATATGTGGTTATTGGTGACGGCCATATAAGGCAGTGACAAGTTACAAGTGATAAGTCATAAGAATTCTGAAAAAAGTCAGTGTCATCTTTCTCATCAATGTCACTATCATCTTGTGACTTGTAACTTATAACTTATGGCCAGGCCGATAGGCATCCTTGGTGGCACCTTTGATCCGGTTCATCATGGACATCTGCGCATGGCGCTTGAATGTTACGAGCGGCTTAATCTCTGTGAGGTACGATTAATACCGTTGCATACACCGCCACACCGCCATCTGCCGGTCGCCTCACCGGAACAGCGGCTGGCCATGCTGGAACTGGCCGTAAGCAACCTGCAGGGACTGACGGTGGATGATTGTGAACTGCGCAGAAAAAATATTTCCTATACCATCGACACCCTAAAACTAATCCGGCAACAAATTGGTAAGACACCCCTCTGTCTGCTTATCGGTACAGATGCCTTCAAAACCCTTAATTCCTGGCATAACTGGCAGGCCTTACTGGAGCAGACACATATCGTCATTGCAGAGCGGCCCGGCAGCACTGTCAGACCTGAATCGCCCGAATTGGCAGAACTCCTGAAACAACACGGCACCAGTGATATGTCACAATTGCATGAACTGTCATCCGGCAAGATCTACGAAGTATTCATGCCGCTGCTGGATATTTCAGCAACGCAGATACGCGATATTTTCCATGCGAAACACAACCCGGCTTTTTTACTGCCGGGCGAGGTGATCGACTTCATATATACTAATAATATCTATTAAACAGGTTAATACATGACAACAAACCAGCTGAGCAAAATTGTTATTAATGCACTTGAAGAATTAAAGGCTTTTGATATCCAGACCATTGATGTTAAGAAAATCTCTTCTATCACCGATATAATGATCATCGCAAGCGGCAACTCCAACCGGCAAGTCAAGGCACTGGCTGACAAAACCATAGAAGCTGTAAAAAAGAAAAAGATTCAGCCCCTGGGAGCTGAGGGAATACAGCAAGGTGACTGGGCATTGATCGACCTGGGCGATGTTATTGTTCACATCATGCGCCCTGTCATCAGGGAATATTATCAATTGGAAAAACTCTGGTCTGTTGATTCCAGGAAAATCTCAACCCATTAATCATGCGTGTGCATCTTATTGCAGTCGGCAAACGCATGCCCGTCTGGGTCAAGGAAAGTTTCTCTGACTACAATAAACGCCTGCCAGATGAGTTACACCTTAACCTGATTGAAATAACACCTGCAACACGCAGCAAGCACAACCCGGCCTCGAAAAACATCGCTGAAGAAGATAAAAAGATAAGGGCCGCGATTCCGAAACAATCCATGATCATTGCCCTGGATGAAAAGGGTAAACAATTCGACAGTCCATCACTCTCAAAAAAACTGGCATCCTGGTCCCGGCAGGGGCGAGATATAACTTTTGTGATAGGCGGTGCCGACGGGCTTGCCGATGATTTCAAAAAATCCGCAGACATGCTATGGTCATTATCATCTTTGACATTACCACATGCATTGGTGAGAGTCATCGTTGCAGAGCAGATTTACCGTGCGTGGTCTATATTAAATAATCATCCCTACCATCGTGAATAGCCACGACTACTGATGATATTCGCTATTTTATAACTTGTGAATAAAGGGACCTCGAGGGGCCTCGTTATTTTTTTATTATATCGATACCTGTATGGCTCGTTTATTTCCAAAATCAGGGGTAAAGCGAGCCTTGTTTCCGGGTATGATCTGAAAAACTGCGGGACGAGGCGGGTATTATACTGATGTCTTTCCTCGCCGGATTGACGGGCCAATGTTGTGAAACCTTGTATTTCCATGTCTATTCCTTCAGTACGAATTCTGTGTAATAGGATTGATTATATACACGGATAAAATCCAGGTCACCGGGAAATGCGGTTGTTTGTTGTTCCTCCCCGTTTGCCTTGCCGGGTTGTGAGGAAGCGGTAGCGCAAAAATGACAGGATGTCATTTTTAGCTCAAGCTGAGCAGGGATGCGAATTTGAGCGGCGCGTTGGCGCAACGAGCAATACGGGTAGCCGTCAGGCCAAGGCATCCGGGGAAAGTTCTTTTGCCTACTTTTCTTCAAAGAAAAGTAGGTCGCCGCGCAAGGTGAAAACTAATGCCAAGAGAAGTAACACGGGTAATTTACGTAAGAAATCATCTGACTGGATTCCCGCTTTCGCGGGAATGACAAATATAGACTGGATGCTGGCTCTCACCAGCAAATCAAAAACTGGATTCTCGTTTTTGAAGGAATAACGGATAATACTATCCAGATTTTCCGGGATCGTTTATTAAAAATAAAATATGAAAATTTACCTCGCTTCAAAATCCCCCCGCCGTCAGCAATTACTGCAACAAATCGGCCTGCAATTTGAAATCGTTGAGGTTGATATTGACGAACACTGGAACAGTAATGAACATCCACGTGCGTATGTCGAACGGGTGGCACTGGAAAAGGCGCAGGCCGTAAAATCAAAAATCAAAACCGATCAACCTTTCGCCATAATAGGCGCTGATACCTCAGTGGTTTTGGATGACATGGTGATCGGCAAGGCCGGGAACGATGAACAGGCGGTCACCATGCTGTCACAACTTTCCGGGCGCCTGCATTACGTTTATTCATCTGTTGCGATTGTAAGTAACCTGGAAGAAAAAATTAAAACCAGTATCAGTCGCGTCTATTTCAAGCCGTTAAGCAAACCGGAAATCGAAAGTTACTGCAAAACCGGTGAGCCCATCGGCAAGGCCGGCGGTTATGCCATTCAAGGTCACGCTGCGGCATTTGTTGAACGACTGGACGGAAGTTACTCAGGTGTAATGGGTCTGCCACTTTTTGAGACAACAGAATTATTGAATCAACTTAAAAACGGATAGACTTACTGTTTTCTCAAACAATAACCAAAATAATGATCGACGATGTATATGTAGATGGCCGGCCAGTCCGGTGTGCCATCGTCGTTTGAAGGATACCAGAGTTTCCTGTTGATCCAGTGGTTATGATAATGCATGGCACACTGTGGCAGGCGTTCCTCGTCAGGTTTTTCCGTACTGCCTGCTGCTGCCTCCATTTTGAAAAAATCACGCATCACCAGTGGATAGGCATCTTGCAGGTCGGGTTTCTTCTTGTCGAGCATCAGTTCCTGCGTATTGATGTCCTTCCAGAACCCGGTTGATCTTTGTTCCAGCCTTTTCTGTTGCATGAGGCCTTCAGACAGCGCTGCCAGTTTTTCACAAGCATGCTGATGTCCTGCTTCACATTCATGCCGGTAAAAATCTTCCATGCTGACGCCCTGCGGCGGCCCAGCCGCCAGCAAAAACAGCGCAGTGATTATTTTTATAGCAGGCATAAAAAACGCCATATGTGATAGTCATATGGCGCTTATTGTACAGAACGTGATCAGATTAAAGTAGCGGGACTATTAACAATGCGACAATGTTGATGATCTTGATCAACGGATTTATCGCCGGACCAGCGGTATCTTTATACGGATCGCCGACAGTGTCGCCGGTCACGGCTGCTTTGTGTGCCTCGCTGCCTTTTCCGCCATGATTCCCGTCTTCGATATATTTCTTGGCGTTGTCCCAGGCGCCGCCGCCAGCCGTCATGGAAATGGCGACAAAGATACCGGTGATGATGGTGCCCACCAGCAGACCGCCGAGTGCGCGTGCACCGGCGCCTTCGCCCATCAGTGCTTCCATACCAAAAGCAACAATGATCGGTGCCAGCACCGGCAATAGTGAAGGAATAATCATCTCTTTGATCGCAGCCTTGGTCAGCATGTCCACCGCACGTGAATAGTCCGGTTTGGCTGTCCCTTCCATGATGCCTTTGATCTCCTTGAACTGGCGGCGCACTTCAAGCACGACTGAACCTGCAGCCCGGCCGACCGCTTCCATCGCCATGGACGCGAAGAGATAAGGAACCAGACCACCGATGAAGAGACCGATGATCACTGCCGGATCATCCAGACGGAATTCAACCAGTTTGCCCGCAGCTTCCAGACTGTGCGTGAAATCCGCAAACAAAACGAGGGCCGCCAGACCGGCAGAACCGATCGCATAACCTTTGGTGACAGCCTTGGTCGTGTTACCAACGGCATCCAGTGGATCGGTAATGCCACGAATCTCTTTCGGCAGTTTCGCCATTTCGGCGATACCGCCTGCGTTGTCTGTGATCGGCCCGTAGGCATCCAGTGCCACGATAATGCCAGCCATGGACAACATCGAAGTTGCGGCGATGGCAAGACCATACAGACCGGCCAGTTCATAAGCACCGAAGATGCTGGCGCAAACCGCCAGCACTGGTAATGCCGTGGATTTCATGGACACACCCAGACCGGCAATGATGTTGGTTGCGTGGCCTGTAGTGGATGCCTGGGCTATATGTTGCACAGGACCAAAGTGGGTGCTGGTGTAGTATTCAGTAATCCATACCATCGCCGCAGTCAGCGCCAGGCCAATCAGCGCACAACCAAACAACGCTGTACCATCTGTTCCCATCATTCTCACACTGACAAAATAAAACGGGATTGCGGCCAGCACACCGGAGGCGATAAGGCCCTTATAGAGGGCGCCCATAATCGAACCGCCTTCTTTGGCTTTCACAAAAAATGTACCGATAATCGAGGCAATGATGGATATGCCACCCAGTACCAGTGGATATAACAAGGCATTGTCACCCGCGCCTTTCATCATAAGACCGCCAAGCAACATGGTGGCGATCACGGTTACGGCATAGGTTTCAAACAGGTCCGCTGCCATGCCTGCACAATCACCGACATTATCGCCAACATTATCTGCTATCACGGCCGGATTGCGCGGATCATCTTCCGGAATACCGGCTTCCACTTTGCCGACCAGATCGGCGCCCACATCAGCACCTTTGGTAAATATGCCGCCGCCCAACCGGGCAAAAATCGAAATCAGTGAACTACCGAAGGCCAGACCTACCAATGCATGCAGTGCATGATCAGTGGATAGCCCCAGCTGCAATAATATTGTGTAGTAACCGGCAACCCCGATCAAACCAAGGCCGACCACCAACATGCCGGTGATCGCACCGCCACGGAAGGCGATCTGTAATGCAGCATTAAGACCATTTTTTGCTGCTTCGGCAGTACGCAGATTGGCACGTACTGAAATATTCATGCCGATGTACCCGGCTGCACCGGAGAGTACCGCACCGATCAGGAATCCAAACGCTGTGTACCAGTTAAGAGCAAAACCCAGTGCCAGAAACAGCACACCTCCGGCCATACTGATGGTGGTGTATTGCCGGTTAAGGTAGGCAGAAGCGCCCTGTTGAATCGCAGCGGCAATCTCGCGCATGCGTTCGTTGCCTTGTGGTTGCGCCAGGATCCAGCGCACCGACCAGACACCATATACAATCGCGAGTACTCCACAGAGCAAGGCAAAACCTAAAGCCGTCATTTGAATTTCTCCCGTGAGCTTGACATCGAAACGATAAAATTATGGGGCTTTCAAGCCCCACTTATTATTGAATATCTGTTAAATAGGGTGCAATTGTACTTTGATAAGCGCCCGGAGCAAAGCCCGTGTAAAGCATTAAAGTTTGAATTCTGTCTTCAGTTTCTTTTTCACCGGTTTGTTTTTCAGCGTGACATATTCAGGCAATCCCTTTTTATAAGGCGGGTAAGCCTCACCTACAATCAACGGTGCAAGATAGCGACGGCATGCAGCAGTAATACCGTAACCATCTTTAGTGATGTAATTTCGCGGTAACATTTTTTCATGATTCGCTACATCACTGAGATCCGCCATACCAATCTTCCATCGGTAAGGCTGATTTGATGTGCGCACTATCGCGGGCATTACGGCATTGTGGCCCTTGATTGCAAACTCTACTGCCGCTTTGCCGACGGCATAGGCCTGCTCCACGTCAACTTTGGATGCGATATGCCGCGCGGAACGTTGCAGATAATCCGCAACAGCATAATGATATTTATAACCGAGTTTTGATTTAACCAGCTGGGCGATCTCAACTGCAACACCTCCCAGTTGTGTATGGCCAAAAGCATCCCGTGTACCGGCCTCGGCGAGAAACTTCCCTTCCGCATTGCGTACACCTTCCGACACCGCGATCACACAGAAATCATATTTTTCAACGCTCTCTTTCACCTTCATGAGAAATTTTTCTTCATCAAAGGCGACCTCTGGAAACAGGATCACATGCGGTGGATCTCCGGGTTTCTCACCAGCCAGTCCAGCCGCTGCCGCGATCCAGCCGGCATGGCGGCCCATGACTTCCAGGATAAATACCTTGGTTGATGTGCGCGACATGGACATGACATCCAGCGCAGCCTCCCGGATCGAAACGGCAATGTATTTTGCGACTGATCCGAAACCCGGACATTGATCAGTGATGGGAAGATCGTTATCCACTGTCTTGGGTACATGGATGGCCTGGATGGGGAAACCCATCGTTTCCGATAACTGCGACACCTTGAGGCAGGTGTCGGCGGAATCACCACCGCCGTTATAGAAAAAATAACCGATGTTATGCGCTTTGAAGACCTCAATCAGGCGCTCGAATTCAGCACGGTGCTTGTCCACACCTTTCAGCTTGTAGCGGCAGGAACCAAAGGCACCGCCCGGCGTATGTTTAAGTGCCCGGATAGCGGCGGGGGTCTCCAGACTGGTATCGATCAGGTCCTCGGTCAGTGCGCCGATAATACCATTACGCCCGGCGTAGACCTTGCCAATCCGGGTTTTGTGTTTCCGTGCTGTTTCCAGAACACCGCAGGCTGAGGCATTGATGACAGCGGTAACCCCCCCAGATTGCGCGTAAAATGCATTTTTAATGGTCCTCATCAATTTATTGTCTCCGAATCAAAAAATTTAAAATTCGTAACTGATTGCTTATGATAAGCTTTCAATGATATTAGAATTTTCAATATCCGTATGACCCTGACCAACACTGAGTGTGGCGGAACTAGCTAAAGCTGAATCGACTCTCAATATATCTGTAAAATTTTATATAGGCCAGATTTGTGAAGTTCCTGATATACATTCTACTAACACTGACATTTGCCGCACAAAATGTCCCGGCCGGCACGACTCAAAACCTGCCGGATATGGGAGATTCAGCTGGCGGAGTTGTTACGCCTGAATTCGAGCGCCGTCTCGGCCAGGCCGTCATGCGGCAGGTGCGGCAATCCGCTGATGTCATTACCGACCCGGAAATGGAGTCCTATATCCAGTCTATCGGCTATCAACTGGTTGCCAACAGCGATGATAACCAGATCCTGTTTATCTTTTTTGTAATTGACAATCCAGCCATCAATGCGTTTGCCGCGCCCGGCGGAGTAGTCGGGATCAACTCTGGCGTAATCCTGAACTCCGATACTGAAAGCGAACTGGCCGGTGTGCTGGCCCATGAAATTGCACACGTGACCCAGCGGCACATGGCCAGGACATATGAAGCAGCAAGTAAATTCAGCCTGCCCATGATGGCGGCCATGGTGGGCGCCATATTACTGGGCATAGCCAACCCGGAAGCTGGTCAGGCGGCAATTGCGGCAGTAGCTGGATTCAGTGCCCAGTATCAGATTAATTTTACCCGTGCCAATGAAGAAGAGGCTGACCGGGTTGGTATTCAATTGCTTGCAAGATCAGGTTTTGATCCACACGGTATGCCGGGGTTTTTTCAAAAACTGCAAAAGACTTCAAGATACTACCGCGGCGATGCGCCGGAATTTCTTCAGACACACCCGCTCACCTCTTCGCGTATAGCGGAGTCCATTGCCAGGGCCGAACGATACCCTGTCCGCAAATACTCGAACTCTATAAGTTATAAATTGATCCGGGCCAGGCTCATGGCCGATTCATTTGAATCACCCAAAGAAGCCGTGAAATTTTTTGAAACCAGCCTGGAAACCGGCGGTTATCCGGATATGGAATCAGCGCGTTATGGTTATGCGCTCGCTCTCACCAGGGCAAATGACTTTGCCAGGGCACGGGAACAATTGGGCCTGCTGCTCAAGGATGATGAAGAAAATATAACCTACCTGTTGGCTGCAGCAAGACTGGAATCCGCACAAAGAAATTTTTCTGCAGCAGTCGGCATCTACCAGGAAGCACATAAACTCTATCCGGATTATTGGCCAGTGGTGCATGGTTACACCCGTGCCCTGCTGGATGCCAAACAACCCGGCAGGGCACGCGATCTGATACGTAATTACGGGCGCAATCATGAACCTTCCCTGGCTTATTATGATCTGTTGTCACAGGCTGAGGCTGAGTCTGGTTCTCCGGCAGAATCAGGTATCGCCAAGGCGGAATATTACTATCTTACCGGTGGCACCCAGTTGGCGATCGACCATCTCAAATTTGCCCAACGCCAGGCTGAACTGAATTATTATCAAATGGAGCGCATCAAGGCACGCCTGGCGCAACTGGAATATGAGCTTACCCTGGAAAAAGAACTAAAACTTGAGCCCGAAGGTTGATCGAGTCAAATTATATATATGATTATGATGATGAATCATACCCGCAGACTTTTTCTAAAAGGCAGCCTGATCGCGATGTCTGCAATAACTACTGGCATATTCAGTCTGCTCAAACCGTTGATTGCATTTGCCGCCAGAAATCAACCGGCCTTTTCTGCCAAGACAGAGGCCGATGCCATAGCTGCAATTTTTCCCGGAGAACAGATCACAACGAGTGATGCAATTATTATTGGCGTGCATGATGTCGTCGAAAATGGTGCGGTAGTCCCGGTGGAAATCAGCACCAAACTGCCTGCCGTTGAAACTATTACCATCCTGGTGGAAAAAAATCCCAACCCGCTTATAGCCAACTTTAATCTCAGTCCTGAGTGTTCGGGGTTCATTGCGACACGCATCAAGGTGGCAGAACCCTCCGATATTATCGCTGTGGTCAGATCAAACGGAAAACTGTTCAGTACACGCAAGTTCGTTGAGGTAATCGCCGGAGGTTGCGGCTGATGACATCCAGTATAAAAGTGCGCACCAGCATGCGTGAAGGCAAAACTACAGTACGTGCCATCATACGCCACCCGATGCACACCGGTTATGCAACCGATCCGGATACCGGTGAATTGGTCCCGGCGCATTACATCGAAAACGTTACCGTACAGCACGGTGATAAAACATTGCTGCAATGTGACTGGAGCCGGGCCATCTCCAGCAATCCCTATCTTTCATTTGAATTTTCAGGTGCACAACCCGGCGACCTGCTGCGTATCACCTGGTTGGACAATAAAGGTGAAAGCGATTCGATAGAGACCAGGATTCAGTAAATAATCAAATTTGTATCAAATACTCTGACAAAAAGGGGATTGCTTTTTTTCTGCGTGTAGACTAAATTGCACTAATATGTCTAGACAAATTCAGTCTAAAATGAACCACTCCGGCTCCAATCAAACCTTTGGCAATATGTTGCGCAGCATGCGCAAGAAACAGACTTTACCGCTCAGAGTTGTTGCAGCGGCAACAGATATGGACTCTACGCTTTTAAGCAAAATAGAACTCGGCCAACGTCTTCCAACAGAAATTCAAACGAAAGCCATTGCCAAATTCTTCAAGGTTCCATTTGAAGATCTTGAAGCAAAGCGTCTTGCAGAACGTTTCTGGATGGAACATGGGGATAGTACAGCAGCAGTAAAGGCGGCTTTATTGATTAGGGAATCCGCCGCAGAATACCACACTGGAAATTCAGCCAAAAAACCATGATAACCGATCTGCATGCAACATCTTCAGTTTCATCTGATCTGATTGGCAAGATTGAAGCTTTTCGCAAACCTGCAACAGAGATATTAGATCCGGAATTACGCCGTAAACTCGGGCAATTCTTTACGCCTCAATCCGTTGCTGAATTCATGGCAAAATTATTCAAATGTAACAAAACCCATGTTCGCATACTGGATGCTGGAGCCGGAACCGGTATTCTTTCTGCGGCAATTATTCAAAAATTACTATCTCGAAAGAAATTGCCAGAAAACATTTCTGTTACGGCTTTTGAAATAGATACCCAACTACATGCCTATCTTTATGATACCTATCGTTTATGCGGAGAGCTATGTTCAAAAAAAGGCGTGGCATTCTCAGTTGATGTACAAGATGATTTTATTACTTATGCAGCAAATATAAGCCGAAATGATCTTTTCGCTAAAAATAAAGCTGATTTTAATTTAGCTATAGTCAATCCGCCATACGCAAAAATAAACAGCGACTCTGAAACACGCAAAATTCTTCGTTCAGCAGGGATTGAAACCAGTAATCTTTACACAGGTTTTCTTGCTTTATTGGTAAAGTTGCTTGATCAAAATGGAGAACTTGTGGCAATTACACCTCGTAGTTTTTGTAATGGCCCCTATTTCAAGCCTTTCCGCTCGTATTTTCTTGACACTATGTCAATACAACGGATTCATGTTTTTGAGTCACGCTCTGAAGCGTTTAAGGACGACTCGGTATTACAAGAAAATATAATTTCTTATGCCATAAAAACTAAACGACGACCCACCTATGTTACTTTGTCCGTCTGTGATGGAACATTCAATAGTAAAATTAAAAAACGAATTTGCTCTTATGAAGACATGGTTTCAACTAAAGACCCGGAACTTGTTATCCATCTGACTACTGATGAAATCCAGGCTGAATTCAGGCGCAGCATTGAAGAATATACAGACAGCTTGTCAGATTTAGGATTGAGTGTTTCTACAGGCCGCGTGGTGGATTTCAGGGCGCGCGCGTTCCTGAGGAAAGACCCCGAAAAAAATACTGTTCCACTCATTTATGCATGTCATTTCAATGAAGGAATTATCACTTGGCCTAAAACCGGAGGCCGCAAGCCCAATGCAATTGCGAGAGATGAAAATACACAAAAATTACTCGTACCTGAAGGCATTTATGTGCTCACCAAACGCTTTAGTTCAAAAGAGGAAAAGCGGCGGATTATTGCATGTATATATGATCCATCTCTTGTAAAAGCTGATTACATAGGGTTTGAAAACCATTTGAATTATTTTCATATTAACGGGCAAGGTTTATCAATAGATCTTGCAAGAGGGCTGGCTGCTTATTTAAATTCAACTTTAGTCGATGCATATTTCCGCCAGTTCAATGGCCATACCCAAGTGAACGCTTCAGATCTTAGACGGCTCATGTATCCCAGCCGTGAAGCATTAGAAGAACTTGGAGACCTGATTGGCAATAATTTTCCAGAACAAACAGTTTTGGACAAGCTAATAGAAACGGGGCTGCGTTAAATGTCAAAAACACAGAAAAAACCAAGCGCCAAGCAAAAAAATAAAAAACTCAAAGAAGCTATTGAGATACTACATGCATTGGGTTTTGGCGCCAAACAATGCAATGCTACTGCTGGCTATACTCTGCTTGCTCTAATCGACCTGAAAACTGATCAGTCATGGAATATGGCAACCGCTCCTTTGCGAGGTATTACCCCAATTATTGAATTCATTCGTAAGATGTATCGGGTCAAGTATGCGCCAAATACTCGTGAAACTATACGTGATGAGGCCGTTAAATATTTTGTTGAAGCTGGCCTGTTAATACGTAATACTGACAATCTATTACGACCAACAAATAGCGGTAAAACTGTTTATCAGATTGAACCTTCCGCGCTCAAAGTAATTCAATCATTCGGCAGCTTAGCCTGGTCTGACAATCTTGCAGAATATCTAAAATCCAGTTTAAAAATCAGGCAGGAACTTCAACGGCAACGAAAACTTGCAAGAATTCCCGTAAAACTCCCTTCAGGAGAAAAAATAGCATTATCACCGGGTGGACAAAACCCTCTTATAAAGAAAATTGTTGAAGAGTTTTGTACGCGTTCTCTCCGGGAGGAACGATTGTTTATATCGGGGATGCTGAGAATAAATTTGAACACTTTGAAAAGGATTACCTGAGAAAACTCGGCGTAGAAATTAATTCAGCCGCTAAAATGCCTGATGTGGTAATTCATGACATAGCCAGAAAATGGTTATTATTGATTGAGGCCGTTACTAGTGCAGGTCCAGTTGACGGCAAACGACGGAAAGAGCTCAAAGAATTATTCAAGGGTTTCAAAACTGGTATGGTATTCGTGACAACTTTTGAAAACAGACAAACCATGTCGCGTTTTCTTAGGCAAATATCCTGGGAGACTGAAGTCTGGGTTGCAGACGATCCAGATCATATAGTCCATTTCAACGGAGAGCGTTTTCTTGGTCCATACCCCGATACTTTGCCTAATACCAGGTAATTGATTACAAATCAGCTACGTTTTCAGCAAATGGGGATGGTATTACATTAACCGTCTGAAAAGATTGGTGGGTCGTGGGCGATTCGAACGCCCGACCAACTGGTTAAAAGCCAGCTGCTCTACCGGCTGAGCTAACGACCCGGTTCTGAAATTCATACATGGCATCCTGCCGTAAAATTATTGCCTTTGATAACTACCTGCCTTGTCATCCGCTGACAAGGCGTTTGGCCGGAAAAATGTCCACCGGACATTTTTCTGTATCGTCCTCACCCGGCTGAGCTAACGACCCGAAACTTCAGTTACAAGTGAAAAGTTATAAGTTATAAGAAAACATATAGGGCTGGCAGTCATAAACAGGATATCTCAACACGAACCTGGATACTTGATCCTTACACCTTTAATTTTCCACTCTTTTGAGCCTGATGGCTCAAAAGAGGTGCGATAATACCGAAGATTTCAAAGATGGCAAATTTCAGTGGCTGAAAAATGCTATTTTCATGAAAAACCCGTATATTTTGATCCCGGGTTCTCTTGATTTTATCGCTTTCCGGCCCTATTTTCCCGGCAAACTGATTATATTAAGCCTGTAATTTTTTGTGAGGATATATCGTGCCTATCTACGAATATGAATGCGTCAAATGCGGTCATACCCTGGAGGCCATACAGAAATTCAGTGATCCGGTATTGACTGAATGCCCGGCCTGCCATGAGAACAGCCTGTGCAAACGGGTATCGGCTTCGGCCTTTCACCTCAAGGGCAGCGGCTGGTATGTGACTGACTTCAAGGACAAGCCCAGGGACAAGGCCAAACCGGCAGATGATAACAAACAATCCGTAGAAACTTCTGCCAAGGAACCGGATAAGTCCAAAACAAAAACAACCGGCACTGAAAGTGCACCGGCGGTGAAAAAGACCGAAACAGCGGCCACCGATTGATTAACCATACAGACTGAAGCATGGCAAACCTACGTAAATACCTGATCGCCGGCCTGCTGGTCTGGCTGCCCCTGGCCGCGACCGTATTTGTTATCAGGGTGCTTATCACCCTGATGGATCGAACCATTTTATTAATCCCGCCGGAGTGGCGGCCGGAGAACGTTTTGGGATTTTCCATCCCCGGCTTCGGTGTCATTGTTGGCATTTTCATCCTGCTGATTACCGGCATGTTTGCTGCCAACCTGTTCGGACGGCGCCTGGTTTCCTTCTGGGAATCCATTCTTGGCCGCATTCCGCTGGTGCGCTCCATCTACAGCAGTGTCAAACAGGTCACGGAAACGCTGTTCAGTTCCAACAGCAAGTCCTTCCGCAAGGTGGTCTTGATTGAATTTCCGCGCCAGGGGACCTGGAGTGTAGGCTTCGTATCCAACCGTGGCATGCAAAAAGCCATCGATGCCACCGGCCAGGAACTGGTTTCAGTATTTGTCTCAACAACCCCCAACCCCACCACAGGTTTCCTTATGATGGTGCCCGCCTCTGAACTTATTGAACTGGACCTGACCATTGAAGAAGCATTCAAGTACATTATTTCCATGGGTGTTGTGGTGCCTGAGGGCCCGGCAAAAGAAGCTCTCATTAATGGTAAACTTGCGCAAAAACAGACCGGCTCGTAATATGCCCGCCTTTGTTTCGGTTCAATAAATCATCATTATCGCCATCAGGGGAACCCATGCGCAGTCATTATTGCGGACAACTGAATTCTTCCTTGCTCGACCGGGAGGTAGAACTCTGCGGCTGGGTACACAAACGCCGCGATCATGGCGGCATAATATTTATTGATCTCAGGGACCGCGAAGGAATTGCACAAATCGTATTTGATCCGGATCGTCCCGAACCTTTTGCGATCGCGGATTCCGTGCGCAATGAATATGTGTTGCGCATCACCGGCAAAATCAGACAGCGGCCAGAAGGAACTATGAATAAGGACCTTCCTACCGGCGAGATTGAGGTGCTGGCACAAACTATCGAAATACTGAACAAGGCCAGGACCCCGCCATTCCAGCTGGATGATGAAAACGTGGCGGATGATACGCGCTTGCGTTACCGCTATATCGATCTGCGCCGCCCGCAGATGTTACATAACATGCGTTTGCGCGCGAGAGTTGCAAGAATCCTGCGCAATTATCTGGATGAAAAAGGATTCATTGAGATCGAAACACCCATGCTGACCAAGGCCACACCGGAAGGTGCACGCGATTACCTGGTTCCCAGCCGCACCCATGCTGGTTCATTCTTTGCCCTGCCGCAGTCACCGCAGTTATTTAAACAGCTTCTGATGATGTCCGGCATGGATCGTTATTACCAGATCGTGCGTTGTTTCCGCGATGAGGACCTGCGCGCCGATCGCCAACCGGAATTTACCCAGTTGGATATCGAAACCTCATTCATGGACGAAACACAGATCACCGCCATCATGGAAGAGATGATCATCAAGTTGTTCAAGGAAGCCATTGATGCCGATCTGCCCACGCCGTTTTCGCGTATGACCTATGCCGAGGCCATATACCGTTTTGGAAATGATCGACCCGACCTGCGCAATCCGCTGGAACTGACCGAAGTTTCCGATCTGATGAAGGAGGTTGAATTCAAGGTGTTCTCCGGTCCGGCCACCATGCCGGATGGACGTGTGGCCGCATTGCGTGTACCCGGTGGCGCCAAACTGAGCCGCAAGGAGATCGATGATTACACCAACTATGTCGCCAACTTCGGAGCCAGGGGGCTGGCCTATATCAAGGTGAACGATATCAACGCAGGCACGGAAGGATTGCAATCACCGGTACTCAAATTCCTGCCGGAATCCATCATTAAATTACTGCTGGAACGGACCACTGCACAAACCGGTGATCTTATTTTCTTTGGTGCCGACAAGGCCAGGGTGGTCAATGATGCATTGGGGGCATTGCGCAACCGGTTAGCCGCTGACATGAATCTGCTGCAGGGCCAGTGGCGGCCGCTGTGGATCGTGGATTTCCCCATGTTCGAGTACAACGAAGATGAGAAGCGCTGGGATGCCTTGCATCATCCGTTCACGGCTCCTCAGGTTAATACGACTGCCGAGCTTGAGGCCGATCCGGGCCAGTGTCTGTCTCGCGCCTATGACCTGGTGTTGAACGGTATTGAAATGGGCGGTGGGTCAGTACGTATTCACACACCGGATATGCAAAGGACGGCCTTGCGTCTGCTCGGGATCGATGATCAGGCTGCGGATGAGAAATTCGGCTTCCTGATTAATGCACTGGATTATGGTTGCCCGCCGCATGGTGGCATTGCCTTCGGGCTGGACCGGTTGGTGATGATGATGACCGGATCCGACAGCATCCGCGATGTAATTGCTTTCCCCAAGACCCAGACCGCGAGTTGCCCGCTGACTTCCGCGCCTTCACCAGCATCACCAAAGCAATTACGGGAGCTGGGCATTAAACTGGCGAAACTTCCCAAGCAGGAGTAACTGCTTACTTTTAAAATTCCAGCTTGAAAAAGTGTAATTCATACACTAAGCTTATGTGTATATATTACACTAAGTATTCGCCATGGCTTACACTTATCAATATCCTCATCCGGCAGTCACTACTGATATGGTGATTTTCACCATTCGCGGACAGCAACTGGAATTGTTGCTGGTACGCCGAGGTGGCGAACCCTTCATGAACAGCTGGGCCTTGCCGGGCGGTTTTGTGGAAATTGACGAAGATCTGGAAGCCTGCGCCTTGCGTGAACTGGAAGAAGAAACCGGCATCACCGGCGTTTACCTGGAGCAACTCTATACTTTCGGCGCTCCAAACCGCGATCCGCGCGAACGTGTCATATCCGTGGCCTACTATGCACTTGTACCACCAGACCGGATCAATATCCGCGCTGCCAGTGATGCCAAAGAAGTTGCCTGGTTTCAGGTGAGAAATTTACCATCATTGGCATTTGATCATGCAAATATTGTTGCCATGGCCCATCAACGTCTGACAGCAAAACTCAATTATTCCACCATTGCCCTGCAGTTCATGCCGGAAAATTTTTCCCTGAGTGAACTGCAACAGGTCTATGAATCCATCCTGGGCGACAGGCTGGACAAGCGGAACTTCCGTAAACGGCTGATGGCCCTGGATTGTATCCGGGACACAGGGATGGTCCGTCGCAATGGCAACCACCGCCCGGCACGTTTGTATTCCGTAAAATCGCCCGGCACAGTAGAGTTTATTAAATGAATAATATGTGAGAGCAGAATCAATGAACACTTTGAATCCCGCAATTGAATTACGTGATTACCGTATGCCGCCTGAGCAGGTGCCGGAAACGATAGTCGAAACATTAAGCGTTGCCGAACGTAATGAACTCAAGTCACGCATTAAACTATTACTGAAAGAAAAGAATGCCATCATTGTCGCACATTACTACACCGATCCGGATTTGCAGGAACTGGCTGACGAAACCGGCGGGCATGTTTCCGATTCACTCGATATGGCACGCTTCGGTCATGAATCCTCAGCACAGACCCTGGTGGTCTGTGGCGTCAGGTTCATGGGGGAAACAGCCAAGATACTGAATCCCGAGAAACGCATCCTGATGCCTGATCTCAATGCGGATTGTTCGCTGGATATCGGTTGCCCGATTGATGATTTCAGCCGTTTCTGCGGTCAGTATCCGGACCGGACTGTAGTTGTGTACGCCAACACCAGTGCGGCAGTCAAAGCCCGGGCAGACTGGATGGTGACTTCGGGGAGTGCTGTTGATGTGGTCAATCATCTGAAAGCACAAGGGAAAAAGATCATCTGGGCACCGGACAAATATCTGGGTCAGTACGTGCAGGAACAGACCGGTGCAGACATGTTGATCTGGCAAGGATCGTGTGTGGTACATGAAGAATTCAAAGGCATAGAGCTGGAACTGTTACGCCGTGAGCATCCACAGGCTAAAGTGCTGGTGCACCCGGAATCTCCGGTCTCTGTAATCAAACAGGCGGATGTGGTCAGCTCAACAACAGGGATCATCAAGGCCGCCCGGGAACTGGATGCGAAAGAGTTTATTGTTGCTACCGATAAAGGCATTTTTCACAAGATGCAGGAAGCCGCTCCGGATAAAATTTTTATAGAGGCGCCTACCGCAGGTATAAGCGCCACCTGTAAAAGTTGTGCGCATTGTCCGTGGATGGCAATGAATACCTTGCGCAAACTCGAACATGTGCTGACGACCGGGAGCAACGAGGTCCATGTCGATCCGGAGACAAGCCGCAAGGCACGAATATCAATCCAGAGATTGCTGGATTTTACTGCGGGCCGGAAAACAGCCCTGGCTGGTGATGCTTAACTTTAGTTGCCTGCTATCAGGCACAGATAAGGAAAATTAGTGGCAGAAGAAATTGTTGTGCTCGTACACGGCCTGTACTTGAACGGCATGGATATGGGTTTGCTACGCCGAAGGCTTGAGCATACCGGTTTCAACACGCTGCGATTTTCCTACCATAGTCTGCAAAACACGCCACTGGAGAATGCCCTGACGTTGCAGGCCTACGTTGAAAAAATACAAAGTCCTGTTATTCATTACGTCTGTCACAGTCTGGGCGGACTGGTCATCCGGCAGCTGTTTCATAACTATCCTGAGCAGCGTCCGGGACGAATCGTGACACTGGGCACACCACATTTAATCAGCAGTGCGGCGCAAAGACTGAATCAATCCGCACCGGGACGCATGCTGTTAGGGAAAAGCATCAAACAGGGTTTGCTGGGTGATGCGCCGCCCTGGCGCAATACCCATGAACTCGGCGTGATTGCCGGGACACTGCGTCTGGGGTTAGGTATGTTCGTGCCGGGAATACCACGGCCCAATGACGGGACTATTGCCGTTGCAGAAACCCGGCTGGACGGAATGACTGACCATATTACCTTGCCGGTGTCACATTTCGGCATGCTGATTTCATATGCTGTTGCCGGACAAACGATCCACTTTTTACAACACGGCCGTTTTCAGCATTAGCAACGGGTGCGGCTGTTTGGGCGGTATCATGACTAATGATAGAATCGCGCCATTTTAATTAACCGGTATTACAGGCATGGCAGGTCATAGCAAGTGGGCTAATATTCAACACCGTAAAGGCAAACAGGATGCCAAGCGCGGCAAATTGTTTACCAAACTCATACGGGAAATCACTGTCGCAGCAAAAATGGGCGGGGCTGATCCGAACAATAATCCGCGCCTGCGGGACGCGGTCGATAATGCCCTGTCCAACAACATGACCAAAGACACTGTCGAACGCGCGATCAAACGCGGCGCGGGTGGCAATGTAGCTGAAAATGTAGAAGAGATCCGTTATGAGGGCTATGGTCCCGGCGGGGTTGCTGTCATGGTTGATTGCATGAGCGACAACCGTAACCGTACCGTGGGGGAAGTGCGCCATGCCTTTAATAAATGTGGGGGCAATCTTGGCACGGATGGTTCTGTGGCCTACCTTTTCAAAAAGGTAGGCCAGATCTCCTTCCCGGCGGGCAGTAATGAAGAGTCATTGATGGAAGTGGGACTGGAGATCGGTGCCGAAGATGTGGTCACCTACGAAGATGGCTCAATTGACGTGCTTACTGCACCGGATGAATTTCTCAATATCAAGTCTGTACTACAGGACAAGGGGCACGAACCGGAATCAGCAGAGATCACCATGCGTGCCTCAACCAGCCAGAAACTGGATCTTGAGACTGCCGAGAGTATGCTGCGATTGCTGGATATGCTGGAGGATCTGGACGACGTACAAAAGGTTTACTCCAATGCCGATATACCGGAAGATATCATTGCACAACTTGACTAGGATCGTATTCCGCCCCACGTGATGCGTATTACGAAAATACAGACCGGATTACCCGTACCCCGAGACACGCTACACGGGTCACTCTGAATGACCCGCATCCTCGGCATAGACCCCGGTTCCCGGATCACTGGTTACGGCATCATCGATATCAAAGGTAACCACGCCATACACATCACTCACGGCTGTATTCATATTGATGCAGAAGAACTACCGGATAAACTGCTTACCATATTTGGGCGGATCAGTGATGTAGTCACACAATACCATCCCGAAGAAATGGCGATTGAACGGGTATTCATGCATCGCAATGCGGACTCCGCCCTGAAACTCGGCCAGGCCAGAGGCGCTGCTATTACAGCCTGCGCCACACAGGGTTTGAAGATATTTGAATACACCGCGAACCAGGTAAAACAGGCAACAGTGGGCAAAGGACATGCAGCCAAGGAACAGGTGCAGCACATGGTGAAGGTGCTGTTATGTCTGGAACAGATTCCCCAACAGGATGCGGCAGATGCCCTGGGCGTGGCCCTGTGTCATGGCCATTCACGGCAAGGTCTTATGCGTATGCGCGAGGTCAGTGGTATCAGTGGAGGCAGATTGAGATGATCGGCAGGCTGTTCGGCAGGATATTACAAAAGTCTCCTCCCATGCTGTTGATTGATGTACAGGGCGTGGGCTACGAGGTTGAGGCCCCCATGAGTACATTTTATCAATTACCCGAAACCGGTGCAGAAATACATTTATATACACATCTGGTCGTGCGGGATGATGCGCACCTGTTATTTGGTTTTGCCACCGAGAATGAGCGCCATCTTTTCAGGAGTCTTATCAAGGTCAACGGTGTTGGCGCCAAAATGGGGCTGACCATACTCTCCGGCATTGAGGCAGAGGATTTTGTCCGTTGCATACGTGATGGTGATAGTGCCCGCCTGACCCGGCTACCGGGCGTGGGTAAAAAAACAGCGGAGCGTTTAATCATCGAGATGCGCGACCGTCTCAAGAATTTGAACATCGCTTGTGATTCCAGCCCTGTGCACGGCAAAGACACAACTGCATCCGGTAGCCAGACTGATGATGCTGTCAGCGCGCTGGTGGCGCTGGGTTACAAACCACAGGAGGCCAGCCGTTTTGTACATGCTGTCACCACCCCTGAAATGAGCAGTGAAGAAATCATCCGCAAGGCGTTGAAGGCCTCAGTCAGCAAATAATGGAATCAGTAATTTTCCAGAATTTTGCCCTGTTCCTGCCACAGTTCAGACGTACAATACCTTTGGTTCCGGGAGTTTAACCCGTTTGCGATTGCAGTCCGTTAAAGAGACAATAGAAATTATATTGAGACATCTATGGGCGAACCAAATCCAGTAATTTCACCCACCGGCAATGCTGAAGATATGGCGTTTGATAACTCACTGCGCCCCAAAAGACTCGCTGACTATATAGGCCAGCCATCCGTCCATGAACAGATGGAGATCTTCATCAGTGCCGCCCGTAAACGCAAGGAACCACTGGATCACGTCCTGATCTTCGGCCCGCCGGGTCTGGGCAAAACCACCCTGGCGCACATCATTGCCAATGAAATGAACGTGGGATTGCGCCAGACCTCCGGCCCGGTACTGGAACGACCGGGTGATCTGGCGGCCTTGCTCACCAACCTGGAACCGAATGATGTTCTCTTCATAGATGAGATCCACCGATTGAGTCCGATTGTCGAAGAAATATTATATCCGGCGATGGAGGATTACCAGATCGATATCATGATCGGTGAAGGCCCGGCAGCGCGCGCCATTAAACTGGATGTGCCACCGTTTACCCTGGTCGGTGCGACAACACGTGCCGGACTGTTAACATCCCCTCTGCGTGACCGTTTCGGTATCGTGCAACGGCTGGAATTTTACAGCGCTGCCGATCTGTCCAGGATTATCAAACGCTCATCTGGCATATTGAATGTCACGATTGAAAATGATGGCACTGGTGAGATTGCGGCCAGGGCGCGTGGTACCCCGCGTATTGCCAACCGGTTGTTGCGCCGGGTACGGGATTATGCAGAAGTTAAAGGCGATGGGCGTATCACAGGTGATACCGCTAATATGGCACTGGATATGTTGAATGTTGATGCACATGGATTCGACATGATGGATCGCAAGCTGTTACTCGCCATTATCCAGAAATTCGATGGTGGGCCAGTGGGTGTTGACAGCCTGGCGGCGGCGATTGGTGAAGAACGTGACACCATAGAAGATGTGATAGAACCCTATCTCATACAACAGGGGTTCATGATGCGCACGTCCAGAGGACGTATGGCGACCCGTAATGCCTGGTTGCATTTTGGCCTTGAGGCACCCAAGCAAACAACTGTCGACCCTGATCTGTTTGATCAGACTTAATCCTTTTACAGATAATCTCATAATCTGAATTTAATGACTGAATTCTCATGGCCTGTGCGAGTCTATTATGAGGATACCGATGCGGGCGGTGTCGTCTACTATGCCAACTACCTCAGATATATGGAACGTGCGCGCACTGAAATGTTGCGTTCCATCGGTTTTGAGCAGGATAAACTTGCGCAGGAAAACAATATCATTTTTATTGTGCGCAAGGTCACAATTGACTATCTAAAACCTGCGATTTTTAACGAAGAATTAACAGTCAATGCTAAAATGGCCGGACTGCGCAAAGCAAGTATGTTATTTGAACAAACCATTCTCAATAAACAAAATGATCTGTTGTGCCAGGCAGAAATAAAAATTGCCTGCATCAATAGTAAAACCATGAAACCTGTATCTATCCCTGCTTTCATTATTTCGGAGTTGGCTCATGTCGACTGATCTTTCTTTTCTACATTTAATCCTCAACGCCAGCCTGCTGGTACAACTGGTGATACTGGCGTTACTCCTGGCATCACTGGTTTCGTGGACGATGATTTTCAACAAGCGTGTGGTACTCAACCGGGCGGCACGCGAGGCAGACAAGTTTGAAGACCTGTTCTGGTCCTCGGAAGATCTGAGTCCGCTTTATAACCGTATTAATGCCAAACGGGAAGGCGGGACCGGTATGGAAAAAATGTTCGAGGCCGGTTTCAAGGAATTTGCGAGACTCAGAACACAAAGCAATAAAGATCCGGATGCCATGCTGGAAAGTGCGCAAAGGGCCATGCGTATCGCCATGAACAAGGAAGTCGATTATCTCGAAACCAGTCTGTCTTTTCTCGCGACTGTCGGTTCGACCAGTCCTTATGTCGGTCTGTTCGGCACGGTATGGGGAATCATGAACAGTTTCCGTGCACTGGGGAACGTGCAACAGGCCACGATTGCCATGGTGGCGCCCGGTATTGCCGAAGCATTGATTGCTACGGCCATGGGCCTGTTTGCTGCAATCCCGGCGGTGATTGCCTACAACCGTTATTCCAATGACGTGGAACGGCTGATAAACCGCTACGATATATTTCTGGATGAATTTTTGTCCATATTGCATCGTCATGCACACTCGTAAACAACAGTTACAAGTGATAAGTCACAAGTTACAAGAATGAGACAGAGAATACGCAAACGGCCGATATCCGAGATCAACGTCGTGCCCTATATCGACGTAATGCTGGTTTTGCTGATTATTTTTATGATCACCGCACCGCTCCTGAGCCAGGGTGTCAAGGTAGACCTGCCGGAAGTTGACTCCAGACCCATCGAACACACGGACAAGGAACCGGTGATTATCAATGTGGATGCGGCAGGTAATTTCTACATAACCTTTGGTGAAAATGGCGATAAACCTGTTTCCCCGGAAGAATTAATAAATCGTGTTAACGCATTGCTAAAATATCAACCGGGCATACCGGTGTTGGTGGGTGGCGATAAAGCTGTGCCTTATGGCAAGGTCGTTGAGCTCATGGCTTTGCTGCAACGGGCCGGAGTGCCAACCGTTGGCATGATCACGGAACCACCGGAGCATTGATCAGTAATGCATTTAAGCTGGTGGGTAAGAATAAGGTCGATTTGGTATGCGCTGGCACTGCATGTCATTGCTGCGGCGTTACTGGTGTTCAGTTTCAGTTTTACCGATATCATCAAACCGCCCCATCAGGACATCAGTATTGTTAACGCAGTGACCGTGGACAAGTCCCAGGTGGACAAGGAGCTGCAGCGCCTGAAGCAGGAGGATGAAAAAAAGAAACTGGAAGAACAGCAACGCCTGGACGAACTTGAAAAAAAGGCCACTGAAGAAAAAAAGAAGTCTGAAGATTTAAAGAAACAGCGCCTGGAAGAGGAAAAGAAGCTGCTCGAGGCCAAAAAGAAAAAGGAACAGGAACAGAAACTGCGCGAGGAAGAACAAAAGAAACTGGCAGATCTGGAAAAACAAAAGCAGGAACTAGAGAAACAAAAAAAGCTCGAAGAAGAGAAGAAGGTCCTGGCCGAGGCTGAGCAGAAAAAGAAAGCGGCTGAACTGAAGAAGCTGGAGGAGGAACGCAAGAAAGCAGAGGCAGAAAAAGCATTGCAGGCACAACTGGACGCAGAAGCGGCAGAGGAACAACAGCAGCAGGACATTACTTTACAACAGAAAATTGTTGCGGAAATAAAGAGTCAGGTTAGAAGAAACTTCAATCAAACCGGATTACCGCCAGGATTACAGTGTAAAGTTAACATCAGGTTATTACCCGGTGGAGATGTAATTAATGCTAATGTTGTGCAGTCCAGTGGCAATGATATATTTGACCGCCGGGCATTAACTGCTGTCCAGAAATCTTCGCCTTTTTCATCCGTACCTGATGACCTGGAAATTTTTGAACGAATCAAAATAAGAGATATTACATTTACATTTGAACCATAAGGCCTGAAAAAGTGTTTAAAAAATATATTTATACATTATTCCTGATTTTTATATTTACTTTATTCTTCAGTAAACTCGCCTACGCAATCGAGATCATCATTGATAAGGGGGTAGAAAAACCCATACCGGTTGCGATAGTGCCTTTCGGCTGGTCACAGGCTGCAAACCTGCCACCGGTGGATATTGCACAAGTCATCTCCAATGATCTCATACGCAGCGGGCGTTTCTCTGCCATGGAAGAAAAAGACATGCCGCAACGGCCCACGGATTTTGATGGGGTCAACTTCAGGGACTGGCGGCTGCTGGGTATGGAAAACCTGCTGATTGGCAATCTGGCCCAGAACAACCAGGGTGATTATGATGTGGAGTTCCGGTTGATCGATGTTTACAAGGAAAAACAGATCGCAGGTTTCCGCATTCCTTCCACACAGGTGCAGTTACGTCGTACCGCACATGAAATCAGTGATATTATTTATGAAAAACTGATCGGCATACGTGGCGCATTTGCAACACGCATTGTTTATGTCACCGTCAACAAAAACCCGGACGGCACCAAACGTTTTGCCCTGCAGGTCTCGGATGCCGATGGTTACAATCCGCAAATCCTGCTTGAATCGAATGAGCCGATCATGTCACCTGCCTGGTCACCGGACGGCAGAAGTCTGGCCTATGTATCATTTGAAGAAAAAAACTCGGCCGTCTACATCCAGGATATCCAGAGTGGAGCACGCCAGAAAGTAGCATCTAATCGCGGAATTAACAGTGCGCCTGGCTGGTCACCGGATGGCAGCCGCCTTGCCCTGACCCTCTCCAAAGATGGCAATCCGGAAATTTATATTTTCCACATCGCGTCCAGAACGCTGAGCCGCATCACAGAAAATGCAGCCATCGATACCGAACCGGTATGGTCCGGAGATGGCAAGATGCTGGCCTTTACTTCTGACCGGGGCGGCAACCCGCAGATCTATGAAGTACCGGTTGAAGGCGGGCAACCCAGACGGATCAGCTTTAACGGCACTTATAACGCCGGACCGGAATATTCCCCGGACAGCAAAACCATCGCCGTAATCAATGGTGATAGGGGCGCATACCGCATCGGGCTGTTGAACCGGGCTACAGGCCAGGTCACCATCCTGACCGGTTCACGCCAGGATGAATCACCGAGTTTTGCCCCGAACGGACACATGATTATTTATACGACCACCGGCGCCAGGGGCAATGCACTTGCCGCTATTTCTGTTGATGGCAGCGTACATCAACGCCTGGCGCTGCAGGACGGCGAGGTCAGGGAGCCGGCCTGGGGTCCGTTCATGAACCGTTAATGAAAATATCTGTTCTACAGGTATCAACAAGAATGTTAATCTATCTAGCAACGCAACATTACATATGTTCAATACACAGGAGACTGTTATGAGTATCAGGGTTTTGTTTTTTCTGTTGTTATCACTGACTTTTTATGGCTGTTCGTCCACGGAAGAGGTGCAGGATGACGCCTCGGTAGTCGACCAGGGCAGAACCATGGGCGAGGAAACTGATTCCCAGGCCTACGGTGCAGGTGAAGCTGATCGTCAAGGCATGAGCGCGCTGGATGATCCGAACAGCCCCCTGGCCAAACGCATCATCTATTTTGAATATGACAGCAGTGAAATACTTCCGGAATACCGTGCTACGGTTGAAGCACACGCTGCTTACCTGGCTGCAAACCAGAGTGTCGTAATTACGCTTGAAGGACATGCGGATGAAAGAGGTTCGAGGGAATATAACCTGGCACTCGGCGAACGCAGGGCTGAATCTGTCAGTCGCCAGATGTCCCTGCTGGGCGCATCGGGTTCTCAATTCCGGGTCGTGAGTTATGGCGAAGAACGTCCGGCTGTTGATGGTCATGATGATTATGCATGGAGCCAGAACCGCCGCGTCGAGATCATTTACCGGTAACTGCGGTTGAAAGTGGTTGAATACTTCCTCCAGAATTGCTGTTTTTCTCTGCGCAAGTATTCTTGCGCCCGCAAGTATGGCAGAAAAGCGGGCAGTCCCTGTAGTCGAACCTTCCTCGGCACAGCTTGAGCAACGCCTTGAGAACATTGAAAGGTTACTGCAAAACCAGGGGCTGCTCGATTTATTCCAGCAACTGCAATCCCTGCAGAGGGAAGTAGCTAATCTGCGTGGCCAGATTGAACTTAATACTCATGAGCTGGAAAAGTTAAAAGAGCAGCAACGTAAATTATACAGCGATGTCGATAACCGGCTGCGCCGGCTTGATGGACAAAGCGCGGGAGAGAGTCCTCTCGTGGGCACCGACGTTCCACCATTACAGGAAATGACGCCGACAGACTCGCTAACACCGGCCGGGGATGATGCCGGATCTGCATTAATGATAGAGAGCATTACACCCGACGCAGTTTCTGAACCAGGTGAAATTGAAGAGATAACAACTACCGATACTTTACCTGTAGATGAGTCTGCTGTTACAGAAACTGTTGATCCACTTGAGGCACAGACAAACTACCAGGCTGCATTCAACCTGCTCAAACAGGCGGAGTATGTTAAGGCCATCGATGCCTTTGACAAATTTCTCGTTAAATATCCCGACAGCCAATATTCAGAAAATGCACAATACTGGATGGCGGAGGCCCTGTACGTTACGCGCCGTTACAACGAAGCCATTACGGAATACATGAAACTCGTCTCCACTTATCCACAAAGCCAGAGGGTACCAAACAGTCTGCTCAAGATCGGTTACAGTTATTATGAAATGGGACAGGCTGATGAAGCAAAAAAGATACTACAGGATCTGATACAGAAATTTCCCGGCACAACCGCAGCGCGTGACGCGGAAGATCGTCTGAAACGTTCACCTACTTCCTGACCAGCAGGTAATATTCCAGTTTAAACATATGCGCATCACGAAACCGGTCAATAAAGAGATCGATCAGATCATGACCAGGACCCTGAAGATCAACGAGATTTTCTATTCAATACAGGGTGAAACCAGCTTCAGCGGAATGCTTACCGTATTTATCCGTCTTACCGGTTGCCCGTTGCGCTGTGTTTATTGCGACACTGAATATGCCTTTTATAAAGGTGAAAAGATCACCATAGAAGAAATCCTGCGCAAGACTGCTGGTTATCGCACACGTTTTGTGACTGTTACCGGTGGAGAACCTCTTGCACAAAAAAACTGTCTGGATCTTTTACGCCTGCTCTGTGATGAAGGTTATCAGGTTTTACTGGAAACCAGTGGCGCGATTGATTTGACGGATGTAGACAGCCGGGTATGCAAGATTGTCGATATAAAGACGCCAGGCTCCGGCGAAGAAGCAAAAAACCGCTGGGACAATCTGCAATATCTCACACCCACCGATCAGATCAAGTTCGTCATCTGTGACAGAAAAGATTATGAGTGGGCAAGGGAAAAACAGAATGAATACCGGTTGCATGAACGCTGCAATGAAATCCTGTTCTCACCCAGTCACGAACAACTCGGGGCCTCGCAACTCGCAGAGTGGATACTGGAAGACCAACTGCCGGTGCGTTTACAGATTCAGTTGCATAAATATTTATGGGGTAATGTCCCCGGTAAATAATTCCAAAATTGTACTTTTATTAGATAACTTCGTTGCGGCACTTTCTCAAATGCTCATTTACTGTATTGTAAACTCCGCTTTTCAAAAGCACCGCGCCTCGTTCTCTAATAAAATTGCTAATTTTGAATCAATCGGCTTATGAAAGCCGTTGTCCTTCTTTCCGGCGGACTCGATTCCGCCACCATACTGGCCATGGCGATGGAACAGGGATTTACCTGTTACACCCTGAGTTTCAATTATGGCCAGCGCCATGCTGCAGAACTCAATGCTGCAAAAAAAGTCGCCGACGCAATGAAGGTTGCCGTCCACAAGACCATCGATCTCGACCTGACCCAGATCGGGGGCTCGGCGCTCACTGACAAAAACATTGCAGTACCGCAATCATCTTCTGCAGG
>Ga0209431_10000045_pt1 | contig 83969 bp, 68 predicted proteins | sample RifCSP13_3_FD_184021 | JGI IMG/M metagenome (GOLD analysis project Ga0209431, IMG submission 184021) | Soil microbial communities from Rifle, Colorado - Rifle CSP2_sed 13_3 (SPAdes) (version 2) | ecosystem: Environmental > Terrestrial > Deep subsurface > Rock core/Sediment | place: Rifle... | reverse complement strand
TTCGGGGAAAACGAGTGCCAGTCCGTCGGTGACCCGGTCAACGTTTCAAATGGCAACATGTACTTACAGCAGACTGATTACGTGCTGCCGGGCGCCGGACCAGTTATAGAATTGGAGCGCACCTATAACAGCCAATTGTCGACTACTGGATTGTTTGGCAAAGGCTGGGCCACGATGTACGACGAATCCCTCGTCAGCTACGACAATGATTTTAAACGTCTCAACGAAGGCTCAGGACGCGCCACTTACTTCTCACGCGCCGTTGGCTCTTCAGGTCCTTTTCTGCCGCTAACCGGCGATTTTCAAGGGCAACTGACGCAAACCGCTGGCGGTTATATCTTGTCAATGAAAGATGGGAGCACTCATTCGTTCAGTACAGTGGGAAAACTGCTTTCGCTCACTGACCGCAATGGGAATCAGACGACGTTGCAATATGACCTGAGTGCCCGGCTTAATTCAGTAACGGATCCCTTTGGTCGCGCTCTTTACTTTCTTCCAAATGCCAGCGGACGTGTAATTTCAGTCGTCGATCAGACCGGCATCGTTGCCGACTATACCTATGGCGGGAGCGGTGAGCTGCTTTCCGTGAGTTACGCGGACGGTTCGGGATTCACGTTCGCTTACGATGCAAATTTGAGACTAACGACAGTCACTGATGCGTTAGGCAACATAACGGAATCTCATGCGTATGACAGCCAGGGCCGCGCACTGACTTCGGAAAAGCACGGCGGGGTTGAGCGTTATACCTTGAATTATGTGAGCGCCACCGAAACCCAGGTGACTGACGCGCTAAACCACGTGACGACGTACACGTTTGACAAGAGCAAGGGCAGAAATCTGGTAACGCGGGTGGAAGGCTTTTGCGGCTGCGGCAGTTCGCAGGTGCAACAGTGGAACTATGACAGCCAGCTCAATGTAATTTCGGAAACTGATGCCTTGAATCACGTCACGAGTTACACGTATGACACTAACGGCAATCGTCTGACGGAAACCGACCCGACCGGCACAGTCACCTTCACTTACAACCAATTCGGTCAGGTATTGACGCGCACGGATCAGATGAATGGCGTCACGACGAACACCTATAGCGCTCAGGGCGATCTGTTAACCAGTAAAGACGCGCTCAACAACCCGACTACGTTTACGTATGACTCGCGCGGCCAGTTACTCACCATTACCGATGCGCGCGGGAAGGTGACGACGCTGACGTGGGACTCCAGCGGACGGCTAAGTCAACACAAGGATGCGCTGAACAACATCACGACTTTCGCATACAATTCGCGAGCGTGGCTCACCAGCACTACCAACGCTCTGAACCAGACGACGACCTACGAGTACGACGCGGCGGGCCGGCTGAAGAAGATCGTGTATCCTGATACCAACTTCGTGCAGTTTACTTACGACCTCGCAGGGCGAAGAACCAAGATCAGGGATCCGCGCGGAAATGAGACCAACTTTAGTTACGACGCTGCCTATCGACTGGTCAGCCAAACGGACGCGGCGAATCACACGACCAGCTTTGCCTACGACCTGATGTCGAATCTCATCTCAAGTACGGATGCGCTCGGACGCGTCACCGATTATGAGTACGATGACTTCAATCGCCTTAAGAAAGTCATCTATCCTCCGGCTTTCGCGGGCTGGACGCGTTTGCAGGAAATCATCACTTATGACGCAGCAGGGAATGTGACCAAACGGACTGACACAGCGGGCAGAGACACAACTTATCTGTACGACACCACAGATCGGCTGACCAGGATCACCGACCCCGCTTTGCAGGCGACGCAGTTCGAATACAACGCTCGGTCGCAAACGACCAAGGTGATTGATGCGCTGAACCAGCAATACCAGTTCAGTTATGACGCGCTGGGACGGGTGACGCAGACGACCCGCGCTGGAGTATCGATGAGTTATGCGTACGATTCAGTGGGCAACCGCACGCAGCGTACGAATTACATTGGAGCGGTGGCGAACTACACGTTTGACGATCTTAATCGCCTGACATCAATTGCTTATCCGGATCTCACCAACGCCACCTACGGTTATGACGCGCTTTCGCGTCTGAATTCTGCCGCCAATCAAAATGGTACAGTGACGTTTGCCTACGATTCGCGCAGCCGCATGACGACGACTACTGACGTCTGGGGGCAGACGATTGGCTACTCGTATGACGCTAATGGGAATCGCACGGCGTTAACTATTGGTGGGGCGGCTTACGCGAGTTACGAGTATGACGTGGTAAACCGGCTGACGAACCTCGCAGACAGCGCGAGCCAGAACTTCGTCTACAGCTATGACGTGGTGAACCGTTTGACGAGCCGGAGTGCGCCGAATGGGGTGACTGCCAATTTCACTTACGACGGTCTTGATCGCTTGTTTGAATTAGCGCACACGAAACCGCCTGCTACGCTGGCTATCCATCAATACGCCTACAATAACGCGAATAACATCAGTAGCTGGCTGGGTTCATCGGGCAATCGCAGCTTCAATTACGACAATGCAGATCGGCTGACAAGTGTCCTGAAGATGGGCGGCAATGAGAATTACGGATATGACGCAGTGGGTAACCGCACCACGTCACATCTCAGCGCCAGCTACAGTTATCAGCCGTTCAACAAGCTCACGAGTACGACGACAGCCAGTTACACGTACGACAACAACGGAAACATGCTGACGAAGGCCGATGGCTCCGGCACGCGAACGTTTACCTGGGACAGTGAAAACCGGTTGAAGCAGGTGACGCTCCCGGGTGGTTTGACAGTCAGTTACAAATACGATGCGTTGGGGCGGCGAATTCAGCGCACCAGCAGCACGGGAGCGGATGAAAGATTCGTATATGACGGCCAGGATGTGCTGTTGGATCTGAACAGCAGTTTGGCAGTGGTCACTAGTTACATCAATGGCCTCGGCATTGACGATCATCTGCGACAGACAAATACGGCGACCGGTGTCTCCTACTTCCTCACCGATCATCTCAGCACGACCACAACGTTAACGGATTCAACTGGCAACGTCGTTGAGACACTCGCCTACGACTCCTTCGGCAACAACACCGGCAGCACCCGCACGCGTTATACGTACACCGGCAGAGAACGCGATCCTGACACGGGGCTGCTCTACTACCGGGCGAGGTTTTACGATCCGCAGTTGGGGAGATTTATTTCAGAAGATCCTATCGGATTTGCAGGTGGAATGAACCCTTTCGCGTATGTAGACAACAATCCAATTGCGTTCTATGACCCATTGGGTCTGTGCCCCCAGATACCTGATAAGGGAGATCCAAGGAACCCATGTAACTCAAATTACCATTGGGCGGAATTGGAACGAGAAATGAAGTCGATCGGGAAAAAGGTCGGCGGCAGATACGATAAGGAAAGCTCAACCATAACGCGCTTAGGAAATGCGTCAATGGCCATGGTCGTGAGGAGGTTCCAGTCCGCTGGTTTTCGGCTCTTCTTTAGTCTCAACTCTGAACATCCGGGGGCTAATTTAGAACAACGTTGGATGAATGGAGAATCTGGCGATGGTCATTATTACCACGTTACAGTTGAGCCCTCAGCTTATATTACAAGACGAATCGAGGTGAGACCCGCCCCTCCCGGAGTTCTACCCGAGAAGGTCATCATAAAAGTGCCGGATCCAGACTCACTCCCGAAAAGGATAACTATTCACTGTGACTCAGCAGCTAACCATTCGCTGCACCACTTATGGTATGACGTTTTCCAAATGACTTGGCCTTAGAAAGCAGTGGTAACTTGCATCGGAGGTAAGTATGTGGCCAATTAGCCTACGCGTCGTTATCATGAGCACGTTAATCTCGTGCATTTACTTAGCCGCCTGCGAGCGCGATATGAGGGTGTCGGTTGATGGGAGGAACCCGCCCACATTTAAGCTGTCCGGAAGTGGTAATCTCATTTCCTTCGTCGTGATGGAGGTTCCACCCCACAATCAGACACAGAAGATCCAGCGAGAATCCGACAGAAACACAGTTTTATGGCGGATTCGTCCAGAACTGGAGGGCAACGAGATTTCTCGGATGCCGGAAATCACTTACGGCAAGGTCCCTCGCGGATTTGTGCAGGAGTTTCCGGTGAATGGAACACCCACTCATCTTACGGAAGGCAAAGTCTATGAAGTTGGAGGCACAGCTTACAACGCAAACGGGGGCTTTATCTGGATAAGAGTCGAGGACGATAAAGTGATTGAGGTTCCCATCCCGGGAAGTGCACCGGCCCAGTAACCTCCGAGCAGAAAGTATGAGGCAGTCTTTATAACTTTCGGAGCGCTTTGCCTTAGATTTTCAGCCCTCACCAGCCCGACTACAGCAACCAATACGACTCATTTGGCAACAACTTAGGCAGCACGCGCACTCGTTACACCTACACCGGCCGCGAACGTGATGCGGACACGGGCCTGCTCTACTACCGCGCCCGTTTCTATGATCCGCTACTTGGCAGGTTCATCTCCGAAGACCCAATCGGATTGAAGGGAGGCATCAATCTCTTCGCCTACGTCGTAAACAACCCTGTAGGGTACTCAGATCCGAGTGGCCTGTGTCCGCAGAACCCTGCAGTTACACCTGCACCAAGTCCGTGTCCACCCACCGGTGGGCGGCTCGCGAATGACCCAAGGGTTGTGCAAGCACTAAATCAGGCTTGGCGAGAGTCAAGAATCGGCACTCGTGATGGCGTACGTCGCGAACAAGGAGGATGGCTTTATGCACGTAATGGGCAAATTGTTGTTCGGCGAGCAAGGAGCGGGGGGTCTGCTATGATAAATCTACAGAACCCGCCGACAGTTCGTGGTGCGATTCTTGTCGGAAACTTTCATACACACCCAGGGTTTGCCGCGCAAGACTTTGTCCCTGATCCTTCAGTAAACGATCAAATTAACGCATTTTGGCGAGGTGTTCCGGGTTTGGTTATCTCCGAGGGCATGACTATAACCCCCTTTGGACCAAACAGACGAGGCAGCAACCCTAATGTTGCTTTGAACCCGTCTGATCCTAGAATCACTGGTTATCCAGGTAATTCAGTAAATACAACAGGTTGTCCTCCATAGATTCAGGAAGCAGGAATGAAGACCATCTGATGACTCTATTATCCACGCTGCAAAGCGGATGTATAGCTCGAAATCTCCCGTTCAGGAGGGATCATGAAGAGGACTATAATAACTCTATTAGCCTGTACCATACTTAGCGGTTGCGGTAGCGGAAAAGGAAGGTTGCAAGAGCATCCTCCAGATCAAGCAATGAAGAACGAAACAAATAATGAGACAGACAAAAAGGCAGCCGTCGGACTTGCAAAGGAACATGCTGAAAGAACCCATGGCTCGCTAGACGGATATAACATTGTTCCGTGTGAGCAAGACGGCTTTTGGCGCGTTTTCCTCGAACCAAAAAACACGAGTGTCAGTCAAAAGGGAGTAGAGTACGTTATCGGCAAACAGATCCGTCGGATAGTCAGTCAACGTGAACTTCCTTTGGCAACTGCGGGCGGCAGTAAAGAAAACGCGTCATCTAAGTCAGATATTAATAAAGAGGACGCCGTAGCCATCGCTAAAAAAGATGGTGTCGCTGCGTATGGCTCGTTAGTATCATACGATTTGATAGCTTGTGACTTAGCTAAGGTGTGGATAGTCATTTTCTCACCGAAAGAAAGCATGGATGGAGGTGGCCCAGAGTACGTAATCGACAAAGGAACGGGGAAAATCTTGGACAAAAGATATTATCAGTAAAGCTGTTCCACAGAACCCTTCACCAGTCCAACACCGACTCCGACTTGTGGAGTTAATCCGGTGACAGGAACACTGGGATTTACTCGTAACCCAATGGGGGCAGCCCGGACATATGCGTGCTTCAATCGGAGGAGATGGATGGTTTGGAGCACGCAGATCGGAGCAAAGACCACCAACACCTGCCGGCATTGACATTGCTGTTCTTAATACGACGCCGGTGGTGCATTTCTGCCGCGTACAGTCACCTTTGAAGGTCATACCCAGGGGATTCTCACGAACTTCGTGCAGTTTACGTACGACCTCGCCGGCCGTAGAACCAAAATCCGCGACCCACGTGGCAACGAGACCAACTTTGCCTATGACGCTGCATATCGTCTCACCAGTCAAACCGACGCTTTGAACCACGCGACGAGTTTTGGTTACGACCTGATGTCGAACCTCATCTCACTACGGATGCGCTCGGACGCGTCACCGATTATGAGTACGACGACTTCAATCGGCTGCAGAAGGTCGTCTATCCACCGGCTTTCTCGGGCTGGGCGCGCTTGCGGGAGACGAGCACTTACGATGCTGGAGGGAATGTGACCAAACGGACTGACACCGCCGGCAGAGACACAACTTCTCTCTACGACACCACAGATCGGTTGACAAGGATCACCGACCCCGCTTTGCAGGCAACGCAGTTTGAATACAACGCCCGGTTCAAGCTGCGCTGTCATCCATTCGAGTTCTTTGTGCATCTCTTCAACAACCTTGGCTCGAAAGATATTTAAGAGGTATCTCGATGTTAGCCGCTGAACGCACAGGGGCTTAAGGCATCCCCCAACTCTAATGTACAACGAACGAGAAAAAGAATTGCGCAACGGGTTGCATTTCTGTGCGCGGTTCGTTAGGCAAAAGCTGAAACTCCACGACGCTAAAGCTGTGGTATCTCCCGCATTTCTGTGTACGGTTCGCTAGGCAAAAATTGAAACTCCACGACGCTAAAACGTGTGGTATCTGCCGCATTTCTGTGCGCGGTTCGCTAGGCAAAAAAGTGGACAGATGTTTAGGTTGTGGAAGCTTGCGGGTTCTTAACTCGTAGAGATTTTCGTCGCCTTAATTGATACCAGCGGCTCGATGCCTTTGCGGCAGTCTCAATGACTTCACGGATTCTCGGTACCGCCTCAAGGGCAGCCTGATATCCTGCATCAAGCAGTTCATCGGCTCGAGCCATCTCGTCCCAACGGATGTGACCCACGCTCGGCTTTATAACCGCGTCAGCATGCTGCAGTTCATGAAGCGAGACTGTTCGCTGAACCAGGAGCATCGATTGCAAAACGATTCCAATTATTGAGAGGGATGGGCCAAGGAACTTTGCGCCCTCGGCGTTCACATCAACCGCTATAACGATATCGGCGCCCAGCGACCGTGCGACGCTGGCGGGAATGTTGGCCACCAAACCACCATCTACTAACTGCCGGCCGAATTCATCAATCACCGGCACATACCAACCGGGAATACAGCAACTGGCCCGAATAGCGAAAGGAACATCACCCTCATCGCGCATCACAACGGCTTCCCCGTTTTGTAGATTTGTGGCGACGGCCGCAAAGGGAATCCGTAAGTGCTCAAACCGGGAAACTGGAAGGTGTTCCTTCAAATATTGCTCCATGCGCTCGTTCGACTGCACCCCAAGACGAGAGACTGTCATTTTGCCCACGTCACGCCAACGCAGGTTCCGAGCAATCGCTTCTATTTCAGCCAGCGGCATCCCCGATGCGATCGCGCCACCAACGAGGGATCCAGCCGATGTGCCGGCAATGCAGTGAATCGGAATGTCGTTCTCGGTTAGTGCGCGAAACACACCCACGTGCGCGATGCCCCGGGCGGCGCCGCCGGAGAGCGCCAAGCCAATCTGCGGATGATTTGAGCTAGAACGACGCATAAAACTCAATGGTTAGTTGTTTGTTGTCGGTGGTTAGTTGGCCTCTAGTCCTCGGTCTTTGGTCCTTGGTCTTTGCTCATTGGAATTCGACCAACCACGAACCACCGACCACGAACAATCAACCACCAACCACTAACCACAAACGAAGAGGCTACACCTCACTAAGAATTACAATCTCCGCGCGGTCCCGGGCTCCGTCGAGAAAAGCATCCGTATCAGATTCAATCTTTGCCTCCGTCAAGATTCTCTCAATCTCTGCACGGGCCTCTTCCAATGTTGGCACGATCATACCGCGACTGCGCAGACGTGGCGCAAACACCTGTTCATAATAGTCCGACAATTCCTTCTGCGTGATTACAACAAAGTTCCTAAAACGAAAGTTTAGATACTTCTCTATCCGCACTCGCTGGTCCAGAATCTCATTCAACTTTTCACTCGTAAGGCCCACGCGAAGCATACGTTGCTGCAAGGCCGCCTGGGATGGAAACGCCCGAACCAATTCATCGCGCGCTGCCGTGATCTCTTCCGCAGATGGAGCAATGGCAGGCAACTTTTCAGCCTCCTGCAGTATCAGCCTCTGGTCAATTAACAGGCGCAATGCACGATTAAGTTCAGCTGAACTCGGATTTACCAGAACCGTGTCTGGCTGCAAGGCCAACTGCCAGAGCAGATCCGAATACGTAATCAGACATCGAGAGCCACAATCGACCTGCCCGGTGACATTGACCGTCGCCACCATCTTGTCAACGACTTCCTGCGCCTGTACAACGGCCATTGTAACAAGCATGAAGATCACCCATAGAACACTTCTCATAACAAGCGCCAGGCTTTTTCCTTTGTCTCCATTCATACCCAGTATTGAAGGTCTCATCCCAGTGGCCTACTCTAAAACGTCTGTGTGAATCTGAAATGGAGCTGCGTTCGATTCAACCTGTAAATCGCTGGTGTGCCATCAAACCCGTTAGGACCGCGTTGCGGAATCAAAAACTCCGGCGGATTCAGCAGGAAGCCGTAATCAACTGCCAAGGCGCCACCAAACGGCGTCTGGATACGGAATCCCAGTCCCACAGTGTTGGTCCAACGCGCCTTCAGGTTTTCGGCATTGATAGCCGCGACAACATCTCCCGGCGGCACTGGAGCGTCATCTCTCTTACCAAATAGGTCACTGGCCCGTCGAAAAACGTTGCCCCCATCGTAGAACGGAACGGCTTGAAGAGACCGTGTTAACGGAATACGGGCCTCGAGGTTCACTATGGCAAGTGCGTTTCCACCGACAGGCACTGTGAACGGATTGATAAAAATCTCGTCTCCGTTCTGATTTCGGAACAGCCCCTCGGGGATCACGACCTGTCTTGGGCCAGCTTCCTCAAAACCAAAGCCCCGCAGCGTAGTAGATCCACCCGAGTAAAACCTTTCGCTAATTGGCAGAGTGAGGTCGGTTTCATCAATTGTTCCGTTATCGTCACGGTCTCTTGGATTGAAGACATTTGCTAAACCCAGCGTTGCGTTGCCGGCCAAAACCGTTCCTCGCAGACTGTTGATCTTGTGGTACCTCCGATAAGTGGCTTGCAATCGACTGAACGACACGTTGCCGCCCAATTGCCTGAGTGCCACAGCATAATCGATGGAGAAGAAGTGCCCGCGCGTCGCGTCCACCTGGTTGTAACGACAGACCTCACCGGGTCGCCCCGGTTCATCGTCGTCTGCCGATCTCAACGGTAGTAGTCCCCTCTCGCATCGCTGGCGGGTATCGCGTACGAATGAAGTTCCAAGTCGCGACAACCGCACTGCACGATCCGGTTGCAGGATTGGCTTTACCAGCAGGCTCTGTAAATTGAACAGTCGAACATCTTCATAGCTGTAGCGAACAAAAAAGATCGTGTTGGTCCGGCGATCCAAAACGCGTTCGCTCTGCACGGCCGCGGTGAAACGGTTGATCGTTGGCTCGCCCACGCGGCCCCCGAACTCGTCGATAGGATTTCCCTCCTCGTCGAGGCGCTGCACGATGCCAAAAGTGCCGCGGTCAATCGCAGAACGGAAGAAGCGGGTGACGGTGGAGTCTCTTTGATACTCAAGAGTTATGGATAGTGGCGCAAACCTTCGTTGACCATAACGAGCGAAGCGCGGATCTACGTACTCAAATCGCAACAACTGCTGGCGACTACCTACCCGAAGCCGCATGGCACCGTAACGCAGCTTGTTCATCAGGTTCACATTGGCAAACTCCAATAACCCAAGCGCGCCGGTATCGGTGGAGTAACCTCCGCCGTAGTCCATTACCCGAGGCTTCTTCTCTTCGACGTCAATGATCACGTCGCGTCTCTTGAACCCGGATGCAGTCTCGCCCGCAGGTTCAGTACGAATGATTACCTGCCGGTAAGCATCCGTCAGATAAAGCTCGCGTTCAGCATCCGAGATTCGATCAGAGCGGAGAACACCTCCCTCGGTAAGCGGTATGGCTCTGAGAATGGCTTCGCGCTTCGTCTCTTGTGTACTAACGCTCCCGGTCACGCCATTTACTACAATGCGATTGATAAATACCTTGTCGCCCTCGTTGGTCAATGAGTAGATCAATCGCACCTGCTCGTCTTCCCCCTTGCGGGGCAGTTCGACAATCGAAAAATCCAGTTGAGCATTCACGTAACCGTCTCTGGCGTAGAGTGCTAGCAATCTGTCTCCGTCAGCACGTGCTTGCGAACGCGAGTAGGGGGAGCCAATCACCGTGCGCAACAATCGACGCAGGCGTTCCTCGGTGTAAACCGTATTCCCGCGGACCTCAACACCCGCGATTCTCGTGAGCCTCCCTTGAGTCACGTTGAAGGTAATAATCAGATTTTCCCCGTCGATGCTAACACCCTGAAGCACTTCGACCTCTGCATCGCGATAGCCCAAATCACGAATGTAGTTGCGGATCGTGCGCCGGTCTTGCTCAAGCAGCGTCAAGCTCGTGTAGCCTCGGCCATAACCGAAGAAGGGAATCAAACCGAGGGCGCTGGCTTTTTGGGTACGAAGCTCTTGCTCGATGTCTTCAAAAGAGAGTAGCTCGGTGCCAGTGATCCGAATATCGGTGAGCCGGAAGCGGCGACCCCGTTCAATCTGATATTCGATATCAACCGTGTTGCCCGACAGCGCGTCTGGATTGAGGTTTTGACAAGTCTCGCTGGTACCGTTTACACCTAAGTCCGGTAATACAGGTGTTACGGTGCAGACCGCAGTTACCTCAGCGAAAAAGTAACCGTCTTCCTGTAACTGATTGCGGATCCGGCGCTCGCCCTCAACAATGGCTGAAGGCTCGACACTTCCCTCACGCTTTACCGGCAACAACTCTCGCGCAGTCTTCTCGCTCATCTCGAAATCCGGAACAGTTACATTCACCCTCGGGCCGATCGTTCCGGTCAGTTCGATTCGAATCAGGTTCGTTTCGGGGTCACGCTGCACGCGCGCGTCTTCGAGGGAGGGGGCCAGGTAACCACGATCCATAATCGCCTGGCGAATTCGCTGCACATCCGCTGCCAGTAATTCCCGGGTAAATGGTGCGCCGGAACCCAAACTAAACGTAGGCTGAATTGCAGCAACATCAAAACCAGCAATGCGCACATCGAAACGATCAACGCGTGCCTGTTCTCCCGGCGTGATGCGAAAAGTGACTATTGCGCGGGTTCCAGTTGGATCCAACTCCTCCACCGATTCGACGACGGCATTGAAGTAGCCTCGATCCCTCAGGTAGACCTGAATTTCATCCGCATTGCGCGCAATGATCTGATTCGAAAATCTGGTTCCCAAAGGTGTGAGGTTTAGACGAGCTCGCAACTCATCCTCTGAGATAGGAGTGCCGGTAACCTGACCGATTTCAATATTGATGTCAGCTATTTGTACCTGGCGACGAATCACAAAACGAAGACCAAGAGGTTCGGTCCGACTAGTGTTGCCGGACACCACCTCCACACGAGCGTTAGCCACCCTTCCCGAGTCGAAAAGTGCCTGCAGAGAGTCGCGGATGCGAACAGCAGAGTACTCAGTGTTGGGGCTAACGCGCAGCAGAGTGAGAAAGTCGGCTTGCGCTGCATCATCCCGCGGTGAGCCCTCGAAAACTATCTCGATGGTGCCAATCAGTCTGCCTTCATATTCAGGGATTACAACCTCAGCAGCCACTGGGAAAGGCATTAAGAGGAGCATCAACCACAGCAATCGCTGCGCGGCCAGGTGGGCAAACCGTCTTACAACGGTTAGAAAGCGAGGAAGGGGTGGTCTCGTTATACATTGCCCGGGTAAGTCCGTGGCGTTGCTAATTTTTCTCTGCCCCATCCCTCAGAACCGCTTCCTGAACCGTATCTCAAAACTGAAAATGTTGTTGCGGGCGGTAAGATCGCGCGCCGACGCCTGCTCATATTGAGCGATGAAAAAGAGACGATCCGAAACGCGATACTCGAGCGCCAGTATTTGATTGGGGTCGGAGGCGACGTTGGTCGAGTACGTCACCGAGAGATCTCTGTTGATCTGCCTTCCGAGGGTCAGTCGCGCGGCCGGAGACGAACCTCCGCGACCGCTAATAACCGGATTGATCTCAAAACGAGTCAGACCAAACAGTCTACTGGTGGCCCGCTGAGCGGGAGCATTGATTAGGGCATCGGTCAGAAGACTGGTCGCTGTACCAAAACCCGACTGCGAAAGAACCGAAGTAGTGGTGTCCCCAGTAGCAAGTTGGCCGGTCGTAATCAGGGCAACGACGTCCGCTTGAGGTAACGCTGGATCAGACCGCACAGTCGCCTGCGGTTGTGAGAGAGGTCCATTCAATAAAACCGTGACCCGATAACCCCGGATTTGCGCCTCGGCTTGAATATTCAGAATCGGATCCGCATTTGGCCGCGCTGGAAGGTCCGCTAACGCTCGCACTATCTCATAACGATCGTTACGAAAATTCAAAGTACCACTGGTTGCAGTTACGCGCCCCGAGATTACGGGATCATTCACGGGGCCATTGATACGCAATGAGAGTGATCCAATCAGATCTGCGAGATTGTTTCTTACGACCAGCGCGTTTCGTCCTTCAACGCGAAGATCGTTGAACAAGGCTGTGCGGGTGAATTCAATCTCGCCACCCTCTTCGATCGACTCTTCCCTGCCGAAGTTGATCAGGTCTGCTAGCTCAATGTCCTCCGTGTATTCAGCACGTCGAACATTCACTACGCCACTAATAAGTTGTTCCCGCGAGGAACCCCTGATCTCCAGGTCGGTGTCAACATTTGAGCGGAAATCTTCGGGATATGGGACAGTAATGTCGTCGCCACGCACGTGGACCAGAAAGCTGCGCAGGGCAATGCCGTCGAGCAAAGCGCCTCCAGTGACAGTCAGCCGGCCGCCGCCCATCGTTCCATTAAACGATTCGATTTGCGCCTGGTTGGAATCAAACCTGACCACTGATCGCAAGTTAGAGATCATCCATCGCTCATTCCCGAGCAGTACGGAAACCGACGCGCCCGTCAGCGATGCCGTGCCGTTGAGTCTCGGGCTGTCGTAACTACCACCGACCCTCACAGCCACGTCTGCGGTTCCGGAGGAGAACACATCAGGGGAAACGCCGTTGAGCACTCTTAGGTTCAGCCGACCATTCACTGACAAATTCTGAGTGCCGCCGGCAGCAACGGCTAAGGTACCACCCAGCGTGATGTTCGTTCCGGGCCCGGTGAACTGCGTCTGATCGAATAAGACTTCGCGTCCAGTGAAACGTACGACCAGGGGTGTGGTTGCGTCCAACTGCACATCCTCAACCCTAAAGCTCAACTGTGAGAACGTTGCGGTGCCTTGCAAGCCAAGGGTGGAAAACTCGCGATCTTCATCAACAAGGTTACCCTTCAAAATAAGAGTCCCAGTCGCGCGGCCGGAAATCTTTACGGTGCTCTGGGGCAACGCGATACCCAATAATGTCGTTAGATCAGCATTGTTCAGTTTGGTTTCGATTGTGGCTGGCAGTTCCGGACTGGCAAGATTTACTTGCGCAGTGATTACCTGCTTATCACCGACTACACCCGTAGTCAGCGTCACGTTGAGTTGGTTGTTCTCGGTCCGCCCGACCAACTCAACGGTCCCTGCGGAACGGCCATTAATAGTGACGTCTCGCGCCTCTCCATCGAAGACTATCTGGTACGACGCGAAATCGGTTGACTGGAGGTTCCCTGAGACTTCACCGCTGAACTCTGCGATGCCGGTTACGTTTAGCAGACCGGGCCGATTCGTGAGGGCGGCGAGTCGGTTCAGCTGTACCCCTTCAGCTTTTCCGCGCAACTGGAATGACTGGGTCCTGGTGTTGTAAGAGCCGCTCGCAACGATGTGTCCGGCAGCAAGACGAGCATCGACCGTTTCGATGTTCACGTCTGAGCCACTGAACGTTGCGCGCGCCGTCAAGCTCTGAAGTGGCTCATCTGCCAACCTGCCTGGTCCGAAACTCAATTCGGCAGTTCCATTCATTGCGTTCGGAATTCCGCTAATTTGAATTCGGCCGGAAACGTCGGCTTGGGTGTTTCCCAACTGCTCTCGATTCGAGCGACTCATCGGCAAAACAGCCAATAGTGCGGCAGCATTCACACGATCAAGTACTGCATCGAGCGTCGTATTGTTGTTACCAAATCGCGGCGTATTCAATGTGAACTGCATTCCACCGCCATCGCGTTCCGTCAGACGCCCATCTGCGATTCGCAATTCAGTAGCGTTAGTTGTTATATCGGCTGAGAGTGAGCCGAGATCCAGACCATTGATGATTAACGATCCCAGGGTGAAGCGACCACCAACGTCGGGATTGCTCAGTCTGCCATGTAACGAGCCGTTAAAAGCGAGTTCACCGGCGAGATCAACTCCGTAACTGCGCATCTGCTCTTCAACTTCTGGCAACAGGCCGGACGAGATAAGAACCGTCTGCAACTCCGCTGCGTCAGAGGAGTTCACGGAAACTTCAAGATTTGAGTCACCAGCAAACGAAAACCCTCCTGTCGCATTGAGCCGCGTCGCCGGCGTAGACAGATTCATCCGCTCGATCTGGAACAGACCGCGGCTGGCTGTTATGTCAACTTGGCCCGTGAGGGGAACGCGCCCGGCCGCCGGATCTGCGGCGCCACCCGTGAACTCAGTGTTCAGCGTTCCGGACGCGAGTTCATAGTTGGTCCCAGGGAAACTGAGGTTGATCGTACCTGAGGCGCTGCCGGAAAGAGGAACAACAGTGCCGGCAAATGCGGTGAGTGGTCCAGAGACTTCGATGTTGTTGAAACGTGCATTGACCTGTGAAGTCGCACTACGCACCAAGGCAACTCTAGCGCTACCAGCAGCGCGCCCATTAAATATGTCAGCGACAAAATCATTTAGCTGGATCTCAGAACTCGTAGCGACTACTTGCGCCTGAACCTGCCCGAGGTTCATTCGGCCAAGCACCCCGCCACCAATGCTCAGGTCCGCACTGGCACGGTAGCGACCGGAAGGCTCAACCACAAACACTGGTCGAGCCAGCTTGACGTTGTCGGCGTGACCGTCAGCAAGTCTGACCGTTCCGGCATCGATATCGGCCGTGGTCCCTTCAATTCGCCCTTCACGCACCGAAAGTCGCACCCCAGCGATATTGATGTTTCCTATCTCCGCACCTGCAGCCGTGGTGGCGCCAACTTGAACATCATTAACTATGACGTTGGTAACACCACCGCGACTGTTGATGTCAATGTTGTTGGCCGTGACCCCACTAACTTGAGCGCCGGAGGCGTTTACCGTTCCTAACCTGACGCTGGCGATGCTCGCGGTCGTGCCGTCACCTTCATTACGAACGCGAATATCTGACGCCGTTACGCCGTCCGCTCTTGCTCCAGAAGTAGCAAGACTGTTTGCCCTGAACTGACTTGAAGACGCTGTGAGAACGCCATCATTCAGCTCTGCTCGAGCATCGCTGAGAATCAAACCCGTTAGAGTGGTTCCGTAGCTTCGTTCGGCGGCAGCGCGAAGTTCACCCATCCAACGGAAGTCCGTACCAGTACCAATTACATTTCCTGCTATCTGGACACCGTTAAGCTGAAATTCTCCGGCGCTGAGCAGTTCAGCCACTGCCTTGCCGTTGACCTGGTAGCTTTTGCCTTGTCCTGATCCCGCTGCGGTAACGTTCAGGCCCTGCAAGCGCACGCCATCCGCCGCCAGAGCGTCTGAAGTTATGGTGCCGTTGACCTGGTATTGATCACCTTCGCCTGTCACGGTCCCAACAAAGTTCCCGGCGCCACGCAGCGTCACGTCAGGGCGTACAACGTCGGAGAGTTGAGTCAGATCAACCGTCGATGTGACGTTCATTTGATAACGAAGCGCCCGCCAGTCGTCCATCGTGCCTTGGAGGCGTGCTTCAGCCACTGGTGAGCGAAGAATCAGTTCTTGGATTTCGGCCTGTGTCTGATTTATACGTGCGCGCAACTCTACTGCGATGTCGTTTACCGGCCGCCCGTCGTAAGTAAAAGTAGAGTTTGAAACTGAAAATGTAACAGTATTCATCCAACTCGCTTCCGGCGCACTCGGATCATCGGGTTGAATTGTTGCGGCGAGATTTCGGGCCTCGCCAGAGATCTCGTGCCGAGCGTCACCATAATGGATCACACCATTTATGATCTGGACTTTGGCGGTTGAGTAAGCGAACAGGATCCGGCGATTAGGATCCGGCGGTGGAATGTGGATGTTGCGGAAGTTGGATCTACCCTCTGCATCAAATGTCACCCATGCTTCCAGCCCTTCGATCTTCAACTCACGTAACTCGATATTTCGATTTAGACTCAGGGCATATAAGTCCTCAATTCTAATAGTTGCCAGCAAGCGATCGATTTTGCCAAGTCGCTCGTCCGAGGCCGAGTCATAAAGATCCAACCCTAGCATCTCGACAGTTTGAGGTGGAAAGGTAGTATGGAATTCTCGAATCTCAGCGCGAATGCCGTATCTCGAAAAGGTGTTTACGATCTGATTCGCGACGTAACGATCCACGTAGCCCAGACGATAGATTAGAAGGATCAACAGCAGTAAAGCCACGATCCCTACCGCCCCGGCAACAGACGCTATTACAAGGTTGCGCTGGTTCAGATAGCGGCGTCGCTTTCGCGCGCTTTGCAGTCGCTGATCGGGCGGCCGTTCGCTATTTTCTACGCTCATAATTCGTGACCGCAGATGCGGTCATGGTCCAACTTAAACTTGCAGCGGGAGAGAGAACCCAGAAAGGGTAAAACGAGCCTTACGAAAACTCAAACCGTGCTTTGGGGGAGAACGCTTACGTGGTTTGCTCTCTCTTCTTTCTTAACGGTCTGTTATCTGGCGAAGAACCGGTCTTAAGGTGCGCCGGTTCACCGAGAGAGACATTGCCAACAACTTCGAGCTCAAAGCCTTCCAGCGCGGCCACTTTGGGGGGATGATTTGATAAGAGCAGTATGCGGCGGAGGCCGAGATCGTGGAGGATCTGTGCGCCAACGCCATAATCACGGTAGACGCCGTACCCAGTCTCAAGGCTAGCATCCTGTTTCGTCAAGCTGCGTTCCTGCATCAGCGCATAGGTGCGCAATTGATTCACGAGATCCAGACTGTGTTCTCGCTGCCTGAGGTACAACACCACCCCTTGACCAGCTGCGGCAATCTTTTCGAGCGCCGTGTGCAGTTGAAAACCTGTGTCGTCGATGAGGGAACCAAACATGTCACATGTAACATTTTCCGTGTGCACACGAACAAGCACAGGTTGGGTTGTCTGGACGTTTCCCATCACCATCGCCAGATGAACATCGCCATTGATTACGTTCTCATAGGCAATCGCCCGAAAGCGACCGTAAACCGTAGGCAGATCTGTCTCTGCAGCGCGTCGGATCAGCAGTTCCTTGCTGATGCGATAGCGCACGAGATCAGCGACCGTGATCATTTTCAGCTTGTGCGTCGTCGCGAACTCCTTCAACTGCGGCAGGCGCGCCATGGTGCCATCCTCATTCATAATCTCGCAGATCACACCCGCAGGATACAAACCCGCAATACGCGCAATATCGACACTTGCCTCCGTCTGTCCAGGTCGCACAAGAACGCCACCTTTTTTGGCCCGCAAGGGGAAGACGTGACCCGGTCGGGCTAGATCCTGCGGCTTCGTATGTGGATCGACCGCAGCGAGAATAGTCGTGGCGCGGTCCGAGGCCGAGATTCCGGTGGTGATCCCTTTCCGAGCGTCAATTGAGACTGTAAAGGCGGTACCAAGATATGAGGTGTTGTCGGCGACCTGGGTAGTTAGATGTAGTTCGTCGCAACGGTCTTCCGTGAGCGGCAGACAAATCAGACCACGGGCGTGGCGAGCCATAAAGTTGATCACTTCCGGCGTGACCTTCTCTGCGGCGGTTACGAGATCCCCTTCGTTTTCGCGATCTTCGTCATCCACGATGATGATCATGCGACCTTCGCGAATGTCGGCGACCGCGTCTTCGATTGAGGCAAATGGCATTTTTAGCTGGGGTTTTATAAAGCTTCTCAGAGCGGAGTTATGTTAACCGAAAGCCTGAGGATTTGCGAAACGGCTCTTTGGAGTGCGGGATCGCGGCGCTAGGGAGCCTTGCAACGGCACTCCAAATGCAGCATCCGCTCAACGTATTTCGCAATTACGTCTACTTCCAGATTCACCTCATCACCAGGACGAAGTTGTGAGAAGTTCGTGACTTCCCAAGTCTTGGGAATTACTGCTATCTCGAAATACTCATCTGTTAGGCCAGCTATAGTTAAGCTTATACCCTCAACCGCCACTGAACCCTTGAACACGAAATACCGTGCGAGCTCTCGTGGGTAACTAATTCTAACCGTCCAGGAACCACCGTGCTCGACGACGTCCAGGAATCGGCCACGCGCATCGACGTGTCCCTGCACAATGTGACCACCCAACCTCGTGGTTGGAGTCACCGCACGTTCAAGGTTCACTGGGGCTCCTGGTTTCAGACATCCTAATGTGGACCTTTCGAGAGTTTCTTTTGAGCAATCTGCCGCAAACGAATCGGGCTTCAGATCAAGCGCGGTAAGACAAACGCCGTTCACAGCGATAGACTCGCCTTCGCTGGCTCCTTGAGTGACCGTATGTGCTTCGATGACGATGCGTGCATCTTCACCGCGCGGCTCTACATCACGCACACGACCTAACTCTTCGATGATTCCAGTGAACATTTACAATTGATGATTGACGATTTCAAATTGGCCTCTGCTTCACTCTAATTGATGCGTTGGACCAACTTATTATCCCGTAGTTCTGTTTTGTTCTATTTGCTGTTTTTTAATCTCAGCCAGCAAAAGATCTGCGAGACCTTCACTGATCAAGGAGTCCCAGAAGCACTGGGGCCAGGGAAAACAATATCATCCATCTCGGCTCTTGCTGGAATGTGAACTTGAACTTCATCTCGCAGTTCTTAACCGAACGATCTCCACCATCTTGGCACAGACTACTTCAATCGTCAGACCAGTTGAATCGATAACAATCGCGTCGTCAGCGATCACGAGGGGTGAATCTTCACGGGTCATGTCTCGCTTATCGCGGTCTTCCATCTCTGCAAACGTTTCAGCAAACGTAACATTGCGATGCTGCTCTCGTGTCTCGTTGAAACGCCTTTCTGCTCGCGTTTTAGGAGCTGCGGTTAGATAGAACTTGACGTCAGCGTTTGGAAAAACCACAGTACCGATGTCTCGGCCGTTCAAGACGGCTCCTCGACTTCCCAACTCTCTCTGCCGTTCCACCATCGCTCGCCGAACCTCTGGAATGGTCGAGATGATCGAAGACATATGCGTAACATCTTCAGTACGAATCGCGTCAGTTACGTCGCGCCCTTCCAGCAGAACTCGTAACGCGTCGGGATCTCCCTTCAGGTCAATGTCTATCCGTCTCGCCAAAGAGCCTACCGCGACGTCATCGGCAGCGTTGACACTCGATTCCATTACCGCCAGGGCTACCGCTCGGTACATCGATCCGGTGTCGATGTAAAGCAACTCAAACTCACGTGCCAGCAGACGCCCGAGCGTTGTCTTACCTGCCCCCGAAGGTCCATCTATGGCAATTATCAACGGCATAAGGCGCGAAACAGCGATCGATGGCTCAACTCAAAGAGGCAAAGACCTCATTAGAAAGCAGGGCGCCGCCTCGCGTTAGCCGGACGTAATCACCATCACTCTCCAACAACCCGGCCTTCTGAAACTGCACAAACTCATCGCTAAAACGCTCCCGTAAATCAAATCCAAAGCTTGCGCGAAATTCGCTCATCTTTAGTCCGCCCATCATTCTCAATCCCAGAAAGACAGCCTCCGCTCGGCTCTCTTCCTCAGTTAAGTGGTGTGACTCAACAACAGGAGGGCTGCCGCTGTGAACGATTTCGATGTAGCGGTTGAAGTCACGCTCGTTGGCCCAACGGTGCGAAACACCATCGTAGGAGTGGGCAGAACAACCAAACCCGAGGTAGGGCTGGTTGGTCCAATACTTTGTGTTGTGGCGCGACTCATAACCCGGCAAGCATAAATTGGAGATCTCGTAGTGTTGGTACCCTGCACTGGTTGCCTCTTCCAGCATCATTTCATACATCTCTGCAGCCAGGTCTTCGTTGGGCGTGGGCTGAATGCCTTTCCGAATGTGTTCCGCCAAAGGTGTCCCCTGGTGAACCTCCAGCAGGTAGAACGAAATGTGCTCTGGTCTTAGTAAGAGTGCTTCAGACAAATTACGCCGCCACCCCTCCAGTGTTTGGCCAGGAAGCCCGGCAATCAGATCCAAACTGACGTTATCGAATCCAGCGTCGCGTAAGTTGGCAAAAGTCTGTCGAATGTCCTCCGCCGAATGTGAACGACCGAGCCTTGCCAACTCATTGTCGTCGAATGTTTGCGCGCCAAAACTCACCCGAGTGATTCCGAGTTCTCTAAACCTGCTGAGCGTATTGACTATTTGATTGCGGGTGCGATTAACCTGTGGAGAACTCCCGGCACTGCCTGGATTCATCTCCATCGTCACTTCCTGAGACAGAGTAACGCTAAACCGATCCCTCACGGTCGACATTATCTGGTTCAACTGTTGTGGATCGAGCAGGGACGGTGTGCCACCACCAAAATAGATGGTGTCAACCAGATTCAGCGAGGTGGGCGATCGTTCAATCTCTTCCGTAAGCGCGTTCACATACGTAGTCGCGATGTTTGATTCATACATTTCCGTCGCGAAGTCGCAGTACGAACAACGTGAACGACAGAAGGGTATGTGGATATAGATACCGAGGGGTGTCATGAAAAGTTCACAAATTATAACACGCTGGTTTTACTTGAACGCTGTAGCTCCATGTACCAATTCTTAACGCCAATGTACCGTTTCCAGAGGCTGCCTGCCCCTAAAATCCCGTGTCTACGCGTTCCTGAAACGGCATGATGATTGAAGGCTTAAACCTGCGAAGGTTGAAGAAAGAGTGGTGATAAACGTCTCTTTCCAAACTGATTAAACATAAGGAGGCTTTCATGGCAGACGACAAACACAAGGACTTGAACAAGGATAAGGGAATGAATAAGGGTGGCTCCTATCAGGAGGAGCAGGGTCGGCAGCAGGCCCCGGGACGCGATCCAAGTCACGATCTAGCTACAGGCGGCCGCTCCGGTGGCGGAGTTCAAGGTAACCGCGGCGGGATCGACCGAGAAGACAAGGAACGTGAACAGCCCGGTAGTAAACAGAAAAACCAGTTCTAATCCCGAATCTTGATCCATTCAAAGGCGACAATCCCTGCTTTGTCGCCTTATTTTTTCTGTACGATCCACCAAATTCACACAAACCGTACGGCATAAGGAGCCTTAGTTCTTAGTGTAGGTTCGTGTTGTTTAGTGGATCGTATTTTTATTTCAGGCGGCGCACGCTACCGTCACGACTGAGACCCAGACGGCTTGCGGCAGCCACACGTTCAGCCTGACGAAAAGCGCGCAGGAAGTTCTCCCCCAGTATCTTTCGCACGTCAGTTTCACTGTAACCACGTTTTAGTAGCTCATAAGTTAGGCTAGGAAGCTTCGAAATATCCTCCATCCCAACGGGTAAACTCGGAACTCCGTCAAAGTCAGATCCGATGCCAACGTGGTCCACTCCGGCCACTTTGGCAACGTGATCAAAGTGATCGACCAACGCTGAAAGAGGCGTCGGTGGCAACGGATTTGCGGCGAGCAATTTTCTCTGCTCCTCCTCAAGTTTCTTTGGGTCGTCCTTATAACGCGCGCGCAACTCATCCATTTGTGGCATTAAACGCGATTCCAGCTCGCGTGCAGCCAACACAACTTTCTGATCTATGAAGCCCGGATAGAAGTTAATCATTACCACCCCACCATTTTTTCCGATTCGCCGCAGCAAGTCGTCAGGAATGTTTCGCGTGCGATCACCGAGGGCCCTTGCAGATGAATGTGAAGCTATGACTGGCGCAGTAGAGACATCCAGCACGTCACTCATGGTCTTGTCTGAGACGTGCGATATGTCTACCAACATGCCTATGCGATTCATTTCGCTAATTACTTCTTTCCCGAACTCCGAAAGCCCGTTGTGCTTTGCGGTGTCGCAACACGAGTCGGCCCAATTGTTCGTGTTGTTATGGGTCAAGGTCATGTAGCGTACTCCGAGCCGATAAAAGTCCCGTAGAGCCATGAGTGAGTCTTCAATAGCATGGCCGCCTTCGATTCCCATCAGTGCTGCAATCTTCTTCTGGCGTTTCGCGCGTCGGATATCGTCGGTCGAGTAGGCCATCATTAGTTCCTGGGGATATTTCTCTGCCGCGCGGTAGACATAGTCGATCATGTCGAGTGCGCGCCGCGCCGCGCCACCCCCAGTCGCATATTTACGATCGACATAGACAGAGAAGAACTCCGCCGTAACGCCTCCCTGCTTCATTCGCACCAAATCAGTGTGGTACTTGCCGGCCGACGAAACGCCGAGATCATAGTTGTCGTCAGTCATCATCGAGAGAATGTCGTTGTGCGTGTCCACGACGATTGCCTTCCGGTGCAGGTCAAGCGCCTTGCGCCACAGTTTTTCATCCCTTTGTTCGGACGACTGTTGGGCGAAGGAACTGTTACTGAGAACGATCAGAACGCAGATAGTGAGCAGAGTAATCGAGTTACGACGAAGCATTCGCGATGGCCTTTCCGGGAGAAGAATGCGGGACTTTCCGCCGCAATAGTGCAGATTAGGTGTAGGTCGCGTCAAGTTAACTCGGAAGGTCGGACAGCGGATGCGGTGCCGCGGACTCTGATAGGGCTTTGATGTGGATAAGAACGCGAGAGTGTATCCGGTGAATGATGAAGTCTGACCACAGTTGCCAGTACTTTCCAGGCCAAAATCGGTTCTCATACCAAGTTGTGCCTTCCAATAATGTTTGGCCCTGGGCAAGTGGGGTTAACCTAAACTCTCCTCTCCTTGAAACAAGGTAATGATCGAGATGCGGTGGCGAGAGCTTGGTATAAGGCGACCATTCCTCCATCACTGGCGGTTGAGCAGAAACATCAAAGGCAAGCCGGTGTGGTGCATCCCAGATGGTGATTGGCTCAACGAACGCCCCAGTTGAAAAGACACAGTGGCGCACGGCACTCACGCCAGAGCCTTGAATCTCGGCGCGCAGCGGATAAGCGATACCGGTTCGGAACAACAGGTCTTTTGGCACAGGCAGTTCAGCAAAATTAGTGACGTTCTTCCACACGATTTCAGGTGTGGCTTCGATGACCACAGACGTCTTCACTTCGTAAAGGGGTGACTTGGGGCCTTGTGCATGTTCCGCTGTGATGAACGAGGGGGTAAGGAAAACTGTAAGGGCCATTACATGGACTGATTGGGCCGCAAATGTGTCGCGCTGTTGCAGGACGAACCCTATGAAACCGCCAAAAAGTGAAAGAGGAAAAGCAAGGGGAGCCGCCATTATCAGGCAGACGAGCCCTTCAACCGCGAGCATGAACAGTGCGAGCCCCGCAAATGAAACTGCAAGCGCGGAAACAGCCAGGCACCTGCCTATCGGTCGCGGCCGGTGAAACCCATACACAAGCACGGAGTTCAGTCCCAGAAAGAACGGTAAACCGACGAATATTCCCCAGCCATATTCTGCCAAGCCGTAGGTAGCCAAAACTGCGAAAGCCAGTGAAAGCACTGTCGTGGCCACGATCCCCGCAATGGCACTTCCCAGTTCGCTCTCGGGGATTATCCGCTCCAGTGTCTTCCGAAAGCCTTTAGGAGCCTTGAGAGAGAAGGCTGCTGACGGAACAACGCTGAGCAACAAGAAAAAGAGTAGGTTAAGAAAAGGAACAAAGAACAAGAGAACCAGCCAGGAAGGGAGGTTGGCGTCACGTAAGCGACGCAGAGTCAATGCCACACCTATGAAAACAAACGGTAAGGCGACCAGGAGGAGCACAGTCAGGAAACTGCGTTGCAGTCCCTTGATGTTCGTCAAGCCGCCTTCATCGAAAATCCAATAATTGAAGAGGGACCACTCAAAGCCGAAACTTGTGGCAATGAGCCGGTCAATGTTGTGTTTGGCGGCGAATAGGAGTGTCCCGATGAGAAAGTAAGGCGCCCGGCTTATGCGGCCGCCAAAAGTAAAAACATGAGGAGGATCGATACTCACGAGTTATTTGTGCGCCAAACTAAGGCAACCACTGAAATTTCAATGCAGGCAAAGCAATCTTCACTGTGCTTACGTCTTTACCTCGCAAAAAATCGACCATTGTCTGCTGCACTTGCGGGTCAACCAGCATACTCTCGTGGCCCGCATTCTCGATGATAATGTGCGTGCTGTTCTTGAAAGTCTTTCGTACTTCGTCCGCCTGGAGAGGCTGCGTGTTGTTATCAAGAACGCCACTCACGAAAAGAGTTGGAACATCAGTCTTTATCGGCGAGCGATACGCATCACCTAAATCTGGATTTCCGAATACATCACCCATCTCGGAAATCGGGAAGTTAACGATATCACCTAGCAGAGCGGCTTTGGCTTCTTTCTCGATCTGCTGCTGTCTGGCCTTGCTGGCGCCGGATGAAATGTCCGTTACCAGCGTCATAACCGAAATCCCAGCGCCGAATTGGTTGTAACGCCTTTCGACAAAGCGTTTAAGAATCGCATAATCACCTTTGTCCATCGTGTAGAACCAAAGTGGGAAAATTGGCAAATCATTGGTGTCACCAAGATCACGCATAATCAGGAACTGCAAGCCAACCTTTCCAACTTTCACATCGACCGGCTTTTTGGTGCGCTGGTCTGTGATCGTTACTGTTACCGGTTCTTTTTCCAGACGGTCGAGAACTCGTTTCAGGGTGCCCGTAAGGTCTGGCATTTTATTTCCGATCTCCGGATCCTTAGCGACGATTTCGGCAAGCCGTCTTATCGATGCGTCGGACGTACTGGGCAGCTTGTCAGTGTGATCTGGTCCTTCCGTTCCAATCAAGACAACGCGATTCAGGTTGTTGCCGTGATACCGAATGCAGGCCAAGCCTAAATGAGTGCCATAGCTGAAACCTACGAGATTTACCATTTCCGCACCCAGGGCTTTTCTCAGGTCATCTACATCGTGAGCGCTTTCAAGCGAGTTATAAGCAAGTATGTCTGCACCCAGAGAGCGAAAATGATCTGCGGCTGTCTTCGCACGTTCCTTGAATGCGCGTAAGGCGACTTCTCTATCAGCGAAAACATCCGTCGGAAGGGATTCTGTCGAACGGTGGGTAAGATTTGGTTTTGAGCGGCCCACGCCGCGCTGATCCAGCAGTATTACATCGCCGACTTCACGTAGCTTCTGAAACGCCCACATGTAATCAGGAACGCTGGCAAGACTGGTCGCCGAAGAGCCCGGACCACCATCGAGGTAAACCGTCGGATAGCCCGGTTTTTCAGCCGTGCTCTTGAGCCGAACAAAGAGCAGTTCAATTAAGTTCGATTTTGGGTTTTTGCGATTCTCTTTAACAATCAAATGCCCGCGTTCACCCTCAAGGGTTTGCCCTCCAACCTCAGCTTTAACGGCTTCAAACCAGATCTCGCCCTCTCTGCGGTTTGGCTGGTTCTTCACGGCTTGTGACTGCGCATCGACAAATAGAAGCGTTGTGAGGATTGACGCAACGCTAAGTCTCTTGAGTATACGGATTTTTCTCGTCGTGATTGTCATATCTCTTGAACTCCGTCGTCATGCTGCTCAACTACTGCGGTTGCACTCACTAATTCGAACATGCACTGTTCGATAGATAGATGCGACAGCTACCAACACACCTGACGGCAACCAAATCCACTTAAACTCGCTGATAATCACTCTCCGTCCCCAAGGGCTCAGGAATGCATCAACTCCGATAGGCGATACTTCAATTGGCCGAACAGGGGAGAAGTACCTCTCGTTCGAGAAAGGCGCGAACAAAGCGACGCCCAATCCGCCATTTGTTAGCGCGTCCAGAAGTGGATGTGACGCAGTTACTACAAAGAAGTAGCAGGCCAAGATCCACCAATGCCCGCTAAATAGAGACACTTCGCGAAAGAACAGCAGTACTACAACAGGCGAAAGCACTAAGGCAAATGGAAATGAATGTGTAAGGCCTCGATGGCCCAGCATGTGACTGTAACGAATATCGAAGACGAATGCGATCACATCAAGGTCAGGCAACATGGCACAACCGGCGGTTAGCAGCCAGAATTTCGTCGGCATTCCGGTAGGGGCAAACGCTTTACCTAAAGCGAGTGCGGCGACACTGTGAGAAATTACAGTTGGCATTAACTGGACAGGAACGTTTTCGTGTTGTGTCGTGTGGCTCCGGGGATCGTACCGCTCTCATTTAGTGCCCGAGCAGATGCGATAGCCCCGTAATTCCACTGTGGCGCTCAACATTGTCATTTGGATCTATAACTGACAAATTGCATCCGTGGCAAAATTCATTTACAAGCAAAGTGCAGAGTGAACGCAAACAACGCTTATGTCCATTCTAATCGCTGAAGACAATGTGGCCCAACGTAGCTATTTGCGCGAGATCCTCGAGCAGGAGTTTCCGACTCACACGCCGGTTCTCGAAGCTGGAGACGGCGAAGAGACCGTAAAGCTTGCCCTCGCCAACAATCCCGAGGTTTGCATTCTCGACATCCAGATGCCGAAGCTCTCTGGCGTAAAAGCCGCTCGTGCCATCTGGCGAGAATTTCCAAAAGCCCGCATCATTTTCTGGACCCAATTCCCACATGAGATCTACATCAATGAGATCCGCAAGATAGTTAAATCAGTCGATCCACCACCAGCTTACGGGTTCATTCACAAAAACAATCCCGAGTCCCGCTTCCTAAGGTTCGTAGCAGCCGTGCTGGAAGATGGTGCGGATATGATTGACCCGGCATTCAAAGACTCATTCAAGCGTCCACTGCTTACGGAGTTCGAAGCTGAAGCCCTTTACTACCTTGCGCTGGGTCTCTCGAACTGGGCCATCGCGCGCAAGTGCAGCCTTTCTCTTCGCGGCGTAGAAAGCCGTTTAGCCACACTCTATGAGAAGCTGTTTGTCTCAATCGCCGAAGGCACTCCACATGAGGCCTACGACAAACTCGCTTATAACGTCCGCACAAGGGCCTTCTTCGAAGCGTTGCGGCGCGGCCTCCTGAACAATGACGAGCTCGAAAAAGCCGCAAGCGAGTTGGAGGGGTGGATTGAGCGCGATCGTAAGAAATTCATTGAAGAGCAAAAGCTCAGCACCGAGACGTCGAACGTTGAAACGACACGACGGGCGGACAAGAAGTCACCGCCTCGCCACTGAAAGTGGTGCGCTCTACTCTCAAGCCGATAGATAGGCCACTACAGATGTGTAGGTCCGCATTGCTCAGCCTGGCTCTGATGTTCATGGTAGGAGTCGGTCTGGCACCTCTTGCGAGCTCGTCTTCCCAAGATCCCACACCGGGAGCCGAAGGATCTCCGTCTCCCAGCCCTTCCCCATCTCCCTCTCCATCACCATCGCCAACACCAGTGACGGGGTTGCATCAGTGGGGCGCAGTCACTCTTTTCCACGGAATGCCTTCTGATCGAGTCCGGGCCATCGCGCAAGGACCAGACGGATTGATGTGGTTTGGGACTGAAGGCGGCCTCGCAAAATTCGACGGCCGCCGTACCCAGGTAATTAAAGATCCGGCCTTAAAGGGAACACGCGTGCTTTCTCTTAAGTTAGACGCGGATGGTGCCTTGTGGATTGGTACCGACGCTGGCGCTGCCAGAATGGTTGAAGGCCGTTGGCAGGCGATCAATGAGACCTCAAATCATTCCATCAGCGCGATCATCAACCCGGAGCGCGGACGCGTGCTGATGGCGTCGGAGCAGGGGCAGATATTCGAGGCACTTACTAATGGTACTGCCGTGCAAGTTCGACGGCTGTTAGACGAACCTCTGCAGAGTTCGGATCGCGATCAACCGGGACCTTTGATTCTAACCAGCTTGGCGTGGATGGGTACGCAGTTGTATGCGGGCTCACTCAGTCGCGGCTTGCTTCGGATCGAGAACGGCACAGCCCGGGAAGAGCGGAATCGACAAGTTGGCTTTTTTGTCCGAGCGCTGAATGCCGACAAGAACAGCAATCTGTGGGTTGGGACGCGCGCACGGAGAGAAGAGCCAGGGGTCAGCGCAGGCGTCGCAGCTTCGATTAAGCGCAAAGACGCGCCGACCGGACCTGTTGCTGCCATTCAAACCATCGGCGACGCGGTGTATGTCGGCAGTGATGGTCGAGGTGTGTTTCGTTTTGAGGGTGATGAGGTTGAGCGTCTGACTTTTGACGGTAGTGCCGGCGGTTTGCGCTCAGATCGAGTGTACGCAATCTTCGAGGATCGCGAAGGTGTGATTTGGTTTGGCACGGACCGCGGCGTTTCTCGCTTCGATCCAAAAGCGCCACGGGTTGAAACCATATCGCAGTCGGCTGAGAACAACTTCGTTCGCACCCTTCTGCGTTCGTCGGGGGGAGTTTTAGTTGCAGGTACAAATCGAGGACTCTTTGTCTACAACGATGCTGCCCGTATTTGGGAAAGCGTAGCCGCACTGAGTAGACAAATCATCTATGCGCTGAGTGAGGATAGCTCCGGAACCCTGCTGGTTGGCTCGGCGAGCGGCTTTTACGTGAGCCAAAGTTCGCTGCAGAACAGTGCTCCATCAACCATTGGATTTACCCGAGTAGTGACCAGTTCAGGTAACCCGGACTCGATCGGAAGTGTGCGGTCCATCGTCAATTTTCGCGGGTCGATTTACATCGCCAGCTACGGGCGCGGAGTTGAGATGTTAAGCAACGGGCGCGTTAGAAATATCTGGCCCAAAGAGGTTTCAGCGGATGTTATTTCACTTTTCGCGGACGGCGATCAGCGTTTGCTTGTGGGCACGGCAAAAGATGGCGTTCTAGTCTACAACGGAGAACAGGTGGCGGCGGATAAGCAATTCGACGCTGCCAAGGGGACCGCCGTACGGGCGATAACGCGAACATCGGACGAGGTGCTCTGGTTAGCGACAGCGCGTGGTGTAATGGCGTGTCCGGCTAACGGCGCTTGCTGGTTGATTCCAAATACTGGCGACGCGCGTGCACTAATGATCGACGATAAAGGTCGTGCGATCTGGTGCGCCACCACTGGAGCTGGTTTGCTTAAGATTGCTTATGACCAGGACGTTGGACCCGTAGTATCACAGATAGATGCCGAGCAGGGGCTCCCCTCACAGAACACGTTTGCCGTAGTCGCCAACAACGAAAGCGCCCCTCTCTTGCTGGGAACCAACCGCGGAATCGTTCGATATGTGCCTGGAAATGTCCCTCCCAAACTCTACGCAACACGCGTTCTAAGCAAACGAGTGCATTCACCAGCCGAACTCTCTGCCGGACTTAGTCTCGAGTATCCACAAAATAGTCTCTTGCTCGATGTTGCCGCATTCAGCAGCCGGACATTTCCAGAGCAGTTTCAGTACGCGTTTGTGCTCACCGACTCCACTGGGAAAGCCATCAGACAGCGAGTTTCACGCGAATCTCAGTTTGCAATCGAAGGGTTGAAACCTGGTACGTACCGCGTAACTGCCCGCGCTTATACTAAGGATCTGGTCGAGTCGGCCCCACTGTCATTTGATTTGAGCATAGCCGATGCTCCGTTTCCCTGGACGTCTACCGCACTAGCGGTTTTACTTGCATTGACACTCCTGGCCCTTCTCTGGGCGCTACGAGAGCGGTGGCGCATCGTTAAGACGAGTAATGCATTGGTCCAGGCAAATCGCGAACTAGCCGATGCGCGACTCAATCTAGCTAACGAGGCAGAACGCGAGCGCAGTCGTATCGCACGAGATCTGCACGACCAAACCCTTGCGGACTTGAGGCATCTACTACTTTTGACTGACCAGCTACCAACCAACGGCGGCGCCGGAGTTACGAAATCGATCGATCCATCGGTACTCCGCGGCGAGATTGAGGGAATCTCGCAGGAGGTTAGGCGAATTTGTGAGGATCTGAGCCCATCCGTTCTTCAGAATGTTGGATTCGCCGCGGCCCTGGAGTTTGCTCTTTCACACGCAGTGCAACATGCCCCAGTCGATCGAAGGTTCGAATATGAAGTCCGCTGTGAAGACGGAGTGGAGGAACGCACCGGACTCTCATCCAGTGTTCAGATGCAGATTTATCGCATCGCGCAAGAGGCAGTAAGCAACATCTGCCGGCATGCTTCACCGCAACACGTAGTCATGCACGTTTCGGCCTCGCCCAGCGGTGATTTCTTACTAAGAATTGAAGACGATGGGAACCAATTTGACCCGGAGAAAACAAAATCTGATGGGTTAGGTCTCGCGAACATGCGAGCGAGAGCCAGCTTGATTGATGCTGAGATTCGCTGGGAAAAAAGGAACGGGGGTGGAACGGTGTTCACCTTGCGCAGGTCAGGCAGGCCCGAGCGCCTGGAGCAATGAGCCGAGTTTCCAGTTCAAATTCTTGCTAAACGACATCTTCAAGTTAAGCACTGAGGTCGCAGCAGCACTTCAGACAGGCGAACCTGTGGTCGCACTCGAGTCGACGGTCATTGCGCACGGCTTGCCTCGGCCTCTTAATATGAAAACCGCAATGCGGTTAGAGCAGGTCGTGCGGGAAGGCGGCGCCACACCCGCTACTATTGCGGTTCTCAGCGGCAAAGTCTGCATCGGTCTTAACGAGGACCAGTTGGCTCACATTGCTGAGCAGGCTCATATTCGCAAGATTAGCATCCGCGATCTGCCTGTTGCCGTTACAGAGGGAGTAGACGGCGCTACTACCGTTGCGGCCACAATCTGGATTGCACATCGCGTGGGCATCGAAGTATTCGCCACAGGGGGAATCGGCGGAGTGCATCGTGGTGCCTTGCAGGACGTCTCGGCTGACCTACCTCAGATTGCGCAGACACCGCTTGTCATAGTCTGTTCAGGAGCCAAAGCCATCCTGGACCTATCCGCTACTCGGGAGTGGCTCGAAACCTACGGAGTTACAGTTGTGGGCTATGGGACACAGGATTTCCCGGCATTCTATTCCCGGAATTGCGGACTCCAGGTTGACGTAAGATGTGACTCACCAGAAGCAATCGCGGTGCTGATCCGGGCGCAGCGCAAACTCAAGATCGGCAGCGCTTTGCTGGTCACTGTTCCGGTTCCTTCAGAAGTTGAAATTCCAATTGACCAACTATCTGAATACGTCACGAATGCGTTCGCAGAAGCCGAGAGAGCAGGTATCAGTGGCGCACTCGTAACACCGTTCTTGCTCTCGGCAATGGCCAAAAACAGTGAGGGGGCAACGCTCCGGGCCAATATCGCACTGCTGGAGAACAACGCCCTGGTGGCGGCATCAATCGCTCGAACGTTGCGGACATAGAGAGAAATTTCTTCACCGGAAGATCCGAAAAAATATCGTAAACGAGAAACCCTTTTTTCAAGACGGTGCATCTCAGCGACGAACCCCAGTAACTCCTCCCCAGATCAACCTTTAAGCGAACTTCTCAGTTGAGTCCCGGAACATTCCATCCGGGCTGGATGTCTAATTATGCGCACCTAAATTCGAGTCTCTCTCCCCAAGGCTCTCCGATCAGTTCGAAACGAAAGGAGACCGCCTATGTCTGCGAAAGCTCTGTTGGACCAGCTTCAGGTCCAGAGTCCTTGTACTGCCTCCTGGGACTCAATGATTGGAACCGACCAAATCCGTTTCTGTGAGCACTGCCATCTCTCCGTACATAACCTCTCTTCGATGACCCGCAAAGACGTGCGGCGTCTGGTCAGGAAATCCAAAGGACGCCTTTGTGTCCGATATGAAAGCCGGTCCGAAGGCCCGTTCACCACAAACTTAGAGATCCGACTACACCAAATTCGCCGCCGCGTCTCGCGTGTGGCTGCGGGCGCATTCAGCGCGGCACTGAGCGTTACCGGAGCAGCTAATGCATTATCCACACCAGTGACGGCAACTGAGTGTGCGGTGACTTTCCACGAATCCCAAGATCCCGGAAATAGTTGCGTCCTTGTTGGCACCGTAAGAGATGTAAATGGCGCCTTAATAACGTCGGCAAGTGTGAGTTTATCGAATCATGATCAAAGCTTCTCGCTTTATACAAGTTGCGACTCATCCGCTGAATTCCGATTTGAGGGACTTGCGCCAGGCATTTATCACCTGACAGTTGTCGCTCCGGGCTTCGCCGCAGTAGCACGGTCTTTTTATGTGGGTGAAGGCCGCGAGACTCATCTCGACCAGACCCTGGAGGTTGAAGGCATCGAGGAAACAGTGGGGGTAAGGGAGACCTCGAACACGATCTCCGGAGGGGCCGGTTTTGTGCGGCCGCTGGATCCACTGATTCGCGCCGCCCAAGAGGATGAACTGGAAGAAGTATCAAATCTAATAGCCGGACGCGAAGTGAACCTGCGCGACAAAGTAAGCCGCACGACTGCTCTGGAGCATGCCGTACTGAACGCGAATCGCGAGATGGTCCAATTGCTATTGTCTGCGGGCGCCAAAGTCGATGCGAAGAATGAATCAGGCGAGACAGTGCTTATGATGCTGGACGCCGACGCGACGACTGATTTGGTCTGGGACCTAATTAATGCGGGTGCGGACGTGAACGCAAAAGACAATGGAGATAATACCCCTTTGATTGAAGCCGCGAGCGGCAGCAATGTCGAAGTGCTTAAGACTCTTCTCGAGGCAGGTGCAAAGGTGAATGCTACAAACAAGCAGAAGCAAACGGCTTTAATGATGGCAGCCTCTGAGGGGATGGTGAACAACGTCAGACTGCTGCTGTTATCAGGGGCGGAGGTCAATGCGGTAGACCATGAGGGGAAGAACTCGTTGTCGTATGCTATGGAGGTGGATCACAAGGCGGTGATCCGATTACTTCGGAGTCAAGGAGGGATGGAGGTTGTAGCAAAAGCTCCTTAATGATTGCCGATTGGGGGATTGGCAATTCTCAGTCGTCAATCTTCAATCGTCAATCATCACTCGTCATGTTAAGCTATCCGCCCTTAACCCAAACACCCGGAGGATCACATGTCGGAACGTGATGACGAGAATCAATGCCAGAATCCAGCTTGCAGTTGCCCGGCTCAGCCCGATGGAAAGTACTGCAGCGCTTCTTGCGAAGGCTCAGGCCAGACAATTGAGATTGACTGTGACTGCGGCCACGCAACGTGTAGCGGAAACTTTTAGACTGAACGCCCACATTGAAGGCTTGAAAGAGGCGCTGAGTCGCCTTCTTCCCATAATGCTTAGGTTGAATTCGCCCGTGATAGGAACTGGCCCGCCAGCTTTGGCCCGGTCCCTTCATCCTCATGTTTGAAGAAGACGAACACGTCTTTCCATTTCTGATCGCCTATACGCCTAAGCCATTCCGACAGGTCTTCCTCTGAATAGTTCACCCGACGCAGTCGCAGGTAGCCCCATTCAGCTGTCTTATCAATGTGAGAAACTGGCAGATCGTCGGTGTCTGAGATACAAAGCGCCTGGTGCTTCTCCTGGAGGAGTGTGAGGACGTCGTCTTCCAGCCAAGTGGGGTGCCTAAACTCAAATGCCGCGTGAGTGTCGGCCGGGAGAACCTCAAGAAAATCCGTTAGTCGCGCCAAGTCCTTCTTCATGTTGGGCGGCAATTGAAAGAGAACTGCACCCAGCCGTTCTTCCAAAGCTCCAGCAGTATCCAATAAGTACTTTGTCTCTTCAGCAACGTCCTTCAGTCGCTTGAAATGGGTGATCCGCTGCGAGGCTTTGATAGCAAACTTAAAACTCTTTGGAACCTGTTCCGCCCAAGCCTCCAACACCGTCCTTTGGGGCAACCGATAGAACGTATTGTTAATCTCAACGGCCGGTAAGCGCTCAGCGTAGTAGGAAAGCATCTCTTTGGCGGGGAGTTTGTCAGGATAGAAGCTACCCTTCCACTCTTTGTAGCTGTAACCGCTGGTTCCGACGTATAGGTTCATAGGTTTCCAAGCTCTTGGGGCACGCAGTCGTTGTCGCGTCACCGGATTGTGTGATACACAGACGGGCAACGCAAGCGATTCCACAACCCGGGAAAATACTGAATCAATCTATGTCAACGGCACCAACGAATATCGAATCCGTCCTTCAGGAAGATCGAGTCTTTCCACCTGCTCCAGAGTTTTCGTCCCAGGCGCACGTAAAGTCGATGGACGACCTTGAGCGCCTGCGTGCTGCTGCCAGTGCTGACCCCGAAGCCTTTTGGGGAGAGATGGCCCAGGAGTTGGAATGGTTTCAACCCTGGGAACAGGTGCTCAAGTGGGAGCTACCCCACGCCCAGTGGTTCATCGGGGGCAAGATTAATATCTCTCACAACTGTCTGGATAAACACCTAAGAACCTGGCGAAGGAATAAGGCTGCGTTGATATGGGAAGGTGAACCGGGGGATCAAAGAACACTCACCTACCAGCAGCTCCACACCGAGGTTTGCCGCTTTGCTAACGTGCTGAAGCAGGCTGGAATTCAGGCTGGAGATCGGGTGGCTCTGTATCTCCCCCTCGTGCCGGAACTGGCGATCTCGATGCTTGCGTGCGCTCGTCTCGGTGCTACGCACTCGGTGATCTTTGGCGGTTTTTCAAGTGTTGCGCTGGTCGACCGCATCAACGATGCAAGCTGCAAACTCGTTGTCACCGCGGACGGCGGCTGGCGTAGAGGTAATGAAGTAAAACTTAAAGCGGCCGTTGATGAAGCTCTGAAGCAAACCCCGTCTGTGAAAACGTGCATCGTGGTACGCCGCACAGGTCAGCCAGTTCATATGGAGGCTGGGCGTGACCACTGGTGGCACGAGCTGATCGAGACTGTCAATTCGGCTTGTGCTGCAGAGCACCTTGATAGCGAGCACCCGCTTTACATTCTTTACACATCGGGAACTACGGGTAAGCCAAAAGGGATTCTGCATACGACCGCCGGTTATTTGCTTCAGACACACCTCACCACTAAGTGGGTCTTTGATATCAAAGACGAGGACATCTACTGGTGCACGGCAGACATCGGTTGGGTAACCGGCCACAGTTACGTTGTCTATGGCCCTCTGTCCAACGGGGCCACCGTGGTGATGTATGAAGGCGCGCCAAATCACCCTGAGCCTGACCGGTTCTGGAGCATCATAGAGCGCCATAAGGTGAATATCCTCTACACGGCGCCGACTGCAATTCGGGCGTTCATCAAATGGGGCGAACAATGGCCACTGAAGCATGATCTCTCCAGCTTGAGACTGCTGGGTACCGTTGGGGAACCGATAAACCCTGAAGCTTGGATGTGGTACCGGGAGATTATCGGGAAGGGCCGTTGTCCCATCGTGGATACATGGTGGCAGACGGAAACTGGCGCCATCATGATTAGCCCGCTTCCCGGTGCTACTGCGACGAAGCCGGGTTCAGCTACAAAGCCCTTGCCGGGGATCGAGGCAGATGTAATGACCCGAGACGGACGTGTGGTGGGGCCGAACGAGGGCGGCTACCTTGTAATTAAGCGTCCCTGGCCCGCCATGCTGCGAACGATTTGGGGTGATGATGAGCGTTACCAGCAGCAGTATTGGTCGCAAATTGAGAACATTTACTTCGCCGGAGACGGGGCTCGCAAGGACCCGGACGGTTATTTCTGGATCATGGGGCGTATCGACGATGTTATTAACGTAAGCGGTCATCGTCTAGGAACTGCAGAGGTTGAAAGTGCGCTGGTTTCCCACGAGGCCGTCGCGGAAGCAGCGGTGGTTGGCAGACCCGACGAATTAAAGGGTTCTGCGATCGTTGCATTCGTTACTCTCGAAGGTGCACACAGGGCTTCGGAGGAATTAAAGCAAGAGTTGCGGCAACACGTGACCAAGGAAATAGGTGCCTTAGCCCGCCCCGACGAGATACGGTTTTCAGATGCGCTCCCAAAAACAAGATCAGGAAAGATCATGCGTCGGCTTCTACGAGAAATCGCTACCAGCGGCTCCGTGGCCGGCGATGTCACTACCCTTGAGGATTTTTCAGTGCTGGAAAAGCTTCGGTCTGAAGAAGAATAGTGCTTCCCGCACTCGCTTGATAAGGAGCGGTTTGCCATGTCTCGTCAATTTGAACCTGAAAACCGTCAGGGGCCACGGTATCTGGCTACCATCGAAGTACGCGCAGAATGGGAAGACTCCACAGGCGCGCACGTTGTCGCTGATGGCATAACGGAGAACGTTGGGCCAGAAGGCACCCTGGTCCATCTGCCCAAACAGCTCCCCCAGGTAGGGAGCCGCGTACGTCTCGAGGTACATAGCGAAGACGGAAGAAAACTGCAGGTAGTTGCAGAGGTCTTGCGTATCGAGCGTAATCCAGGGCACCCGCTAGCAGCCTTGTACTTACTGGGGGAAACCGATGAGTGGCGAGGGCTTATCTGGGAACCGGCGGCGCCAAAGATCGCTGAACCTCAGCCCGCTGAGGAGGAGGACGATGAAGAGGATCAAGGAGAGTCTCCGGAAGAAGTAACGAACTAAAAGAGGCCGACAACTATGGATACACCATCAAACCTGCCGTACCACGAGCGACGCAAGTATCCGCGTTACTACATCCCCGCACGCATGACGTTGGCGATCGAGGATAACAGCCTCCACGAATCCATCGGTCTGGGCGAACCAGGCGACATCAGCCTGGGCGGCGTACGTGTGCGCAACCTCCCCGCGTGTGAAAACGTACAGGTCGGCGACAGCCTGGGACTTTTGCTGCTCGATGCTGAGGACGCCTTGTCGTTAGAAGGCGAAGTCGTTCATCATGGAACTCCAGATACGTTCGGTGTTGAGTTTAGGAACATTAGCGAAACAGAAACAGTCGCGATACGCCAATTGATAAGCCGTCTGCACAGTGTCTTTCAACCCGCAGAGTGAACGAAAAAAACGCCCATAGCGACATTGCAAAGAAGGTGGCTCGAGCCACGGTCGACGCTTCATGGCCGCAGACGCGAGTAATTCTGCGCGTGCTGTTTATCATTCTCGTTGTCGCCGCCGTTCTATGGGTTCTCATCAAGCTCACTGGCGTCATCCTGCTCCTGGTTCTCTCAATCTTCTTTGCCTATCTAGTCGCCCCAATGGTCGAGTTCGTCCGTCGCCCCATCAGGCTGGGGGAACGGGAAGTCGCCATCCCGCGTGTCGCTGCAATCACGATCGTCTATCTGGTTATTCTGGCGGCTCTCGCGTTAGGCATTGCCTTTGTTGTTCCACGTGTCGGGAACCAGTTTCCTGAGTTTGCAGAACATGCACGGGGTTACTGGCGGGCCTTAGAAGCCAAAACTCAGTACGCGTCTGACTATCTACGTTTGCATCGCTTACCTACCCCGGTGAGGGAAGCGCTCAACAACTTCTCATCGTCCGTCGTACATGAGGTAACAGTTCTGGGCCAGAGCATGCTGACCTGGGTTGCTTATCTCCCCTGGTTGATAATCATTCCCATTCTCAGCTTCTTCCTGTTGAAGGACGCCGAGACCTTTCGTCGCTCAGCCCTCCAGATGTTGCCGCGGGGCCGCTGGCGCTGGCGTGGTGATGAGTTTTTTCAAGATGTGAGCGGAACGCTCGCCGCCTATATCCGGGCCCAGTTGATGGCTTGTTTGTTCATCGGGTTAGTCTGCGCTCTAGGGTTTACACTGTTGGGATTGCCGAGTCCTCTTGTACTTGGGTTCATTGCGGGACTGTTCGAATTCGTTCCTCTGGCCGGGCCATTGACGATTGCGCTGCTGGCAGCGAGCGCAGCCGCCATTCAGTCGGGTTTCTTTTCAGCATTCGTCGTGCTGCTATTCCTGGGGGTACTGCGAGTAGTGCAGGACTATTTTGTCTATCCAAAGTTGATCGGACAGGGCATCCATCTCCATCCGCTCGCAGTCATCGTTGCCATTCTCTCTGGGGCGGAGCTGGCTGGCGTAACGGGTATCTTCCTCGCTATTCCGCTAGTCGCAATTCTCACAGTGAGTTACAAACACTGGCTCGAACATCGCGGCAGCGAGGGCCTTGCAGATTTACTCGAACCAAATGCAGGCGACGCAATTGACAATCAAGCGCATGACAGCCTGGCTTCTGCTGACATACCAACTCACCCAACCAGCGAAACCACTCCGGAACAGATGGTTCGCGTACGGCCGGATCTCACTACTGGCGAACTAAAGACGCCTGAGTAACGTGTCTTATCAATCATGCAGCCGAAGCAGCACCAGTTCGCCGGCTTTCCATCAAACGGATGAAGCGTTCGAAGTGATGTTCAGCGTCATGTGGGCCAGGTGCGGCCTCAGGATGATATTGAACCGAAATTACAGGCAAGGTGCGGTGACGCATTCCTTCGATGCATCCGTCATTTAGGTTGATGTGTGTCACCTCAACGTCAGCAGGTAGGCTGTCGGCACTCACTGCGAACCCATGGTTGTGGGAAGTGATTTCTACGCGTCGGCTAGCAGTTTCTTTCACTGGCTGATTTCCACCACGATGACCAAAAGTCAATTTGAGGGTCTTCCCCCCGAATGCTCTGCCCAACAATTGATGGCCAAAGCAAATTCCTAATGTGGGAACGCCGATCCTTAGGAGCTTCTGAATCTCAGCGACCTCTTTTGACATGGCAGCAGGATCACCAGGTCCATTGGAAAGGAAGATTCCGTCCGGTTCCATTGCCAGCACCTGAGCAGCCGGGGTCGATGCTGGGACCACGGTGGTGCGGCACCCCAATCGCGCCAATGCCCGCAATGAATTTCTCTTGACACCAAAGTCGTAGCAGACGACGTGGAAACGTTCCGTATTTTCCGCTGCCACGGTGTACTGCTTACGAGTTGTCACTACGCTCGCCAGTTCCCGGTTTTCCATTGAGAGTGAGTTACGAGCTTTTGAAACCAGACTCTCCTCATCCAGATCGAGCGCAGAGATGCACGCTCGCATTGCCCCTTTGTTGCGAATGTGACGCACGAGCGCCCGGGTGTCTATTCCTTCGAGCGCCACGATGTTCCACCGGCGCAAATATTCGTCGAGACTTTCCTCTGATCGCCAGTTCGAAGCAATGCGACTCACTTCACGCACTACAAAACCTTCGACCCAGGGTCTAGACGACTCCTCATCTTCCGCGTTTACACCGTAATTACCGATTAAAGGATATGTCATACAGACAATCTGGCCCGCGTATGACGGATCTGTTAGTACCTCCTGGTAACCGGTCATGGATGTGTTGAACACCATCTCCCCGCAGGTTTCCGCGTCGGCCGCCCATGAACGTCCGCGGAAAGTGCGTCCATCTTCGAGGGCCAACAATCCAGGTTTTAGGGTTTTTGCAACCATTAATGTTCTTGCGGCTGAGATCTGAGGAACTGTTGGGCCTCATTTAACCAGCGCTTGCTTGCTCGGTACTTGTAAGCCGGAGAAGTGTTGACTGCTTCGATACAGGCTTTCATGGAGTTTGCCGCTTCACGTCGATGGCCAAGCCCGGCGTGAGCTCTGCCCATCAGATATAGAGCTTCGGGGTCCGATGGTCTGCGCTCGAGAAACTGCTCGAGCGCATTGATAGCGTCACCGAACTGGCCGGCCGCGACATAGGTTGCTCCCACCTCGCGCCAAACTTCTTGTTGTGCATGTGAAGAATCCCTGGCGACGACCTGCTCAAAGTGCTTGATAGCATCCGCGAGTTGTTTTTGTTGGCGCGCGATTCGACCTAGTTGGTAGTGTGCGTCTATCTCATCTTCATCAATCTGAATTGCGCGCTCGAACCGCTCTCGCGCCTGCTCGAGTTCGCCTCGCTGCTGCTGAATGAGGCCAAGGTTGTAGTGCGCGGACGCGTCAGCAGGGTTCAGGGTTGCCGCTTCGAGGTTCCGCCGGAACGACTCGCGTGCTCGATGTGACTGAACCATCCCGCTGACATAGCCCCGCACGAGCAGGAAGAGAATGATAAGGAGAAATGGCGACGCCAGCACCGGACTAAGGAGTAGTGCCCAGAGCGGCGACAGGAGTAATGCGAGCAGCAAGCTGATCAGCATTACAACCACAGCACGAACGATGGTGAAGCGAAACACTTCCCGAATTGCAAGTGTCGCAGTAATCACGAAGAGCGATAACTTAACGCTGCGAAACAGACCCTGGGCAATAAAGGCTGGATCGCTCAGTAACAGTTCAAGTTGCGCCATCATCTCGGGAGACAAATTCCCGGACGCCAGCAACCAACCTTTGATCTGATTAGTAGACTCTGCTGAGTTTGCCACATACGCGGCCTGGAATCCGGTGACGTTAAAGACCAACGACACAACCAGGGAAACCAGGTTCGCAATCGCGAGAGCGTAGAAGACGGTGGAGGCCGCAGAAACGTACTCCTGCTGGAGCACGAGCCCAAAGCTGCCGCGCCTTTCGAAAAGATTAGCAATGACTATTGCGATAGGAACAAAGATGCAGGCGATTAACAGGGTAGGAGTGGCCGCTTCAGCAAGAATCCTGAAAACGCTGCCGGGTCGAATCAGGAGAAAGGTTCTACCACTGGCCAGCCATTGTGTAACAAGGAAGTAGGCCAGTTGAGATAACAGCGCAACTAGAGCGGCTTGGGACAGTGAACCACGATCCCGCACCTCTCTAAGCCCACGGAGAGGGGCGTAGAAGCCTTGCAATAGCAGTCGTAGCCAATCAACTAGTCTCAACTCGCCTTTCTCAACCTGTTGCTACTAATTCTCCAGGTCCTCCGAACGTTGAGGTTCGTATTGATACGATGAGGGCGGTGGCACAGCCGGCGTTATGTCCTCATGCTGAATAACGCTGGCCGACGTTGGCGGCCAATAACGGAACAATGCTTTCCCATAGATGTATTTCTTGGGCACCAGCCCCCAGATTCGTGAATCACTGGAATTGTCGCGATTATCACCCATGACAAAGTAGTGGTTTGCTTTAACCATCACCGGCGCTTGACTGCGATGTGCCAGGTTCAGCCTGGAGTCAAGATACCGTTCTTCAAGGTCTGTATGGTTCACTCGTACTATCCCATCATGGACCTCAACAACGTCTCCCGGGAGACCTATTACTCGCTTGATGTAGCTCTTTGATGGGTCATCCGGATACCAAAACACAACGATATCGCCGCGCTCGATCTTCGGCGCCCAACGATACTCTTCGTAGTAGATCAGCTTGTTGACAAAGATGCGTTCGCCATCGTGCAGTCGAGGCAGCATAGAGGTGCCTTCAACCTTAACCGGCTGAACGATGAACACCAGCACTAAGGCGGCGACCATCAGCGCAAAGATCAGATCGCGAAGCAGCAGCCGGGCTTCGCCCCAAAGTGTGTGCCGCGACCCGTGCTTAGGCCGGTGAATCTCGATGTCTCTATCATCATCCGCCTGTACATTGCCAAATACTGGCGGCCGGCGATTTCGAATTCCGAACATTCCTATTACTAGCTACTCCAAACGTCTCATTGCTGACACCAGGCGTCACTCGCCTGAAACAGCAGTTGAGGTTAACTTTCACTCCAGCGCTTGTCAAACGTGCCGTTAGCTGCGACAAGTTCTCACTGTCTAGCACATTTCAGTCGTGTTGAAGAGCCAGGTTGCGACTGATTTTGACCAGTTCCGGGCGGGTCGCGATACTGATTGTCGCTGCCTAAGTTGACAGTCTTCCGTACCCATCTCTATCATCGCAGCCTGCGCTTGAAACCCTTGAACAAACCTTCCCTCTAAGAAGGTCCGGAGGCCGAAGTGATTAAACTTGACATCATCAACCGCGTCGCGGATAAGACAGGCGTTCCTAAGATGAAAGCAGAGCAGGCAGTGGATGCCCTATTCCACTCCATGAAGGAAGCGCTTACCCGGGGTGAGCGTATTGAACTGCGTGGTTTTGGTGTCTTTGTCGTTAAGCCCCGGAAGCGTGGGGTTGGGCGAAACCCAAGAACAGGTGAAGAAGTTGCCATTCCCTCCGGAAAGACGATTCGTTTTAAACCGGGCAAGGAACTGCAGGCTCACGACAATGGCGCTGAGTTTGAGGATGACGACTCAGAATCCTTTGATTGATACGCAAAAGACAGAGAAAGCTGCTTCAAAGACCAAGGCTAGAGCAACTTCGGCTCTAGCCTTCGTTGTCTAACTCACTTTCCGAATCATGGCACAACCGCTCGAACGTCTCTCACGTCTTCCGAATATTGCAGCGGGCACTACCTCCTTAATCTGGCCGAGCCTGGGTCAGTGGACAATCCACCTGGCGCTATTCGCAATCACAATCCTCAGCACAACGCTCGCCGGGGTATTTTTTGTGGCGGCGCCAGAGTTTGAGGTTTCCGAACCGCCATTGTCGACTGCCTTTGATTACCTCCATTACGTCCCCGTCTATTACTTCCGGACGGTTGTGGGGTTATTGCAAGCAACGATCAAAGATAGGGCTGCCCTTACACAGGGGGTGCAGTTTTCGACATCACTGCTCGCGATCTTAACGGCACACGAATTGGGCCATTACATCGCTTGCCGCCGCTACGGCGTAAGGGCCACGCTGCCATTCTTCATTCCAGCCCCACCGCTATTTCTGGCAGGGACGTTTGGCGCGTTTATAAAGATCCAGTCTCCTATCCCGTCGCGTCGGGCCCTGATCGACATTGGTCTGGCTGGCCCAATCGCAGGATTCATCGTCGCTATCCCGGTCTCGATCCTTGGAATTCTAAGTCTTGAGCCAGCCGAGTACGTCTCGGGTCACGCAATCATTTTCAACGATCCATTGCTGTTCCGCCTGGTAGCTTTTGCAACCAACACGCCTTTAAACGCTGAGTCACTCTTGAATCCGTTCTACATGGCAGCGTGGATTGGATTATTGGTGACGAGTCTGAATCTGATGCCTGTGGGTCAACTCGACGGCGGTCATGGCACATTTGCCTTATTTGGCCAGAAGGGGCACCACGTCATTGGTTGGGTCGCGTTCGTAACAACTGGTGTACTTGCCCTACTAGGATGGTTCTGGCACGCGAGCTTAAGTGGTTTGCTGTATACCGTGCTACTTGGAGTGATGCTTCGCGTTCGGCACCCACAACCGCTGGTCAACGAAAGGCTCGGAATGTCGAGGGTGGTTCTGGGCGTAATTACGCTGCTGGTGTTTGCGCTCTCTTTTTGGCCGTTTCCACTCACTATTACGTGAGGGACTTGGTACTCAGCCCGCCGCTGGTAGTAGGCCTTTAATCTCGCGAACGACGCGCGCCACTTCCTCCTGGTCGGCCAAGGCAATCATGAAGAACTTATAACCCTGGTGAAAGCAGATCAGTCCGTTTGCGAAAAGCCAAACGCCATCCAGAAAAGGGTTGCCTCCCAATAGCCAACTGATGGGAGCTCCAGTAATGCGGCCCGGTTGTGCAATCTGGGCCCACATTGCGGCGCCGGCGGCGCAGCTAAATGCACCTAACAGCGGGGCGCCCACATACTTCATGACGTTTTTTTCAAACTCAACCCGTTTCTGCTCAGCTTGTTCTAAGTCACCCTGGGCCACTAAAGTTTCCTGCTCCCGCAAATAAGAATCAAACTTCTCGCTGATCTTTTTGAGACCATATACGGGCAAAGCAGAGTGTGTCAGCCAGTGAGGATGAGAACCTAGCAATACTGCATCCAGCCCCGGGAAAGCCGCTCCGGCTCGAACTCCCATAACAAGTGATACGGTTACTATCGCCGCTTTACCGGGGTTCTCCTTAATCCAATCGCGGGCCTTGAGTAGACCGGTAGTCGCCGCAGATGAGGCCCGGGTGACGCGCGCGCCTGCGTCATACGCCTTCGCCGCACGTTGGTAGTATGTGCGTGCGTCGTCAACGGCTTCATTGGCCTTCTTTCCGGCGTCTCCAGCGATGTCCCGAATGACCTCACTGGCCTTTTTGGCACCCCGTTGAGCTTGACCGGCGACTTTTCTTGCAACCTCTCCTACTTCGCCTTCGCCTGCGAAACGCTCGGCTTCCATGCGAAGTTTCTCGGCGCCATCGGCAACGGTACCAACACCTTTTTTAGCAGCGTCGGTGGCCGCACGGGTTCCGTCTTCAACCAGGTCAGAGATGGCAAACTTTTCGTCCAGCTCGCGTGCTTTACGTAGCGCGGCTTTTTGCCATTCGTCAATTTTGTCTTTGTAGTCCGCCATAGTCAGAAGTCAGAAGTCAGAAGTCAGAAGTCAGAAGTCAACTTCCCCTTTTCCCCTCTTACCCTCTTCTCCTCATCCCCGTCAATCGTCAATCCTCATACGTCTCCAGCCGCCACGGAGTTCGATTTACATCCATCTGCGACCTCCACCCGATCGCGGCCCAGCCGTTTTGCTTGATAAAGCGCCGCATCGCTTGCAACAAACAATGTCCGAGCATTATCGGCACATGACGGACATTCCGCCAACCCAAAGCTGGCGGATATTGGCGTGCTGACCAGGGTATTGCCTTCACGTATGTTTGTCCGCAATCTCTCAGCGACTTCTAACGCGGCATCCAAAGACGTCTCCGTCAAAATTATCGCGAATTCTTCCCCACCTACACGCGCCGCCAGATCAATCCCGCGTGTTCCTTCGCGGAGAACCTTCGCGATGCGAACGATCACCTCGTCACCGGCCTCGTGGCCGTGCGTGTCATTTACCAGCTTGAAATTGTCAACGTCTATTAGAAGCAAACAGAATGGACGCCCATAACGTTCAGTGCGTTCAACCTCACGCTCCAGTTGCCGTTCAAACCGACGCCGATTTGCCAGGCCCGTTAGATGGTCCGTGAAAGCAGCTTCTTCACAGCTATCCAGGTAAGACTTGAAGTCAAGCAGGGTACGAACTCGCGCCAACAACAGATCGAGATCTGTCGGATCCGTTATGAACCCAAGCGCTCCTGCTTCTGATCCACGGCGCAGGTCCTCAGCCTGGTGGCTAGCAGCTGTTTGGAGAATGATGGGGATGAACCTGGTTCGAGGATTCTCCCTAATCTTTCGCGCCAACCCGTACCCATCGAGTCGGGGCATCATCACGTCAGATATGATTAGGTCTGGCTGGTACGCCGCAACCGCAGCGAGCGCATCTTCGCCATCAGTCGCGGTCCTGACATCGTAGCCCACCAGACGCAAAGCTACTTCCAGCAACTGCAATTTGTCGGGGTCATCATCTACGACGAGAACGTTAAATTTTGCGGCCATATTTGTCATTCTTTCGGCTTTGGAACAGGTGCTTGCGCGTGTTGGTTCTTCATGCTAAAGTGCGGCCCATCCAGTAATTGTCGGTGTTCGCATTGACACTACTCCAGCCACCGAATCCGTGCATTAATTTGGAAATAGAAGACCTCGGGGCAGTTCACCGGTTTCCTTACACATTGATTTAGGCCACGTTCAGTTAGACCTTTCGTCATCGAGCCAGTCCTTTTCGCGAAATTGGAAAGTCCTAATCCCATGAGGGACGTAACAAATAGAGACCTGCAACGGAAACGTGCACGTGAACTAACCATGGAAGACCGTGCGCAATTAATCCGACAATTCGAAGTTGGCCCTACCCTCAGCGAGTCCTCGTTATCAGAATTAGCCCGCTGTTCTACCGTCATCGAGGTGCGCCGCCGCCGGGCCGTTTATCACGCGGGAGAACAAGCGGATTCACTTTACGGCATCGTGAACGGCCGCATTAAACTCTGCCGGATCGAAAAGGACACAGGGCGAGAAGCAGTGATCGACATACTTCCCGAAGGATCACTCTTCGGTGAATCGGCGCTCTACTCAACAGCGGGGCAACGCGAAAACTCAGCCGTTGCTTACGAACATTCACGGCTGGTGCGAATTCCTGTTAAAGATTTCAAACGGGGGATGGCTGAGGATGACAATCTGAATGATTACACTTTCCGACTGATCGGTCAACGACTCGAAAATGCCGAGCGACGACTCGCGGATTTCACCCTAAATGCGATTCCCGCCCGGCTCGACCGTTTATTAGCGGATTTTTCAAATCGATACGGTGTGCCAGAAAGTGAAGGCGTGCTTATCGACATCTCTTTGCCACATCGTGAAATCGCCTCTATCGTCGGATCTACGCGTGAAAGTGTCACGGTTCGCCTGAATGCCATGGTACGGGAAGGCACGATTGCGTTTGTCAACAGACGGATACTTGTAAAGCGACCGGAGTCGCTTACCGGCGCCATCCGACTGGCCAACTGAATCTGGTCGAAGAACTGTGAAGTGTCCTAATTGTGGGAAGCCCACCCAATGGAATGACAATCCGTACCGCCCGTTCTGTTCTGAGAGGTGTAAGCTGGTGGATCTAGGTCGCTGGGTTAATGAGGAGTACCGTGTCCCCGGACCACCCGAACCATCCGAGTCAGGCAATGGCGACGAGAGCCCCGAGGAAGAGGATTAAACCGCTACAATTGCAATCCGATTCTTGTCCGCGAGAGACACCATCTCTTCCGGATCAAACATCAACGTCTTTCCGGCACTTATGCACAGACAGGTCGCTCCCCCTTCAAGCATAGATTCAATCGTCGGCACACCGACAACGGGAACATCGAAACGCATGTCCTGATCCGGCTTGGCCACTTTTACCACCGTCAACTGCCCGCTCGTCAGGCTTAACATCTTCCCGCGGACTTTCTCCGCCCGAGTCAACTGACCGGCCCGACGAATCGTTTCGTCTGTGCCTTCCATCGCCTCGATAGCAACGCAGGCTTTTCCCCGTACCACGATGGTCTGACCGAGATCCAGTCTCGCGAGCTCCTGAGCAATCTCTAAACCGTACTCAATATCCTGACGCTCGCGGGTATCGGGCTTTCTTTTCGTGAGTGGACCCGCCTTAGGCAAACTGTCACGTAAAAAGTACGTTGAGTCGATCAACTGGATGCCCTCAAGGGCCAGTTCATCGGCGACGGCTCCGATAAGCGATCGCGTGTTGCGGCGCGGCAGCTTTAACAGCATCTTCAGCATGCGGGCATCAGGCACCGCGCGGCTAAAAATCTGCACGTGTTTCACTTGACCGGCCATGATGGCTTGCTCAACTCCCTGGTCTTTGAAAAACCTGATCATTTTCCCGAGCTGACCGATGCCCACCCAGGTTACGGCCTCAGCTAATCGCTCGATCTGCGGGTCAGTTTCCTCACGGATAGCAGCGATGGACAACGACGCTCCCGCACGTTTAGCGCCTTCAGCTACGAGGAACGGAAACCTTCCGTTGCCGGCAATTAGCCCATACTTCATTTGGTAACGCCGCGCTCGGATGTATTGATGAATTGAACAAGTTTATCGACTTCAGGCGAGTCAGTGATCTCTTCCTGAATCCGTGCCAGGGCTTGCGAGGTGTTGAGCTTTGAGGAGAGGAGCAAGTGAAACGCATGATGCAAGGCCTTGATAACGTCGCGGGAATAACCGCGACGCTTCATCCCCGTGAGGTTGAGTCCATAGCAACGCGCGTGGTTGCCTACGGTCAGCGCAAACGGCAGCGCATCTTTCACCACTACAGAATAGCCACCGATGTACGCCTCGCGACCGATCCGGCAAAACTGATGTACACCAGAATAGGCACCAATGTTGGCGCCGTCTTCAATCGTCACGTGACCGGCCAGAGTGGCGGCATTTGCCATGATGACGTTGTCACCGATGATGCAGTCATGTGCCACATGTGCCTGGGCCATTAGCAGGCAGTCATCACCAATTCGAGTGACCATTCCCCCACCCCCGGTGCCACGGTGAATCGTCACGAATTCCCGGATCTGGTTCCGCCGACCAATTACTGTTTCCGAAGGCTCACCACCGTACTTGAGGTCCTGAGGTGCAAGTCCTATGGACACGAATGGAAAGACCCGAGTCTCTTCACCGATCGTTGTTTTGCCATCGATGACGCAGTGCGATTCCAACCGGACATTAGGACCAAGCTCCACCTCGTCTCCCACGATGGAGAAAGGACCTATAAAACAGTCCACACCAATGCGCGATCGAGGACTTACAACGGCTGTCGGATGAATGTGAGCAGGATGAGTAGCGGTGGCCATTTCAGAATTCGGTAAGAACTTACCGGGTGCTATCGCGCCGAATCACGGTCGGCGACCACGCTCATGATGTCAGCGTCTGCTGCTAACTGCCCGTCGACTTTCGCTTCGCCCCGCATCCGTTGAACTCTTGAGCCGATGCGGAGAGCTGTCACCTCGAGTATTAGAGTATCGCCCGGAACGACGGGGCGTCTGAAACGGGCCTCCTTGATGCCCGTGAAGAGAACGAGCTTCTGATCACGGTCTTCAATCTCTCTTAAGGCGAGGACGGCACCTACTTGTGCTAACGCTTCCACTACGAGCACGCCCGGCATGACGGGTGCCCCCGGGAAGTGTCCCTGAAAAAAGGGTTCGTTGATGCTTACCTGTTTTACGCCAACAATTCGCTCACGGGGAACGAGTTCGACGATCTTATCGACCAGAAGGAATGGATATCGATGCGGCAGGAGCTGCTGGATTGCCTGCGAATCGAGGAGAGTTTCCATATGAATGAAGAGACGCGGGGACGCGGAACTATCGCCGCATCTCCGCGTCCTCGTTTAACTGGCTGAGAATCGATTTACTCCGGGGTGGTAACCGAAGCAGTTGCCGGGTTTTTGCTGTTGAACTCGCTGATGAAGCTGCGCGTGATATCGATACTGTCTGCCGCATAAACCAACGGAATGCGGCTACCGTCGATGATCACATTGATGCCGCGCTGCTTTGCGTATGCTTCTAGTGCCCGGCCAATGTCTTGCTGAAGTGGTGCAAAGATCTCCTGCTGCCGTCGCTTGTAGGCAGCTTCAGCATCCTCACCCTTCCGCTGATAGTCCTTCTTCTTCTGCTCAAGCTGGTCCACTTTTAGCTGAACAGCTTTCGGATCAGCCACGGGACCCATAGCCTGTACATCCTTCTCGAGTTGCGCAATCTGTTGCTGTAATTGAGTGAGCTCAGTTTGACGGGGCTGGAACTCGCGATTTAGCGTGCTCATTAAAGCTGTGAATTTCGCTATGCCGGTCTTGGCATCGAGAAACGCTTCCGAATAGATCAGCGCAATCTTGCTTTCAGGCACAACAACGTTCTGCGGTGCTGAGGCAGGCGGATTTGCTGGCGTTGTTGGCCGTGCCTGCTGCGCGAATGCGGGGGATACAGCCGTGACCACGAAGGCCAATGCGGCAAGCAAATAATCTTTCTTCATAACTTTCCTGTAGTGCTCCTTAAATTAAGGCGGTGTCCGCGACTTTAGTTGTTGCGACTGCCGCCATGGTTGGCCTCAAATGATCAAAAGGTCCGGCCTACGCTGAAACGTATTACTCGCTTTTTCTCATTGAAGAAAAATGGAAACCCATCAATTATCTGATCTTGGCGGGCGTTGGGATTATACGCAAAGATCAGACGAAAAGGCACGTTGATGACGGGGACCTGGACACGCACTTCCATTCCCAAGCTGGAACGAAAATCGCCGAGCTTTGCAAAAAGGCTCTGAGACAGTCGCACCGCGGTGTTCGTTTGTGCCTGACCGCGCAAAAAAACTGGCTGAAATCCAAATGGCAAAAACGTGAACGGATCGATGGGAGTATCCGGACTAATCGCGTTCGAAAGCTCATCTGTGGTTACTAGCCGATTGTCCCTCATTACCAGGGCCGGAAAACCAGATTGAGTAGGAATCAGTGCCAAGTGCGTGTTGGCGTTACAGGCAGCGAGCGTTGTCAGGCTTACCTGTGCGATGCCACCTGTGCTTCCGGTTCTCGGGCAGCGAATTAATCCAGCGGTAGAGAGAAACGGCTGATCGTCAAGAAAGTTGCTCGAGAAAAACTGGTCGGATTTAGTTCGGATATTGAACGCTGACCCAATATCAGCAAAGGCTGCCAAGCCAACAGTATTCCCGATCAAGGGAATGCGATACTCAAGGTTAGCCAGCACCTGCGTGTCGCCACCGATAGAAGTAAACGAGCGTGGCAACTGGGCTACGTTACTGCCCGAAACACCCGTGAACACCCCAATCCCAGCCAGATCCGGAGGCACGCCTTCAACCGGTACGGGTGTTCCAATCGCGTTCGACGCTATGACCACGTTACGCGACGTTACAAAGGTATCGAGCGGTGTTATGGGACTTATGGAACGTACGTTGTAGCCGCGGATGGTGAACTCGTCTCCCAGGAAGTACCGTTCAAAGATCGGGACGCCATCGACAAACGCCAAAGAGTTGGAGCTACGAACTTTAGCTGAGGTAGCAAAACTACCTACCGTACCGGCAATAATTCGAAACCCAAATACCTCTGGCCTTTCCGAACGTTTCCGTCTGACCGGGAAAAACTGAGTGTAGGAAAGGGAGGGCTGATAGGTACGAACGTCTCCTCCGAGCCCTGCCAAACCGATGGCCATGGAGATTTCGCGACCGGAAGTTGGGTCGATGCTGGCGTTCCTGGTATCGTAAGTGAACGTCAAGGTGGCGCGACTGGTGATGATGCTTGGCTGATTGTAGATGACAGGGATGAACTGCTGAGAATCGCCCTGGACGTTGATCTCGGGGTCTTTAACACTTGAGGTCGAAAACTGGTACGACGCGCCGATTCTAGAGAACTGAGTGAAGCGACGTTTGCGATAAAACTCTGACAACGGCGCGCTCGCAAAGACTGAGGCGCCATAGGACTCCCGCGTAAAGAGGTTCTCCTCACTAACGTTGAAAAAGTCCAGAATACCACCTGTTAATCCTTGTTGGGCGGACGTGTTCTGTGAAAGGAAGGTACCCTCACCAAAGAACTTCTGGGTGAATGCAAATAACGAAAAGCCTGCGGTGATGGGTCGATTCTTGATGTAAGGTTCAGTGAATGAGAACTGTATATATCGCTGTCGGTTACCAGCCGAGACGTTTACCGAGAGAATCTCGCCGCGGCCCAGGAGGTTATTTGTTGAATACTCGAGGCCAAAGAATGAGCCACCAATACCCGAGAGTCCCCCATTAAAAGAGATCTGCTGTCTACCGCGTTCGGTAACCTTGAGGTTTATATCAACCTGCGCTTCTTCCTCGTTGGTCCTGAAATCTGCGTCCTTGTCTTTATCAATTGGATCGAAGTATCCCAACTGATTCAACTTAATAATCGAATACTCCCAATTTGTCTGGTTGTAGATGTCACCTTCGTTAAGAAGCACCTCGCGACGCAGGACGTAATCTCGCGTGAAAGTATTTCCGATGAACTCAAGTCGCCTCAGTGTGAACTGCTTGCCTTCCTCGATAGTGACGACGAAATCCACAATGCCTTCTTCGGGATTTTGTGGATTATCCTTGAAAGTGGGCGCGGGCTCCGCCGTGTATTCGATGAAGCCCTGTCCACCGTAAATCTTCTTCAAGTTTTCAAACAGAGCTTTACCAATCCGCTCACCGTTAGCAACATCACCGCTATTCAGGCCGATTACGCTGCGGATTTGATCCTCTGAGAAGATAGAATTCCCCTCGATTTTAATCTCGCCAATGCGGTAAAGCTTACCCTCGACAATCGGCACCGTAACACGCAGCCCTTCATCGACGGAGGAAAGAAAAGGTAGCGGCAAGATAGGAAATCCGGTGCGTCGCCGACCGGCACCCTCAACCCGGGGTTCGCCATGGCGGGCCTGTAGGTAACCCTTCGAACGCATGTAATTGTCAACGGACCGCAGGTCAAACTCGAGCTTGTCTCGGTGCAGAATGTCCTGTCCCTTGAAGCGTGTTATCAGGCCCGCCTCTTTAACCAACTTCATCTGACTGCGAAGCTTTCCGTCACTGAAGACGGTATTGCCTTCGAACTGTATTTCCACAACGCGGACCCGGTCGCCTTCATCAACGTCATAGGTAATAGCAATCGAGGTGGCCGATACGTCGTCTGTGCGTTCTTCAATTATGGCATTTGGATGACCACGTTCGGCGAGCAACTCTTTCAGCACGCGAATGGCATTCCTGGATTTTACCGGGTCGAAAATACTTTCCTTAGATACCCCGACACGACGTTCGCGAAACGCTTTGAGGACATCCGACTCGGCCACGCTCTTAAGTCCCTCAAACTGGAGGTCCCGAATGATCGGGAGCTCTCGGACCTCAAAGATCACATTCACGCCACCGCGAGCGCCCTCTTCAGTGAGCACACGCGTCTCAGTCTTATGAAAAAAACCGAGTTGAATGATTGTCTGAAGGTCGCGCTGGACTTGTTGTTCGTTGAAGGGATCGCCAGGTCTGGTTTGAACGTAATAGAGAATATCGTCTTTTCTTAGACGCCTATTCCCTACAATATCGACGTTTTCGACCAGCCTTGGGTTTTGTTGAGCAAAAGCGCCGCCCGGCGCTATGAAAAACGATGACAGAAGAATGAGTCCGCTCAAAAACGTGAGCTTAAACCCGCGGTATGATTGCATAGGCGCCAATTTCCCTCAGTGTGGTTCGGACGGACCTGATACTTCGGGGAGTGCGTTCTGAATAAAATTCGAGAAATAAAGGCACAAACTAAGAACACCGGCCTGCCGCGCACCAGCTTGTGAATCGAGGAACCTGTTGGATTCGCTTGATTTCAGACTCGTTGCCAAGAACAGTCCAGCAAAGTCGCGCATTATACAGGCAGAATTGCGGCAAAGTCCAAAGTTCACCGCCCAAAGTATTTTTCAACTTCGGCTAGTGAATTGGTGGGATCTGCCAGCAAATTCCTAGTGAATTAGTAATGCGTCGTCGGGTGCTTCCACTTCCACGGGACGGTGGTTCAACTCCTCCCCGTCCAGAAAGACCTCGATTAAGGAAACCTCACTCAGCTGACCCTGAATTAGAGCCTCCGATAGGGGATCCTCAACGTATTTCTGCAGTGCGCGACGCAAGGGACGGGCGCCGTAAGATCGGTCGGCGCAGGTCTTGTCGACAATCCAGCGCTTCGCATCCTCGGTCAGACGGACGCCAAGTCCGTGCCGGCCCATGGTGGCGTTGATCTGCTCGACCTGGAGTTGCAGCACTTCGAGGAGTTCGTGGTCGTAAAGTTGATCGAAGATGATGATCTCATCCAACCGATTGATAAACTCCGGATTAAAGGTCTGTCGCACGGAAGACATCACCATGTCTTCCATCTTCTCGCGGCCGGCCTCGGCCGTGCCCTGGAAGCCGATCGCGCCCTTCTTTTGAATGAAGCGGGCGCCAATATTGGACGTCATAATGATGATTGCGTTCTTAAAGTCCACCGCATTCCCGAGTGCGTCGGTCAGAAGGCCATCTTCAAAAACCTGTAACAATACGTTGAAGATGTCAGGGTGCGCTTTTTCGATCTCATCAAAGAGCAGCACCGAATAGGGAGATCTACGAATACGCTCGGTGAGCTGACCACCTTCTTCATGGCCAACATAACCTGGAGGCGACCCGATCAATTTCGAAACTGAGTGCTTCTCCATGAACTCAGACATGTCAAAGCGGATCATCGAACGTTCGCTGCCAAACAACACTTGCGCCAGTGACCGAGCGACTTCGGTCTTACCCACGCCGGTCGGTCCCAGGAAAAGGAATGAGCCGACAGGACGGAGCGGATTTTTTAGACCAGCACGAGAGCGACGGATGGCTCGGGCCAAAGCTGAGATCGCGGGACGTTGGGACACCACACGTGTATGCAACTCAATCTCGATCCGAAGCAGTTTCTGGGTCTCAGCCTCTTTAAGTGACGTGACCGGGATCCCGGTCCAACGAGCGATAACGTCTTCCACGTCGTCGCGAGTCACTTCGGCTGAAACCAACGCATCATCGGGTTCATCACGGAGGTTGGAGGGCTCATCATAGGATCTGGGCCAGTCGCTCAACTGACTCCAATCGGCAAGATTGCCCTGCTCGCGTCTTACCCGGAGTTTAACTCGGGCACCGGCCTCATCAATCACATCGATAGCTTTATCAGGGAGAAAACGGTCAGGAATGTACCGATGCGACTGGTACACGGCCGCTTCCAATGCATCATCTGTGTATCTAACCTGGTGAAAGCTTTCGTAGCGCTCCCGCACGCCATCGAGAATCTCAATAGCTTCCTGCTCAGTTGGAGGAGGCACTTTTACGGCTTGGAAACGACGTTCGAGAGATCGATCTTTTTCAATCGACTTACGGAACTCTGCAGGCGTGGTTGCACCAATGCACTGAATCTCTCCGCGCGACAATGCTGGCTTCAGAATGTTTGCTGCATCCAAAGAGCCTTCAGCCGAACCCGCTCCAACCAGAGTGTGCAGCTCATCTATGAAAACGATGTACTGAGGGTTCTCGACAAGCTCACGCATGATCTGCTTTAGCCGTTCTTCAAACTGCCCGCGGTATTTAGTCCCGGCAACGATCAGTGACAGGTCCAGCGAAAGAATGCGTTTGTTCTCGAGGAACGACGGGACGTCGCCACGCACAATCCGCTGTGCCAGACCCTCGACGATTGCCGTCTTGCCGACACCAGGCTCTCCGATCAAGACAGGATTGTTCTTGGTGCGGCGGCAGAGAATCTGCACCACGCGTTCGATCTCAGCTTCCCTACCGATCAACGGGTCCAACTTATCGTTTGAGGCATCCTCGGTCAGGTCGCGCGAGAATTCCACGAGATGGGGTGTGTCCTTCTTCTGTGAACTACGAGCGTCCGCTCCAGACTGCCTGGCGATTTCGTCGCGAACGGCGTTGAGGCGAAGCCCGCGCTCGTAGAGGATCTCTGCTGCCATTGAGCGCTCTTCTCTCAATAGACCAAGCAACAAATGTTCGGTACCAATATGTCGATGCTGCAGCCGGTCGCTCTCTTCGTGGGCGTATGCCAGAACGCGTTTCGTTTCCGGCGCTAGAGGCAACTCAACTGAGGTGGAGATTTTTTCCCTGAGTAGGGTTCGCCCCTCGATCTCTTTTCGAATAGATTCGATGGAAACCTGAGCACGTGGAAAGAACCGGCCGGTTAGCGTTTTGTCTTCACGCATCAACCCCAGCAGTAGATGTTCGGGCTCGATGGCAGGAGCCCCAAATTGAGACGCTTCGTATCGCGCGAAGAAGATAACTCGCCGCGCTTTTTCTGTGTAGCGTTCAAACATTTAGGTTTACCGGTTGATAAGCTCTCTATGATTGCCATGCCGGGCGAAGGGAAACCAGCTCGCCCGGCAATTGCCTGCATTATAGCGCATGACCCTAGGGGTCAAAAGGCATTGTCTGATTTCTTGTACTAAAAAAGGCCGAACCGGGTGCTTATTTCAGCCCCACTCTCCTTCATACCACCTCAAGTACACCGTCTTTGAGCAATAACACTCGATCGCAAGCGGCCGCCAGTCGATCATTATGAGTGGCAAGCAACACGGTTCCCTGACCTAATCGTGCACGGGCCATCAATTCTGTGGCAATTTCACCCTCAATTGTCGCATCGAGATTACCGGTTGGCTCGTCGGCGAGTACCAAGACTGGCTCATTGATTAGAGCCCGAGCCACCGCGACTCGTTGCTGTTCACCCCCCGAAAGATAGTTAACAAAATCGGCACTTCTGTCGTTCAGACCGATCCGGCTGAGGGCGGTGCTCGCCTTTATCATCGCTTCCCGCCTAGTCATTCCAGCAATAATCAGCGGCATCGCTACATTTTCTACCGCCGTGAAGTCTGGTAACAGATGATGAAATTGGAAGACGAACCCGATCTTGCTGTTCCGCAACCGCGCAATCACATTACCGCCAACATCTCCCAATCGGATGCCTTCAAGTTCAATGATGCCTCCTTCAGGCGCTTCGAGTCCGCCCAGCAGATGGAGCAAAGTGGACTTACCTGCGCCTGATGCGCCAATGATCGCAATCGCCTCGCCGCTTTTCGCTCCGAAAGTAACGTCCCGCAGTACCTCGATCCTCTCACCCTTCGGAGAAAAGAAGGATTTGCGAAGATGAGTGACACTCAGCAGTTCTTGTGAGGTCACTTTGTTGTCTAGGGCTGAACTCACAGTAAAAATCTCAGTGCACTTACTGAAACGCCCGGCTCACGGTACGTCACGAAGCATTTCGACCGGACGTACTTTCGCTGCGGCTCGAGCAGGATAGATGGTCGCAACCAGACTAAGTAATAACGCGACCACAGCCGCGATAATCACATCAACGGCATAAACGTTAAATGGGACGTTGTTAAGGGAATAAACATCTGCTGGTAAGCTGATTACCTCAAAGTAATTTCCTGCAGACGCTCCGATAACGCCCAAGAGCGCTCCCAACACGGCGCCAATAGCGCCAATGACCAGTCCTTCGATCAGAAACACTGTGGTGATACTTCTCGCTGTTGCACCCATCGCGGTAAGAATCGCGATCTCTTTGCGACGCTCGCTAACCATCAAGACTAGAGTCGTCATGATGTTCAGCGCTGCAATAAATATGATGAGTCCAATAATCAGCAGCCCCATCCGACGCTCCAGGGCTAGTGCTGCAAAAAGCGGGCGATTTGCCTGCTGCCAGTCCAATGTGGTGTAACTGGCTCCTAATTTAGAGCGAACCTTCCCTGCCACTTCACCCACGTCGTAGATATCATCAACCTGCACACTTATTACCGACGCTTGATCCGTGCTGCCTGTCAGAACATTCGCAAGTTCGAGTGCAACGTAGATCCAGGTGTTGTCGTACTCATACAAGCCCGAGCGAAACAGACCGCAGACTCGCACGAGTCGGCGCGTGGGCTCTGTTGACGTAGCATTCCGATTGGCAGAAATAAGCTCGACGACTTCCCCTACTCGAACGCCCGCGCGGGCCGCCAGTTCGATGCCGAGGACAACCTCCCGAAGATCACCCTCTTTCGGTTCGAATAATGGGTCGCCGGTACCTTCAACCACGATTGAATTCAGTTCTTGTCTTGAAACAGGATTTTGCCGATCAAGACCACGGAGGACGGCATAGTTTGAACTCTTTGGACCAACCAGGACCGCGCCTTCATAGGTGGTAGGACTAGCATTCAGAACGCCTTCAGTCTCGCCTATTTGTGCAATCAGGCTTCGATAATTCGTAATGGGTTGGCCGTCGGCCTTCATGACGTTCAAATGGGCGGTGCCACGCAAGATTTTCTCGCGCATCTCGTCGCGAAATCCGTTTGCCAACGATAGTGCGATGATTAACGCACCGACTCCGACCGCAATCCCAGTAACCGCGACCACGGCCGTGACGCGAGCTAGCCGGCGTTTCCGGCCAGTGCGCAGGTTCCGCATTGCCACCCACATTTCGTATCTCATGAAAAAGGCTTATGGTTCAGACGCTGTTTCGAGGGCACTTTTTCAAGTCTTCGGGCCGGTTCTCAGGTAAAAGCCTTTTGAGGTTGGGTTTATCAAGAGCCGACGTGTCCCCGGCAGGTTTCAATTCATAGATTGTCTCGCTCACACGCCGGAAGCCGAATTCATTTTCAAGCGCTACTATCGCGGGAATTTCGTGCCTTTGCCAGCTACAGGGGACCCACCAACGGGGATCGGTATCCAGAAATACTCGCCTGCCGGCAGCAATATGGTTCTGAATCTCAGGAACGAGACTATCACCAGGCCATCCGCCCCCTGTGCCGATTGTCTTCCATTCCCCGAGTCCCATCGCCTTCCAATAAGTCACAGCAATGGTCTGGGAGCCTGAAATCATGACTGCATCGCGCGGCACATGCACAAGCTGATTCCGATACTCCTTACTGAGAGCGCGGCGCTCAATGAACTCTTGACTTACCGGACGGATGTAAATGCTAAAGAGGATTGCGCCCACTACAATTACTCCCAGACACGCAACGAACGCTAAAGTAGTGCTGGAAGTTCGCCGCGACAGCTTCTGAATCATGTAATCAGACGTCAGAGGCGCGAGCGCGGGAAGGCCAGTGAGAAAGTATCGCCAATTCACTGCGGTGCTGTAGTTGAAGAAGAGAAGTATGTTGGCAAACAAACCGACAACCCCCAGCAATAGTGCCGGAGAGATAGAGCGCGACTTGATTCCCTTTCGGAGAGCGAACGGTAGGGAGATAAATACTAGCGGTGCAGTGATGAAGAAGTACGTCAGGTACGGTCTGAGATTCTGCAACGAAACAGGATGGCGAGAAGACTCTTGATTCATTGACTCCCGCCATCCATGCCAAATAAAGCGATAATGCGCATCGGTCACATACCAATATCCAAACCACCCGAAGGCAAATAGAAGAAAGACGGCGCAGGATAACGCTGCGACCTTCAACTCACGCCTGCCTGGGTTCACCCTCAGCAGCCATGGTGCAAGCAGCAACCAAGGCGCATAGAAACCGACAGTCTCCCGGAGGTTCATTCCCAACCCGAGAATCGCCGCCCCCATTACTACCAACCAATCTTGACCTCGCTTAATGCCGCGAAGGTGAACTATCAACGCGACCGCCAACAACAAGACTGCAGGAACGTCTGTCATCACCTGCCCACCATAGACCACGAACACAGGTGACAGACCGACAATTACTGCTGTCAGCGTCGCCGAATGAAGTGAGCCGGTCACATCTCGAGCAAGAATCCAGCACGCAATCAGGGCAAGCGGGGATTGGGCAACTACCGAATATTTAAAGAGCAGGTAAGCACTCTCCGGCGGTAGATGGAAGAGTGCATTTGCGATCCGGTATAACCCGTAATTGCCAAAGATGAATAAATTTCGGCCGAGGGCCATTGAAGAGGGATAGCCAGCCACGGAAAGCATCGTGTAATCGAGTCCATCCCAGTCGCCGATAAACGGATCCACAAAATAGAGGACCAGACACAACGAGATTAGCGGGGGTGGAAGCCACCACCGCCATGCTTTCCAAAAAGAGGTGCGTAGGGAGATGCCTGCAGCAACAGAATTATTGCTTTGAGGCAGCGTGTCAGCCGTTAGGGACGAGTTTGTCGTCGGAGATGGATGGTTCAACTAGTTGAGTGTCGGGCGAAGATTCCGGCCGCTTAACCATTTTTACGCGATTACCCTGCGCATTGTACTCAACTTCATCCATGATGTTGTACATGAGGAGTACTCCGCGACCAGAATCCTTGAAGAGGTTCGTTGGGTCGCAAGGGTCGGGAATGTCGGCGACGTTGAAGCCTTCACCTTCATCTTCAACCGTGAAACAGGCCTCCTTAGGCGAAAGTTCAGCTGTAATGCGTACGAGCTTGGAAGGATCATTTCTGTTGCCATGCTTAACAGCGTTAACAAAGGCTTCATCCAAGGCAACAAAAAGATTCGAGCGTTCCGGTTGAATCAATCCCAACTTGGCCACACGATCCAGCAGGTACTGGAGCACGCCATTCATTAACGACAGATCGCTCGGTAATTCAAATTCGATCTTTTCGTGCACATGTGAAACTAAACTGGACTCATCGACAAAACGGAGTTTGTGCGCCAACGTTTGCTCGACGATTACCCGCAACTCTTCCTTGTTGTAAGGGAGACGGAGAAAGTTCCCGGCGCCCATCTTGAAAGCTTTGATGATGGTGGGTTCAGTACCATTAAGCGGGACTGGCACCAGTAGGTGTTTTCGTTGTAGGTCGCCAACAGAATCTGTAGAACACTCTGCATCATCGGTGAGGTCGCTGATGATCAGATCAAATTGGTCCAAGTCTTTGCGAGCGAGCGCTTCGTGCCGTTGCCCAGTGACAATCACCTCATGCCCGAGTTTGCCGAGCACGTCCTCAAGGCTGGCACGCAGTTCATCGTTGTTGTCGACGATGAGAATTCTACGCTGCTGCATCAAGCTCCAATCTGATCGAGATGTCCAGGAGAGAGAATGAGACTCGCGACCGCGTTTCCCATTCCTTGTACGATTTTGACCCACGCGGTGTTCGGAATATATCAGAAGCTTGCGAAATTGCCGATTGTTCCTGAGGCGGGGTGAAATCGGCAATTGACGTCGTCAATGGTAAAGTTGGTTTTCCAGTCCTGAAAATGTCAAAGCGCAGAGAAGCAAAAACGGCCGTTGAGTACTGGCTGGCTAGATCGCTGATTTCGGGCCTGGGCCTCTTTCCGCGAGCTCTGGCGGTCCTTGTCGGCAGGATGATGGGCCGGATGGCCTATTTGGTTGGCGGCGGCCTAAAACGAACCGGTGAACAAAATCTTGCACTGGCGTTCCCAGAATTGGACGAAGCAGGACGCAGGCGGCTTTTGCGTGGCTGTTTTGACAATCTCGGCCGACTGCTGGGCGAGTTCTCACAACTTCCTCGTGCGACACCGGAGCAGCTTCGGGGTTTGATCGAGTACGATCAACGGGGCTTGGCCCACCTCCGCGAGGCTGAAAAGAAGAAACGGGGAATCATTTTCCTGACCGGACACATTGGCGCTTGGGAGATGCTCAGCTTTGGCTGGTCGGCGCTTGAATACCCAATCAGCTTCCTCGTCCGGCCGATAGACAACCCTCGGGTGGAAGAGCTGATCGAGAGCATAAGAACCCGCTTCGGTAACCAAGCTATTGACAAAAAGAGCGCTGCCCGGCAGGCGTTGCGCGTGCTGCGGCAGGGTGGCACGTTGGGAATTCTGTCTGACCTGAACTCTCATCCGCATGAAGGGGTGTTTGTGCCCTTCTTTGGCAAGCTCGCCTGTACGACCGCTGGTGTGGCGACACTTGCTCTGAAAACTGACGCTGTTGTAATTCCAACATGCGCAGTCTGGAACAAGGAGCGCAAGCGATACTTCTTTCACGGCGACCCACCGATCGAGTTAGTACGAACTGGCGATCATGAAAGAGATGTCGAGCTGAATACAGCGCGTTTTGCCGAGGCAATTGAGCGGATGGTCCGCTTGTATCCTGAACAATGGCTATGGGTCCACAAACGATGGAAGACGCGCCCGGCTGGAGAACCAGAGCTCTATTAGCAACTGATTCCTGATGCGAATGAGCATGACAAAATCGGCGACCTCAAAGCTGCCAACAGACACTTTCCAAAGTGTCTACAGCTTCTCATCTCTCGACGCGTACTCCCTACGCCAGCGGATTTTGATCCGTGTGGCTGATCTCACGTTCTATCTGCTCATCAAACTGATTGGCCGAACTGTTCGTTTTGAAGTTGAAGGGGCGGAGAAGTGGGAAGCCGCTTCTGCCAATGGTCATCTTCCTATCTACGCGTTCTGGCACAACTGCGTGTTTCTCGCCACTTACTTCTTTCGTGATCGGGGCATCGTGGTAATGACCTCACAGAGTTTCGATGGAGAGTACATAGCGAGGTTCATTCGCCGGTTCGGTTACGGAGCGACTCGAGGATCAAGCACCCGTGGTGCTGTTGGAGCGTTGCTAGAGTTGGTTAGAGTGATGCGGCAGGGTCGATCAGGTGGCTTTACGATCGACGGTCCAAAAGGCCCGCGTCACGTCGCAAAAATGGGCGCCATAATGTTAGCTAAGAAAACCGGTAACCCGATTCTTCCCTTTGCCATTGCTACTCGAAGATACTGGGAAGTCAACAGCTGGGATCGCTTTCAGGTCCCATACCCGTTCACAAAAGCTCGTGTTGTTTTTGGTGATCTCATTTACGTTGACGATGAAGCCGACGAAGCGACTCTGAACAAGAAACAGAGCGAATTGCAGCAATCGCTGGATGAGATTACCAGGCGCGGCGACAATTGGCGCTTGGATCGAATGCAAGCATAAGGTCGACTGAACATTACCATCATCCTCTCGAAAAACGGGACAGAAGCCCAGTCCTTTTGCTGGAACACGAATCATATAGAACGCTTTGTCAATTAGTTCTTCAACACCATATCGCGCCGGTTATGTCGCGCTCGTTGGGCGGCCAAATGCCGGTAAGTCCACTCTGCTGAACCAGCTTGTGGGTCAGAAGATCGCAGCTGTCTCAGCTAAGCCGCAAACCACACGATTTAGAATTCAAGGCGTCATCACTCGTTCTACTGGCCAAATAGTTCTCGTCGACACGCCTGGCGTTCACAAACCCGGCTATGAAATGAATCGACGCATGATGTCTACTGTGCAGGATGCACTGCTTGGCGTCGATCTCGTCTGCCTGATTCGCGACGCCACTGTTCGAACTGGTAATGGCGACCGTTTTGTTCTGGATCTCGTTCAAAAGGCTTCCAAGCCTGCGTTGCTAATCCTAAATAAGATCGACAAGCTGAAGGACAAGAGTCAACTGTTGCCGCTGATCGATTGGTACAAAGATCAGTACGACTGGAGTGAGGTGATCCCCATTTCCGCACTGAAGGGCCATATGGTTGAGGAGCTAACGGACAACATTATCAAGCACCTTCCGGAGAGCGAGCCGCTTTTTTCTGAAGACGAACTGACAGATCAGACCATACGCACAATAGCCGCTGAGATCGTGCGAGAGAAAATTCTCGAAACTACCGGCGAAGAAATACCTTATGTCACTGCCGTCGTGACGGAAAAATGGGAGGAAGTGAGAGAGGACTTTACGCGCATCTACTGTGCAATCTTTGTAGAGCGAACAACGCAGAAGAAGATCGTGATCGGCAAAGGAGGGGCTCGCCTTAAACAGATTGGCATTGCAGCCCGTCGAGATATCGAAGCGTTGCTGGGTCACCGGTGCCATCTCGAGCTCTTTGTCAAAGTGGAAGCAGAGTGGCGCAACAAAGAACATCTTTTGGATGAGCTTGGAATTAATGGCTAACAGCAACTCGCGGGAAAAGCTTTGGTACGCGCTGGATGCTTTCATCGAGCCTGCCGCGTCGGAAGCGGTGCAGTACGGAATGATGGAGGCTGGCGCACTCGGTACTGAAGCTACGTCTGAACAGATGGTAACTGCATATTTTGAGAAGCCACCGAACCGGGAGAGCATTCGGCAAGAGCTTTGGTCGGCACTTACGATCTACTCATTACCCTCAGCTGCCTTACGCGATATATCAATTCGAGAAGTAGAGAACCGCGATTGGTTAGCAGAATGGAAGAAGAGTTGGAAGCCCGTCGCGGTAGGCAAGACGTATCTGATTGCTCCTCCGTGGGCAGATGTTTCCGATGAGGAACACAAGATTGTTATTCGAATAGAGCCAGGCATGGCTTTTGGTACTGGTACACATGAAACAACTCAGCTCTGTTTACGTGCGATCGAGTCCCATTTTCGAGGGCAGAGTTTCCTCGATGTGGGCACCGGCACGGGCATTCTGGCAATCGCAGCAGCAAAGGTCGCCCCAAACGCACGCGTCGAAGCCTTCGACAATGACGCAAATGCAGTTCGAATCGCTGAAGAAAACGCACGCCTCAATGGAGTCGATCGAATCAGCTTTCATCTTGGGTCGATAGATGACACAACTGTTTCGGCAGATTTCGTTTGTGCGAATCTGACGACTGAGACCATTTTGTCGATGCTGCCAGCGTTGGTAGGCGCGACCTGCGGCAGGTTGATTCTATCCGGAATTCTGGCGTCGCAAGTTGATTCGATTGTTAGTGCACTTCAGAAACTTGGGATCTCCAGCCAGCCCAAAATCGAAACTGCCGGCGAGTGGGCGTGTGTCGTCGTGTAAGCTGACATAGAAAGTAGACGAACGATGACTCGACGCAGGTTCTATGCACCGCCAACCTCATTTAGCAACAAAACCATACTGCTCGGAATAAATGAGGCAAAGCACCTAAGAGAAGTGCTTAGATTGAAGGTTGGCGATGAAGCGTTTGTGATTGATGGCGAAGGCCGCGAGTTTCGCTGCAGCATTCAAAGCGCCAGACGAGATTCTGCGGAGTTAAATATTCTCGAGGAGGTCGTTCCCCTCAAACCGGAGTCCCCGTTAGATCTCACACTGGCTCTCGCTTTACTAAAGAGTGACAAGTTTGATCTGGTAGTACAGAAGGCTACAGAGCTCGGCGTGACTATTATTCAGCCGCTGATCACAGCCCGCGCCGATATTCGCCTCCGGGACAACGCCGACATTGAGAAACGAATGGAACGTTGGCAGCGAATTGCGCTCGAGGCGGCAAAACAGTCTGGACGCGCCGTCGTTCCAAGCGTTGAGCCTCCATCAACGTTGGCAGCCATTCAGCCGGTTTCGGAGCTCACTGTTTTTTTCTCGGAAAGAGACGGTACGAGACTTCACAAAAGTCTGGGGGAACGTGTTTCTTCGGTTACCGCGGTTGTCGGGCCCGAGGGGGGTTGGACGGATGAAGAGCTGGCTATTGCTCACAATGCCGCTTACAGAATTGTGACGCTTGGTGGACGAACACTGCGTGCAGAGACGGCAGCTATCACGGCGGTAGTCCTAGTGCAGCACCTGTTCGGCGACCTGAGGTAGAGCTGGCGCATTGCACGGTTCGCGAACCCGGCGCAGAATATCGTCAGAGACGTGTTGTCCCTGTCCCCTGCGGAACAAACAGATGCTTGCGCTCGTTTGAATAACGGTGACCTTTATGGCCAAAACCGCTGAAGAAGCACTCAACTCTGCTCGGAAGGATCTGGCCGAACGGCTGGGAATAGATGAAGACCAGATCACGGGATCAGTCGAAAAGACAGAGTTCCCTGATATGGCTCTAGGTGCGCCTGAGAAGGGTGAGTTGAGCGGCCAGATGATTACCTCCGGCTGGCGCATACGTCTAACCGCAAAAGGGACTAGGTATGAATATCGCGCTGATAAAAGGCAGATCAGACTGTGCGATTTTAAGGGTCGTAACTGGAGAGTTGGTTAGCTTTAATAGAGGCAGTTATGAATCGCAATAATCTTTGGTTGAACATTGGGATTGCTTTGGTCCTGATTCTTGTGGCTGCGTTTGCCGGACAATTGAGACGCTGGCAAAAGGAGTTGCCATCAACTGTTCGGGTCATGCCAGGCAATACAAAAACGCACGATGGTTTGGGGCCTGAAGAGATGCTCAGAGAAGAGGCCGCCCGTCTCGTTCAGGCTGAAATCTTGGTTAGATTTCGGAGCGATGTTTCAACCGACAGAATTGAAGAGATCACGGCGAGCTTTCGCGATGAGATAGAAGACCAGATCGAAGCCGTACCTGGCCTCCAAGCGATTGATGATTTGGATGATGTAGGCGTTCAAAGAGTTCTGGAGGAGTATCGAGCTTTGCCGGAGGTGGAATACGCCGAGGAGAACTTCACCATCAGCCTTAGTCATACCGGGGGTGGTAAACACATCCATGCTACCGATCCCAGATTCGTCGACCAGTGGGCCCTCGCGAATGAAGGCCAGAACGGCGGGAAACCCGGAGCCGACATTAGCGCTATGCGTGCCTGGGCCGAAACCACGGGTAGTGAAGATGTGGTGGTAGCGGTCCTGGATAGCGGCGTCGACTACAATCATGAAGATCTGGCCGCGAACATCTGGAGCCGGCCAGCAAGTATTTCACCTTTCCGGGATGACCATGTCGGCGTCATTGAAGATGAACATGGTTACAACGCAATCGCCAATACCGGCGATCCCTTTGATGAAAACGGACACGGTACTCACTGCGCGGGAATCGTTGGCGCAGTGGGTGACAATCAGCGAGGCATAGCGGGCGTAAACTGGAAAGTGCGGATTATGCCCTTGAAGTTTATGAATGCTGGCGGCTTTGGAACGACGAAAGATGCAATTGAAGCAATCAACTATGCCATCGACCGCAAGCGCGCGGGTGTGAATGTGCGTGTCATCAACGCGAGTTGGGGGTCCACCATGAAGTCGCGTGCGCTAGAGGACATTATTCGCAAGGCGAATGAAGCTGGAATTCTGTTCGTGGCCGCCAGTGGCAACGCCTCGGTAGATAATGATCGACGCCCGCACTTTCCAGCGAGCTACAATCTCCCCAACGTAATCAGCGTTGCAGCTCTGGACGCCCAGGACCAACTTACCAGCTTTTCAAACTTCGGAGCAAAAAGTGTCCATGTCGCGGCGCCAGGCAAAGATATTCTTAGTACGTGGCTCGGAAATGACTATGAAGAGCACTCGGGAACATCAATGGCGACACCAGTGGTGGCCGGAGTGAGCGCGTTAGTCCTAGCACTCCAGCCAAGTATCTCCGTCTCTGAGCTTCGGACGCATCTCCTGAATTCGGTCGATCAGCTACCACACCTCAAAGGCAAAGTTTCATCAGCTGGCCGGATTAACGCCGCGAAAGCCGTCGGAGCCGATTAGCCCCAAGCTTCAAGGCCAGAAGGCTGCTCTGAATCTTCCGCCCTCCCCGTTTCCGGGGCGATTCTGCATTCCGAGCTTCATTACTTACCGTGATTCTCGGATCCCGGAAGTAACTTTGTCGGTGACGTCGGTCAAAACAGCAACTCGGCTTGCGCAGGAGGCTAACGTTGGCTGATAATGCTAAACGATGATTGTCACGTGCTTAAAAATTGTAGGTCCTGATCTTTTGAGGAGAAAATAAAGAGTGAAAGCGGAATTACAGCAATTAGTCGCTTTACAAACACTGGATACAAGCATAAGAAAATTACAAACAGTCATAGCAGCGATTCCCCAAAGGCGCGCCGAGATCGAAGCAGAGTTCGATCAGCGCGCCTTTGAAATTCGGGCGCTTGAGAACCGTCGCGACGATGCAAGACAAACAAGAGTGAGGCTTGAGGCAGAAATTGCCGATCAGAAAACCCGAGCGGAACGAGCAGATCGCAACTTGATGTCGTCAAAAAAGCAGGAGGAATACACCGCAGCAATTCGCGAGGCGGACGCAGCAAGAAAACAAATCTCAACGCTTGAAACTCATGTCCTCGAGCAAATGGAAGCGCTTGAGGAAGCTGAAGCAGCGCTCAAAGAGCGTGCTGACGAAATCGCAAGTCTGAATTCGGACAGGGAGTCAAAGCTCAAGGAGTTTGATAAAGACGCTGCTTATCAATCTGAAAGACTTGCAACTCTCCGGTCTGAACGCGAACGAGTGATAAACGCACTCCCGAAACCAATGAGCCTGCTCTACACACGCATCAGCGCGCGTATTAGAGACGGTGTGGCGGTTGCGGAAGCCCGCAATGGCGCATGCATGGCGTGTTTTATGGCATTAAGGCCACAGGCGATGGCCCAGGTGAGAAAAGGTGAAGAGGTCATCACGTGCGATAACTGCAACCGGATCCTCTTTTATGCACCCGTGGAACCTGCGCCCACAAATCCGACTGCACAGCCCAAGGTGGCCCATACCTAAGTCTGAAGCTGATATAAGATATCCGTTCATCAGATCGCATGTGTGGCAGATCTGAGTTGCTGGCTGACCCGCTCCAAGCCTGCAGCGTTACACCACCAAAACCCCAGCACCCTTAATTGCATCATTTTTCAACGCGAGCAGTGCTTCGTTTGCCTCCGCCAAACTGAACTGCTGTGTGTGCGTCTGTATTGGAATACTTGCAGCCTCCTGCAAAAACTGACGCCCGTCACTGCGTGTGTTGTTAGCAACGCTTCGTATCACACGTTCACCGTAAAGCAAGTCGTAACTCATTTCCGGAATCGCACTCATATGAATGCCACCAAGCACCAGAACGGCTCCTTTGTTCAGCACTGCCAATGCTGCCGGGACCAGCTCACCAGCTGGCGCAAAGATTATTGACGCATCAAGTTTGACAGGAGGCGAGTCGTACGAATCTCCAACCCACTGTGCACCCAGTTCGATTGCGAGACTCTGGTGACGGGCGCGGTCGCGTGTCAAAACGTAGACTTCGGCGCCCCGAGCACGGGCAAGCTGGATGACCACGTGTCCTGCCGCGCCAAAGCCATAAATCCCCAAGCGCGCCCCCGCCCAGGAGCCTGGGTCGATTCCGGTCAGCCGCAGCGCCCGGTAACCTATTATTCCCGCACAAAGTAACGGCGCTGCCTGCACGTCATCAAACCCGCTCGGGATTGGATAGACGAAATCAGCTTCCGCAATCACATACTCGGCATAACCGCCGGCAACAGTCCACCCGGTAAACGTCGCTCGTTCGCAAAGGTTTTCGCGACCGGAGCGACAGAAACCGCAACTGCCACAGGTGTGATGCAGCCAGGCGACGCCAACCCGGTCACCCACCATAAACTCGTTTACATCGCCACCAATTCCAGCCACTGTCCCAACGATCTGATGGCCTGGTATTTGGGGTAGATTTGGAAGAGGCAACTCCCCTTCAACCACATGAAGATCAGTGCGGCAAATACCACAGACATTGATCCGGATCAGCAACTGGTGAGCGTCTGGTTCCGGGCACGCTACGTCTGTGATCTCGAGGGGCTTGTCTTCGACCAGCGCAGCTTTATGTAGAAGAGCGGCCTTCATGCGTTTAGCCTGACCTTATCTGAGCCTTAATCGGCCCGCAATCCCCTTTGGAGCTACTGCTTCCGAGACGCGTCCATGATAATTTGTCTGTAACTCAAAACGAACCTGGAACCAATCGTTAAGGGGACCCTGTTATGCCGGCAGATCGCGAATCAACAAAGGCTTCGGGTAAGAAACAACTTCCTGTCAAGCGCACCCCGCCTAAGCGAGGACAAGCCATCACGCTAAACGAATTTCTTTCGTTGAAGAATCCGAAAGGAGATCTGTTGCTGAGCGTCGACCGTGAGCATGTCTCCCTGACAAGCTTAGAACGTGTCTACTGGCCGGACGAAAAGATCACGAAATATCAGCTGCTCTGTTATTACATTCACGTAAGCGACCGGTTGTTGCCGATTCTCAAAGATCGACCTGCGATCTTGCAGCGTTGGCCGCGGGGTATTAAGGCGCCAATGTTCTTCCAGCAAGATCTGGAGAGCGCTCCACGGTTTGTAAAGACAGTTCGGCTAACTAATCTGTCGGGACGCGAACTCGATTACGCTGTCTACACCAACACAGCGTCGTTATTGCATTTCGTCAATCTCGGCACTATCGAACAACACCCCTGGCATTCGACGACTCGGAGGTTTGATAAACCAGACTGGATAGCGATTGATCTCGACCCCAAAGAGGCACCCTGGGAGAACGTATTGCAGGTGGCGCTCGTGGCAAAGGATGTATGCGATGAAGTAGGTTTCCAGGCGTTTCCCAAGACTTCGGGTTCTTCTGGTATGCACATCTACCTGCCGCTCAAACCGACGAATGATTATGACAACGTGGCTGAGGTGGCAAGACTGCTGGCCGGAGAGATCGCCCGCCGTGTCCCGCAGATAGCCACGATAGAGCGTAGCCTCGCCAAGCGACAGAAGCAGCAGGTGTATGTTGATTGGATGCAGAATGCGCGCGGCAAAAGCCTGGCGTCAGTCTACACGGTACGTGCTAAACCAAAAGGGACGGTCTCAATGCCGTTGTCATGGAAGCAAGTTGAGCAAGGCGTCAAAATCTCAGACTTCACACTTCGAAATGTCCCTGAACTTTTGTCGAAGGCGGGAGATCCATGGAAAGATTTCTTCGCGAAGCGTCAGACCTTGAAGCTGGGTTAAGAGCCCTTGACGCTCGACAAGTCCAGGCCTATCCTCGTCCAGACCCATAACGGCATATGCAACTGACCCCAACACGTTATTACCGCTATTACCGCGTCCTCTTCGCTCGGAGGAACCGACGGGGTTTAGACGGTCGCAGTGCTGCCGAAAGTCCTTAGCATCACCAGACTAATTGAAACGAACCCCGCCACCGGCCTCCGATACATGAGGTCGGTGGTTTTTCTTTGAACGCGAGAAAATCAAATATGAGATCGAAAACAGAAGAAACTTCGGTGCTCGGCGACCATGTAGACATGAGATTGGTCGCCCAGGGGCTTGATCACGTTGCCGACAGAAACCTGATAGTTGAGTTAAATCCAGACCACCCGGGCTTTCTTGACCAATCGTATCGAGAACGGCGGAACCAAATTGCAAAGCTTGCCCTTAACTACAAGCCGGGTCAGCCGATCCCTGACGCGCCTTATTCTTTGGAAGAGCATCGCGTCTGGCAAGAAATCTGGAAAGAGCTGACTCCAGCTCAACGCTCGCACGCGTGTTCTGAATACTTGAAAGCCGAGAACACTCTCCAGATCGACAAAACCAGGATTCCGCAATTAAGAGAGGTCAGTCAAAGGATCCATGCCCTGAGCGGATTTCGTTTGGAGCCCGTAGCGGGGCTCGTAGAACCCAAAGTCTTTCTTGAGTCGCTCGCAGATGGTGTGTTTCTGTGCACGCAGTACATTCGGCACTGGTCAACACCGCTCTACACTCCAGAGCCAGACGTAGCGCATGAAATCATCGGTCACGCCATTACACTTGCAGACGCGAGGCTCGCCCACCTCAACCGCCTGTTCGGTGAAGCTGTTAAACGCACTTCATCGACTGAGCACTTAGACCGTTTGTCACGCATCTATTGGTTTACGATCGAGTTCGGCGTTTTAAAGGAAAACGGCGAGGTAAAGGCCTACGGTACTGGTCTACTTTCATCTTCAGGGGAACTAAAAGAAATACATAAAGCAGAGGTCGTGCAGTTAGATCTTGAACGCGCTGCAAGCGATACGTACGATCCCACGCATTACCAAAAGAGACTTTACTGTGCCGAATCCTTTGAGGAGATGTGCAAAACTGTCGGTAGTTTTTTGGAGCGGTGGTAAACGAATAACCCCGCACTTAGCAGCTGGGCTTTTCAGCACCTAGTCACCGGAGGCGTGCACCGGTTCAGCGGCAATTGGGTGGCGAATGGAATGGAGTTGGGCTGCATCGACCATGTTGAGGCCGGACTCACGAACGCTTTGGAAGCCAGGCACCAACTCTTTTTCAAAGGGCTGCATGCCGCTAAGATTTCGTTTAAACCCAGTAAAGTCCAGATAGAGGTGCCGGCGGATTAGGCGATCCGGTACTCCGGCGAATCTCCAAAGCGGGTACTTTATTCCCGTTCCGAAAAGCCTCTTGCCGAGCATGCTGTAGTAGATGGGCACACCTACGGTGAACTTCGTATTAAGCTTGGCGCCACTACTCCAAAACTCAAGGTTGTATTTCCAGCAGGTAAAGAAGAACTCCCACTGCAGATCTGTCATCTCGATCAGTTTCGCGCCGTCCTTCTTGCTCATCCTGGTATCTTCGAGCGGCACAAACCATGTCGGAACGAAGGTACCTTTCGCGTCTCGCAAATCGTAAAGCAGATCCAGCGATAGCTTCGTGTCTTCTTCAGTCTCTCCGGGGAGGCCAATGATAAACGTGCAGAACGGAAACCAGTTGTGCCGGTTAAGGATCTCCATGCCCTTCAACACCACGTCGCGCCATTGATGCGCCTTGTACGGATACGCTTTCCCTTTCATATAGGTGTTGAACAGTCGTGGACTACCGGTCTCTAATCCGATGATTGGGTCAGCAGCACGACGGTTGGGGTCCGTCGACTCGGGGTGTTGGACGTGCGAGTAAGGCACCAGCAAAGGTGTGAGCCTCTCAATGATGCTCGGGTCCTTCACCACCGGCGCCATCGTGATGTGAGAGGTTTGTATCGTTTCGATCCCAGGAACGCTTATGAGACCTTGGAACAGTTGCTCCAATGCGGGAATGTTGGTTTCGAAATTCGGCAGCTGCTCGTAGAGAAACATGTCCTCTGAAGCAACAAGCACTTCCGTGGCGCCTTCGCCCGCATTCACTCGAGCGCTTTCCAGAATGTGTTCGAGAGGAAAAGACCTACCGACCTTTGTTGCCGGCGAACAAAACTGGCAACCTCTACCGCAACCTCGAGTGATCTCGACTACCCCGAACGTGGAGCGATGTTTGACCACTGGGATCTCATCAACCGTAGCCTGCATCTCCTTGGGGATCTTGATTACGCGCGGCAGACTGGGATCGCCCTGCATGATCTGACGAAAGAGGTCGCTAAAAACTCGTTCGATTTCGCCATCGATCAAGTAATCAATCTTGAATTCGTCGAGGCGGTTCGCTTTCTCCAACTGCCAGGCCCCTGGTCCACCGACGACGATCTTCGGTTTAAACTTTTGAATGACCGGATGGGTGACAATCTTGATGAACTCGTGAGCATTCAACGGCATTACATTTTCGCCGAAGATCTTGGCGTAGACATCCGTCGCATACGAGATTCCCAAGGGGTTGTGCGCATGGATAGCAAGAACCCTGGTCTCGGGTCCGACGAACTGGTCCAACTTATCGACGTAGCACGTTACAACGTCGGCTTCTTCGTATTCACGGAGCAACAGAGTCTCCACCATGCGCAGGCCATTGGGAACGTACTTGGCACGACCGTCTGGCCACGACTCGTTTTCGAATGAGACCTTGTTGAAGAATGTGTTGCTGAACTTGTAAGGAACCGTGGCCGACATCATCTGTTGCCAGATGCTGTGGTGCCACTCACTGGCTTCGGTGGATGAAGCAGTCAGGACAATTAAAGGGGATCTCACCGGGGGAGTGCCTCCTCCAGAATCTGCGCTGACATCGGGGGTCATGGCGCAGTGCTGATTGGGAACCCAAGAACTCTTCAGCTCAAGCTTTTGCGAAAATCGACGAATTCTAGCACCCGATCTCAAACCTTGCCAATATTTTCAAGATAGCCAAAATTGCGGTAGGGTCTTAAGTTGATTTCTCTGTGCGAGTTCTGTTTCTCCGTGAACTCTGTGGTCATGTATTCGTGGGACAAATTAACCACCAAGCCACAGAGGACAGAGTTTCAGAACTGGCTATAGCAAGCTCCCTAACTATCCGGACTTAGTTCACAAATCTCCCGCGCGATATCCTCCAGCGAACGTTGCTCGGTCACACCAATTCTGAAATCGGCCAAAGCATAAAGGCGCTGCCTCTGATGGTAGAGCGTGTGTGACTGCTCCTCGTTTGCGGCCAAGGGCCTTTCTGCACCTCCCTCGGCAATTCTCTTCCAGCAGAGTTCGAACGGAGCATCGAGCCAGAAAGTACGTCCCTTTGCATCTGCGATAAGTTCCCGGTTGATTGAAAGGGTCCAAGTGCCCCCTCCTAATGCTATGACCGATGTAGTGCCGCGCGTGAGTACCAAACGCAAGACCCTCGACTCGATATCGCGGAACGCTGTCTCGCCATCAGTTTCGATTATAGATTTTGGAGTTTGTCCAGTTTCCACAGTCACCTGTTCGTCAAGATCGATGACTTCGCAAGACAGCAATTCACAAATGGCCCGTGCGACAGTGGACTTGCCAGAACCCATGAAGCCCGTCAGAACGATTCTTGGGTGCCTCTTCATCGCAGAACCAGCGTCTCGAGAGTCTTAAAGAATTCTGGAAAGCTAACACAAACACAATCAGCGTCAGAGAGCTCGCATTCTTCAGTCGCAGCCAATGCTGCCACAGCAAAGGCCATTGCTATCCGGTGGTCGCCGTAAGATTCCAATTGAGCCCCTCGAAGAACCTGGGATCCCGGAACCTCAAAACCGTCTAAGAACTCCTCGACTTCAACTCCCATGGCCCTCAGATTTGAAACCGTGGCGCCGATTCGATCAGTCTCCTTAACCCTGAGTTCACTCGCTCCGCGAACCGAGATGCCCCCCGGAATTGTTGCGCCGATCACACCCAAAATAGGTAGTTCGTCGATCAACCGCGGTACCAATTCGGTTGGAATCTCATTCATTGTTCGTGTGGTTAACTGGCCACTCTTGACCAAGATCCAACCAACTGGTTCATTACTCTCTTCGCGTTCAACCTCGTAACAGACGTTCAAACCTAACGACTGCAACACCGATAGAAATTGGGTTCGCGTGGGATTAAGCCCGACATTCGAGATCTCAACGGCTGAGTCTTGAAGGAGAATTGCGGCTGCAATGAAGAACGCTGCAGAGGAGATGTCACCAGGCACCGAAACCTCGCGAGCTGACACTCCTTCACGACCGCTTATAGAGATCTTCACGGAACCCTCTTCATCGCGAGGTTCGCTCTGAATCTTCGCCCCAAAGAACTGCAACATTCTCTCTGTATGATCGCGCGTAGGTTGCGGCTCGGTGACTGAGGTGGAACCGTGTGCATGAAGCCCCGCAAACAGAACTGCCGACTTAACCTGCGCACTGGCGACTGGCAGGGTGTAATCGATTGCGCGCAGTTCAGCGGAACCCGTCACTATGAGCGGAGGTCTGCCCTGGTTAGAGCTTATCGTCGCCCCCATCAACTCTAGCGGCTCAATCAACCGGTCCATCGGGCGCTTTGAGAGCGAGTGATCACCAATGAGAGTTGAGGTAAGGCTTTGGCCAGCCAGAGCTCCCGTCAGCATTCGCATGGTTGTTCCGCTGTTGCCACAATCCAACGACACTGGTGGCTTGGAATAACGGGCCAGACCCAGACCATTTACCCTCAGTCGGTCGTGGAGAACTGTTATTTGAACCCCGAGGTTCCGAAGACACTCGAGAGTTGAAACACAGTCGGCACTCGTGGAGAAGTTACTTAGGGTGCTTGTTCCCGCCGCCAACGAGGCGATGATCGCGGCCCGATGAGAGATCGATTTATCTCCTGGAACCGAAATTCGGCCCCGAACAGATTTTGCAGCTTGTATCTTCAAAGTCTCTTTGGTACGTCTTAATTCCTTATTGTGAGTCTTCCTTATGGACGGTTCAGGCCTGAATCACATTTAATCACACGCATCACATTTCGCCTCTTTTGCGGATACCTTTGATCCTGGAGCATGAAGAAGCTGGCAGCGTCATACCCCCTATTTCTTGACACCAAGGCAGGCCGCGTGCTACACCCTCGGTCTTCCGATTTCTTGGATGTTTTCCGTGAAATAGCCAATCCAGCGCAGTTGCTCTGGAAAGGGCCAAGTCGTTTAATTGTGACTGGAGCGCAAACGGCATTTACTTTTCCCAGCCGCATTGAGGCTGTCAATGAAGCTGCCGCTTCAGTTGCCCGGACCCTGAACGACTTGGGAACACCCGACGATGTAAACTTTGCCATTGATATGTCCATTCGTGAAGCCGTTACTAATGCCGTGCTTCATGGGAACAAGCTCGATGTGGCGAAGAAAGTGGACGTGCTGATCACTGCGTCCGAAAGTGCCGTTGAAATCCAGGTTACCGATCAAGGCTCGGGATTCAAACCGGAGGAAGTTCCAGACCCAACCGCAGCCGAGAATATCCTGAAAACCTCGGGCCGAGGCATCTTTTTCATGCGTACATTCATGGATGAAGTCGAATGGTCGTCAGGCCCCACAGGGGGAACCTCTGTGCGAATGGTTAAGAGGTTTTGAGTACTATGTAGCGGAACTCGTTAGCATTGATACCACCCATCTTTCCAAAGGAGATTTCTGCAAATGGCTGAACTCAATATTTCGGAACGCCAGGCCGGAGATGTAACCGTCCTGGACATGAGCGGCAAGATCACTATCGGCGAGGGCAGCGTTGCTCTGCGCAGCGGAATTCGCCGGCTGCTCGAAGAAGGAAAAAAGAAGATCCTGCTCAACCTCGCAGGCGTAGGCTACATCGACTCCAGCGGCATCGGCGAATTAGTATCGAGCTACACCGCCATCAACAAAGAAGGCGGTCAATTAAAGCTTCTGAACCTGACTCAGAAGCTTCAGGATCTCCTTACAATCACGAAGCTGCTTACCGTCTTTGACGTCTATGAAAGTGAATCAGAAGCCCTCAACAGTTTCAAATAAAGTCACGTTAAAAAGTCGACTGGAGAATTCCAAATGGCAGAACTCGAAGTAAAGGAACGACAGGCAGGCGATGTCACTATTCTGGACATGAGTGGGTCCGTTCGCATCGGTGAAGGCAGCGTGACTCTGCGCGACGCGGTGCGGAAGCTACTCAGTGACGGGAAAAAGAAGGTTCTGCTAAATCTCGGCGGCGTCAATTATATGGACTCGAGCGGCGTGGGCGAGCTGATCGCCAACTACACCTCAGTAAGCCGTAACGGCGGTGAACTGAAACTACTGAACCTCACTGATAAGATTCAGAGTCTACTCGTAATCACCAAACTTCTCACCGTGTTCGACGCATACGAAAACGAAGCAGAGGCCCTCAACAGTTTTAAGTAAGCGCACAGGAAACCACGTGACCTGCGACTGAGTACGATTTGCCTCTAGTGTGAGGTTACGTGGCAACCGGTCGGGAGTTATGTTTCGCGCCGCTGTCCGCCGTCTGCTGGCCATTGACGATCCTCCTGAGCGCACTGCACTCGCGTTTGCAATAGGAGTCTTCATTGCATTCTCGCCGTTTCTCGGTCTCCATACCATTATGGCGACATTCATAGCCTTCGTTTTTCGCTTCAATAAGATCGCAATTTACAGCGGCACGTTTATAAACAACCCATTTATTACGCTGGTTCCAATCATCGCAATTTCATACGCCGTGGGGGCACTGCTGCTCGGGATGCCGCTCAGTATTCCAGAGGAGGGGGTAGCACTTCTTAGAGATCCAGAGCTTTTGAGTCGCGACTATTATCAGAGGCTATTCATTGAGAGCTGGCACGTCGTGAAAGCGTTTATGGTCGGCGGCATGGTGCTTTCGGTGGTTTGTTCGGTTCTTGCATATCCGCTAACATTGCGCCTGCTTAGGACTCGCCAAAGAATCAAACCCGGGGGGTGAGCATTAATGTCCTACGGCGGGCTGCATCTGTTTGGCGCGATCCGGCATCTCTAGATTTTCTCCCTGACTTCCTTTCAGTATTTTCGTAAATTTAGTCATGAACAGAGTCTTTTTCATTCTTGCTATCGGATGGTTCTTATGTGCAGAGTTGAGCGGTCAGGCCCCTCAAAGTACCCCTTCAAGCACAACGCCCAGGCAAGTACAACAGCGTCAATCCGCGAGCTTTGACCTAACCGAATACGGAATCACTTTCCAGGCGGATTCTCGACTAATCACTATGATGGCGGCTCTCGAGGCTGCCGGATTTGACCCGACTCCACCGGGTCGAGAAATATCCAACTTCCGCGCACAGGTTAGCAAGGACCTCGCTGATTTAGATCCCGATCTCCGGGAGCGTCTACGCTCCTTCTATCACAGGCATAGGTTGCCACCTCCTGCCACAGCAGCCGACCAGGCCTCGCGATATATTTCGCTCGCGCTGACGTTGGGTCAGCCACCGACGCTTGATGCTCCCGAGCGGTCACTCGATCTGCCGGCTGGCCTACTCGAAGTACTGGATTTTGCGCCGCTGGCAAGGGAGTTCTATCGGCGGTCCGGCATGGAAGATCGACTTGTTACGTATACCCGGGCATATCAGGCCGAAGGTGACCGCCTCCGACAGCCGACGGCCGAGATGGTCCGGCAGGTACTTACATACCTGCATACCCGACCGATCACGATCGCTACCGAAAGAGTTCTCGTTACGGCGCCAACATCAGGTAAGAAAAAGAAGGCTCCACAAAGATACACCTTGAGAGATCATGAGAGGCACTTCTCGATTCTGCCCGATCTGCTCGCACCTACAGGCGCCATCAACTTCAGGATTATCGGAGACGAATATTACGCGATAGTTCCTCCCGGAATTGATCCCACGTCTTCCGAACTTCGGCGCGCCTATCTGCAGTTTGTCATCGACCCATTGATCCTGCGTTTCAACCGCGAAATATCGGAGCGTCGCGAGCCAATCAAGCAGATTATTGCCGCTCGAGAAAAGGAGGGCGCACAGATAACCCCAGATGTATTTCTCGTGGTCGCGCGATCCCTGGTAGCCGCCGCGGATGCACGCTTCGAGGAGGTAAGGAGGACTGACGCGATTACGGCCGAGGCACGGACCAAGATCGAAAGAGCAGTGAATAGTTCTTCTCGGGCTGCCATCGCGGAAGAGATGCAGCGCAGTCTCAGGTCTGTCCAGGATGCAACTACAGCGCGCATGGCCGACGAGTACGAACGTGGCTCGGTGCTGGTTTTCTATTTTGCTGACCAATTGAAAGGGATAGAGAGTTCAGGCTTTGACATCGCGAACTTCTTCCCGGACATGTTGGCAGCTCTTGATCCAGCGAAGGAAATTGGCCGTCCAACTGAATATACCGAGGCCCGTAACCGGTTTCTCGCGGAGAGGCAAGCTCGTGCAAGCCAGGCCGAAGCCGACCTTCCGGTTTACTCGGAAGGTGCCGCAGCAAAAGCTGCCGGTCTGGTCAGAAAGCTATCGGAAGTTGAAGAATTGCTGCGCCTAAAAGACTATAACAATGCCGAAGTGCGGCTGAAGGAGCTGTTTGCGGACTATCCTGGTGAATCACGAGTGTTCTTCGCGTTGGCCCAAACTGCTAATCTCGCGGCACAGGACGCAACTGACGAAAAGGTGCAGTCAGAGCGACTTAGGAAAGCACTCACCAACTACCGTCTCGCCGTCGAAGCCTCATCTACAGATACAGACCGCGCTCTGATTTCCCGGGCACATGAGGCAATGGGCAGAATCCATGCTTTCATGGAGAATACTGCAGAGGCGCTCAAGGAGTTTGAGCAGGCCATTAAGGTTGGGGAAGTAGCTGGTGGCGCCTACCGGGAAGCAGTTGCAGGAAAGAGGCGCCTGGAGCAGCCGTGATGTCGCTTAGATTACACGACTGTCGAATAGACAAAACAAGAGCGGCGGCGAATTGCTGAGCCCCATGCCGCCGCACGCCAAAACCTAGATCGGCTGACGAACTCCTCCTACTCGCCTAACGGTGTCGCCAACATCCACTGTGATCTCTGGTATTACCGGCAACTCGATACGCGGCAGGTTGATGTTCACCGCTGGGATTGTCGGCAACTCAATCCGCGGCAACACCACGCGCCGGCTCATTTGACCAGGCGACAAGATCCGTTGTGTTTCACTTTCCTTAGGCGTCACCGTGATCGTCCGTTGGTTGCGGTCCCTCACGATAGTCAGCGAAATGTCGCCCTCTTTTTTCTTGTTGATCGCACGAGCGAGTTCACCGGCGCCTCCAACTTTTTCGCCATCCACGGCTGTTATTACATCGCCCGCCTTGATTCCGGCTTTTGCCGCAGGTCCATCTTCGGTGACAGCAGTCACCAGCACCCCTTGACCATCAGCAATACCAAAGTACTCGGCCAACTGCTTAGTCAACTGCGTGGTACTGACACCGATGCGCCGGTGCCCGCCGAAAGCGAAGACGAATGAGCCGGACCCGCCTTCAAAAATGTTGCCCTTGAGATCGCCTGGAGCCCACACGCGCGCCCTGGGTGTTACCCGCATGCCTTGTAGCGTATTGGCGAAATTCTTGCGCTCGCCGATAGTGACAGAAACCTCTTGTTCAGCACCACCACGGCTAATCAGCAGTCTCACCGTGTGATCCGGCGCAATCTCTGACACCAACCGGTTCAGCTTGCGCACGCTGGTCACATTGTCATTATCCAGGCGAAGAATAACATCGTCCTTCCTCAGGCCCGCCTTTTCAGCCGGACTACCGGCAACGACGTTCGTGATACCAACTCCGCGAGCTTCGCGGAGGTTGTAGCGCGCGGCTTTTTCCTTGTCGATATCCTCTGCATGCACACCGAGAAACCCTCCACCGTTTACAAACAACGAGAATGCCTGTGTTAGAGGCTCGGGCGGTGCGGGTGGTGGCGCCGGCGCAGTTTGTTGCGCGTAAACTACGCTCGCGATCAGCAGCATGGAAACCATTAAACCAACTCTTAATCTGAAGCTCATAAAAGGAGAGTCCTCCGGAAAGATTTTTACGCCTTTTACACGCCAGAAAACCTTCCAAGTTCCCGGAATGTTGAGAATGAAACTAACCGGTGGGAGGTTAAGAACCCGCTGACCTGTAGACTTCGCGTTCTCCGGCCATCTCCATGTCAATTTTTCCCTCGGAATGACAAAAATCCAGATGGGCCACGGCCTCAGAAACGCCGAGAAAACGATGAACATCGTCGGTTTCGGGAAACAACTGTTGAGCGATCTCCCAGGCCGTCGCTCCTGATTCTGGCAGGAATTTCATCACGAGAGCCTGTCGCTCTCGAATCGCGCGGAGATAGCGGTTGAACAACTCTTCGTAGTCCCGAATAGGTTCACCGTGACCTCCATACACGAAAGTCGGCGCAAAGGATCGCAATCGGGCAAGGCTCACGAGATACTCGGCTAATGAGGGAAACCGTTTAGTTGGGTCGATCGGATCAGGCGAAAGCACCGGGTTCGGTGTTATGCGTTTCAGCACACAGTCGCCTGCAATTACGGTGCGGTCGGCCTCACGAATGAATGAGCAAGAGCCGGGAGTGTGACCTGGGGTATGAACAACTCTCAGGGAGCCGCTTGTGAACTCCAGTTCCGCATCATCATTGAGAGAGCTGTACTCATGCTCATCTAAAGAGTCGGCGTAGACGCGCACCTGTTCATAAAGTCTGCGCATCGCCTCAATTTCGTTCTCGGGCACACCGGCTCTCACGAGGAGGTCGCGATGGTGTTGGTGCTCGAGGCGTCCCGTACGATGGCCAGTCTCCCAATCATGGACCAGCACTTCGGCATCTTTTGCTTCGTCTCGTAGAGTCCGGGCCAATCCGCAATGATCTTCGTGGGCATGGGTTAGCACTAAGCGACGAATATCGGATACACGAACACGCTCGCGTCTGAGCCCATCCCTGAGTGCCTCAACTGCTTCTTTGGTTTTTGGTCCAGTGTCGATAAGTGTCACCGGATCTTCCTTGATCAGGTAGACATTAACGGGACCAATGTAAAACGGCGTGGGAACCGAGATGGGAGTGATGTGCATTTATTGCGATTTTAGATCTTTGGTCTTTGGCCTTAGTCTTCGGTTCACAAACTTAATGCGAAGAGTGTCTATCCTCGAATTAAAGCTCAGAACCGAAGACCGTGTCGGCTCCTAAAATCAAAGACCGAAGATCAAAGATCTAAGTCCGAATACTACAGACATTCTGGCCCTGTCTAGTAAACCCACTTATTTGCCTCGATCATTTCATTCGCAATCCGCTGACGTGCTGCGATTGTGTTTACCGGCGTCAGCTTTGTGAAACGCCGCAAGGCTGCCAATAACGTACGCAATTCATCACCTTCTGCCATGCCAGCCAACGTGTTTTTTGCGATCGCATCGATTCTCTCAACTGCGTCATTCGCAAAAACCCTCGTCATGTCGATATAAAGCGCGGCCGCTTCTTCGCCCTCTGCACTAGCCAACTTTTGCGCGCGAAGAATCGCCGACTCCATTGCAAATGTTTCAATGATCACATCAGCTATGCCCAACAGAATCTCCTGCTGCTCGGCAAGTGCCATCATGTACTTCTGTGCTGCTGTTCCGAGGAGCATCAAGGCCACCTTTTTGCCATTCTGCGCCAGCTTCCGTTCCGCAACCAGCACACCCTCGTCCTCCTCGAAGCTTGGCAGTTGGGGCGACAGAATTTCGTCCATCAACGCCTGTGCGGCAGGCAGTAGCGCAAGTTGGCCGCTCATCGCACTCTTCATCAGACGCCCTGGTACGAGCATGCGATTGATTTCATTGGTGCCTTCGAAGATGCGGTTGATACGAGAGTCGCGATAAGCCCGTTCTGCGGGATAATCTGCGGAGTAGCCGTAGCCTCCAAAGATCTGCACCATCTCGTCCGCCACGTAGTTGCAGTATTCCGATAACGCGACCTTGATGATTGAGCACTCAGCTGCGTACTCCTCGATCGCCCGCAGGCGAGCGTCTGTATCTGCTTTGTCGGCAATCGCACCAATACCGGTTTCGATCATGCCCAATGTGCGGTAGACCATCGACTCACCCACCCAGGTGCGGATCGCCATCTCACCAAGCTTTGACTTTATCGCGCCAAAGGCAGAGATGGACTTCCCAAACTGTTGGCGTTCATTGGCATAGCGAACCGATTCGTGGACCATCAATTTCATGCCGCCACTGCACATGGCACCGAGTTTGAAACGGCCGATATTCAGAATGTTGAAGGCGATCTTGTGTCCTTTGCCAACCTCACCAAGCAGGTTTTCCACTGGAGTTCGCACGTCCGATAGGACCAGGGCAGTGGTGCTGGAACCTTTGATTCCCATCTTGTGTTCTTCAGCACCGGAAGTAAGGCCTGGCTGTCGTTCCACGATGAATGCGCTGAACTTATCACCGTCTACTTTTGCAAACACTATGAAAATGTCGGCGAAACCTCCATTCGTAATCCACATCTTTTCGCCGTTGAGAATGTACTCAGTTCCGTCTTCGCTGAGTTTTGCTGTCGCCTTACCGGCCATTGCGTCGGAACCGGCACCAGCTTCAGTGAGCGCGTAAGCGGTGATCAAATCGCCAGCCGCGATTCTCGGCAGATACTTCTGTTTTGCCGCTTCGGTACCGAAGTAGACGATCGGCAAGAGCCCAATTCCGCTCTCCGCGCCCAACGTGGTGGCAAACGAGGCTGAACGACCAATGTTCTCCCCAATCAAGCCGCCGCTGGTTTGGTCCAAGCCGAGACCGCCGAATTCCTCCGGGATGTTGGCGCCAATCAATCCCAAGTCAGCTGCCTGCTTAATCAGCCGGCGTGACAATTCCCAATCGTGTTTCTCCAACTGGTCGAGATTCGGTAGGACTTCGTTATCGATGAACTGCCGCGTGGTTTCAGCAATCATCAAGTGTTCCTCGGTAAAGTCCTCGGGAGTGAATATCTCCTCCGGCGTCCGTTCTTCGATCAGAAACGAGCCACCTTTGATGAGTTTCTTTTGTTCGGCTACGGCTGACATGTCGATAGTCCTTTCTTCTCTGGAGTGCGGCGGCAAGGAGTCCGAGCGACGCGCTTCCGCGCTCCAAAATCATGTTAATCGTTCGAAAATTCCAGCGGCCCCCATTCCACCACCAACACACATCGTGACCATTCCGTACCGGCCATTTCGGCGCTCAAGCTCGCGCAGAATTGACGCCGTCAGCTTGGCGCCAGTACAGCCAAGCGGATGACCAAGCGCGATCGCGCCACCATTTACGTTCACTTTGTCGATATCTAAACCGAGCGTCTTGATAACGGCCAGCGACTGCGCAGCAAATGCTTCGTTCAACTCAATCAGATCGAGATCGTTCAGGCTAAGCCCGGCTACCTTCAGGGCTTTCGGAATTGCGAAGACCGGACCGATCCCCATCTCCTCGGGCGGGCAACCGGCCGTGGCATAAGCAACGAAGCGGGCCAACGGTGTCGCACCCAATGCTGTGGCTTTTTCGGCTGACATGACAATCGCTGCTGCAGCACCATCTGACATCTGGGATGCATTACCCGCTGTGATTGTTCCTTTCACGTGGAATGCCGGCTTCAACTTCGCCAGGCCTTCCATAGATGTGTCACGCCGGACACCCTCGTCCTTGTCAAAAACTATTTCCTGCTTTTGCTTGCGTCCCTTGGCGTCCAGATCCTCCAGGGTCACTGTTATTGGCACCGTTTCATCCTTGAACTTATCGGCATCGAGCGCTGCCGCCGCTCGTTGATGTGATCTGACGGCAAACTCATCCTGCTCTTCTCGCGAAACCTCGTACTTGCGAGCAACATTCTCTGTGGCCAGCCCCATGTTTAAATAGAAGTCCGGATAATGTTCGACCAGATATGGATTAGGACGAATTATGTGACCGCCCATAGGAATCATGGACATGGTCTCGAGTCCACCAGCAATCGCCACCTCCGCGCTGCCCGTGCGAATGCGATCAGCGGCAATCGCAATTGACTGGAGCCCCGAAGAGCAAAAGCGGTTGATCGTCATGGCGCTGGTTTCAACCGGCAATCCGGCACGAATTGCGGCCGCCCGGGCGACATTCATCCCCTGCTCTGCTTCGGGCATCGCACAGCCCATGATCACATCTTCGACCTCGGCAGGTTCGAGGCCTGGGACCCGTGCGAGCGCTTCTTTGATTACTGCGGCGCCCATCTCATCGGGACGCGTATTCCGCAAGGTACCCTTTGGAGCCTTGCCTACGGCGGTGCGAACTGCGGATACGATTACTGCGTCAATCATAGAACTCCTCTAGAAGGCAGAAGACAGAAGGCAGAAGACAGGAGACAGGAGACAGAATCTTTCTGCCAGGCAACTAGCTAGATCCTGAAACCTTTGGGCGGGTGGACGCTCCATTTCCAGTCTCCTTTTCAATTGTTTCGGTCAAATTTAGGCTCCTGTCTTCTGTCTCCTGTCTCCTGTCTTCTGTCTCCTGCCAGGCAACTAGCTAGATCCTGAAACCTTTGGGCGGGTGGACGCTCCATTTCCAGTCTCCTTTTCAATTGTTTCGGTCAAATTTAGGCTCCTGTCTTCTGTCTCCTGTCTTCTGTCTCCTGTCTCCTGTCTCCTGTCTCCTGTCTCCTGTCTCCTGTCTCCTGTCTCCTGTCTCCTGTCTCCTGTCTCCTGTCTCCTGTCTCCTGTCTCCTGTCTTCTGTCTTC